>Ga0335081_10005359_pt1 | contig 20295 bp, 29 predicted proteins | sample Lox_Sample_35_FD_206713 | JGI IMG/M metagenome (GOLD analysis project Ga0335081, IMG submission 206713) | Soil microbial communities from Loxahatchee National Wildlife Refuge, Florida, United States - Lox_Sample_3.5 | ecosystem: Environmental > Terrestrial > Soil > Wetlands | place: USA... | reverse complement strand
ATAGCCGTCGACAAGTATCTTCGTGCCTACCTGAGTAAAGGGGTCCCAAGCACGTTTGTCAGTTTAAAATCCCTCTACGATCATGTGGACAAGCGTGAGATCATTCAAGACCTCGCAGAAAGCTACGTCAGGTCTCTTAAAGCCGATGGTGCCTTCCCTCCCCTTGAAGACTCTCAACCGAACGGCACGACCCCCAAATCAGAACCTCCCACAACCCTTTTGTGGACCTTATATTTCATGTCATTACATCATGCACATCCCAAGTCCAAACGCGATCTCGCCAAGTCGTTTCAATACATCGATGAAGCGATTAATCATACGCCCACCTTAGTCGAATTGTACCTTACGAAAGCGAGACTATTCAAGTACAAGGGTGATCTATCGGCCGCCGTTGACGTGATTATGATGGCTCGCGAATTAGATATGCAAGATCGATTCGTCAATAGCAAAGTCGGCAAGTATCTCCTTCGTAACAATAGAAACGACGAAGCGTTACAAATTCTCAAGGATTTTACTCGGGTAATGCTTTGGCTTTTAGAGGCGGAACTAATTGTAGCCTGATTCGGTCGGTGGACCATTGGGAGATCTAACGGATATGCAATGTATGTGGTTTGAATTAGAAGATGGAGAAGCATATTCGCGGCAAGAGAAATATGGGCTTGCACTCAAGCGATTCCACTCTATATGGAAAGTAAGCTCCGTTTGAGATGAAGGCTCATGGGCAGCACTTTGACGATTGGGAAGAAGACCAGTATGATTTCCACATCTATTCTTTCCGAAAAGGGCCGATTCGAGATTACATCAAGTTGCTCCAGTGGGAGGATAAACTACGAAGCCACCCTTACTTTGTCCGAGCAGCAAAGACTGCCATTTCCATCTACGTCAAACTCTACGATGATCCGAAACTTGCCACCGCAAAATCCGAAATCGAGGGAATCAACGATGCAGAAAAGCGCAAGGCTGCGAAAAAGGCGAAGAAAGCTGCCAAGAAGCAAGAGGAACAGAGTACACCGGATTCGACGGCCGATGCAAAGGATGGCAAAGTCAAGGATGACGATCCGAATGGGGACAAGTTGGTCCGGACGGAGAGACCGCTGGAGGATTCGTTAAAGTTTTTGAAACCACTTCAGGATCTTAGTCCGGGACTCCTTGAGACTCAAATCCTTGCGTTCGACGTTCATTTTAGACGAAGTACGTCGCCCTAATCCCGATGACACTGACAACAGGGAAATATTTTCTCGCGGTGGGTGCTTTGAATGCGGCGAATAAGATCGCGAGTGGGGACAAGAGAGTGGTGGATCGTGTTGCGATATTAAAGAAGAACCTTGGAGGAGTGGAAATGAGAGATGATTTGAAGGGAGTTATGCAGAGTGCTTTGTCGAGATTGGAAGGAATGCAGAACGGCAGCATATAGAGGAGTACAGGAATTTTTCTGTGTGCACATCTCATGTCTGTATCTCCGGGCGGTGCGTCATTGTCACATTTTCCGACACGTGCACTCTGCGTTTTATATCAGCGGTGAACTGCCTGCCGATTCCCGCCGTCCTCCCTACTACGCCCCGTCTCCTGCGCGCACAAGCATAACCGACACAAGGACCGATGGACTACGATTCGCCAGTCACCATCCCGAATCTCGTCGGGCAATGCCTCAGGTTCGGCGACTTCCTCAATGAGAGGATCCTCACGCAGGGCCATAACCGGCAACTCGCAGAGCGCTTCAGCGCAAAATGGGGCAAGATCAAAGATGTGATGGAAGACGTCAAGAATGTGCGAGAATACCAAGGCAACGACATGACGCCGGAAATTTGCAAGCTTTTGGAGCGTCTTCAGGCCACCATTTCTAGTGCGATAAGTCGGACCGCCAGCCCCGACGCGCGTAGACAGGTCACCCGACGTCGTTTGGCTGGGTCATGGCGGCGAGACGATTTGGAAGAGACTTATCAAAAGATAAGCAACTGGCACAAGGATATGCTTCAGCGACTCGCTATGGTCAACGCCGCTCGTCCAGGGACGTTCCATAATGTCCCCACATTGCAACGCACCCCGATGCCTCAACCCCGGGAGACATTTCCGGCCTATCGGCAACCGTTCACTAGCGCTGTTCCCATGAACAACGTCCTCCTCCCCTATCGTCCTCCCATGGACCTCGTGCAACTGAGATACTCTGGCGTCTACCGTTCTCAATCTCACCCGCGAATCCTGGTTGAATTCCGACCTTTCGACAGGAACATGATTGGCGACAGATACAAGGAAGAAGAATCTCGCTACAACGTCTACAGCTTGGTCACCATGCTCAAATCAGCAGATTCCAAGCTCATGAGCATCCTTAGCTGTGCCGGAGTCTACGTCGCGCCACCCCCTGAAAGTCGCTACGAGCTGGTACTCAATATGCCGGAAGATCTCGATGATCCTCGCTCCCTCCGCGATCTCCTCACCGACAATAGAAATACGTGGCCATCCATCAACTCTCGTTTCCGTCTCGCCAAGAACCTTGCTTCGTCCATCGTGTACATGCATTCCGGCAATTTTGTTCACAAAATGATCAAACCGGAGAACATCCTCCTGATGACCCCTGTAGCCGGATCTGAAAATGAAAAATTCCCTCGTGGGCTCGGATTGCCCTTCCTTGTCGGTTTCGATCGCTGTCGTCCTGCCTCCATGCACTCGGGCCGTTACGGCGAAGGGGAAATGCAAGACTGCCTCTACCAACATCCTTCGAGATGGGGAATCCAAGCGGAGGAAGCCTTCTCTATGTGCCACGACATTTACAGTCTCGGCGTCGTTCTCCTCGAGGTCGGAATCTGGCAACCCCTTGTGGCGGAAAGTAATGGAACTTATCGCTTTCACCAATTTTTAGACGAGTTTGTAAAGCGGGCCTCTGGTGGTGGGGATGGGAGACCTCTTCGAGTCGATCATCGATTGGGGAAGGATCTTCAAGCACACTTAATTACGGTTGCACAGGCGTATCTGCCTCGCAACGTGGGGGATATATACGCGCAAGTCGTTCTTTCTTGTCTTAATGTCATGGAGGACGGCATTGTGCCTTCCAACGATGCCGAGAGGCCGGATGTTGATAGGGTTGGAGTGGGTTACATCACACATGTTTTGTCCGAACTGGAAAGTTTGCATATTTAGGATTGAGGCTGGCATGTCGCTTATGGGGTGAGTAGTTTATCTTTTCAAAAATGTAATAGGCATGTGTCTGAGACGGTATTTAATAAGGAACATTGTAACTAGTATAATTAATCTTCACCATTAGGATTTTTTTTATTGCACTCAATAGGGATAGGGCCTGATTCCCGAGAGCGATTCCAGAGTCAGGGGCTCATTATTGGGTGAATTTGTGGGCCAGATTTGATGGAGCGCAACTTGAGATGCATTGGGAAATACATACGGTGATATCAACGTACGACACCAACAAGGATGACGACAAGGATGACGACAACAATGACGAAAGCAATGACAGCGGGAATGGCGACAGCAATGACAACAATACCCACCAGTTCTGTATTTACGCCTCGACCTAGATCGTGCGTTGGATCCAATTTTCGGTTCTGTCTGTTTCACCCAATCGATCCGACTTGGGTTTATAGCCACAAAGTGGTAGAACAAATCGAGAAACGCTCTGTAGCTAGTAGCCCTGCCGAATTGCGACCCATAGTCAGGCAAAACATCTAATTCCCATTGACCTTGGTTCTACTGCTCATAAATCTCGGGTTGTGCAATACTCGGTTCTTTTATGACACTGATGGTAGAAAGGTTGAAGGGGTGGAGATCAAGACGGGTATTTTCGAGTCTGAGTGGCCATCTAAGCTGCAGCTTCACGGAATTCATGATTCGCGTGTGCTGTCCAAGATGGGTTGAAAAGGTGTATAAATTTGAACGTTGGTCAACGGCAGACATTTATTTTGATGTCATTTTGCCGATGAGAGTTGACCACAAAGTCTGGAGAGAGTGCGATAATGGAATGGGCGGGCGGATTCCCGGCGCCAGGGCGATCGGCGGAGGGTCTGCGAGAGGACTGCACAGTCCCATCGGCCCTCTCCGTGCGACAATCAGCGCATCAACACCTCGGCAAGATGGCTAGCAGCCCGCAAGATGGCAATTCAGGGAGCAGCGCCGCCGGATTCCATCTCCCGCACAGTCTCTCCGAGATCTTCCATCACCGCCATCATCCAGCGCGCCCCGTCCCTCACCGGAAGCTTGCCGCCGAGGAATCTCATCCCGTGCCAACACCGTCTCTTGGCGGATTGACAAAATATTTCTTTGCCGGAGCATTCTGTGCTACCGTCACTCATGTATTCACTCACCCTCAGATCTCGTCTGTCCTCCAAGCGCTAAGAAGGCCAGGGAATGGCGACGCCGATCGATGTCGTCAAGACTCGGATCCAGGTAGATCCGGCTTTGAAGGGAGTCGGCATGTTTACGGCCGCACGCGGCATCGTCGCTTCTGAAGGAGCAGGCGCACTGCTTACCGGCTTTGGCCCGACAGCCGTGGGATACTTTGTGCAAGGAGGCTCCAAGTTCGCCGGATACGAGTATTTCAAGGCAAAGCTTATCAACGACACGGGGAGCATCGAAGCGGCCACCCGATACCGAACGGCCATTTACCTTGGATCTGCTGCCGTTGCCGAGTTCATCGCTGACGTTGCGTTGTGTCCTCTCGAGGCCACTCGAATTCGGCTCGTGAGTCAACGGGGATTCGCATCGGGATTGACAACGGGGTTTATGCGGATTCTGCGGGAGGACGGGATCATCCGGGGATTCTATTCTGGCTTTATACCCATCTTGTTCAAGCAGGTGGGTGGTTGATTCACACTTTACTTACATCAGATTCCCTTTGCATTGGGTCAGTTTACTGTCCATGAGTGGATGAACGAGATCATCCTCCGGAACATATCGGAAGAGTCCAAGAAGAACATGACTGCATTGAAACATACGAGCATTGAATTGACCTCCGGTATTATAGCTGGCATTGCAGCGGCAACTCTCTCACAAGCACGATCTCTCCGGTCTTTGGATCTGACAATAGCCTGCCGATACGCTTCTGTCTCAAATTAACAAAGGTGAGGGCGGGGAGGGAGGGGTGCTTTCTCGGTTGTGGACCCTCGCCAAGGCTGCCGGATTCAAGGGACTGTTTGTTGGATTAGGGCCGAGGATGTTGATGACGGTATCCAAGACCCTGAGATAGTCACTAATCCGTATTAGGCGTTCCTCGTCTCGGGTCAATTCGCTATTTACGCGGACGTCAAGAGAGCACTTGGCGCACCGCCGTCAATTGAAATACATAAAGTCGAAGGACATCTGGGATAGCCGTTAAATCTGTTTCGTGTACATAGGATAGAGGTGTGTGCTCATTCAACTATACATGCTTAATCACAAGCATTTTAAATCGTGATGGTTTTTGGAGCGGCTACGATCTGTAGTTTCCAGTTAGCAACCAACACAGGCCGAGGGCGGCCGACAGGGGACTATGCTCCTCGCACGTCAACGCCTCATATCGTCATGTGGCCAATGGCTTCACGGTCGGGTAATATATGGGACCCCCGCAGTTTTCGCGCATCATCGGCTCTCGAGCATTCGCGTTGGCGCCATTCAAGTCCGACCGAAGTCGAAAAACAGCGGATCAACGCACCCCTCGGCAAAGGGAGGACTGCAACGACCAGACGCACACCGAAGTAAGGACGCCATCAAAGACACACCGGCACGCATACGGAATGCCCGTTCAGCCGGCAATGATGCGACACTTCAGCCGATACGACCGGGAAAGAAGAAAGACACCGAGGTGTTTGAACAACTGACGAGCACAAGCCAGGTTGTATTCGATATTCTCAATTGGCGGTACAGTCGGATATTTCTCGCGCTTTTACTCAACTCCGCGACATTCGTTGTTTATTGCATGTGGACATATGAAGCATATCAGGCGTCACAAACGAGGGAAGCCATCAAACGAGGAGAGACAGTGGATCCATCACGAGGACGATTTGTGACGGAGGCCGATGGGCAGGAAAGATTCCTTACACCGGGACAAGAATGGCTTCTCGACAACTTTACCCTTACTCCGATAAACCTTCGCGAGGGACGATATTGGACGCTCGTCACGAGTCTATTTTCCCATCAACTGCCTATGCATACCGCCAGCAACATGATCTTTTGTCACATTGTCTGCACGGCGCTGTGTCCTGTCCTCGGAACGGTCCCAGTAGCCCTGGCCTTCGTCATCGGGGGGGTCTCTGGAAATTTGATGACTGTTTTGTGGCAAGGGAAGCGAGGCGGCAAGTCGTACGATGAGAAATATCCTGGTCAATTCTTTGGATGCCTGGGGATGAGTGGTGCCAATTATGCGATGATGGGATTTGGAGTGACGGCGTGGCCGAACTGGTTTATCTCGATGTTTGGAGTGGGAAGCATCAGAGTGGGTCATCTCGTCATTGCAGCATGGTTATGGGAGGCCTTCCAATATTGGAGGCAGGAAGGTTGGGAAAAGATCCAATCAGCTGTAATCTCCTGTATCTTGCAAGATGATACTAACGAGCAGCCGGATGGACACATGATGGGAATGCTTGCGGGATTGCTACAAGGGGTTCTGTTTCACAAGTTGTTGCCTGGATTGGTTCCAAAATGAAAGAAAGTGATATAGAGAGGATATTAGATGAAATGAGCAAGATGCATAGATTTGTACGCCGGATATCCTACCTCATCTACAAACAATACCTCAAGCTAACAATGGTTTCCTCTTCGGTGGTTCACTCGGCTCATCGTGTTTTGGACTAGAGAGTTAATCAAGATGAGAAAGTTGCTTACTGTGCATCATGACATTCCTTCCCAAGCGGACAAAACCCAGTCAAGTACAACTGACATATCCGCCTGCCTTTGACATGCCTCTTACTGCAATCCGGACCTAACGGACAAAATCCCCTTTCGTACCAAGGACAAACACCTATCCGCGAAAGCGGGTCGATATGTCGATACAAACATTCCTCGACATTTTGACAGTATCCATGATTATTGAAGAAGAAACCTTGGAGGACATGGTTAGAACGAAGATAGTTCTTCTGGGGACATGTACATTCTGGCATTTTGCGAATATTGTATTCGTGGAGAAACTCGCATGCCTCGCCCTTCTTGCAGAGGCCCTTGAGCCAGTGCTTGCAGACGACGCTGCCAGCACGGGCGAGGCGGCCGTTTCTGTAGACGAGCTCGTCCGGTTCGCCAAAGTTGAGATTTGATTTGAGCCAGGGATCAAAGGAGAAGGAAATGTCCTCCGGCACCTCAAGGCGCCCAGCCATAGCGCGGCGAAAAACCGGGGGTAAAGCGACGGGGTTATGAATTATGGTACGGCCGGAGTCGGGGGGGATGGCGATGGTGGATGACGGCACAAGGTGTTGCGGTCGACGAGGAGCCCTAACCCTGGTGCCCTCGGGTTCGTCCGTTCGGCTTGAGGAGGACGACGACTTGGACCGCGTGTCGCCCTGCCCTCCAGCGCCGGGCGATGCGTTGCTTTTCGATTCGCGTGCCGTGCTCCGCTGCCAACATTGGCCCTGGATTCGATGTCGTCGGGCTTGCTCTTTCCATCTTCCTCGAGCTGCACGTCACCATCGATCCGCACAGCATCAGGCGCCCAGCTGCTTCCCACCATTGCGAGATCGAATATGAAGGCGAAGGCGAAGACCAGGTTCCGCTGGAAGCAGACGCAAACCTCATAACACGCACCGCCCTCTACGTCCTCAAGTGTCACGACATCCGAACCTTCGAGAGCGGCACCACCGTCAAAATCATCAATCCTATCCCGCTCGGGAGGGGACTAGGGTCCAGTGGAGCCGCCGTCGTCGCCGGCGTCATGCTTGGAAATGAGTGTGGACAACTGGGTCTATCGAAGGAACGGATGTTGGATTTTTGTCTGATGATTGAACGGCATCCCGACAATGTCACCGCGGCTATGATCGGGGGATTCGTGGGAAGTTACCTACGAGAACTCGATCCCAAGGACATGGAACGCAAAGAGATCCCCTTGGCCGAAGTGCTGCCTGCTCCTGCCGGCGGCATTGACACCGGACTAAAACCGCCTGTGCCGCCACAGGGAATTGGGCATTACATTCGATACGGTTGGGCAAAGGAAATAAAGGCCATTGCTATTATACCGGACTTTGAGGTTCCCACCGCAACAGCTCGAGGCGCGCTACCAAAGCAATATTCGTCCAAGGATTTAGTAAGTATAAGTATTTGACTCGATATACTGATTCTGCAGGTGTTTAATTTACAGCGGCTTGCCGTCCTGACAACTGCTCTCACACGGTCCCCACCGGACCCCGAACTAATATACCTCGCAATGCAAGATCGAGTTCATCAACCGTACCGAAAACATTTGGTGGCTCTCATCTTGTCATCTTCTTACTCGCAGATACCCGGATTACCAGAGATCTTAGCATCCGTCACACCCAAATCGCATCCAGGGTTATTAGGAATATGTTTATCCGGAGCAGGACCAACCATACTAGCCCTCGCAACCGAGAATTTTGACAAAATTGCGCAGGTTATTGTCAACAAGTTTGCACAAGAGAAGATTTCTTGTAGAACGCAAGTACTGGAGCCAGCATACGATGGAGCGACGATAGACGAGAGCATGTAAGCATCTATGTAGTATGTGTAAAGACGACCATTGTTGGACGAGATAGACCGTAAAATTTACTGGACTTGAATCATCAGTTTCCTTTGTCGTTGGTTATTCCATCTGAAGCGATCCTTTTCGGCGGATCAATGAACTTTGGCGACTGATGTCTGACGGCAGTTTGAGCGGAAGCAAGGTCGAAACCACAATGAAGCAAATTGTTTCCGGTAATGTGAATACGCAAGTGAGCGGACGGTGGGCAGTTCCAAAGTATTGGAGGAGCACCGCCAATTTGTGGATATCCAGAGGATTCACAAGGAAAGGTATAGTTATAGGTGCGAAGATTTAGAGTACAGATGTTATGAGTCTGTTCCAATGATATCACTCCATTTTCGGTTTCCAAGCTCCCCCACGATTTCGTCTTTGATTCTTGTTGCAAACCCCACGCCATCATAGACAAATCCCGTGTAACATTGGACAATGGTTGCTCCAGCCCGTGCATATTCGATGGCATCCTTTCCTGAGGATACTCCTCCACAGCCAATCAAAATGACATTGTCGCCACCCTGAAGTTCTTTCAAATGTCCCTTCAACAGCCGCAGGGCTCGCAAGGTCAAAGGTTTCAAAGGAGGTCCGGACAGGCCGCCTTGTTCCCAGATTTTCCGCGGCGGAGACGTGAGGGTGCCTGGTCTTTGGACTGTCGTATTCGCTACAATAACCCCATCAATGCCATTCTGCACGATGATCCTTGCAATCTCTTTGATTCCAGAGACATTCAGATCGGGAGCAATTTTTACGACAAGACGAGGTTGAGGCTGAGCGAGTTTGGAAATTTCGGAACGGATGGAGGAAAGAAGGTTTTCGAGATAGGAAGAAGTCTGAAGCGTTCGCAGGCCCGGTGTATTTGGGGAGGAGATGTTGATAACAACGACATCGGCATAGGGTGCGAAGACACGGATTCCTTTGAGAAAGTCTTCGCCAGCATCGGCTATAGGAGTGTCTTTATTCTTTCCGAGATTAACGGCTAACATTTTGTTCGGGTTGAGCGACCGCGGTGTATCTGGAGTAAGATTGGTGGATGTTTTCACAAAGAAATTGCGGACTCGATTCTGAAGATTACGACAAACAACGGCAGCGCCATCAGATGGAAACCCAAGACGGTTTATGATCGCATGGTCGGAGGAAAGACGGAAATATCGCGGTCGGTCATTCCCTACCTGCGGTTCGGGGGTGACGGATCCGATTTCGACGTAAGAAAAGCCGAGGTCGAAAAGTCCGTCAACACATTCGCCTTGTTTATCGAGACCGGCAGCAACTCCCACCGGATTCGAGAGCTGTCTTCCCCATAACTGTCGTTAGACTGGTTACTGAAAGGGAAGCACATTGACGGCTAACTGGGGGCCATCTGGCTTGGAGTCTTTAGGATGCAAGCCGCACTTGAGGGCAAGGACGGCAATTCGATGAGCATCTTCGGGATCGGGCGTGATGAGCCGCAGTGCGGGCATAAACACGTATCTGTGGATGGCCGAGCGAGCGTCAAGGACATAGACGATGGAGAAAGTGGCAATGGAGATTGTCACGAGTCCGAGCGCGAGGTTTCGGACACGGAGATAGATGCGACCAAAGGCAGTGGTTGGTTTGTACAGCGGCCGTCGTCGGAAGAGAGAAATGTGTCGCTGAGGATGCCAATCGGCCCGCCGCAGAGGCATTCGCAATGGCAATCCTCGGCGCAGCATCGTGGTCCCGGCAAGGTCCGAGTTCGTGCTGAAATGTTGAAATGTGCGGAGACAAACGTCTAGGGCAGCTGACCTAGACCCAAAGATTGCCAAACTTAAGTTATATCTACCTTGGATACCGCGATTAAACCAACTTCCCTCCCATGCATCTAATGCTACGATGTACAGACAAGCCATCAATCAAATTTCCCGACATTTGCCGTCCTCCCTGAAGATGGTTGTCTTGTGTTCGTCTCGGCTGCGTTACCGTCTCCCCACCGTTTCTCCAAACTAAATGTGGGAGAAGCAACCCTCTTAAACCGCCGTCGCGTCCACAAAGCAGTAATCACGGCAAGCGATACGACTCCGGCAATGAGTCCAAGAGGATGCTCCCTAACGAACGCAAGGATTGCACGGAAAATAGTCTCTAATCGGCCCACTGTTGACACAGGCTTGATCTTTGGTGGAGACGCCAGCACAGCATGAAGCGTTTCAATAATATTTTCGGTCGTCGCTTGAATCGGTTTCCCTTGGAGATTGATATCCCAAAACCGTTTTTCCTGTGATTAGCATAGGAAACGATGGCATTGTACATCTTGCTCGTTGATGATGATTCGCGGACCTGTGTCACGGACATCGACACCATAAGTCCCACGACACCAACGGCTCCAGAAAACGCCATCAACCCAAGCAAACCCAACCTCCTTCTTTGATTTGACAACGACCTGAATACCCTTCGCCTTTTCAATCGCCTTTTTATCGCCCTTCTCCTCGGCCTGTTCTATTTTTGATTCCTTCTGTTCGCGCAATTCCTGTTTCTCTGCACGATCTTCGCTAGCGCGGACGTCCATCCATTCTAGGGCAGTTGTCTTCATCCTGGATTTCAACTGCTCAAAGTCTTTGTGCGTTCTGTCGAGAATAGCGAGGACGACAGTGCGGCCTTGCATGACTTCGTGTGAATTGGCGGCTGAGAGTTCCGGGACCAATGGCAGCCAGACGGATTTCATCCAGGACAAAAGGCGGTGATGATCGCGCATATCGCGAGGAGAAAGCGCTGTGTAGTACGAGGCTTTTCCGTCGCGAAGGACGATGAGTTTGGGGAAGGAGGTGATTCTGAAACGATTGATAAGCACCTCGGAATTGGTTCGCAGCAAAGGGGCATGGCCAATCAGGCTTAAAGCGGTGCGGTCAAGTGCTTCCTTTCATAAGCAATCGAAGCGTGGGGTTTAATACAAAATCTTCGGAAGTGGTGGCTTGATCATAGAAATAAAGAAAGATGACTTCCTCTTTCTTTTCGTAAGCGTCAAATTCCTGAGTCGCGATCTCGTGCACTCCAGCTCTGGCAGTCAGACAAATCAATAAAATTGTACATACCGAACAGCCTTGTTTGCAAAGGAGACAAGATCTCCAAGTCCCCGAAGACCATCATACTCTACTCTCTCACCTCCCTTGAAGAAGACGAGAGAGGGATAACCGCGTAGCTTAACCTCCTTGCAAAGCTGCTTCTCGGCTTCACAATCGACTTGTCCGATGTTGAGCTTTCCCTTCATTTCCCTACCGAGTTCCGTCCAAGCAGCAGCCATGTGTTTGCAGTGGGAACACCAGGGGGCGTAAAACTTGACAAACCAGCCCTCGTTTGCGGATTTTGAAGGGGTAAGCGATATGTGTTGTGTAAAGTTTTCGGCGGTAAGAGTCGAGACCATTCCATTGGGATTGACAGGTGGAGTAGTGGGCTGCTTGGGTTTATTAGCATTCGTATCGGGGGGGGCGTCGAATGGCGAGTCGCTTCCAGCCAGGTGTGCGTCGACGAAAGCAGACAGGGTATTGAAGGTGCGTTTGAGCTTTGGATCGAGTGCCGCGATGCGTTTGCCATCAACATACCTGACGTGAGTGTATGCGTTTGTGATGATACTACCAGTGCAACTCGGGCCAAGCCTTTACTTGATGGTCGAGACACAGGTCGCCACTCGCGACACAATCGATTTCTCCAAAATTTAGTTGCCCAGGGAGTTCCTTTGATTTTTCCTCGGCAAGTTGCTTCCAGAACGGAGCCATTTCCAAACAGTGATGACAAAATGGAGAATGGTGTTTGACAAACCTGCAAGACACGAGTCAGCATTGCGTCAATAACCCGGACGGCTACCATTTGCCTTTGTTCATGAGCGCGGCATTTTTGGCATTGAGGACGGTGGAGTACGGGGTTGAGTAGTCTACTTTCGCCTTTGGGTTGAGCTTTGGGGGTAGGGCAGAGGAGATGAGGGCGAAGACGAGGGCGAGGAAGGGGAGGGCGACGTTAACGCTCAACTTTCGCATCGGACGCGTGGACACGGCGACAGGGAAAGGGGCCTCTTAAGCGCGCGTGAGAATTCACCGGTCGTGGAGAGGTCGGGCTGCAAGAGATAGACAGAGGCGGATCTGGTGGCTGGCAGAGATGGGATTCGGTCCCGAGTTGAGAAACGAGGAGATGCAGACCAAGCGGGTGTGCTGAGGGAGCAGTGAGCAGGGCGGTGACAGAGGACACTGAGAGGGATGGCCGCGGTGAGGAGGAAGAGTGTGGCGCAGGCAGGAGAACAGGGAGCACGTAAAGGGACCGGATCGAAGCGGCGGCGACAGACACAACAATGACAGAGCCGCCGAGATACACCGAGGTTGGGGGGGGAGGGCACCGGAGGGGGGAGGAGAAGCACCAGCCCCCGCCGCTGCGCAAAGTGAGCCAGCGCCCAGCACGCAGCCAATAGGAGGCTTCCGATTCTGGGCGTTGCTGTGACGACGGCCCGCATGGTTGAGGGCCGGGAAGGAGCGCATCTGTGAGACGGCGACGTCTGTCGATTTTGCCCTCAGAGACACCGCTGCAGCATTGACTGCGAGACGCGGCTGCCCCGAGAAATGCCTCCGCGCCGCACAAGAACACCCGCAGCAGCAGCCGCAGCAGCAGCAGCGGCGGCCGCGGCCGGCTCTTCGTCTGCCTCGTCCTCGTCCTCGTCCTCCTCGTCCTCCTCGGCCTCCTCTGCCGCGTCGTCCGTCCCATCAACAACCGCAACTGGCCAGCCTGCTCCGCCGCCCAAAGCAGCAGGCAAGCCGGCCGCACATGTCCAGAACACCACAAAGAAGCGGTATGCCGTCTTTATTCCACCCCCCAGCCTCTGCTCCTTCAAAAACCATCCACTAACCCGGCCGCCAGACTTGCAAAGGAAGCGCGGGACATCCTCGCGGATCCTCCCGTCGGCGTCAGGTATTCCAATCCGCTCCCTCCTAGTCCTCCAAGCCTGGCTTACGAGAAAGTGCCGCTCCCGTCGACGAGACGGACATCATGACTTGGAAAGCTACCATACTGGGCCCTCAGGGGTCGCCGTACGATCTGTCTTGATCTCCCTGCACCTGCTAATGTCCTACAAGCTACGAGGGCGGATCATTTCTGCTTGACGTCTTCTTCCCTCCCACCTACCCCTTCTCCCCGCCAAGAATTCGCTTCCGCACCCCCGTCTACCACTGTAACATCGACCGAGCAGGAAACATTTGTCTCGACATCCTCAAGCAGGCATGGTCTCCTGCCTTGACTATTGGAAAAGTCTTATTAAGCGTACTCTCCCACCGCCTTCCTTAGCTGATTCTAGATCCTTGCATTGTTATGTGATCCGAATCCAGATGATCCGCTTGTCGGCCAAATCGCTGCCGAGTACACGCAGAATCGTAACAAGCACGACAGCACTGCAAGAGAATGGACTGCAAGGGTACGAATTTGTTCTTCGTCGGTGGCTGATTACCGTTAGTACGCAAACGCAGTGGCATAATGCGAGTTATCAGGAATTTGGCGTTCTGGAGATTATCGGGACACGGGCTTATTTGTGACATTGTGGTATAACATCATAGCAATCTAATCTTGGCATTCAAAGAACTCCATTCTATTCATACCACCCCATGCAACAGAAGAAATGATACTAAAGCAACCAGCCCCGATCAGCAGGCCATCAGCACACGGACCCAGACGCCCATGCACCATCAGACGTACCTGGCCTTGAAGTTGGAGGTGGATCAGACATCATCTGAGGCTTCGCCTGCAAATACGGAAATTCTCTCGACACCACCCCGGAAAGGAAAAACAAATCATCTAAGGCCTCGTAGCTCAAACCAAGAACACCAGGCGAGTGAGGAGTCCATCTCGCTTCCTCCCCAGTCGTCAACAATGTATTCTCAACGAAGACCTTCTCCGCATCGATGTTGTACAATTCGATGTTGAGGTAGAAACGCCCCTGCTCTTCCATTTCCTGGCGGCTGGCCGACCGAGCTTGGTATTTCCTCTCGTTGAGAGTCAGCGGCTTGAAAATGCCGAGATCCCGAACTCAAGTTAGACAGTGCAGGGCCGGAAGGTACCCTCGGTGACACGCATCCCAATTCGAGAAGTGTCGCTCGTGTACTTTGATGGACGGGCTTCGAAGTTGTAGGTCTTTCTGTGCATGATCTGATCGACCAAGAGAAAGCCCTCGACAGTATCAAATTTGATGTCCACAGCTTCCTTGTCGAATTGACTGCGATCAGGTACGCACGAGCTTGAGGTACCTGATTGCCACACCTTTCAAGAATTGTTTGAAAGGCTTGATGGTCTGGCGGGCACGCAACGCCGTGCTCAACTCCAGTCGGAAATCCCAGCCAAGGTCCGGGTCCCCCAGGACGTCGGCGCAGACAACAGGTTGCCACTTGTCGATGATTTTGATGTAATTCGAGGTGTTGCCATCAATAAGCATGCGGCAGGGTTTCCAATGATGGTCGGCTGCATCCTTGTTGCTTGTCCAGCGGCCTCGGTGTCAGATAAGCGATATCACGGGCGTACCAATAACTTCGATGACATAGTCCGCGTCTCCTCTCGGTGCGAACATGTTGATCAGCGTTCCCTCATTGCTAATGGTTTGAATATTGAGGATATTGAACAGGCTCTCCTTGGTAATGCGCATGCTAAAAGGTTTAGTCGAGAAAACGCGGTGTCAAACTCATCTTTGAAGGTGGCCCGCATCTTGCCTCTGTTTGTCAGTCCAACCACAGGGGTGGTACTTGAGTGGATCCTCCCATTTTCCCGTTTCCATCTGACGATGCTCCGGCTTGACTTTTCCCAGTCTTTTGTTAACTGCGCTGATCCAGGACTTACTTGACAGCAAACTTGCAATCTCCTTGGTGTGCACGGGTATATTCCAAGCTAAAGTTACAATAGTTTCAGAGGTACATACGCCATCTCAAATTGCTGGGCGATGCGCTTGCGTCCCTCCATTGATTGGCTCACGTTAGAAAGAATACAAGAGGCGTACTTTTTGATCTCCGAGTAGATCGAACCCAGGAGTTGTTGCGCCTGGTGCATTTTCTTGAGGAACGAAGGGGCTAGCCCGTGATAGGCAAATTCGGCTGCAAGCCCAACACCGCTGGGAACAGGAGTATCCATGAGATCGAGGGACTCTTTGGTCAAGGGAATACGAATGGAGCTAGCCATGCTGGCCCCAAGACCCATGGGACCTTCGCTCACAGGTTCTGGGCGGTTGTGCCAATCGTTATTGTCGGCGATGGAAGCAGCAGGTGTCCCACGTGGCCCAATCTTCAACGCCTCGATAGCCGTGACCAATTGGCCTTGAAGATTCTCTGCCAAACGCAACATGGTCTGCAAATAGAGGAATGGCAACCCAGGGCGATTCTACCGTCAGACGGGCGGCGAGAGGAAAAACAAAGAATTCTTCAAGTTTGTTGAAGCGTTGCACTGCGTTTGCAATGAGGTCCGGATCTTGGCTTGTCAATTTGACAGTGTTGGCAGCCCAGTCGACATATGCGCTCACCCCACAATTGCGTGCAATGTCTCTGGCCAAATCGATGCCATGGGTGAACAAGAGGAGTCGGCCAAGCTCCAATTCGGGATCTGACAATTAGATGACATACCAAGGTTTACCTGTCGGTTTCCAGATGTAGTCGATATCCTCACTCTTCTGCGGAGTGAGCTCTTCCACAGATTCAATCGGCGCCGAGAGATCTTCGACAATTTCCTTTTGCTGGTGGATGCGCATTTTCTCAGCCTGCTAATTAGCCATTCGTGTCGGTGGAGGAGGCACCTCAATATCTGGAGTCGGAAGGACCTGTTTGAGTTCGGCATCTCTTCTACGAGACCAAAACCCTGGATCATCTTTCTGAACGAATGAGATGCATGAGATGAAAGACAAATACGGTCCTCTCAAGCATCCCTTGGATAATTTGGACAAGTTTGACAAATGCCTCCTCGCATTTTCCAGATTCTCGTTTTCCGATGAGATAAAAACACTTTGCTTAGCATGAGATGGGCAAATGATACCTGGTTTCGACGAGTAAATTTCAAATTCATTTGACTGTCGTAATTGCGCTCATTCATGGCACTTGACAAGTCAGTGAGACGAGACATTGAGAAGGGTTGCTTGAAGTCGTCTGTGATTGCTTTGACAAAGGCATCTTGAAAGACATAAGGGGAGCGATAAAAGTGGATGCAGGTATCTAGCGTAATTAGGCACTTGCGGACCGGATGATGGCACCAGCAGGCAATTCGACCGCGGTTTCTGCCACTGTAGACTCTCTCACTGAGACCATTGTTGACGGAGGGCCGCAAGACAGGAAGTGGACGAAGGCAAGTGATAGAGATGGAGAAGGACAGAAATCTGGCGGTGAGACTCCGTTGGTGGTTTGCAAATTAAGCGGCGTGTGAGAGGATGCCGATCTGATCTGTCCCCGCCACGGGCGTTCATTCCGAACGTTTGTTCGGAAGGGATACTTAATCGACGGGAGTACTGTGCGAGAAGCGATGGTATTTCTCACAAAGAACAATCGGAAGACTCTTCTCTAAGATTTTCGATCGCGATAAGCTATCTATCTATCACCATCGATCTGTGTGTGCAGCGCGAGGAGAGGGGGCAGCTTCGACGTAGCTGCCCGATGTTTATTGCCGCACTGGGGGATCGGCGGCCGGGCCAGCCAGAGCACTAACTGAGCCTTCACCAGCCGCTCCGAATTGCGCGCCCGCCCTTAGGTTCCCAACGCATGCGGCAGACAATGAAGCTGGAGCTGTCGTGTCCCATGCCATGATCTGTCTCCGCGATCAAGCGACAAGCAGGGAATGGAACTGCTGAGCGGGAAGGCGGGCGATGCTGCGGCGGGCGACAGCGCAGGTCGCGCCCAGAGCGACCGTGTGGAGGCCTGCCGTGCCGTGCATGTTATTCGGCAGTACCTCGAAGCCTCCAACGATCTGACCATCGCTGTTGGCAGCATCGAGACCCTTGTCAAGGTTGGCCGCCACCTTGGAACCGACTGCGACGAGATGTTCCATCATCCTGTTCTGAACGCCGTCCTCCAAGCCGTCGACGTCCTCCGCAATCATCAAAAGGACGTCTCATCTCCGGTCCGACGGCTCGCAATCCAGTATTTAGACTCTCTGAGTCCCGCACAGTCTCCCGACTTTCAATTCCGCTATGTTATCAAATGCATTCTTTCTGGAGTCTCGTTATCTTTGGAGCAGAGTCCTCTCAATGATACATTCTCTGCCCTTATTTTCGACACCGCCTCCATTATATTAAGCCACTGCAAATTCCAGGTAGCACTGCCTGTCCGTTCTGCTGCTTATTTTCTCGTAGCCGTTGGAATGCGTTAGTTTCCTCGACGCCTCGCACCTAGATTGGTATATCTGTCGCCATATCATCCAATCCATACTGTTACAACACCCCGATTTCTCGGCTGTCCCCGCTGCAGCCGCCGGCCCATCGCTTTACTCTGTTCTAAACACCAAAACAGCTCTACAGAGGCTGGAATCGATCTGCCCGCCGTATGAAGACAGCGAAAACTCTCCAATCTCCAAAAGCGAGCTTCTCATCTACTGCCTCTTGGATGTCGCCCACCGATTGCTCGTCAGGTGTGATTCACTGCCACCCAAAGGATACATTGAGCTTGCAAAGGCCACCCTCGACATCGGTTCCAAAGTTCTCGACTTTAAAGCCAAGACGATTTGCTGTGCTCTGGAGAATTCTGCAAATTCGCTCCTAGGGAAATATACCATGGGCACGTTGCCATTCACCAAAGCAGACATCGACATGGCCTTTGGCTTGCGTTCGTCGGCAGCTCGGCTCGTCTCTCAAAATCATCCTCTACAGCAACCACAATTGGAAAGCGCAGTCCGCGAGTCATTCAGACGGAAAGTTGAGTTTGGCAACCAAATTTCGCTCCCCGGTCCGAAACACAGCGACGCCATCCATCTCGAGATAATCAAGCTCGAAGATATGCTTACAACGCGAAAGCTTCCCTTGCCTGAACAAGTTCTGGAGTATTTTCGCCTCAATGATCTCGATCCTTTAATTTGTCCGATATCATATCGACCTATGACGGAAGCAGTCTATCTCCGATGCGGAAAAACAGTGAATCTCGCAGCGCTCGAGGAACTGGTTGCCGGGAATATTCCCGAGTCTCACTGCTGTTGCGATGAGATACATATCGATATTGAACACAAGTTGCATGATTCTCCCCTCGTCAGCGATCTAGCAGTACGTCATCTCACCCGCGCTCTAAGCGCCGCCGACGTCGTAAGATATGGCGACCTACCGACACTGCGCCACATATTTCCCGAAATTAAAGAAGAAGACAAAGTTGAGCTCCTTCATGCCAGTTTAAAGAATGTTGCCCCCCTTACCTTCCTCCTGGATAGCGGTGTCGATGTCAACGCTAGAAAGGATGGTATGACAGCCCTCATGACGGCTTCGTCCCTCGGATTGGTTGAATGTGTGATTGCCCTCCTGCATTTTGGCGCCGAACCCGATAGCCGAGATCCCTTAGGAGTAAGTCCAATCATGTTTGCCTTGAGGGAGGGCAAAAGGCCGATAGCCGAGACCTTGTTCGCCAAGATTTCTAGCATTCCAATCGATCTGGTATTGTCAGGAGACGCCGATATTCCTCCAGAAAACGTGGCTCGCTCCGCGGCGGCGTTGCACGACTTTTACCTCGGATTGAAGGCCTCCCACAAGGAAGATAGCATCATTTGCCTTCAACGAGCCATGGAACTCGATCCTGAAAACCATCTTTACGCCGAGGAAATGCAAGTCTACCTGGACGATCAGGAGGTCCGCGAAAGTGCACGAACATATATCAAGATTGCTGGTAGCCCATCCGTCATTCGTGCTGATTTAGATGACGAGGGCAACTTTTACGAGGGTTTTGTAGCACATGGACTTCGTGATGGGCCTGGAAAACTGACTTATTCGACAAATCCAAAAGTTGAGTCGTTCGATGGGGAGTGGATGGACGACATCAAGAAATCTGGGCTCTTGACATACCGAGAGTACATCTTTGGACTTCTTATAATGACCTGAAGCGGATCTCAATATCATGGAACTTTGTCAGCTGATGGCAAGCGTCATGGGCAAGGGATCCTATATCTTCCAAATGGCGCATGGTATGAAGGACCGTGGGAGAACGATGCAATGCATGGTGAAAATGGAAAATACTGCTTTGAAAATGTACTCCTAGGTTTGACCGATTTAATTGCAGGGCGATGTTTACGAAGGTTCTTTGCGGAGAGATACTCTCGAAGGGCATGGGAAACTTGTTCATTCTAATGGCGACTTTTATGAGGGCATGTGGAAGAATGGTTTAAAGGACGGATTTGGGACGTACGACCTCGAGTCTGCCGGCTTGAGCTACGAGGGATTCTGGGTTAAAGTAATCCGGTGGCGCTAACGTTTCTAATATTAGGATAAGAAACACGGATCGGGTTGGATAGTCTATCCTGATGGATCCGAGTTCCGGGGGGAGTTTGTCGATGACGAACCAGTAGAAAGCAACAACGAACTGGTCCGTGAGCGAAGGCAATCCATGGATTCTCATTCGCAGGCGGAGCAGTCCAGTAGCGGCGCTGCTAGCACGCTACTGTCACCTTCTGCAGGCACCTCCAATCGGTCAGAAAGTGAAACAACTGGCAAGCTCGCAAAACTTAAA
>Ga0335081_10005358_pt1 | contig 20296 bp, 19 predicted proteins | sample Lox_Sample_35_FD_206713 | JGI IMG/M metagenome (GOLD analysis project Ga0335081, IMG submission 206713) | Soil microbial communities from Loxahatchee National Wildlife Refuge, Florida, United States - Lox_Sample_3.5 | ecosystem: Environmental > Terrestrial > Soil > Wetlands | place: USA... | reverse complement strand
ACTCGCTTGACCAACGCAAAGTTCCTTACACGTATTTGCGGGACGAAGACATCCGGGCAGGCGATCTGAAGTCGAAAATCGACGTCTTGCTCTACGGACATGTCGATCTTGAACTCGCCGAGCAGATTGAAGGCTTGCCGAAAGCGTGGTCGCCGATGCCGTTCAAGAAAACGCCGCAGACGCCAAGCTTCGGCACTCCCGCCGAATCCGACGACATCACAGGCGGGATCGGATATGAAGGGCTCGCGCAGATCCAGAAGTTTGTCGACAATGGCGGACTCATGGTGACCCTCGGCAGCGGAAGTATGCTCGCGCTTGAGGGCGGACTGGTTCGTTTTGTCCGGCGTGCTGCGGGTGGCGTTCCTCGCAGCGCGGCGGGCGGCGGAGGTTCGTCGGCGGCGGCTTCGCAACAGTCGGTGACAAGAACTCCGGGTGCGCATGTGCGCGTCACCTTCGATCGCCCCGATCATCCGATTGCCTACGGATACCCCGAGCACACGTATGTCTTCCGGCAAAATTTCCCGCTCTACAATACACCGCGACGCTGGTTGCGCATGGCGTATTGCACGACGTGCCTTGACGGTCCTGAGGATCGTAGCGGCATCGTGATGGAGTGGGGCGATGCTCAAAACAAAGACTTCGTCGTAAGCGGCCAGGCCTGGGGAGAAGAGAATCTCGTCGGGCGCCCGGCCATCCTCGATATGCCGGTGGGGAAAGGCCACATCGTCAGCTTCAACTTCAATCCCATGCACCGCGACATGAACCGGGGCGATCAACGCATGTTGTGGAATGCGATTTTGAACTGGCAGGCGATCTTGGCCGGGCAACCAAAACCGCCATCGGCGGATCAAGTTGCCTCTGAGCCAGACGAGTAAGACCCCTTAACCGCGAAGGCGCACCAAGGACCCTCTGCTGATCTAGTGTCCTTCATGGTTCGACTCGGGCTTGGCGGACGCTGCGCTCAGCTTGCTTCCGTGCCGTCCCGCCTCATATACTCTGAACGTTTGCCCGCATATCACGGGAAATCATCCGGCAACGACCGGCATCTGCCCTTCAACTGCGACTTGCAATCATTCCGGAGAACACCTCTATGACCACGATGACACCGCCTGCCCACGTCGATAAAGAAACAAACCCGTGGGAGTCACAGCGCGCCCGCTTCGATCTTGCCGCACAGAAACTTAACCTGGATGAAGGGCTCTGGCGGGTGCTGCGCTATCCCAACCGTGAGATTACGGTTCACATTCCCGTGCAGATGGACGACGGTCACCTGGAAGTTTTCACCGGCTTCCGCGTGCAGCACTCGATCGCGCGCGGCCCGGCCAAGGGCGGCATTCGCTACGCGCCCGACGTCACGCTCGACGAAGTGCGCGCTCTGGCCAGCTGGATGACATGGAAGTGCGCGGTGGTCAACATTCCTTTCGGCGGAGCGAAGGGCGGCGTCATTTGCGATCCTCACAAGATGTCGATGGGCGAAGTTGAGCGCATGACGCGCCGTTACACTGCTGAGCTGATCGAATTCCTGGGCCCGGAAAAGGATGTTCCCGCGCCGGATGTGAATACAAACGAGCAGGTCATGGCTTGGATGATGGACACCTATTCCATGCACATGCGGCAAACGGTCACGGCGGTTGTTACGGGCAAGCCCATCAATATCGGCGGGTCGCGTGGGCGCCGGGAAGCAACCGGACGCGGCGTGATGATCGTGTGCGATGAGGCCTGCAGGAAGCTGAACATCGACCGCGAACGCGCCCGCGTCATCGTTCAGGGATTCGGCAACGTGGGATCAAACGCAGCCTTGCTGATGCACGAAGCTGGATACAAGATCATCGGCATCGCGGAAGTGGGTGGCGGACTGTTGAACAAGAATGGCATCGATCTGAAGGCTCTCGTCGATTTCCGCCAGAAGAACGGCACGATTCACGGATTTACTGGCGCGGAGAAGGCCGAAACCGCCGACCTACTGACCACCGAGTGCGAGATTCTCATTCCTGCAGCCACAGAAAATGTAATCACCAGCCGCAACGTCGACCGTGTGAAGTGCCGCATTCTCGCTGAGGGGGCAAACGGTCCCACCACGTCGGCCGCTGATGATGTGTTGACCGACAAGGGCGTCTTCGTAATTCCCGACATTCTGGCCAACGCAGGCGGCGTCACGACCTCGTACTTTGAGTGGGTTCAGGACCGACAGGGATATTTCTGGAAGGAATCGGTCGTGAACGAGCAATTGGAGACCATCATGAAGTCGTCGTTCGAGGATGTGGTGCGATATGCCGACACCCATCACGTGAACAACCGGATCGCGGCCTACATGCTGGCGATCGACCGTGTGGCTTACACGATTCGCCAACGCGGGATTTACGCTTAGGCCAAATCTCTTGACCGACAGGCCTCCGCTACGGAGGCCTGTTTCGTTTTACGGCTTGACCGGCAGGCAACGGATTGGCATCATGGTCCACCGCGCGAGGCTCGGGTCTATGCGCGATCAACTCACGCTACTACGTCACAACAATTCAAAGAGGCCGGCTCAGCCTCTAACAAGAATTCAAGGAGAACTGCCGTGAAGCGAATCCTTGCAACAACCCCTCGTTGGGCACTGGCCTGCCTGGTTCTGTCGCTCTGTATGAGCATGGCATGGGCACAGTCCCAGAGCAGTTCCACCACCGATCAATCGTCCACATCTTCCACCAAGAAATCAAAAAAATCGAAGAAGGCTGCTGGTTCCGCGGATGACAGTTCCGCGGCAGCAAGCGACACGGGCACAAAGACAAAATCTTCGAAGAAAAGCAAGAAGGGCAGTTCGGCCGCCGCTGATTCCTCGGGCGCTCCGGCCGCCGACTCAACTACCAACGCCAAGTCCTCAAAGAGAAAGAAGAAGAGCGACACCGCATCGGCCGACGCTTCTGCTGCGCCTGCGGCTGACGCGGCCAGCGGGACAAAGTCGAAATCGAAGAAGAGCAAGAAAGCAGACGCGACCGACGCCGCACCGGCCTCCGGATCTTCGAGCACGACCGACGCAAGCGCTAGTACAAAATCATCGAAGAAGCGCAGCAAGAAGACGGACGCGGCTGCCTCTTCGGGCACGGCAGCGGCTCCGGCAGCGAACTCGACGCCTGCCCCAGCTGCAACTTCTACCCCCGCGCCCGCCGCACCAGCGAAATCAGCCGCTCCAAGCGGCAGTGCCGCTTCCACTCCGGCACCTAAAAGCAAGGCTTCGTCAAAGGCCGCGGCCACGCCCGCTGCGTCCGACTCGGATATCGCTGCGGCAAAGTCCTCGGGCAAAGTCTGGGTCAATCTCGACTCGGGTGTATACCACAAGGGCGGCCGCTGGTATGGCAAGACGAAGAGCGGTAAGTTCATGACCGAACAAGAGGCCAAGGCGGCGGGATACAAGGCATCTGAGACCGACTAGCTCACTTCACACAAGGAGGCAACATGCATCAAAAGAGGCTGCTCCAACAAGTTTTCATCGCTCTTCTTTCGTTGACTCTGCTCAGTTCTCTAGGTCTGGCGCAGGATAAAACCAAGGCGTCCAGCAAAACCGCTACAGCAGCAGCGGCATCCGCCGATCTCCTCGACATCAACTCCGCGACGAAGGATCAACTGGACGCGCTGCCGGGAATCGGCGCGGCCTACTCGCAGAAGATCATCGACGGACGGCCGTACAAAGCCAAGACCGATCTGGTTCGCAAGAAGGTTCTGCCGCAAGCAACGTACAACAAGATCAAGGACAAGATCATCGCCAAACAAAAGTAATTGGACGCTGGAGCGTTCGCCGAAAACGCTCCGGCGTTCTTTCTTGAGGCAGTGGCTGTAGCTAAATCTAAGGAGGAGTTATGGGACTGTTGGATAATCTCGAAAGCATGGCGATGAATAAGGTTGCCGGGTCGAATCCGGCAGCGTCGGGCATTCTGCAGATGATTCAAAATCATCCCGGTGGGCTGAACGGCCTTGTGCAATCGTTCCAGCAGAATGGAATGGGAGGCCTCGTCAATTCATGGGTCGGTACAGGACAAAACCTTCCTGTGAGTGGCGAACAGGTTCAGCAGGTGCTCGGCTCCGATCGAATTCAGGCGCTTGCGCAGCAGATCGGAATCGATCCGAACACCGCGAGTTCCGTCGTCTCCCAATTGTTGCCCGTCATTGTGGATAAATTGACTCCCAACGGGAACATGCCGGAGCATTCGAATCTATTGCAGATGGGCGAAAACCTGCTTGCCTCGCTCGGAAAAACAGGCACAACTTCGTAGTGCAGCACTGCGACTTTCGGTTGCACTACTGACGCGGAACGAGTCTGCCGGCTCCGTTGCGTTCCCCCGCCGCGTGGAGCATAATCGAATTGATACCGGGCCTCCGGAGCCTCCAGTAGTGTGAACCTGCCCAATTCCATCACGCTGATACGTATCTTCAGTATTCCCCTGCTGATGTGGATTCTTGCCAGTTCCCGCTTCAGCAACCTCAGCGGAGAGCGGGAATTGCTCGCGTCGGCAATTTTCATAGCCGCCTCGATGACTGACGGCATCGATGGTTATCTGGCCCGCAAACGCGGGCAAGTTACCACGATCGGAATCCTGCTGGACCCGCTTGCCGACAAACTCCTCATCGCGGCTGCGTTCGTCACGCTGGTGCAATTGAATCCCAGCCTCGTCCCTGCCTGGATCGCTGTTGTAGTTATTGGACGCGAATTCCTTGTGAGCGGCCTACGGTCGATCGCCGCGGGCGAAGGCTTTACCATTGAGGCCAGCGAACTGGGCAAGCTGAAGATGGTCGTGCAGATCGTATCCGTCGTAGCTGTGATCCTCGACCATCGCTGGAAAGAGTGGCCGGTTTACGGAAACTATATTTTCCCGATTCACTGGATCGCATATCTTGCCATCTGGTTTATGGTGGCGGTTTCTTTGGTGTCGGCGATCGATTACTTCGTCGCTTTCTGGTCGAAGATCGACAAGCGCGTAGTAAAACGACGACGACGCGCATTCATTCTCAGCCGGCGCAGGAAACCTGTACCACCCGCACAAGGCGACCGCGATGTCGCTGCTTCGACCTAATTCCGCGGAAACAGAGTTGTCTTCGTCCCCGGGGGAGTTCTCGCAGGAGGAACGCGCTGAACTGCTTCGTCTTGCGCACGACTCCATTCTGTCAGCTCTTGAGCACCGCGAGATTTCCTTCGAACCTCCAACCGATCATTTCGCCGAGCCGCGTGGAGCCTTTACAACGCTCTACCTTCGAGGTGAGTTGAGAGGTTGCGTAGGTTATGTCCAGCCGACCAGTTCGGTCTACCGTGCGGTCGCCGAAACAGCCCGAGCCGCTGCATTCGAGGACACCCGCTTCTACTCGATCACCCTTGAAGAGGCGCACCAACTGCAGATTGAGCTGAGCATCCTGAGTCCTCCCAACCCGGTCGCTGCAGAGGAAGTTGAGATAGGCAAGCACGGACTGCTTATCGGGATGGCCGGCCGTCGCGGCTTACTCCTGCCGCAGGTGCCAATCGAGCATCACTGGGATCGCATGACGTTCCTGGAACAGACCTGCCGAAAAGCAGGGTTGCCGCATGATGCCTGGCAACGAGGGGCGACGATCGAGGCGTTCACCGCGGAAGTGTTTGGGGAAAAGCATTCCGCATAGTTAGCTACAAGTTCGGTTGAAAAAAAGTCCGGGGACGGTTTCCCGTCCCCGGTCTGGGACTACGGAGCAGAAACCTAGTTGACCTGATCGAGTTCCACCTTATCGCCGGAGTGCACATCTTCCATCGAGAAGACGATCATGCCGGTGGCAGTGGTATCGGTCACACCGATGATCACGATCTCGCCTACGGATCTGCGCGGCAGATCGCGAACGTGGATCACTGGACCGTTATTTTTGGTGAACATCTTCGGATCGACGGAAGGCGTCTTTAACTGCGTGTCTTCCGCGATAGCGGCCTTGAACGAGAGCGAGTCGACAGGATCGTTCAGATCCGCATCATAGGACCGCACCGCGCGGAAGAAATCACCGATCTTCACGCCCTGGTTGGATCCGACGTTGATATACAACTTGTGGCCGGTGCCCATTTCTGAGTCGAAATCCTTACCCATAACCACGCGGCCTGAAACTTTGCTGCTGGCGGGCAGGAACCGGTCAAAGCGAATCGGGTTGTGGAAGTTGACCAGCTGTTTCTCAGCAAACGGGATCGTTGTGTCGCCGGGGTTCACACCGTCGCAGGCGTACTCAATCTGGGCGATCGCGGTCTTGCTGCGGGTATCAATCACTTTCACTCGCCCGACTTCCTCGTAAGGCTGTCCGGTTTCCTTCAAGAGCTTTTTCTCGCCCGGATACATCTCGTACTCGTTGACATCGCGCAGGGCGCGAACCACTTCGTACTCGGCTCCGGCGGTATAACCGCCTCCCTGTAGATACACGAGGTCGCCGCGGGTGAACTTGGTGGTGCCGGGCGTTTGCAGTCCGCCGGCGACAAAGTTAGCATCGGGCAGAATGTGCTTGCTGATGAACCCGGCGCAATACAGATCGGCGTAGGTAGGCGTTTGAACGCGCTCCGTGGGAAAACTCTCGGTGGTCGGCACGGTTCCCTGGGGTGCCTCGGCTGTGGCACTATCTCCGCTCTGAGCCCAGGCCGCAGTCGCCAGCAACAACACTAACAATCCTGTTTTCTTCATGTTACCTCCGGGGCAGACGCCCCCGCGCGTCCTTCCTGTTTGCTTAAATGCTGGAAAAGAAAGGCCTCAAGCCGGAAGGTAACAAGGGGGTAAGGGTGGGTCAAGGTTACGAGGGTGTTGGTCCGCTGCGGAGCGGTTTTTCTCCTGGAAACGTAATCCCTTGTTGCATAAATAATTAAGCCCCTGTAATAATTCGCCGTTCGTTAGGCTGTGACTGGAACCAGGGAGTCCGATCAGAAAAAATGACCTCTGCCCCATCGTTCGTGTCCCGGATGCTGCCATTGCGATTGCCTCGCGTCTGCGTGGCCGTAATCGGCTCGGATGCGAATGAAATGGCCGAAACGGCCGAAAGCCTGGTCCGCGATAACCCTTTCCTTGAGTTCAGGTTGGACTACCTTTCGAAACCGGGCCTTGCGCTTCCCCGGATCAAGCGCTTCCTGGAGACACATCCCGGCACCGTAGCCATCGCGACCTGCCGCCGCGCCGCCAGCGGGGGCAAGTTCCGCGGATCGATCGCTTCCCAACTGGACATCCTGAGCAAAGCGGCTGCAGCTGGCTGCCAAATGGTTGATGTTGAAGTGCAAACCGCGGCTAAGTGCAAGCCGGCCCAGCTCGAAAAGCTGCGCAGCCGTGCGGGCATGATTCTCTCCTTTCACGATTTCCGCGGCACAAAGAAGCTCGAGGAAACGCTGGAAAAACTGCTGGCTTACCCGGCGGACTACTACAAGATCGTGAGCACTGCGACGACTCTCGCGGACAACGTCACGATGATCAAGTTCCTCGCGCGCGAGGGAGACCGGCATTCCCTCATCGGGATGTGCATGGGCGAGCAAGGCATTATCAGCCGCGTCCTCGGCGTTCGTGCGGGCAGTATTTTCACGTTCGCTTCTGCCGGAGCTGGGCAGGAAACGGCTCCCGGACAAGTCACCGCCCAAGAGCTACGCAGCGTTTACCGCATCGAACAAGTCGATGTGGCGACACGAATTTATGGGGTCGTCGGAGACCCCATCGCTCATTCGCTTTCGCCCACAATCATGAATACCGCCTTCCGACGAGAGAACGTGAACGGCGTTTATCTGAAACTGCATGCCAAGACGTTGAAGGATCTCCTGACCTGCGTAAAAGAGATCCCGATTCACGGCATCAGCGTGACCATGCCTTATAAGCAAGACATCGTGTCTCACCTTGACAATGCCGACTCCCACACCAACAAAGTGGGCGCCTGCAACACCGTAGTCCGCGCTCAGGATGGAAAGCTTTACGGCTTTAACACGGACACTGCAGGCGTGATCCGCCCGCTGGAGCGTCGCCTGAACACGATTGAAGGTGCGCGAGTGCTTGTGATCGGCGCGGGGGGAGCCGCCCGTGCGGCAGTGTTTGCATTGAAGGAGCGTGGCGCCGAAGTTTACATCCTGAATCGCAATGCGGCGCATGCGAAGAAACTTGCACACCAGGCGCGTGCGCGCATCATGAAGCGGCCTGACTTGAAGAAGATGGCGTTCGACGTAATTATCAACGCGACTCCGGTGGGCATGGGAAATTCCCGTGAAACGCCCCTACAGGACAAGGAGATCAATACGCGCTATGTCTTTGATATGATTTATGATCCGCCGGAAACGCGGCTGATGAAGCTGGCGCAAGAGCGAGGCGCGCAGATCATTCCCGGAATCGAAATGTTTGTCCACCAGGCCGCGCGGCAATTTGAAATCTGGACCGGAAAACCCGCGCCTTGGGACGAGATGCTCCGCGTAGTCCAGTTGGCACAACAGGATCGTTCCAACCACTCCGCAAGCGGCAAATAAGCGCTCTCCGATGCGCACATTGAAGAAAAAGTTGCATTTTTCGTGGTGCCCAAAGTAAGATGCAATCAGGAAGCGGCGACTGTAATCGCTTCCGGATCGTTGTACCGCCCGTTCCTTACTTCCAAACTCGCAGTTCAAGCTTTGGCGCAAACAACTCGACGGGAGGTGGCTCGCTCCGCCTCCAACCCGGTTCGGAGAGTTCAATATGGCGTGGTACGCGTACTGTCTTACCGAGCACCAGACCCTTCCCAATGGAACCCGCACTCGCCGTCCCTTCCTGCTCGAAGGTGTACAAGGGGTTAGCGGCGCCGCGGTTCTGAGCTATCCCAGTGGGGAATTTGCAGTGATCGTCAGCGAATACGATCACACCACCTCAACCCTTGACCAGAAAGCCGCGATTGAACACGCTCGAGTCGTAAGCAACTGCTTCCGTAATTCCACAGTTCTCCCGTTCAAGTTTGGAACCATTTTCGATAGCGATGACGCGCTCCGTCAGGCCGTTCGGGTAAACCGGCGAGCCTTCGGCCAGAGCGTCGCGAAACTGCGCGGCAAATCCGAAATGCACATCAAGCTCGTCGTACGGGACGGCTCGTTGCGCGAGGCCATGATTGACGTGGAACTGCCTGACACCGTGGGCGGAGACTACCTGTCCAAGTTGCGGGTGAAAGCATCGCGCGAACGTGAGCGCCAAACGAAAGCGCGCGCTCTGTCCGTGCAGGTTCACAAGCTGTTCAATCCGCTCGAAGAAGAGGTTAGCTGCAAGAAGGTCGCTCCCGAAGGCATGTTGATCGATATCGCCCACTTGATCGACAACAAGAGCGTCGAAAAGTATCAAAACCGTTACAACACGGCCGCTAAGCAGCTGAAGAATTGCGAAGTGGCCATCAGCGGTCCTTGGCCTCCCTATCACTTCCTGCCGGGCAAACTGCGCACGGTTGCTGGCAACAGCTAGGGAACAGTTCAGTTCTTCGAAGGCCCACAGCACACTCGCTTTGGGCCTTTTTGCTTTTCTGGTAGGTAGCTGCAGTGAATGTGCATTCTTCTGCACTTGGAAATCCTGTTCCTCCCCTCGCGGGACAGCAATAACGCTTCATCCTCATCGCAGTAAGTCCTTAATTCTTCGGGGCTTCGATAGGTTCGTGATCGAAATCACGCAGATTTAGCGCTTTGGCGCGGCAAATGCATCTCCCACATGTAGCAAAGAGGCCGCACCCTCGGATGACCTTCACTCTCGATTCTCCGCGTCGCTTCCTAAGCCGTTCCGGCTGGCGGAACGGTATCTCGCATCGCCTTTCCTGACATTGCCCACCAATTGTTAGCCTCTTGAAATGTGGCCCCAGAGATGGGGCCATTTTTGTTTTCGAGGCATTGATTCGTTGCCTGCTTCTTCAATCGACTCCCGCTCGGATACACTGATGCTCCAACCATGGCTCATACTCGTGTTCGATGTGAGGTTTTGCCCACACTGCTGTGTCTTGTATCGATTGGCGCCGCTGCCCAAAATCAGCAGAAGCCAGCTCAGCCGAGCTTTGCCACCATCCCGCAGATGTCACAAGCGCAACGGGAGAACTTTCCCCCGCAACTGCTCGAAGAGTTGAACGACATCAAGAACGCCGCTCTATCGGACGACTACGCGTACCGACAGGTCGCCCATTTGACCGAGAACATCGGCCCGCGCCCCAGCGGATCATTACAGGCAAAGGCGGCCTCCGAGTACGTCTCCGATCAGCTTCGGCAGCTCGGGCTCGACGTTCAGATGGAGGAGGTCAAAGTTCCACATTGGGTGAGAGGCGCCGAGAGTGGAGAATTGGTGGAATATCCGGGGCAGGTCGCCAACACCTCGCAGAAAATTGTGCTCACGGCTCTCGGAGGCAGCACCTCCAGCGGGCCCGACGGCATCACCGCCGATGTCGTATGCGTCAATAACTTTGACGAGCTGAAAAGTCTCGGGCACGAGAAGGTCGCCGGCAAGATCGTTCTGTTCAACGAGCTGTTCGATAAACAGAAAGCGGTTGCGGGATTCTCATTCATTTCTTACGGCGAAGCGGTCCGTTATCGGGCGGCCGGACCGAAAGCCGCTGCCGAACTGGGTGCGCTGGCGGCGCTGATCCGGTCGGTGGAAAGTGCCGACTACCGGCTGCCGCATACCGGATTCAGCGTCCCTGCAGGAATTCCCGCGGGCGCCGTGACCAGCGAAGATGCAGACCTGATCGCTCACCTGACAAACGAAGGCAGAGTCAGGATGCACCTCACCCTGACGCCGCAGAAACTTCCTGACACTGTCGGCTACAACGTCGTCGCGGACCTGAAAGGCTCTGAACATCCCGAGCAAGTCGTGATCGTGTCTGGTCACCTCGACTCCTGGGATCTGGGCACCGGAGCCATCGACGATGGAGCCGGGGTTGCCGTCGCGATGGAAACAGCCGAGGTGCTTCAGAAATTGCACCTACGCCCGAAACGCACTCTACGCGTCATCGCATGGATGGACGAAGAAAGCGGAGGGGCGGGCAGCCAGACCTACGCCAAAGAACACTTGAATGATTTTCCCCGGCATATCGCAGCGATTGAAAGCGACAGCGGAGCTGCCCATCCGCTGGGGTTCGAGTCTCGCGTCAGCAACGGCGCAGCCGACCTGCTACGCCCGGCGCTGAGTGTCTTGCAAAGCTTCGGAGCGAATGCACTGGAGCAGAGCGCCTATCCTCCCGGTGCCGACATCGCTGCCATGTCAGAAGCGGGCGTGCCTGCGCTTGGACTAAAACAGGACGGGCGCAAATACTTCGACTATCACCACAGCGCAGCTGACACTCTCGACAAGATCGTTCCTGGCGAACTGCGGGAGAATGGCGCCGCGATGGCCGTGATGGGATACGCGCTGGCAAATATGAGGGATCCGCTCCCCCGGTAGAGATAGTTTGAGAAGATGTGATGCGAATCACAGAACGCCTTTGGATGTGCAATCACAATGGCACGGTTGCCGCCCGCGTTTCTTGCAGCCCTACGGGCGGTTGACGCATCTTAATTTCCGCGCTTATCATTTTCGTTTGGCCCAAGGACCACGGACGCCTCCGTTGCGGGGCGTCCTAAGAGTTTGATAGGCAATTTTGAAGTGACCTATGGATAAGAAGAAGCTCGATACATTCAAAAAACGACTCGAAACCCGTCAGCAGGAACTGCGCCGCACTGTCACACAGAATCAGGCGGACGGCCGCTCTGCCGACGAAGACACCGCGCAGGACATTGCGGACCGCGCTGCCAGTTCCTACAACAAAGAGTTCTTGTTCAGCCAGAGCAACAACGACCGCCAGCTTCTACAGATGGTCGATGGAGCGCTCGCCCGCATTCGCGAGGGCAGCTTCGGCGAATGCATCAGCTGCGGCAAAGAGATCAACACCAAGCGACTGGAAGCGGTGCCGTGGACCAGGCACTGTATCGAATGCCAGGAAAAATTGGAGCAGGGGCTGCTCGAAGAAACGTCGCGCTGAGAAACATGTCCGTTGGCGAACGCCGCCGGAACTCCGGCGGCGTTCACGTTTTCTGAATCTTTCCGCAGACCTACGGCCTGAGCGTTTCAAGCCCGCGCGCCTTGGCGCGCTCGAATCAACTGCACAAGCGTTCCAGCGAGAATGGCGATCGTCAGCCACGAGAACCAGTCCCCAAACCGCAAGTAGATTGTGCTGTCGTGCGTCGTTGGCACATCCGCCAACAGCGTGGCGAACGACGATGAATTGCTGCGAGTCTCCGCGAGGATTCGTCCGCGATTGTCGCTAACCGTGAGATAGCCATCCCGCGCCGCACGGGCGATGCTGAAGCCATCTTCTACCCCGCGCATTACTGCGATATGCCCATGCTGAAAGCGGTCTAGAACGAAATCCCATGCTGGGACGAGCATAAGCCCAGCACCCAGCCGTCCGTAATCACGCGACAGAGGTGTGAAGTCCATATCCTTGCATATCTCCACGCCCCATTTCCCTGAAGGGACATCCATGGTCGTAAGCGTTGTGCCTGGTTTAAAACGTGATTCAAAGGGCGGCAGCATGTGATGCTTGTCGTAGGTTTGGGTAGCCAAGTGCGGGGAATAGACTCGGGCCTGGTTGTAACTGAGCGGCGGCGCTTCGTCTACCAATCCGACCACTATCACCACATTCGTCTTGTCCGCCAGTATCTGGAGCAGACGGTCCGCTTCCCCGCTCCTGGACTCGGCAATCACTCCAATTTTTTCTGGAATAACAATCGCCTGCGCGCCCTTTGCCGCGAGCAATTCTGCTTGGCTCGCGTATGCCTGTAACAAGTGCTGCGTCGCAGCGCCTTCGCCCATCACATCTTCGTACTCCGGAAGATCTGTGGCGATGAGGCCGACTTTCACCGTCGGCCCCGACGTAGGATTCGACAGTCGAAGCACTCCAAAAACCAGAATGATGCCGATTATTGCCGTTGAAGCCACTGCGGTCCGAAGCGCTTGCTTCAGCGCCGACTGCGAAAGATAAGCCGCGACCGCCAATCCGGAGGAGAACAGGAGCAGGAAAAACGTCATCCCCGATGGTCCGGTGATCGAGGCCAGTTGGAGAAACGGAAGGAAGTTCAGCTGTGAATACGCCAGGCTTCCGGCCGTCCCATGCGGTGAAGCCAACGTCAGCAGGTATTCGACCGTCGTATACGCGGCGGGAAAGGCGACCAGCGCTGTACGGTATGCTCCTGCCCTTAGGAGCCGGCGGAATAGCAGCACCGAAAGCGAGAACACCAACGCTGGGGTTGCATAGATCACGATCTGAATCGCTAGAGGAATATGTATCAGCGCACTGAAGAAATGATGCAGGTTTAGCGCGCCAAGGAACCACGCCAGGAACGCCGTCAATCCCGTGGCCCACCACGAACTTCGCGGCGCAAACAGAAGTATCGGAAGCGGTGCGAACCACATGAGCGGCCACTTCGGAAAGAGCCCGGTCCCGAAATACAATAGAGTGGCCGTGACTGCGACGGTGAGTACAGCACTCACAATGCGCCGGCTATTTACGGATGCCACGAATGTACCTCCGGAATGATCTGCGATAGCGATCGCGGAAACGGTGTTCGGACGCGCCCAACCGTCCGCCAAGATAGAGCATGATCAGCCCGTGGGAGAGCGCTCCGATCTCGAACACAATTTCCCAGACGTCGTCCGGGCGAAACACTCCGCTTTTCATGCCCTCAGCTACGACCTCCGCTACGACATTCGCAGTCGGAGACTCACCCGCCTTGAAATCCTTTGGAAATTTTCTTGCGCCGGAACGCGGCTTCAGAAACATGAGCTCGAACAGCCGCGGGTTTTCCAGAGCATGGTCGAGGAAGATCTCGCTCAGCGCCAGGAGTTGATGCTCGACGTCCCGACTGCCGCCCCGGCGCGTTAAACGATCTGCAAGCTCGCGGAAGCCCTCCTCTGCAACCGCATTGAGCAGCGCATCGCGATCGCGGTAGTGACGGTATATCGCCATTGGGGTGAGACCAACGGCGTGGGCCACTCGGCGCATGGTCACTGCGTCGCTCCCTGCCCTATCCAGCAGTCGCCGGCTGGCGAGAGCGATCTTTTCCGAAGATGATTCCGCTAGCATGTATACAGTGTACACAACGAAGTGTACGCCGTATACACCGCAAATATTCCATAAAAAGGATAGCCCCGGCGTTGAGATACCCGGGGCCATCGCTGTCCATCAGAGGCTAGCTATGCGGTTTTGAGTTGAAACGGCAGCTTGCGCACCCGCTGACCCGATGCCGCAAAGATCGCGTTTGCCACGGCTGGAGCGGCGGGCGGGAGTGCAGGTTCTCCCATACCGCCAGGATCTTGCGTACTCTCCGTCAAGTAGACCTCGATCGGTGGGGCTTCGTTGATCCGGATCGGATCGTATCCGTCGAAATTGGTCTGCTCGACGGCGCCATTCTTGATCGTGATCGCATTCTTTAAGGCCGCACTTAGGCCGTAAATGATCGCGCTTTCTGCCTGAGCGCGTACCGCTTCCGGGTTGACAATGCGCCCACAGTCAATCGCGGCCACCACTCGATTGATCTTGAAGTCGTTTCCCTTCACCGTCACTTCGGCCGCCTCTGCGATGTAGCTGCCAAACGAAAAATAGGAAGCGATGCCACGGCCCGTTCCTTTGGGAAGAGGCTTGCCCCACCCCGACTTGAGTGCCGCGAGGTTGAGAACCCCTAACAGGCGCGCCGGATCGGGATCATCCTCAAAACGGGCCTTCCAGTGCGGAGGTTTTACCAGAAGCGATCTTCGGAATTGCACAGGGTCTTTCCCGGCAGCTGCGGCGAGTTCATCAATGAAGCATTCCACTGCGAATCCGTTGAAGGAATGCTCGACCGAGCGCCACCACAGTGGGGGAACTGCGCTCTTTACCGGGTTGTACTCAAGGCGAACGTTTTGAATCGCGTACGGCATCTGCAGCGCGCCACCGACCTCGGACTTCTCCGGTTCCGGATTCTCCGGGGGGCCCCACCACGATCCGATTGCGGTGGAAGCAATCGTATGCGACCACGCGACCGGATGTCCTGCATGATCCACGGCCCCACGCATGTTGTGACATGCCGAAGGACGATAGAAGTCGTGCGTCATGTCATCCTCGCGTGACCATACAAGCTGCACTGGCACGCGCACGACCTTCGCGATTTGTGCCACTTCGGCGGGATAGTCCGCCATGTAGCGCCTTCCAAATCCTCCGCCGAGATAGGTCGTGTGGACCGCAACTTTGTTCGGCTGTAATCCAAGGATTTCAGCGACAGCCCGTTGCACCCAGTCGGGAGACTGCGTCGGCGCCCAGACCTCGGCCTCACCATCCCGCGCATGTGCCGTAATGTTCATCGGCTCCATCGTCGCATGCGCGAGGTACGGAAACTCGTACATGACCTCGACTTTCTTCGCGCCATTCGACAAGACCTTGTCAACATCGCCGTCGTTCCGCATTCGCTTTCCGGCTTTGGCAGACGCGGTACGCAAGTCTTCGCGCAACGCATCTGTTGACTCCGAGGCAGCCGGGCCGTGATCCCAAGTGATATCGAGCGCTTCCCTGCCCTTCATTGCTGCCCAAGTCGAATCGGCGACCACGACAACGCCGCCGGCGGTGAACTTATCGCGTCCGAGCGCTGGAATTTCGAATACATCGCGCACGCCGGGGACTGACTTCGCCTCAGCCGCGTCAAAGTGCGCCGGCTTGCCTCCGAAAGTCGGACACCTTGCAACCATCGCAAACTTCATGCCGGGTACGCGGACGTCGATGCCGAACTGGGCACTCCCATTGACCTTCGCGGGAATGTCGACGCGCGGCGTTCTGTGCCCGATCAACATGAATTGTTTTTCGTCTTTCAACTCGATCTTGTCCGGACTAGGAAGGGGCAACTTCTCCGCAGCCTCAATCAGCTCTCCATAGGTAGCCTTGCGGGACGACTTCACATGCATCACGGTCCCGAACTTGGCTTCGCATTCGCCGCTCGGAACGTTCCACTTCGAGGCTGCAGCGGTGATCATCAGTTGCCGCACCGTTGCTCCCGCTTTCCGCAGTGGCTCGAAACTCTCCATCGTGCTGCCGCTGCCTCCAGTACCCATGTGCTCATAAAGATCGGGGCGCGTATCCGCCTGCACCACAGCTACTGACTTAAAGTCGACTTCCGCTTCATCCGCCAGAATCATCGCCAAGCCGGTCTTGATTCCCTGCCCCATCTCTGATTTCGCAACGACTAGCGAAATCTTGTTATCGGGGGTGATGTGGATATACGCATCAAATGGATTCACCGGCGGCTTCTTCTTGGCCTTTTCGTTCTCCTGCGCTTCGAGGGGCAATCCGGAAAACCGCACGCCGATTAGCAGCCCCGCGCCTGCTGCCGCGCTGCGTACCACGAATGCTCGACGATTGATCGCCATGGCTATGCTCCTCTCCCACCGCTTTGGCTCGCGTGATGGATCGCTTTTCGGATGCGCTGATACATGCCACAGCGACAGAGATTGCCGATCATCGCGCTCTCAATCTGATCGTCGGTGGGATGCGGGGTCTTCGCCAGTAATGCCGCGGCCGACATGATCTGTCCCGGCTGGCAATATCCGCATTGCGGAACCTGTTCCGCAATCCAAGCCATCTGCAAGGGATGGGTGTTGTCGGCGGATAATCCTTCGATCGTCGTAATCTTCTTTGTCGCTACGGAAGAAACTAGCGTCTGGCAGGCGCGCGCAGCAACGCCATCGAGATGCACCGTACAAGCCCCGCACAGCCCCATGCCACAGCCATATTTCGTGCCGGTCATTCCGAGACTGTCCCGCAGCACCCAGAGCAGAGGCGTATCCGGAGACACGTCGACATCGTGCGAACTGCCATTGATGAGCAACTGAAAAGCCATAGGAGGACTCCCCAGACGAGGTTGGTGCGTGAGACGAGGCTACTCCAGAAAAGTGAGCAAGATCAACTCACAGAGACGTTGCTGGCAACGACTCCGACCGGCAGCGGCACGAGTAGTTGGATCAATTTTGCTGTAGACAGAGACGTAGCAAAGCTACGTCTCTGCCCAGCGATTTTCTACATTCCCGGTTTCTTCTCTTCTTCTGCGGCTTTGACTTCGCCGGGCATGACGTTCTTCAGCGGAGCTTTCCTCTGCTCTTCCAGTTCCGGATGCGGCATTGGCTTGCGCGGTAGCATCAGGTCGCGCATCGCCGTGTTGTACACGAAGATCGCTTCCACCGTCGCTGCCTGGGCCAGATCCTCAGGCTGCAGACGTTCGTATACATCCTCGTTGGAGTGATGCGTGCGCGATCCGTAGTCCAGAGGATCCTGGATGAACTGGAATCCCGGAATGTCGACCGCGTCGAACGCCTCGTGGTCGGTGCCCCCCGTATCCCGCATCGTAATCGCGCCAACGCCGAGGTCGGCCAGTGGAGCCATCCACTGCTGGAAGATCGGTGCGACCGATGCGTTCTCCTGCAGGTAAATTCCGCGGATTTTTCCCGATCCATTGTCCACATTGAAATACCCGGAAATCTTCTGCTGTTCTGGTTTCAATTCCACCGCGCCAGCCGGTTTGCGCAGAAAGTCAGGAAGCTTGATTTGATCGGGTGCTGTCGAGAGCGGTACGTATCCAAAGTGCTGCTTCACGTAGCCGTAGGAACCGAATTCGCCCTGCTCCTCTCCGGTCCACAGTGCGACGCGGATCGTCCTGCGGGGCTGCACGTGCAGCGAATTCAGGATGCGCATCACTTCCATCGCGACTACGCTGCCGGCGCCGTTGTCCGTCGCGCCAGTCCCGGATGCCCAGGAATCAAGGTGCCCACCCACCATCACGACTTCATCTTTCAGTTTTGGATCTGTGCCCGGAATTTCTGCCACCGTGTCGAATCCGTGCTCGTGATCGCCGGTAAATTCAGTATCTACGTTCATCTCGATGGTCACGGGAACATTCGCTTTGAGCAGGCGGTATACGCGTCCGTAGCTTTCGATGGCCATCACCACAATCGGCAGCGCCTCGGCATGTTCCCGCTGATAGGTGAACCAGCCCATGCCCGATCCGCCGTCGTCGAAGATCGTTCCGCCCGAGCCACCACCGTCTCGTCCATCGCGGCTCGGAACAACGACTCCAGCGGCATGTTCATCCGCAAGGAACTTCCCAACCTTCTCGCGGAACTCGAGGCGCTTGATAAAGTCGGCGAAGAAATCTCCGCGCTCTCCAACACGCACCGGATATTCCTCGATCTTCTTCAGATCCGAATCGTCGTTGCGCTTGAAGAGGGGCTTGTCCACGGGCTTCACATCGCGCATCGGACCGAAGAAGACGACCTTGCCCGACAGTTTGCCCTTGAACTTGTCGAGATCTTTCTCGTCCTTGGCGTCCATCCAAACCGCGCTTCCGCTCACGGCACCGTGGCTCGACGGCGACCACGGCAACGCTTGTGCGATGAATACAGCTGTATCCGGCGCCGACATCCGCACCCACGTATTCAGCTGCCTCCAGCCCATGCCGAACTCGCCCCAATCTTCCAGATGCGCGTTTTTGCATCCCATGGCGGTGAACTGGTCGCGTGTCCACTCGTTGGCCTTCTTCAGATTCGGCGACCCCGTCAGGCGCGGACCGATTCCGTCCATCAAGCCTGAGGCGTAGTCCATCACATGCGAATGCGAGAGCCCTTCGTCGCGAATGCGCTGGTACATCGTGTAGTCGAGATTCTCCGTTGCGGGCTGCGGCAATTCGTACGACGGCTTCGACGAATCGTCCGGCTTGCTCTCTTTGGACTTTTTGTCCGCTGCGCAGAGCGAGAGCGCGAAACAGAACAGAATGGCGATCATCGCCATTGACTGCTTCTTCGTAGGCATTGTTGGTTGATTCCTCCAGAAGGGAAAACGCAGAGTAGCAGAAGGGGTCAGGATTTTGAAAGCAGTCAGTGTGAGGAAGTTAGTTGTCACCGCTCAGAAAGGTCGTGATCCGACGGTTTCCGCTTGCAACAGAACATCACACAGCTGTTAAGAAGGAAGGATCCCAGGAGTTTCTGGCCCGCGACAACTAGTCCGAGCGATTCAGGCCGAATCGGGAGACCTGGTCGTCGCTCAACTTCCAGTCTGCGCTGAAAGCCACATAGGAACGATCGGCGTCGCTCTGAATGGCGAGGCTGTCTTCCGAAAAATTCGGCTCTACTCGACGAATCACTTCGACCAGTTCGCCCAACGTCTGACAGTCGACCGGGCGGTGGGTGAGCCCATCCTCGTAAACGACTAAGCGGTACGTCCAGCCCTTCTCAATCTTGGTGTGCTGGACAACGATCCTGACCGCTCGGGTTGGAGATCCTTCCCTCAAAGTCGCAATCCAAAAAACTGGATTAGGCGAGTCTCTGCGAAGGCGAATTGCGCAAATGTGATTTAAATCACAATCATTTGTGCTTTCAATCACACTGTACATTCCCAATCTCGTCCACACGATCTTCTGTGAGCGATACGCGTCAACCGGGTGCTAATACTGATCTTTGCGGACCCGGTGAAGGATCGCCACCGCCTGAGAGATGGATAATCCGCCTCGCTGAATCTCCAAGAATTGTGATTAAGATCACGTTCGAATGTGACGTCGGTCAGTCGTTATTACCGCGGGCTTCGTTATGTTCCAATCGGCAAGACCCCGTTGGATTGTTGAAGAACGAGTTGCGATATGGGCATCAATGTCATTCGCCCGTTGTCCAAAAGTCCGCTTGTTATCGCCAGTATCTATGGTGGCGCCTCAGCCGCCTGGATCTTCTTCACCGACAAATCCATGGACTGGCTCCATGTAAATTCGGAGCTGATTCCCGCGCTGAGCCTGGCGAAGGGAATGATCTATGTCGCGATATGCGGAATCCTCATCTACCTGATTCTCGTCAAGTTGCAGCGAGCGAATCAGAATCTCGAATGTCTGGTGGGCGAACGCACTGAAACGCTGGCGCAACGCGAAATCGAACTACACAAACAGGCCGGACTCCTACGAACCTTCATCGACGAAGTGCCCGCCGGCCTTGCGATGTTCGACCGCAATATGCGATACATCGAGGCAAGCGCCAGGTGGTGTCGCGAACACGGGCTGAATCGTTCCGAGATCATTGGAAAGTCTCACTACGAAGTGTTCCCAAATCTCCCGGAGAGGTGGAAAGATGCACACCGCAGGGGGCTTGCGGGTGAAACCGTGGCGAAAGACAACGATTCGTTTGTTGATCTGAACAACAGAGAACACAAGCTGCGATGGGCGATTCGCCCCTGGGGTGACTCCGGGACTAACACCGGCGGCATCATCATCTTCACCGAAGACATCACTGAGCAGCATCAGTTGCACCGGCAGCTTCAACAAGCGCAAAAGATGGAAGCCGTTGGC
>Ga0335081_10005357_pt1 | contig 20297 bp, 21 predicted proteins | sample Lox_Sample_35_FD_206713 | JGI IMG/M metagenome (GOLD analysis project Ga0335081, IMG submission 206713) | Soil microbial communities from Loxahatchee National Wildlife Refuge, Florida, United States - Lox_Sample_3.5 | ecosystem: Environmental > Terrestrial > Soil > Wetlands | place: USA... | reverse complement strand
GACCTGGCATTCGTTCTGGTGCTGGCGATTGTTCTGGTGTTTATTGTGCTGCTGTTCGAGTTCGGCAACTTCGCGGCGCCGCTAGCCATTCTTTCTTCGGCGCTGCTTTCGACGTGCGGGGTTTTTGTAGGGCTGCTGGTGACGGGGACCACTTTCAACCTGTCATCGTTCATGGGGTTGATCATGGTAATCGGGATTGTGGCCAAGAACGGAATCCTGCTGCTGGATGCGGACCAGAGATACCGCGCGTCGGGTTTGCCGGCGGAGGAGAGCATGATTCGCGCCGGCGAACGCCGGCTGCGCCCGATCATGATGACCGCGCTGGCGACGGTGGCGGGCATGCTGCCGCTGGCCTTCGCGCTGGGCGCCGGTTCTCAAATGCTGCAGCCGTTGGCCATCGCGGTGATCGGCGGCATCCTCGCCTCGATGGTTCTCTCACTGGTGGTGACCCCGGCGGTTCATTACTATATTGGGGGCCGGGACTAATCGAAAGGAGTTCGACAATGAAGAAGCTTTTGACGTTCGTCCTGATCATCGGCGCCGTTTGGGCGGGCGAGGGTTACAAGATCATCACTAAGATCAAGATAGGCGGAGAAGGACGCTGGGATTATGTGGCTTTCGACGCCGCCAACCGCCGTCTGTACGTCTCGCACAATACGAGCGTCGAGGTGGTGGACCCGGACGCCGGGAAAGTGCTAGGAACCATCAGCCAACTTCATGGCGTCCACGGCATTGCGATCGCCAACGATCTGAACCGCGGATTCATCACCAACGGCAGCCCGACCTCGAACAGCGTAACGATCTTCGACCTGAAGACGCTGGCCAAGATCGGCGAACCGGCGGCGGGCAAGGGCCCCGACGCGGTCTGCTATGAGCCTAAGACGAAGCGCGTATTCGCGATCAACCATGGCGGAACGGATGCCACCGTGATCGACGCCAAGACCGGCGAAGTGATCAAGAGCTTTCCGACGGGCGAGGACGGTGAGTTTTGCCAGACGGACGGCGCGGGCACGCTTTTTGTCAATCTGGAAAAGAGCTCAGAATTGCTCCAGATCGACGCCGCCAAGGCTGAGGTGACTAAGCGCCTCTCTTTGGCGCCTTGCGAAGAGCCATCCGGCCTGGCCATCGATGTAAAGAACAAAAAACTGTTTTCCGTGTGCAACAACAAGATGATGGCGGTGACTGATATCGCCACGTGGAAGGTGATCGCCACGCCGCCAATCGGGAACGGTCCTGATGCAGCGGGCTTCGATTCCACGCTGGGGCTGGCGTTCAGTTCGAATGGCGAAGGAACGTTGACGATCGTGAAGCCGGTCAACGGCAAGTACGACGCTGTGGATACGGTCCAGACCGAGCGTAGTGCACGTACCATGACAGTTGACGAGAAATTGCATCGGATTTACCTGCTGGCGGCGGAATACGGCGCCGTGCCGGCGGGTCAGAAGGGCCGGCCGCCGGCGCTGCCGGATAGTTTCCACGTATTAGTAGTTGGGAAATAGACTAAGAGAGCGAGGAGCGTGTTATGAAGCGAGTTTGGGTGACAGTTACGGTGGTGATCGCTCTGTTGGCGATCATCGGGTTGGCGCAACAGGCCCCCGCAACGGGACCTTACAAAGTGATCAAGGCAGCCAAAGTGGGCGGTGATGGCGGCATGGACTACGTCTATGCGGATGTCGACGGACGGAAGCTGTATATCCCGCGCGGTGGCTCGCAACAAAGCGGCGCGACTCCCCGCATTGTGGTTTACAACCTCGACACGTTGGAGAAGCTTGCGGATATTGGCAACCTCGGCGGGCACGGTGTTGCGGTGTCCACTAAGTCGGGCCATGGATTCGCGAGCAGCAACCCCGTGGTGATGTTTGACAGTAAGGCCCTAACCCAGATCAAGACGATCGACGTCCAGGGCAGTCCGGACGGAATCATGTATGACAGTTTCAACGACCGCGTCTGGGTGTTCAGCCACCGCGCGCCTAACGCAACTGTGCTTGATCCGAAGGATGGCTCCATCGTCGGCACCGTTGACTTGGGCGGAGCTCCGGAGCAGGCGGTGACCGACGGCAAGGGCAGGATGTACGTCGACCTGGAAGACACCAGCAAGATCGCCGTGGTGGACGCCAAGGCCATGAAGAAGACCGGTGAGTATGACTTGGCCGGCAAGGGCGGCGGGCCTGCCGGGCTGGCATTTGACGTAAAGAATCACATACTGTTCGCTTCGTGCCACGAGCCGGCGACGATGGTGATTCTCAATTCCGAGACCGGCCAGATCCTGGATGCGCTGCCGATCGGCACGGGCACTGATGGCGCGACGTTCAACCCCAAAACCATGGAAGCTTTCAGCTCCAATGGCGGCGACGGCACGCTGACGGTTATCAAGGAAAACAGCCCGACGAGCTTTGTTGTCGAACAGAACGTGAAGACCGGACCCCGGTTCAAAACCCTGACGGTCGACACGAAAACGGATCACATCTTTGTGATCGGCGCGGAATACGGCCCGCCGCCTCCCCCGCCGCCCGCGGATGCCCCCAAGGAGGCGCAGAAGGGCGGCCGCGGCAGGGGCGCGCCAATGATCGCCGGTTCGTTCACGATTATGGAGATCGGTAAGTAGAAGTTTCCGGAAAGTGACTGGGCCACCGCCACGCTGGCGCGGGTGGCCCTTTTGCTCCTTGTCTGCGCTATCATCGGAATCAGGCAAATGGACGAACTCCGCGGGGAGATGGCAGGGCTTAGGACCGAACTGCGCGATGAGATGAGAGCTATGGGGGACCGGCTGGTCAAGGCCATTCGAGACAGTCAAACCGAGGTGCTTAGAGCTCTCCGCACAGTCATGCAAAGCAACAGCGAGCGGCTTGCCGCGAACGAGATTGAGGCTGCTTCGCTGAAGAAGCGGATGGCGATCATTGAAGAACGCGTCATCAAGATCGAAATGAAGCTGAACATGCCGCCGGCCGCTTAGGCCTACGCTTGCGACGCGGCGATCGCCTGCTCCAAATCCCAGATGATGTCTTCCACGTCCTCGATTCCCACCGAGATGCGCACCAGGTCTTTGGTGACTCCGGCTTCCAACTGCTGATCGTCCGTCAATTGCTGATGGGTCGTCGACGCGGGATGGATGATCAGACTCTTGGCATCGCCCAGGTTGGCGAGATGTGAGACGAGCTGCACGGCGTTGATCAGCTTCCTGCCTGCCTCCAGGCCGCCTTTGATCCCGAAGGTCACGATGGAGCCCTGGCCCTTCGGCAGATACTTCTGCGAGAGGGCGTAGTACGGGCTTGACTTCAGGCCGGGATACTTCACCCAGGTGACCGCGGGTTGTTTCGCGAGCCATTCCGCCACCTGGAGCGCGTTGCGGCTGTGCTGCTCCATGCGGAACTTCAGGGTCTCGATGCCTTGGATGAACAGGAACGAATTGAACGGGCTCATGCACGGGCCGAAATCGCGCAGGCCTTCCACGCGGACCTTGATGATGTAAGCCAGGTTGCCGAAGACTTCGCTGAACACCATCCCGTGATAGCCGGGGCTGGGCTGGGTGATGGCGGGAAACTTGTCAGACCATTTGAAATTGCCGCTGTCGACGATGATGCCGCCGATGGACGTGCCGTGGCCTCCCAGGAACTTGGTGGCGGAGTGAACCACGATATCCGCGCCGTATTCGAAGGGGCGGCAGAGATAAGGTGAGGCCATCGTGTTGTCGATCACCAGCGGCACGCCGGCGTCGTGCGCGATGGCAGCCACCTTTTGGATATCGAGCACGTTCATGCGCGGGTTGGCGATGGTTTCGCCGTATAGCGCGCGGGTCTTGGGTGTGATGGCCTTGCGGAAGTTCTCGGGATCGTCCGGTTCGACGAACTTGACGTTGATGCCGATGCGGCGGAAGCTGACGTCGAATTGCGTATAAGTACCGCCGTAGAGCGTGCTCGCAGCCACGATTTCTTCGGTCTGTCCCACCAGGCTGCTGAGCGCGAGAAACTGCGCGGCTTGGCCGCTGGAGGTCGCGAGGCCGGCGATACCGCCCTCGAGCGACGCCACGCGCTGCTCGAACACGTCGGTGGTGGGGTTCATAATGCGAGAGTAGATATTGCCGAATTGTTTGAGCGCGAAGAGGTTCGCGGCGTGATCGGAATCCTCGAATACGAACGACGTGCTCTGATAAATCGGAACTGCGCGAGCCAGGCTGGCTTTGTCAGGGGTGTGGCCGGCGTGCAGGGATCGGGTAGCGAAGCCCATTTGGCGGGCTTGACGTTGTTCAGGCATAAGCTACCAGGATACTATTGAAACCGCGTCACTCCGGCGTTTCACTCGTTACGCGCAGACGCAGGGTTGAAAGCCACTCGGAGTTCATGGCCGCCCTCAGGCCGTTTGCATGACGCGCGAGATCGCGCCCGCCAGGCGGTCCCAGCTGGATGCCTCATCGGCCAGGTATTTTCGACCCACGGCGGTCAGCCGGTAATACTTGGCGCGGCGATTGTTCTCCGAGACTCCCCATTGCGAGGCCAGCAGGCCGCGCAACTCCAGCCGGTGCAGAGCGGGATAGAGCGCACCTTCTTCCACGCGCAGAACGTCTTCCGAGGTCTGTTGGATGAATTCGGCGATGGCGTACCCGTGCATGAGTCCGCGCGTGAGCGTTTTCAGGATCAGCATGTCGAGCGTGCCCTGGACCAGGTCGCCGCGAAGTCCGTGCTTATCTCCCATAAAGACTTTAGGGGAAGTATGATCCAAGAACGCCTAAAATGCAATAGCCTGAGACTGGATATGCTCATTGCCCTCACGCGCGCGGTCAGCCCGGCGATCAATCAATGCGAACTCGGATACATCGAAAGGCAGGAGATCGACCTGGATAAGGCGATCGAGCAACACAGGCGCTATGAGGCCTGCCTGGCGGAGCTGGGAGCGAAGGTGGTTTCGCTGCCGGCAGAACCGGATTACCCGGACTCGGTGTTTGTCGAGGATCCGGCGGTGGTGGTGGACGAGATCGCCATCATGACGCGGATGGGCGCGGCGTCGCGGCGCGGCGAAGCCGAGAGCCTGGGGCATGCGCTGGCGCGATACCGGCCGCTCCGCTGGATGCGAGAGCCGGCGGCGCTGGAAGGCGGCGACGTGATGCGAATCGAGCGGACGCTGTTCGTAGGAGTGTCGCACCGCACCAACAGCACCGGGATCGAGCAACTGCGCGAAGAATTGGGGCCGCTGGGCTACACGGTGACGCCGGTGGAGGTGCGCGGCGCGCTGCATTTGAAGACGGCCGTTTGCTACCTGGGTGACGGTGAAGTGCTCGCAAACCGCGGGTGGGTGGACTTGGAGCCGCTGAGAGAGTTTCGCGTACTTGATGTTGCGGCGGGGGAACCGCGCGCGGCCAACGTGCTGGCATTGGGGGACTCGGTTATCATTCCAGAGTGCTTTCCCCGCACCGCGGAGATTCTACAGCGAAGCGGGAGGAAAGTGCGGACGGTCGATGTCTCGGAGCTGATGAAGGCGGAGGCCGGAGTCAGCTGCTCCAGCCTGATCTTCGAGTGGGGACAAGCTTGAGCTTGTCCCAGGCACAAGCTCAAGCTTGTGCCTACTGATACACGCTGGCTTTCTTGAAATCGCCGGCTTTGACGTAAATCAGCGCGGCGGGATCGATGTAGCGCCGCAGCGCGGCAGAAACCTGCTCGGGCGTTAGCGCGGCGATCTTGTCCTCCAGGTCCTGGTCATACTTCATGCTGCGGTCCCAGCGGGCGCGGCTGGATAGCAGATTGAGCAGCGACGGGTCCTGCGAACGGCCGACGACGCGCTCTTGCAGCCAGGCCTTTTTCGCCTCTGCCAGTTCATCAGCGGTGAACCCGCCTTTCACCGTCTGGGCGATCTCGTCTTTCATACTGGCTTCCACCTTGGGAGCGTTGTCCGGGTTGCTGATGGCAAATGCAAAGAACGTGGCGCCATCGTCCTTGGTGGGCGCCGAAAACTGCGACCCCACGCCGTAACTCAATCCCTCCTTGTGGCGGATGCGACTCACCAGGCGGGCGGAAAACGTGCCGCCCAGCATGTAGTTCGCCATGACCATCGCCGGGTAATCGGGATCTTCGTCGGTCATCTTGACCTGCAGCGCGGCCACGGACATGGCGTTTTGTTTGTCGGGCGTTTCGATCTTCTGGTTGGCCGGGTCTACCTTGTGGTACGGGCTGAGCGGGCGCACGTAAGCCGCTGCGCTCTTCCAATTGCCGAACAGGTCCTCGGCGAGTTTCTGGATCGGCGCCGCGTCGAACTGCCCTACGACGGTAAGTTCACCTTCCGAGATGCCATAGAACTGCTGATAGAACTTACGGACATCGTCGAGCGTGATCTTCTTCATGTCTTCGATATCCTCGTCGGGCGTGCCCACGTGGCGCACATCTCCGCGGGGATAGATGGCGGTCAAGCGGCGACGGACCTCCAGGATTGCCAGGTTTTGCGGATCGCTCCTGCCCTCTTCAATGCCGGCAATGGCCTGCTGGCGGACCTGCTCGAACTCGTTCTCGGGGAATGCCGGTTCGCGCAGGATCTCGGCGGCCAACTTGAGCGCGCCAGCGAGATTGGCTTCGATGGTCTGGATGTTGACCACAACGTTGTTCGGGCCGCCGGTTATGCTGATCTGGGCCTTCAGACGGTCCATTTCGTCCTGGATCTGCTGGCGCGACTTATTCTTGGTGCCACGCATGAGCACCCCTCCGGTCAGTTGCCCGGTAGTGCTTTTGCCGAACAGCGATTTGGGGTCGCCGAACCGCACCACCAGGCTGGCGAGCACGGTGCCGCCGCGCGTCTTCTTGGGCAGCAGCGCCAGTTTCAGCCCGTCGGAGAGCTTGGCGTGCGTCACGCGGCTATCGATATTGGCGTTGGAAGGATCGAAGACCTCGCCCTGGGAAATCGTCTCGCCGCCCTTAAAATTCTTGAACGTGGCTGCGACATCCGGGGCGGTGGGGATCTCCGACCGGTCCGGCGCCTTGGTGGGGATGAACTCGCCCAAGGTGCGGTTGGATTCCTTTAGATAGGTTTTGGCGACCCGCTGCACGTCCTCCGGCGTCACGGCCTTGATGCGGTCGCGCTCCAGATACAACATGCGCCAGTCGCCTTGGGAAGAGTATTCCGTGAACAACAACGCGATCAACTGCGAATTGGCCATCCCCAGCTCGATGTTTTTCAGGATGCGTGTCTTGACACGTTCCACTTCTTCTTTGGTGGGCGGTTCTTTCGCCAGGCCCTCGACGGTGTTGAGCAGAATCTGGCGCGCCTCGTCGATGGACTGGTCCTCGCGCAATTGCACGGTAGCGATGAGGAAGCCAGGATCGTGCAATTCCTGCGAGCCCATGCTGGCCTCCACGGCTTTCTTGTTGTCGACCAGGGCCTTGTAGAGCCGGCCGGAAGGGACATCGCCGAGCACCTGGGACAGCACCTGGACTGCGGCGTCATCAGGGTGCAAGGCAGCCGGGGTGTGGTACAGGGCCATGAGGTACTGGGTGTCGCCCACGCGGCGCAGGAGCACGGAGCGCTCGCCGTCCTGAGTGGGCTCGACCGTGTAGGGCTGTTCCAAGGTGCGCTGGGGCCGCGGGATCTTGCCGAACAACTCGGCCACCCATGTCAGAGCCTTCTGCGTGTCGAACTTGCCGGCGATGATCAAAAGCGCGTTGTCCGGCTGGTAATACTTCCTGTAGAACGCCGCCAGGTGGTCGATCGGCACCTTTTCGATATCGGACTTGTTGCCAATTACGGGATGCCCGTACGCGTGCCAGAGGTAGGCTCCCTCGACTACCCGCTCATAGAGGATGTTGTTGGGGTCGTTCTCCCCCATCTCGAACTCGTTGCGCACCACGGTCATTTCGGTGTCGAGCAGAGCCTTTTCGATGCGCGTGTTGACCATGCGGTCGGCTTCCAGGTCCAGGGCCCAGCGCAGGTTCTCGTCGGTGGCGTTGAGGGTTTCGAAATAGCAGGTACGGTCGTAGTCCGTGTTGCCGTTCATCTGCGCGCCGTGGTCGGTGAGTTCCTTCTTGATGTTTGTGCGGGTTTTGGTCTGGATGAAGTCCAGGTGCTCCAACAGGTGGGCCATGCCGGTTTCGCCGTACCCTTCGAAGCGGGAGCCGACCATGTAGGTGATGTTGACCGTCACCTTGGGACTCGAGTCGTCGGGGAACAGCAGGAAGTGCAGGCCATTCGCCAGCGAGTATTCAGTGACACCCTCCACGGAAGTCACCTTCTGGACGCCTGGCGGCAAGGACTGCGCAAACGCCAAGGAGGCAAAAAGCACAACGGCGGCTGCACTGGCGAAGCGGACGCGACGATACATGGGAAACCTCTCGATGATTTGCTCGGATTATAGCAAGAGACGGCGCTCCGACGTGGACGTTAGGGCTCTTCGCCGCTGCGCCTTCACTACCTGCGAGGCTTCAGGCTTGCACCAGTACGGGAGCGGCAGGCTCGGCAACCGGCTGGCCCAGGACGGCGGAGAGCAGCCACCGAATCTGGATCGATTCGAAGGGCGTCGAGCAGTAATCCGCTGCTCCGACCTCCAGCGCGTCCAGCCATCTTGTCATCTCCGGGAGCCGGGTGACCACCACCACGGGCAAGTCTGGCCGAAACGCCCGGATGTGGCTCACCAGCGCGCGGTAGCCGGGCTGATCGCCGTTGCAAAAAACTGTGTCCACCGTTGAAAGAGCGTCATGCCGTTCGAGCGAGACGGTATGGCCCTGTTCCACCAGGACGCGGTGGAGTTCCTCCCGCGTGGGGAGTTCCAAACCCATCAGTAAGATGTTTGCCATCTTGCGTTGTCTCGACGCCAGGGCGCACGGCGGGTACCGGCGACTCTGCAGGGACAAGTTGCCCCTTATTCATATCGGACGAACACGACGGTTTTTAGACCTTTCGCACTCCGGCTCCCGGAAAAACACGAAGGGCGCTTCCTCCAGAGGGAGGGAGCGCCCCGAAAGCCGGCGAAATCGGTTGTCTCGGTTTAGACCTGGAACGAACTGCCGCAGCCGCAGGTGGACTTCACTTGGGGGTTGTTGAACTTAAAGCCCGAGCCCTCCAGCGTTTCCACGTAATCCACCTCGGCGCCATCCAGGTAAAGCAGGCTGGCCTGGTCGATGAAGACCTTCAAGCCATCGTAGTTGTACGTCTTGTCCAACATGTTGGGTTGGTTCTCGAAGGCCATGGAATAGCTGAACCCGGAACAGCCGCCACCCACTACGGCGATGCGAAGTCCGGCCGGCGCCGGTTCCTGGGAAGACATGATTTCCTTGACCTTGCCGACCGCTTTTTCGGTTAGTTGCACCATTATCTTTAGACTCCTCGAATGCGAGCTATGCTCGTTCCTATTGTACGGATTATACGGACGAGGCCGTATTCTACCACCGCTCAGTCCTTTAGATGTCTGAATCGGGGGTTGGGTCGCGGCAAAACGGGGTTGAATTGTTCTCTGCGACGACAGCGCCCATCTGGCGATATCGGCGGTTTCGCTGTTTGCCGCCCCGTTCTGGCAGAATAGTAGACGAGTGCAGGTAGCTGAAACCGTGGAACTGCTAGGCACGTCGCACAGGGTGTATGGGAACACTGTCGGGCGCCCTGACGCTCCCCGGGTTCGGTAGCAAGGTTGCGGCGAAATCAAGAGTGGACTACCAGAACACCCCGGAAGGCGCCTTGGTCAGCAGGGCCCAGACTGGTGACGAGGGCGCTTTCCGCGAAATCGTGGAACACTATCAGTCCAAGGTATTTGCCATTATTCACGGCATCGTGCGCCAGCGCAACGACGTGGAAGATATTGCCCAGCAAGTATTTGCCAAGGTCTACCAGTCCCTCCGCAGCTTCGACTTCCGCAGCTCGCTGATCACCTGGATTTATAAGATCACGGTCAACGAGTGCTTCGATTACCTCCGCAAACGGAAGGTGCGCAAGCTGGTATACGAGAGCGACCTGAGCGAAGACGAAGTACGGCGCGTAGAGAACTCCGAGCCAGCCGGCGACCGGCAGGTTGGGGCCGACGCCGATCTGGCGCGGCGGGATTATGTGGTGAAACTCCTCACCCGAGTCTCCGAAGAGGAGCGCATGTTATTGATGATGAAGGAGGTTGAGGGCTACTCAGTGGAGGAGTTGGCGGAAAAGACCGGGATGAACGAGAACACCATCAAGGTCAAGTTGTTCCGTGCCCGGCAGAAATTGGTCAAGGCGGCACAGCGCCTCGACCGCGCTCCTGGCCTGGTGCCGGGTTGAACGAGCGGTAGCCGGGTGTAGCCGGCTGGTTTTCCCCGAAGCGGGCAACCTTCTCAGAGGTAAAAGACCCGCGAGGGGTGGGTTTGTGAGCTGAATTTTACATTTGTAAGGGAAGAAGCTTATGCACGCGGTAGTGATGGAAAGCCTCGAAGAGTACCTGTCCGGTTTGCTGGAACCGGCGGCGCTCCGGGATATCGAGGCACACCTCGGCACGTGCCGGATGTGCCGGGAAGAGCTCCGCGCCATGCGGGACGTTTCGCAGTTGTTCGGTTCCCTCCGGAACGAGGAAGCGATCGAGCCTGCGCCAGGTTTCTATGCCAGGGTGATGCAACAGGCGGCGCAGCGCAAGCCGGCGCCGAGCTTCGCCAGCCTGTTCGCCCTGGATCTGACGTTCGGCCGGCGGCTGGTGTTTACCTGCCTGCTGATGCTGGCGGTTTTGGGCAGCTACCTGGTGACGCGCGAAGCCGGATACCCGGTCGGCCCGTCACCGGAAGCCATTCTGGCGCAACAGAACGCGCCCGCTTTCGAGACCGCCCGCGCAGAAGACAACATGCTGGTGACGCTGACGGCCTATGAGCAGTAGCACCGGTCTTCTCGACAGGATGGTGGTCGGGCGGTCAGCCAACCCACGGCTGGTTTGTGCCGTGAGCCTGGCGCTTGTGTTTCTCTGCGGCGCCGCAGCGGGTGCACTGGTTTGGGACCTCGGGGTCCACAACCGCCAAAGGGCCCCGGCTTTCGAGACCGCCCAGGGCCAAACGCTCCTGTTTGAGCGCCTGCAAAAGGAATTGGATCTCACGCCTGCGCAGTCCGAGCAGGTGAAATCCATCCTCAACGATTTCTGGCAATACTACCGCACCGTGTTGAGCGAAGGCCGGAGCCGTATTGATGCGGTTCTCACGCCGGAGCAGCGCCAGAGATTCGCGCGCCTGTTGCAGGAGCAGAAGCGCTGACGCCGCCCCAGCCTGCGCACCTTGACACCACCGGCACCCGTGGCGACAATATGTCTTCCACCATGCCCCGCCTGCGTCCCCTCGTTCTGTCTCTTACGGCGGCCGTCGCGCTCAGCCTGAACTCGTGCGGGAGCAAGCCGGCCGCAGTCCGCACCTACGACCTGGGTCAGCGCGTGGAACTCGGGCATCTCATCTACACGGTTTTCGAAACGCAGTGGCTCCCGGTGATCGGCACTGGCCTGGGCGCCAGGGTTCCGCAGAACCGCTTCTTTCTGGTCCGCATGACGATCGTCAACGCCGGCAGCGAAGAACTGCTGGCTCCCAACCTCAGCATCGAAGACGATCAACACAACAGTTATGACGAACTGAGCAATGGCGATGGCGTGCCCCAGTATCTGGGATACCTGCGCCGGCTCAAGCCGGCGGAGTCGCTGGCCGGCAACATCGTGTTTGATGCCCCGCCCAAACATTTCAAGTTGAAAGTGACCGATGAAAACGGGGACCAGTCCGCTTACGTCGATATCCCCCTGAATTTCACCGCGGAAACGCCGGAAGTGCCGATCCCCAACAGCAACAAGCCTGACAGCGGTCCGCCGCAGATCCTGTCGCCGGGAAAGAAGTAGACCGCGGCAAGCCAACACCTGGAATGGCGCTCTGGATTTTACATTGCGATCAGCGCGGCCGGCCCGCAGGAACTAAAATTGGAATATGGTGGCCGCCGCCGTCGTCCTGTTCTTCCTGCAAGCCACCGACTTCAGCGGCGAAGGATTGAAGGCCCTGGAAGCCGGGAAGTACGACGACGCCGTGCAAGCCTTCACCAAAGCGATTGCGGCCGATCCCAAGGATTATTTCGCCCACTTCAATCTCGCCCTGGCGTATAGCCTCCTGCATAAGGACGCGGAAGGTATTGCCGAATATCGCAAGACCCTGGAACTCAAGCCCGGCTTATACGAAGCCGAACTGAACGGCGGTATTCTGATGGTGCGTCAGAAGAACCCGGCAGACGCGCTGCCGCTTCTGGAAGACGCGGCAGCCCAGAAGCCGAAAGAATTTCGTCCGCGATATTACCTGGCGGAAGCCCAGTTGCAGACTGGCTCCTTGGAGAAAGCGGCGGAGAGTTACCGCCTGGCGGCGGAGATAGACCCGAAAAGCGCTGCCGCCGAATTAGGATGGGCCCACGCTCTCGCCCGCCAGCAAAAGCTGGCCGATGCCGCGCCGCACTTCCGCCAGGCAGCCGCGCTGGACCCTAAATACCGCGACTCCCTTTTGGAACTGGCGGACCTCTACGAGCAGAATAAACAGGCCACCGAAGCCATCGCCATCTATCGCGAGTTTCCCGACGACCCAGCTGCCCAGGAGCACATGGGCGCGCTGCTGCTCCAGAACAAGCAGTACGCCGAAGCCATTCCCCGGCTGGAGCAAGCGTGCCAGAAGGACCCGACCACCGCCAACCGAGTGGCGCTGGCAATGGCCTACCTGTTCACCGAGCAGGTTGAGAAGGCGCTGCCCCTTCTGGACAAATCCGTGGCCGCGGAACCGGCGAATTACGACGTCCGCATGATGTACGCGCGGGCCTTGCGCGACCGCAAACAGTATGCTGCGGCCGCCGCGCAGTTCAATGAGGCAGCCAAGCTCAAGCCCTCCGAAGCCAAGACCTGGACTGAGCTGGGGGGCATGCTCTACCTGGCCGGCGATTACGATGGCGCGCTGCCGGCTCTGGAACGCGCCCAACAGTTGGGTGACGACACTCCGGGTACCTGGTTTCTGCGTGCCATCATGTTAGACAGCCGGAAGCAGTTGAAACCAGCCTTGGAAGCCTACCAGCGATTCCTGGCTTTGAGCCAGGGGAAGAATCCGAATCAGGAATTCCAGGCGCGGCAACGGGCCAGAATCATTCAGAGCGAGTTGGAGAAGCATTGATGCGGATGCGATGGCTGAGGGCTGTCGGGGTATTTCTTCTGCTATTGGCTGCGGGGGCTCTGCGAGCGGACCTCAAACGCGCCCTGGCCGAACCGAATCTGGAGAAACGCTCCGGCCTGGCTCTCGACAATGCCGCTGCGGCGCTTAAGACGGCGCGCGCTGCGTATGACCGGGGCGACAATGACGAGGTCGCGAAGAACGTCGCCGAAATCCAGGAATCCGTCGACCTGGCGTTCAAGTCTCTAACCGACAGCGGCAAAAACCCGCGCAAAAGCGAGTGGTTCAAAAAAGCTGAGATCAACACCCGCGATCTTTCCCGCAGGCTGGACGCATTCCAGGAAACGATGAGTTACGTGGACCGCCCCTTACTGGATACGGTCAAGGCCAGGGTCCAGCAGGTGCACGACGAGCTGCTGGTGGGAGTAATGGAGGGCAGGAAGAAGAAATGAAGCCCCTGATGGTATGCCTGCTGCTGGCGGCGCCGCTGGCCGCGCAGCGCGACTTTCTGACCAACGACGAAGTCGAGAAGATCCGCGAAGCACAGGAGCCGAACCTGCGCCTGAAGCTCTATGCCGATTTTGCCCGCAACCGCGTCGACCTGGTGAAGAACCTGCTAAGCAAGGACAAAGCCGGCCGTTCGGTCATGATCCACGACGCTCTGGATGAATACTGCAAGATTCTGGACGCCATGGACACGGTCGCCGACGATGCCGCCGCCCGCAAGGTGGACATTCACGCCGGCCTGAACGCCGTGGCCGCCATCGAGAAGGAAACCCTCCCGATGTTGCAGAAATTCGAGGACGGCCAGCCAAACGACATCTCACGCTACGATTTCGTGTTGAAGCAGGCCATCGATGCGACCACCGACAGCCTGGACGCCGCCCAGGAGGACCTTGGCAAGCGAGGCGCCGAAGTGGAGGCTCGCCAGCAGAAGGAGAAGCAGGAGCGCCTGGATGCGATGACCCCGGCCGAACGCGAAGGCCAGCAAGCTGCGGACAAGAAGGCGGCGGAAAAGAAAGCCGAGGACGAGACAAAGCAGAAGAAGGCTCCCACGCTTTACCGTCCCGGCGAGAAAAAGGGGACAGCGGCCGGCGGCGGGCAGTAGTCCCCGGGCCGTCCCCGGCTCCACTGCTCTACGTGGCGTGGTTTGTTGGCAGGGCTTCGCTCGGTTCCCGCCCGCCCCAGCGGTTCAGAACTTCGCGCAGATCGCCAATCTGGATCGGCTTGCTCAGATAGTCGTCCATGCCGGACCGAAGGCAGATTTCCCTGTCGCCCTTCATGGCGTGTGCCGTGAGAGCGACAATCGGCGTTCGATGCGTGCTCAGCCGTTCGTCTTCGCGAATGATTCGCGTGGCTTCGTAGCCGTCCATAACCGGCATTTGCACGTCCATCAGAATCAGGTCGAACGCTTCCCGCCGGGCGGCTTCCACGGCCTCCTCGCCATTTGCGACCACTACTACGGAATGGCCCTCCCTTTGCAGAACCAACTGCGCCAACCGCCGGTTCACCGGGTTGTCCTCTGCCACCAGCACACGAAGCTTGCGTCCCGAACCCCTTTCGATCGAGGACGGCCGGCGGAGCGTCGTCCGGTCGCGGGGAGTGATCACCTTCAAAATCGCCCGGAGCAGATTCGCCCTCGTGACCGGCTTGGCGAGGTACGACATCAAGCCGACCTCGCTCAAATCGGAAGCGATCGATTTGACGTCCACGGAACTCAGCATCATGATCCGCGGCGTGTCCAGCCCGGGATCCGCGTGAATCTGGCGGGCCACGGCGTAGCCATCCACCTCCGGCATTTGTGCGTCCAGCAGCACGAGGTCGAACCTCCTGCCGCTACGGGCGCGATCGCGCAGCATCTCCAACGCCTTCGTTCCTGAATCGGCGAGCACCGGCTGCACGCGCCACCGCAGCAGTGTCTCCCGCAAAATCCGAAGGTTGTCAGCATTATCGTCCACTACCAGGACTTCGAGGCCGCTCACCCCTTCCGGATCCACTATTCCCGACCGTGCCGCCATACTGCGCGAGGCCAAGCGCCTCCAGTTGCGAGCCGCCGCCCGCGGTAACCAGCCCGCCTTTGGTGTCCTTGGAGGACTTCGTGATGATACTGATCACGCCGTTGACCGCGTTGGCGCCCCATACCGTGGCGCCCGGGCCACGGATCACTTCGATCCGTTCGATGTCCTCCAGCGGCAAGTCCAATTGCTCCCAAAAGACGCCGGAGACCGACGGTGTGTATACCGTCCGCCCATCGATCAACACCAGAACCTTGTTCGAATACCGCGCGTTGAAACCCCGTATGCTGATCGCCCAGGCGTTGGCGTCCACCTGCTCCACGTCCACTCCCGGAGCCATGCGCAACAGATCGGGAAGGTTCGCGGCGCCGGACCTGCGGATGTCCTCCTGGTCGATCACGAACACCGCCGCCGCGGTTCGCGAGAGTTTCTCCTCTCTTTTCGAAACCGATGTGACCTTGACGTTCAGCAGGTCTTCCAATTGCATCTGCGTGAGGTCGACCTTGGACTGATCCTGCGCCCAGCCCGCCGTGCCCAGCAACAGACCCAGCGCGAGCAGCGGCTTCGCCGCACCCGCCCGGTGGATACCGGCGTGGGTCACCTGCCTGAGACGGACACACCTTTCCCCGAAGCTTTTTCGGGTTCCCTTCATTCCCCTACACCTCCCTACCGCTTGTCGTCCGGCATTGCTGGCGTCGTTCGACCATCTGCCCAACCGGACTGTGGCGCCATGCCGAAGTTCACCGGTTCCGGGGCTCTCCCAGCGGTCGACACCGCGGGCTTCTTGCTCTCCACCTAGTACATATCGGCTGATCAAGCCCCTTTTCGCTTCAGATCCCTAGGTGACGGCGTGGGGAATATCTACAAACAAGCAGTAGGTACATGGAGAGCCAACTCCCCACGCCCGGTCCGGGTACAGCCTACTTTGGATATGGTACGTAGCTCCGACCTGCGAAGATCCGCCGTAGATAACTTTGGTCAACGTTGAATAAAAGAATAACAGTCCCTAAAGTTATCTTTCTTAGCCCAGGGAAACCAGGATAACTAGCGCTATGGCGATTGCGGAAGCGTGTGTGGCAGCGATGACCAGCGGCACCATCGGGCGCCATACCCGGCTTCCGGCGTCAGAGCCCGTCAATTTTCTGGCACGCGGCCGGAAGGCACCGGGGAGAGTATACCCATGAAGACGATTTCCATCGTCACGCCGTGCTTTAACGAAGAAGACAACGTTCTCGAGATATATTTCCGGGTGCGAGCCGTGATGGCTTCCTTCCCAGAATATACATACGAGCACATCTTTATCGACAACGCCTCCCGCGACAATACTCTGGCTATCCTCAAGCGAATTGCGGCCACCGACCGAAACGTCAAAATCATCGCCAACTCGCGCAACTTCGGCCCCATCCGTTCTCCCATGCACGCCATCCGCGAGGCCCGGGGCGATGTCGTGATCGGGCTGGCCGGCGACCTGCAGGACCCTCCGGAGATGATCGCCGACTTCATCCGGCGATGGGAGCAAGGTACGCCAATCGTTATCGGCGTCAAGAAAACCAGTGACGAGAACCCCGTAGTTTATTGGCTGCGCAGCAAATACTACCAACTCGTGAACCGTCTTTCCGACGTTCAGACCTATCCTCACTTCACCGGCTTTGGCCTTTATGACAGGCGGGTAATAGACCTGATCAAGTGCTTTGACGATCCGCTCCCGTTCTTCCGCGGCATGATCGCGGATATCGGTCTGGAGCACGCCGAAGTGGTATTCAATCAACCGCGGCGCAAGAAGGGCATCTCCAAGCATTCCATCTTCAACCTCTACGAAATCGCGATGTTGGGCATCACGAGTCTCTCCAAGGTGCCATTACGCTTAGTGACCTTCGCTGGATTCATCTGTTCCGTGCTCTCGGTTCTCACGGCTGCCGGCTACCTGGTGTACAAGCTCTTGTATTGGAGCCGCTTCTCGACGGGTATGGCGCCGCTGGTGATCGGCCTCTTCTTTTTCGGATCGGTGCAACTCTTCTTTATGGGCATCATCGGAGAATATGTCGGGGCCATTCACACTCAAGTTCACAAGCGGCCGTTGGTTGTAGAGAAGGAACGCATCAATTTTGAGTTCGGTTTCGGCGTGCCGGGTCGGGAGATCCCCCTCGCTGAAGACGGATTCCGTGAGACAGTCCGTGCCCGCATCAAATGAAGTCGGGGCGCTGCGGCGCCGCCGGTATCGTTAGTTCTTGGGTGTGCTCAGCGCCAGCTTGCCTGCGACACGCAACACCGGAAACGGATGGCCGGCGCTCATCGGAATTTCCAGCGTGAGGGTATTTCTCAAGCTAGAACCGCTTCCGGTTCGTGCTCGGTCTCATTCTCCTGCCTGACCCCGAATTTCTCGCGGAAGATTTCGAGCAGCGTGGGCTGGCCGATCTCCTGCATCTCGTACCGCACACGCTGGCTGGGCTGGTTGATGCGGACCACGCGGCGCAAGTCGATGGGTGTCGCCACCAGCACGACGTCGCACGGGGTGCGCGCGATGGTCTCTTCCAGTTCGTGCACCTGGTGGTCGCCGTAACCCATCGCTGGCAGCACCGGTCCGGTCGTTTTGTACTTCGCGTACGTTTCGGCAATTGTGCCGACTGCATACGGGTGCGGATCGACGATCTGCCCGCCGTAGCGCTTGGCCGCCACGTAGCCAGCCCCATAAGCCATCTCACCGTGTGTCAGCGTGGGGCCGTCCTCAATCACCAGCACGCGCTTTCCGCGGATCGCGCCGGCGTCCTCCACCAGGATGGGCGCAGCCGCCTCAATCACTACAGCCTTCGGGTTGACCGTATAAATGTGCCCGCGAATCTGTTCCACCGCTTCCGGCGCTGCTGTATCCACCTTGTTGATGACGATCACATCCGCCGAGCGGAAATTAGTCTCTCCGGGATGGTACAGGAGTTCATGTCCGGGCCGGTGCGGATCCGCGACGACAATCACCAGGTCGGAGCGGTAGAAGGAGAAATCGTTGTTGCCTCCATCCCAGAGAATGATGTCGGCTTCCTTTTCCGCCGCACGCAGGATACGCTCGTAATCCACGCCGGCATAAATGGTCACGCCGCGCACGATGTGTGGCTCGTACTCCTCGCGCTCCTCTATGGTGCAGCGGTGCCGGTCCAGGTCATGCAGGGTGGCGAAGCGCTGCACGGCCTGCGCCTCCAGGTCGCCGTAAGGCATGGGGTGGCGGATGGCGACCACTTTATAGCCCAACTCCTGCAGTGCGTCGGCGGCTCGGCGGCTGGTGGGGCTCTTGCCCGCGCCGGTCCGCACCGCGTTAATCGACACCACTGGCTTGCTGGACCGAACCTGCGTGTGGCGCGGACCCATCAGGCGGAAATCGGCGCCGGCCGCCAGCACAGCGGAGGCTTTGTGCATCAGTTCCACGTGCGGAATATCGCTATAGGCAAAAACCACTTCATCGGCCTGATGATCCGTGATCAAGCGCGTCAACTCGCTCTCCGGGTAAATGGGGATCCCGCCCGGATACAAAGATCCCGCCAGTGACGCCGGATAGACGCGGCCGTCGATGTTGGGAATCTGCGTCGCCGTAAATGCGACCACATCATAAGAAGAATTATTTCGGTAGTAAGTATTGAAGTTATGGAAGTCGCGTCCCGCGGCGCCCATAATGATGACTTTCTTGGGAACCATATAGTCTCCGGGTCAGAACAGGTACATCTTCATGCAGAACACGCTTCCCCCGGACTTCATGAACTCCGAGGTATCCACCTCGATCACTTCGTATCCGAGGCCGCGCAGCTTCCGATTGGTTTCGGCCGCACCTTGCTGGATAACCACGTACTTACCAAGGAATGACGCCGCATTGCATGCCATCAAATCGGCAGCTTCGTGCCGGTCCACTTCGATCACGCGCTGAAACACGCGCCGCACCAGTTCCATCCCCTCGCCCGTAAGCGCCGGCGGATGGACCAGCACCGTCGTCTCATCGATCGGGCAGAAGCAGGTGTCGAGGTGATAGAAGAGCTCGGTTCTCAACTCCAGAGGCAGAACCGGCGCGTCGAAGACATCCGCAATGTATTCGTAGATTTCCTTGCTCGTGCGATGGCCGTAGCCGCCCCAGATCAGCCGCCGTCCGGGATGCCAGAGAGCATCGCCGCTGCCCTCGAACAGGCTGGACCCGTTGAATTCCGCGATGCGGTACCCGGCTGCCCGGTACCACGCCGCATGCGCGGAAACTTCCGGCTGGCGCGAGGGATAGCGCATATGACTGAGCACGCACACAGGCCGGCCATAGCCATCCGGCCCTGCAAATACGGGATTGGCGCAGAAAACCATGTCCTCGCACCCCGGAACCGGGGGCAACTCCCGGACCTCTATGCCCACCCGCGCGAAGGCCCGCGTTACATCGAGCCACTGCCTCTTCGCCAGCCGGACGTCCACGTTGCCCTGCTGTCCCACCATGAACGGATTTTTCACGTCCACCACGTCGAACGAATCCGGCGGGCACACCAGAACCCCGTGCGGAAGCGGCATTTGCCTAAGTTCAGACAGAGAGATCTGCTGAGGAAGCGGAGGATGTTCTGCGATCATATAATCAGACCCTAAGATCAGCATTACACCCCCTGGAATGCGAATCAATATGAAAGATTATTCCGGTAAGTGACTGAAAGTGTAGTTATGTGGTATTTGTCTTCCTTGCTTCTCTCAAACGGTGAGTTCAGGAAATGGCCTATTTTGCCGGCAAGGTCACCGTGAAAGTACTGCCCGCGCCCGGCGTACTCACCAGTTCCACAGCGCCGCGATGCGCTTCCGCAACCCATTTCACGATGGCCAGCCCCAGACCGAATCCACCGTCCTGGCGGGAGCGGGCCTTGTCCGCGCGGAAAAATCGCTCGAAAACGTGCGCCGCCGATTCCGCGGCGATCCCCACGCCGGTGTCGGACACGCGAATCCGCAGCCCGGTGCTGTCTGCTTCCAGGGCTGCTGCCACCTTGCCGCCATCGGGCGTGTATCGAATGGCGTTATCAAGCAGGTTCATGACCATCCGGCGCAACAGTTCTTCGTCGCCCCGGAAGGGCACATCTCCGTTCGCGAGGCATTCCAGGCAGATGTCCCGCGCATGCGCCAGAGTCTGCGCGGAACGGCAGCATTCCGCAAGAAGGTCGTTCAGATAGAACTCCTGCACCTGCAGCTTCACGCGTCCCGCGTCGGC
>Ga0335081_10005356_pt1 | contig 20297 bp, 19 predicted proteins | sample Lox_Sample_35_FD_206713 | JGI IMG/M metagenome (GOLD analysis project Ga0335081, IMG submission 206713) | Soil microbial communities from Loxahatchee National Wildlife Refuge, Florida, United States - Lox_Sample_3.5 | ecosystem: Environmental > Terrestrial > Soil > Wetlands | place: USA... | reverse complement strand
TGGTGATCGCGCTGCACGGCTATCGTGACGGCGACCGCGCGCACATCACCATGCACTCGCAGACCGAGTCGCTCTCCGAGCAGGACATGAGGGACGTGGCCGCCTACCTCGCCGGCAAGCCGCTGGTCTCGAGCGGCAAGCCCGAGGGCACGGTGCCGCAGGCGGCGCAGCTGTGCGTCTCCTGCCACGGGCAGGATGGCGTCGCCATCGCGCCGATCTACCCCTCGCTCGCCGGGCAGCACGAGGACTACATCGTGCGCGCGCTCGATGAGTACAGGCACGGCGGCCGCAAGAACCCGGTCATGAAGGGATTCGCAGCCAATCTCAAGGATGAGGACATTGCACAGATCGCGGCTTACTTCTCGAAGCTCACCCCCTCTCTCGGCACCGAGCCGCGCCCCTACACGCGCCTCGGCGAGTAGTTCCGGAACTTTTGGCTCTCCCCGGGCTTCCAAGTCCGGCGCCGCCTGCGTGCGTGCCGCGATATGAAGGGCCTTAAGACTCTGTTAAGACGCCCCGCCTATCGTGCGCCCATGGAGCAGTTTTCCCTTCTCGAGGAGCCGTCCATGTTCGTTTCCTTCATCCGCAAGCCGCTCGTCATCGCCATGCTCGGGGCGGCGACCGTCGCCGTGCCGGTTGGGGCACTGTATTTCTCGGGCGCCGCGCACGCCGCGCCCAGCACTGCGGCGCAGCTTGCCGCCGCCCCGGCGCCCGCACCCACGTCAGCCGCCGCCGTCAACCCGGGCGTGGCGCTGCCGGATTTCAGCGGCATGGTGCAGAGGTATGGTCCCGCCGTCGTCAACATCACCGTCACCACCAAGGTGTCGACCGCGTGGCAGGGTGAGGAGAACGGGGACAACGGCGACAGCGGCAACGGCAACGACGATCCCTTCGGGCCCAACAGCCCGTTCGCGCCGTTCTTCCGCAACTTCAGGTTCCCGAACCCGCACCCCGAGCCGATGCACGGCGAGGGCTCGGGTTTCATCATCCGCTCCGACGGCCTGATCATGACCAACGCGCACGTGGTGAAGGGCGCGAGCGAGGTGACGGTGCGCCTCACCGACCGCCGCGAGTACCCGGCGAAGGTGGTCGGCATCGACACGCGCTCCGACATCGCCCTGATCCGGATCAAGGCGAGCAATCTTCCCACGGTGAAGCTCGGCGACTCGCGCTCGCTCAAGGTGGGCGAGTGGGTGCTCGCGATCGGCGCGCCCTTCGGCTTCGATAACAGCGCCACCGCCGGCATCGTCAGCGCCAAGAACCGGCCGCTGGGCGGCGATGCGGTGCCCTTCATCCAGACCGACGTGCCGATCAATCCGGGCAACTCCGGTGGGCCGCTGTTCAACATGCGCGGCGAGGTGGTCGGGGTGAACTCGCAGATCTACAGCCGCAGCGGCGGCTACCAGGGCGTGTCGTTCTCGATCCCGATCGACGTCGCGATGAAGGTCGGCAACCAGCTCGAGACCTCGGGTCACGTCACCCGCGGCAAGCTCGGCGTGGTCATCCAGAACGTCACCCAGGATCTGTCCGACTCGTTCGGCCTGCCGCAGCCCGAAGGCGCGCTGGTGGCGAGCGTCGAGAAGGGCGGTCCGGCCGCCCGCGCCGGCATCGAGCCGGGAGACGTGGTCCTCAAGCTGAACGGCGAGCCGGTCGAGAGCACCACCGAGCTCTCGGAGAAGATCGCCGAGCTCGGCCCCGGTGCCACGGCTGATCTCGACATCTGGCGCAACCACGCCGCGCGCAGGGTGGACGTCAAGCTCGGTACCCTCGAGGACCAGCGCACCGCTGGCCGCGAGGAGCCGCAGCACGAGGGCGGCAAGCTCGGGCTCGCCGTGCGCCCGCTGACGGGCGAGGAGCAGCGCCAGGGGAACGTGCAGGGCGGACTGCTGGTCGAGCAGGCGTCGGGCCCGGCCGCCGATGCCGGCATCCAGCCCGGCGACATCGTGCTCTCGGCCAACGGCGCCCCGGTATCGAGCACTGCGGCGCTGAAGAGCGCGGTTGAGAGCTCCAAGGGCCACATTGCGCTGCTGATCCAGCGCGGCGACGCCCGCATCTTCGTGCCGGTACGCGTCGGCTAGGCCGAAGCGCTGGCGAGGCTCCTCGCTAGGCTCCGTTCGTCACCATGGCGGCGACGAACTCATTGACCGGCAGGGCATCGAGCCCTGCCGGTTTCGCAAACATCGCCTTGACCCGCTCGGCCTGCTTGGGCTGAAAGCGGGCGCCCACGGCGGCCTCGAACTTGCGCACCAGCACCGGCATGCCCTCGGCGCGGCGCTGGCGGTGACCGATCGGGAAATCCACCTGCACGCGCTCGCTCGAGCTGCCGTCGCGGAAGAACACCTGCACGGCGTTGCCGATGTAGCGCTTGTCGGCGGCGTAGTACTCCTCGGTGAACGTCGGGTTCTCGCGCACCTGCATCTTCGCGCGCAGCGCGTCGATGCGCGGATCGCCCGCGACCGCATCCTCGTAGTCCGCGGCGTTCAGCCGGCCGAAGATGAGCGGGATCGCCACCATGTACTGGATGCAGTGATCGCGGTCGGCGGGGTTCGCGAGCGGGCCGGTCTTGTCGATGATCCGCACGCCCGGCTCCTGGGTCTCGATGACGATGCGCTCGATGTCGTCGATGCGGTCCCGCACCGCCGGGTGGAGCGTCATCGCCGCCTCGACCGCGGTCTGCGCGTGAAACTCGGCCGGGTAGGAGATCTTGAAGAGCACGTTCTCCATCACGTAGCTGCCGAAGGGCCGCGGGAGCGAGAGCGGCTTGCCCTTGAACAGCACGTCGCTGAAGCCCCAGGTCTTCGCCGAGAGCGCCGACGGGTAGCCCATCTCGCCGGTGAGCGCGATGAGGGCGAGGCGCACCGCGCGGCTCGTGGCATCGCCCGCCGCCCAGCTCTTTCTCGAGCCGGTGTTGGGCGCATGGCGGTAGGTGCGCAGCGCGCCGCCGTCGATCCAGGCGTTGGAGACCGCGTTGACGACCTGCTCGAGGCTGCCGCCGAGCATCGCCGTCACCACGGCGGTGGACGCCACCCGCACCAGCAGCACGTGATCGAGGCCGACCCGATTGAAGCTGTTCTCGAGCGCCAGCACCCCCTGGATCTCGTGGGCCTTGATCATGGCGGTGAGCACGTCGCGCACCGTGGGCGGAGCTTCGCCGGACATGACCGCGAGCCGCGCACGGTAGTCGGCCACCGCGAGGATGCCGCCGAGGTTATCGGAGGGGTGCCCCCACTCGGCGGCCAGCCAGGTGTCGTTGAAGTCGAGCCAGCGGACCATGGCGCCGATGTTGAAAGCCGCCTGCACCGGGTCGAGCTCGAAGGAGGTGCCGGGCACGCGCGCCCCGCCCGGCATCGCCGCGCCAGGCACGACGGGACCCAAGAGCTTGCGGCACGCCGGGTACTTGAGCGCCAGGAACCCGCAGGCGAGCGTATCCATCAGGCAGTAGCGCGCCGTGTCGTAGGCGGTGCGGCTGGTGATGGTGAAATTCCGCGCGTACTCGCCGATGGCGGTGAGCGCGGGGTCGAAGGGCGGGCGCGCGGCGGCTTTCACGTCGTGAGCGGACATGGCCAGCGCGCTTACTTGCGTTGCTCGAGCGGCACGAACTTGAGGTTCTCGGGACCCACGTAGTTGGCGGCCGGCCGGATGATCTTGCCGTCGGCGCGCTGCTCGATCACGTGCGCCGACCAGCCGGTAGTGCGGGCGATCACGAACAGCGGGGTGAACATCTCGGTCGGGATCCCCATCTCGTGGTAGGAGACGGCCGAGAACCAGTCGAGATTGGCGAACATGCTCTTGGTCTCGCGCATCACCGCCTCGATGCGCTCGGCGATCTCGAAGCGGCACAGGTCGCCCGCCTGCTTCGACAGCTGCCGCGCGATCTCCTTGATCACCTCGTTGCGCGGATCGGCGATCGTGTACACCGGGTGGCCGAAGCCGATGATGACCTCCTTGTTGGCGACGCGCGTGCGGATATCGGCCTCGGCCTGGTCCGCCGTCTGGTAGCGCTGCTGGATGACGAGCGCGGTCTCATTCGCGCCGCCGTGCTTCGGTCCGCGCAGCGCGCCGATCGCCCCCGTGATGCAGGAGTAGAGGTCGGAGCCCGTGCCGGCGATGACCCGGGCGGCGAAGGTCGAGGCGTTGAACTCGTGCTCGGCGTACAGGATCAGCGAGGTGTGCATCGCGCGCACCCAGTCCGCGGGCGGCGGACGCCGGTGCAGCAGGTGCAGGAAGTGCCCGCCGATCGAGTCGTCGACGGTCTCGGTGTGGATGCGCTCGCCCGAGTGGCTGAAGTGGTACCAGTAAGTGAGCATCGAGCCGAGCGAGGCGATCAGCCGGTCCGCGATCTCGCGTGCGCCCGCGGCCAGGTGATCGTCCTTCTCCGGCAGCACGCACCCCAGTGCCGAGACGCCGGTGCGCAGTACGTCCATGGGATGCGCCGCGGCGGGCAGCGCCTCGAGCGCCGTGCGCACCGCCGCCGGCAGGCCGCGCAGCGAGCGCAGGCGGGTCTTGTAGGTGGCGAGCTCGGCGCGGTTCGGGAGCTTGCCGTGGATCAGCAGAAACGCGATCTCCTCGAACTCGCTGGTGTTGGCGATCTCGAGGATGTCGTAGCCGCGGTAGTGGAGGTCGTTGCCGGTGCGCCCGACGCTGCACAGCGCCGTGTTGCCGGCGGTCACGCCGGAGAGCGCCACCGATTTCTTCGGCTTCGGGGTGTCGTTCATGGGGCCTTCCCAAACAGCTCGTCGAGCTTCCTTTCGTACTCGTGATAGCCGAGCACCTCATAGAGCTCGGCGCGCGTCTGCATGTAGGGCAGGACGCTCTTCTGTGTGCCCTCGCGGCGGATCGCCCCGTACACCACCTCGTGAGCCTTGGCGGCGGCGCGGAACGCCGACAGCGGATAGAGCACCAGCCGCACCCCGGCGCCGGCGAGCTCGCTCACGGTGAAGAGCGGCGTCTGGCCGAACTCGGTGATGTTGGCGAGCACCGGCACGCCGGTGCGCGCGGCGAACAGCCGGTACTCATCGAGCGTCTTCAGGGCCTCGGCGAAGATCATGTCGGCGCCGGCGGCGACGTAGGCGGCCGCGCGCTCGAGCGCGGCGTCCAGCCCCTCGACGGAGAGCGCATCGGTGCGCGCCATGACGACGAAGGCCGGATCGGTGCGTGCATCGACGGCGGCCTTCAGGCGGTCGACCATCTCGCCCGCGGGGACCAGCGCCTTGCCGGGGCGATGGCCGCAGCGCTTGGCGGACACCTGGTCCTCGAGATGCATGCCGGCGGCCCCGGCGCGGATCAGGTCACGGCAGGTGCGGGCGATGTTGAAGGCGCTGCCGAAGCCGGTGTCGGCATCGACCAGCAGCGGCAGCTCGCACTTGCCCGTGATGCGCCGCACATCCTCGCAGACGTCGTTGAGCGTCGTGACCCCTAAGTCCGGCAGGCCGAAGGAGGCGTTGGCGACGCCGGCGCCCGAGAGATAGAGGGCACGAAAGCCGGCGCGTGCGGCCAGCAGCGCCGCGTAGGCGTTGATGGCTCCGACGACCTGCAGCGGGCGCTCCGCCTCGACGGCGGCCCGCAGGCGCGCTCCAGCGGTGGGTGCTCGATCCGGCATGGGCGACCTCGAAGGGGGACGGTCATTCTATACGCGCCGCGTGCACGCGGGGCAAGCGCGCGAACCTACTCGCGGGTAGGTATTTCAGCGTATCCGCACCAGGGTGCGGCCGGTGACGCGCCCGGCGAGATAGTCGGGGAAAGCCTGCGGCAGCTCCTCGAAGTCGATGGTGCGGGTGACGATGCGCGCGAGCTGGCGGGGCTTGAGGTCCGTTGCGATGCGCTGCCACACGGCGAGGCGCCACTCGCGGCGGGTCGCGGAGGAGTTGATGCCGAGCAGCGCCACCCCCCGGAGGATGAACGGCATCACGGTCGTCTTGAGGTCGGGCGAGCTCGCCAGCCCGATGCTGGCGATGTTGCCCCAGAAATCCACCGTGCGCGTGAGCCAGGTGAGCACCTCGCCGCCGAGATTGTCGATCGCGCCGGCGAAGCGCGCCGCCTCGAGCGGCCGCGACCCCAGGTCGAGGCTCCTGCGGTCGAGCACCTCGGAGGCGCCGAGCGCCTTGAGGTACTCCGCCGCCTCCGCCTTGCCGCTCACCGCGACCACCTGGTAGCCGCGGGTCGCGAGCATGTCGACGGCGATGCTGCCGACGCCCCCGCTGGCGCCGGTGACCGCGATCGGACCCTGGTGCGGGGTCTGGCCGTTCTGCTCCATGCGGTGAATGGCGAGCGCCGCGGTGAAGCCGGCGGTGCCGAGCGACATGGCGGTCCGGGCATCGAGGCCTGAGGGCATGGGGATCACCCAGTCGCCCGGAACGCGCGCGAACTGCGCGTAGCCGCCGTCGTGAGTCTCGGAGAGCCCGCAGCCGGTCACCAGCACGGCATCGCCCGGCTCGAAGCGCGCGTCGCTCGAGCTCTCGACCGCACCGGCGAGATCGATGCCGCCCACCAGCGGGTAGCGGCGCAGGATCTTGCCCGCGCCGGTGGCGGCGAGCGCGTCCTTGTAGTTGATGTCGGAGCAGGCGACGCGGATCACGACTTCGCCCGCGCCTAAGTCATCGAGCGTCAGATCCTCGAAGCGCGCGGCGATCTTGCCGCCCTCGGAATGAATGCGGAATGCCCTGAAGGGTTTCATGATTTTCGCTCCGCCGCGCGCTCGAGCCACGCGATGAGTCCCTGGGTGTTGAGCTCGAGGTCGTTCGCGAGCGCGCGCTCGAGCGCGCCCTCATCGAGCGTGCTGCCCTCACGCCTCGCCAGGGCGATCCACAGCGCCAGCATGTCGGCGCGGATCGCGGCCGCGCGCGCGGGGTCATGCGCATGCCGGCGCGCGATCGCGACCAGCTGCGGGATCTGCTCTTTCAGCAGCCCGGCGAGCCGCGGCACGCCGGTCACGCGGCTGAAGTGCATGAGATAGATCGACTCGGGGTGGTAGCTCACCATCCGGTCGATCGAGGCGAGATGCTGCTCGGGATCGAACTGCGTGGGTACCGTCGAGGGCGTGATGAAGCTGCCGCGCGCAGTCGCGAGCGGCGGATAGGAGATGCCGAAAGTGTCGCCGCTGAAGATGCTCGCGTGCGCGGCATCGACCACCGCGTAGTGATGCATGGCGTGGCCGGGCGTGTGGATGAGCTCGAGCGTGCGGTTGCCCAAGCGGACCCGCTCGCCGTCGGCGGCCAGGTGTACCCGCTCGCGCGGGATCGGGACGAGCTCGCCGTAGAGCTGCGCGAAGCGCTCCGCGCCATACACGGCCTTCGAGCCCGCAATCAGCCTCGAGGGATCGATCATGTGCGGCGCGCCGCGCGGGTGCAGCACGGCGCGCGCGTTGGGGAGCTCGCGCATCAGGGCTCCGGCGCCGCCGGCGTGATCGAGATGCACGTGCGTGAGCAGGAGATGATCGACCGACTCGCGCGCGATGCCGAGCTCGGCGAGCGCCGCGAGCAGGTAGGGCACCGAATCGTTGGTGCCGACGTCGACGAAGGCAGCGCGGCCTGAGTCGACGATCAGGTGTGCCGCGGCGTGCCCCGAATAGAGATACTCGGCATCGATCGCGTAGATGCCGTGCGGGTGGCGATAGATCTTCGGCTTCACGTGTACACATCGTAACCCGTAGGCTAGCTTAGACACATGAACCGGACGGGCAGTGCTTTCGGTTGCGTCCTGGCGGCCTGCGCAGCGGGCCTGGTGTTTGCCGCGGGCGCCGAGCCACCCGAGTCGATGCAGCCCGCGCCGCTGCAGCCCGCGCCCGCGCAACCTGCGGCGGTGCAGCCCGCCGCGGCGCCGCCGGTGTGGATGCCGCCGCTCCTGCCGCGGCGTGAGCGTGGCAACCTGCTGTACGACAACATCCCGCCGCCCGATCCCGCGCTCGCCGCGCGCCTGCAACGCTACCTCGAATCGCGCCAGGCGACGCTGCTCGACTGGCTGTCCGACGGCTCGCTGCTCATCGCGACCCGCTTCGGCGACACCGAGCAGGTACACCGGGTCGCCGCCCCCATGGCGGCGCGCGAGCAGCTCACCTTCTACGCCGAGCCCGTCAACGTCGCCCGGGCCGCGGACTCGGGCGGCTTCGTGTTCTTAAAGGACCAGGGCGGGAACGAGAACTCGCAGGTCTATTACCGCTCCGCCGACGGCAACATGCGCGAGCTGACCCACGGCGATTACATCCACGGAAATCCGGTGTGGGCCCACGACGGCAAGCGCGTCGCCTTCTACGGCACCGACCGCGATGGCGCCAGCTACGACGTGTATGTCACCGACGTGACCAGCGGCGCCGCGCCCCAGCTGGTGGTCGGCGGCAAGCAGGACGCCTGGTATCCGCTCGACTGGTCGGCGGACGATGCGCGGCTGCTCGTGTGGCGCTACGTCTCGATCACCGAGAGCTACCTCTATGTGGCGGATGTCGCGACCGGCACGCTGACGCCGCTCGATGCGAGCGGTCACAGGATCGGTATACGCGAGGCGAGATTCGCTCCCGGCGGCCGCGCGGTGTACGTGCTCTCCGACGAGGACGGCGAGTTCCTCGCATTGAGGCTCGTCGATCCGGTGACGCACCAGGCGCGCCGCATCACGCCCGAGCTCGGCTGGGACGTCGAGGAGTTCGACGTCAGTCCCGACGGGCGCTACATCGCCTACGTCGTGAACCAGGACGGGCGCAGCCGTCTGACACTGCTCGACACCCAGACCCACGCGGAAGTCTCGCCCGCCGGGCTCCCCGAGGGCGTGATCACGCGCGTGCTCTTCGATCGCGGCGGCCACCGGCTCGGCGTGTCGGTGGAATCCCCGGGGGCACCGCGCGATGTTTATTCCTGGGATCTCGAGCATGAGCGGCTCGAGCGCTGGACGCGCAGCGAGCCCGGGCCGCTCGAGAGCCGCACCCTGGTGGCTCCCGAGCTCATCCACTACCCCACCTGGGACCGCGTGGCCGGCCACCCGCGGCTGCTCTCCGCCTATGTCTACCGGCCGCGCAACGCCGTCCACTGTCCGGTCGTCATCGACATCCACGGCGGACCCGAGTCGCAGTTCCGGCCGGGCTGGGAGCCCTTCATCCAGTTCCTGGTGAACGAGCTTGGGATTGCGGTGGTCGCGCCCAACGTGCGCGGCTCATCGGGCTACGGCAAGAGCTTCCTCGCGCTCGACAACGGCGAGCTGCGCGAGGACGCGGTGCGCGACATCGGCTCGCTGCTGGTGTGGATCGGCGCGCAACCGGCCTTCGATCGCGAGCGCATCTCCGTCATGGGCGCTTCCTATGGCGGCTACATGGCGCTCGCCTCGCTCGTGGCCTACGGCGAGCGGCTGCGCGGCGGCATCGACGTCGTCGGCATCAGCAACTTCGTCACCTTCCTCACCCACACCTCGGCCTACCGGCGCGATCTGCGCCGCGCCGAATACGGCGACGAGCGCGATCCGCACATGCGCGTGTTTCTCGAGCGCATCTCGCCCTTGACCAACGCGAGCCGCATCAAGCGGCCGCTGCTCGTGGTCGAGGGTCAGAACGATCCGCGCGTCCCGGCGTCGGAGTCCGAGCAGCTCGTGTGGCGCGTGCGCGCCGCGGGCGGCGAGGTGTGGTACCTGACGGCCAAAGACGAGGGGCATGGCTTCCACAAGAAGGCCAACCGCGACGCCTACCTCGAGACGGCCGCGACTTTCCTGCAGAGGCTGAGCCGCTAGGCGTGATGGGTAAGGGAAGCCGAAGCGCGTGCGAGGATCCCTGGAAATGCTTTTTCGGCCGCATTGTTCGAAAGTCATCTAATTTCGCCCCTGGAACCCCCTATAGAGGGCCTTAAGGGGCCATGGTTAGACATTTTTCTAACTACTGCGGGGTTGAGTGATTTTCGGAGGGCCATCCTCGGCGGTAGTGGTCATGCTCGCCGGAAACGCCACGGTCACCTTGAGCCCGCGCCCGCCGGGACCTGCGCTGAGCGTGAGCGTGGCCCCGTGCGCATCCGCGATGGCCTTCACGATCGCGAGGCCGAGGCCGCTGCCGGTCGCGGCCGTGCCGGGGCGGCGATAGAAACGATCGAGCACCCGCGCGCGCTCCTCGGGCGGTATCCCGGGACCCGAATCGGTGACGGCGAGCTGAACGCACGGCGCGTCCGCGCTCCCGGCGGCCTCGATCGACACATCGACCCGGCCGCCGTCACCCCCGTAGCGCACCGCGTTGTCGACCAGATTCCGCAGCAGGGTACGGAGCGCGTCCGGGTCCCCGGACACCGTGAGCGGCTGGGCATCGCCGGCACCTAAGTCGATGCCGCGCGCGTCGGCGAGCGGCAGGAGCTCCCCGATGACCTCGCGCGCCAGCGGCTCGAGCGCCACCGATACCCGCGGCGGCGGAGTGCGCGGCTCCTCGCGCGCGAGCGACAGCATCTGCTCGACCAGGCGGATGGCACGCTGCACGCCCTCGGACAGATGCTCCATCGCGGCGCTGCGCTCGGCCTCACCCTCGGCGCGCGCGAGCCTGTCCATCTGCAGATGGAGCGCGGTGAGGGGCGTGCGCAGCTCGTGCGCGGCGTCCGCCATGAAGGCGCGCTCGCGCCCGAGCGCGGCCTGGAGGCGCGCGAGCAGCTCATTGAGCGCGCCGACCAGCGGCCGCACCTCCTCGGGGAGCTGCGCGTCGGTCAGCGGCTCGAGCGCGTTCACGCGCCGCGCTTTCACGAGGCCGGTGAGCCGCTCGAGCGGCCGCAGCGCCTGCCCGACCGCGAGCCAGATGAGAGCGGCGAGCAGGGGAAGCAGCAGTGCAAAGGGCTCGAGGGTGCTCAGGGCGAGCTGCGCCGCACGTCTCTCCCGGACACTCATCGGCTGGGCGACCTGGATCACCCGCGTGAGCGCCTGTACGCCGAAGACGCGCCAGCGTCCCTCGGAGGTGCTCACGGTGGAGAAGCCGAGGGTGGTGATCTCGGGCAGCACCGCGTGCGGGCGCGACAGGTACACCCGCACGCCATCGAGTGACCAGACCTGCACGACGAAATCGTACGAGGCGTCGGTGGGCGCGATCTGCTGCGGCAGCAGCATGTATTCGACCGGCTGGTCGCGCAGGATGAGCGCGGTCTGGCGCAGGTGGTAGTCGAAGAAGGCGTCCGCCTCGGCGAGCGCGTTGCGGTAGACGATCCAGCCGCCGGCCGCGCCGACGAACATGACGCCCCCGAGGAGCCACGCCAGCAGCCGCGCGCGCAGCGACCTCACCGCGCCGGCCTCACGCGGTAGCCGACCCCGCGCACCGTGAGAATGAACTGCGTGCCGAGCTTGCGCCGCAGGCCGTGAATGTGGACCTCGACCGCGTTGCTCTCGACCTCCTCGCCCCAGCCGTAGAGCCGCTCCTCGAGCTGGCCGCGCGAGAGGATCGCGCCCGGCCGCTCGAGCAGGAGCTCCAGCAGCGCGAATTCGCGCGGTGAAAGCGCCACGTCGGCGCCGTCGCGGGTTACCCGGTGCGTGGCCGGATCGAGCACCACGCCTGAGTGCTCGAGGCGCGGCTCGGTGCGTCCCGACTGGCGGCGCAGCAGTGCCCGGATGCGCGCCGCCAGCTCATCGAGGTCGAAGGGCTTGACGAGGTAGTCGTCGGCGCCCGCATCGAGACCGGCCACCCGGTCCGCCACCGCATCGCGCGCCGTGATGATGAGCACCGGGAGCGGGGAGCCGCGTCCGCGCAGCGCCTTGAGGAGCGTGAGGCCGTCGCTGCCCGGGAGCCCGAGGTCGAGCAGCAGCAGGTCGAAGGGCTCGGACTCGAGGGCCGGTGCCGCGGATGCGGTATCACGCACCCAGTCGACCGCTAGCCCCAGGCGCTTCAACCCGGCGCGAATGGCCTCGCCGATCATGGAATCGTCCTCTACCAGAAGCAGTCGCATACGGTTCCGCGAGTATGATCAATCGCGCCACGAATCGTTCAAGGAGCACGCCCAGTTGACCCCGGAGTCGAGCCCGACCGAGCGTCTGACACACGCTGCCGGGCTTCTCGGAGTCAACCTCGCGCCCGCCGACGCGGGGCGGCTCCTCGCGTTGCTCGCTGAGCTCGAGCGCTGGAATCGCAGCTACAACCTCACCGCCATCGGCAGCCGGGAGGAGATGATGACGCACCACCTCCTCGACAGCCTGTCGATCAGCCCGGACCTCGCCGGTACGCGCATCGCCGATGTCGGCACGGGCGGCGGCTTCCCGGGGCTGCCGCTCGCCATCGCGAACCCCGGGCGGCAGTTCACGCTGATCGATTCGAGCGGCAAGAAGACGCGTTTCATCGCGCATGCGGCGCGCACGCTCGAGCTTCGCAACGTGACGGCGCTGCACGCGCGCGCCGAGACACTCCATCCGGAGGTGCCGTTCGACACCGTCACGGCACGTGCCCTTGCCCCGCTGCCCGAGCTCGTGGCGCTGCTGGGGCCGCTCTGCGGACCGCAAACCCGGGTACTCGCCATGAAGGGGCGCTGGCCGGCGGAGGAGCTCGAGAAGCTGCCCGCGCCCTGGCGCCTCATCGGCTCGCGCGCGATCAGTGTTCCGGGGCTTGATGCGGAGCGCTGTGTACTGACGTTGACTAAGGCAGATGCAAAGGCAGCGCCGTCGTCTCCTTGATGACCGCGAGCGCGATCGAGGAGTTGACCGACTGCACGCCCGGAAAACGCGACAGGTGGTCGAGGAAGAACGCCTCGTACGCCTTGATGTCGCGGCACACGATACGCAGCAGGAAGTCGGTCTCGCCCATCAGCGTGTAGCACTCGAGGATCTCGGGATGCGCGCGCACCGCCTGCTCGAACCTGAGCAGCGCATCCCGCCCATGGCCGGCGAGCTTCACGTGCGAGAACACCATGATGGAAAGCCCTACCTTCTCGCGCTCGAGCACCGCCACGCGGCGCTTGATGACGCCGAGCTCGGTGAGGCGGCTGATGCGCCGCCAGCAGGTGGAAGCGCTTATCGAAAGCCGCTCGCCGATCTCGGCCGCCGAGAGATCCCCGTGCTCCTGGATGAGATCGAGAATCCGCAGGTCGCTGCGGGTCAGCTCGGAGTGCAATATTCCTCTCACCTGAGACCGAAAACGTGACACATATATTTCACCAGAAGCGCTTCCAGAGCAACTTTTGTGGTAACTCATCCAGGCCCGCCGGGTACGATGAGAGCATGGAAGTTTTCGACATGCGGGAATTCGACGGCCACGAGCTGGTGCTCTTCGGGCACGACGCGCCGACCAGGCTGCGCGCCATCATCGCCATCCACTCGACCGCGCTCGGACCCGCCGCGGGCGGCTGCCGCATGTGGCCGTATGCGACCACCACCGAGGCGGTCGCGGACGTGCTGCGTCTCTCGCGCGGCATGAGCTACAAGAACGCCATGGCCGGGCTCCCCTTCGGCGGCGGCAAGGCCGTCATCATCGGGGACGCGCGCGCGGCCAAGACCCCGGAGCTCTTCGCCGCCTTCGGCCGGATGGTCGACTCGCTCCGCGGGCGCTATGTCACGGCCGAGGACGTGGGCACGACCACCGGCGACATGGCCCAGGTGGCCCGCGTGACCCGCTACGTATCGGGACTCGGCCGCTCGCCCGGCGAGGCCGGCGGCGATCCGGCCCCGAAGACCGCGCTCGGCGTCTTCCTCGGCATCAAGGCGGCGGTGAAGTTCCGGCTGGACCGCAGCGATCTCACGGGACTCACGGTCGCCGTGCAGGGTGCGGGCGGCGTCGGCTACCACCTGTGCGGCATGCTTTCGGCCGCCGGCGCGAAGCTCAGGGTCGCCGACGTGCTGCCGCTCGCCGTCGAGCGCGTATGCGACGAGTTCGGGGCGACGCCGGTCGCTCCCATCCACGTGCTCGAGAGCCAAGCCGACGTGCTGGCTCCCTGCGCGCTCGGCGCCATCCTCAACGCCCGCACGATCGCGCGGCTCAAGGCGCCGGTGGTCGCGGGCGCGGCGAACAACCAGCTCGCGAGGGATGCGGACGGCGAGGCGCTGCGCGCCGCCGGCATCCTCTACGCGCCGGATTACGTGATCAACGCCGGCGGGATCATCAGCGTGTCCCGCGAGTACTACGGCGGCACCGAGGCGCAGGTCGTCGAGGACATCCAGGGGATCCCCGCGCGCCTCACCGAGATCTTCGAGCGCGCCCGGCGCGAGAACCGGACCACCAACGAGATCGCCGACCAGATGGCGCGCGAGCGGCTGGGGCGCGGTTCCGCTCCTCAGCGGCTCGTGGCCTGACGGCGGCTTAAGCGCGCGGGCGGCGGTGAAGTACACTGTCGCCCCATGAATCGGGTCATTGCCATCGCGAACCAGAAGGGCGGCGTCGGCAAGACCACCACCGCGGTCAATCTCGCCGCCTCGCTCGCCGCCACCCGCCGGCGCGTGCTGCTCATCGACCTGGATCCGCAGGGCAACGCCACCATGGGCAGCGGGATCGACAAGTCCCAGCTCGAGCGCAGCGTCTGCGACGTGCTGCTCGGGGAGTCGGACATGAAGTCCGCGCTGGTCACGGTGAACGACGGCGGCTACACGCTGCTGCCGGCGAATCAGGAGCTGACGGCGGCGGAAGTGCGCCTGATGACGCTGCCCATCGGGCGCGAGACCAAGCTGCGCCACGCGCTGCAGCCGCAGCGCAACGCCTTCGACATCATCTTCATCGACTGCCCCCCGGCGCTCAACATGCTCACCGTCAACGCCCTGGTGGCCGCCGACAGCGTCCTGATTCCTATGCAGTGCGAGTATTACGCCCTCGAGGGGCTGACGGCGCTGCTCGCGACCGTGGAGCAGATCCGCGAGGCGGTGAATCCGGGCCTCGCCATCGAGGGCGTGCTGCGGACCCTCTTCGACCCGCGCAATAATCTCGCCAACGAGGTGAGCAGCCAGCTGATCGGCCACTTCGGCGAGAAGGTGTTCCGCACCGTGATCCCGCGCAACATCCGGCTGGCGGAAGCGCCGTCCTTTGGCAAGCCGGCGTTGTTTCACGACAAAGAATCGCGCGGGGCACTCGCGTATCTCGCGCTCGCAGGGGAGATGATCCGGCGTGAGGAAGAAGCAAACTCCGAAGCGCGTCCGGCCGCGCGCGCGCACGCGGCCGCCAACGGCGGCGGCGCGCCCGCGGAACCGGCGCCCGCGCCCGAGCGCGAGTCCGCCGACGAACCCGACGCCGCGCCCGGCGCCGCCGCTGTCGGCGGGGGAAAAGGCGCATGAGATCAACGTCACCGGAAACACCCGCATGAGAAAGCCGACGCTCGGCAGGGGGCTCGCGGATCTGCTCGGCCAGGCAGTCGCCCGCCCGACGGTCGCGCCCGGCCCCGGGGATGAGCTCGCCCGGCTGCCGCTCGATCTGTTGCAGCGTGGCCGCTATCAGCCGCGCACCGACATGCGCACCGACACGCTCACCGAGCTGGCCGACTCCATCAAGGCGCAGGGCGTGGTGCAGCCGATCGTGGTGCGGGCGCTCGAGCCCTCGGCGGGCGGCGCGCCCGGCTCACCGCAGCGCTACGAGATCATCGCCGGCGAGCGCCGCTGGCGCGCGGCGCAGATGGCCGGCCTCACGCAGATCCCGGCCGTCGTCCGCCGCATCCCGGACTCGGCCGCGATCGCCGTCGCCCTGATCGAGAACATCCAGCGCGAGAACTTGAATCCCCTCGAGGAGGCGCGTGCGCTCACCCGCCTGATCACCGAGTTCGGGCTGACGCACCAGGAGGCGGCCGACTCCGTCGGGCGCTCGCGCGCGGGGGTGAGCAATCTGCTGCGCCTCCTCGAGCTCCCCGCGGAGGTCTGCGAGCTCGTCGAGCACCGCTCGCTCGAGATGGGCCACGCCCGGGCGCTGCTCTCCCTCGGGGGCCGGCGCCAGCAGATCGAGGTGGGGGCGCTGGTCGCCAAGAAGGGACTCTCGGTGCGCGAGACCGAGGCGCTGGTGCGGCGCCTCGCCGCCCCGACCGTGCACGGCGCCGACGGCGACGGCGAGCCGCCCCGCGACCCGAACGTCGAGCGGCTCGAGCAGGAGCTGGCCGAGAAGCTCGGCGCCCGTGTTGCGATCCAGCATTCCGTCAAGGGCCGCGGCAAGCTCGTCGTGACCTTCAACAGCCTGGACGAGCTCGACGGGATCCTCGCGCATATCCACTAGCGACCCGCAGCCACAATAGGTAGTAGCGCTGTGGACTGCCGTCCACGCGCTCTCTATAATCCCGCGGCTTTTTCGCCGTCGTTGCGTAAGTGACTGAACGGCCGAGGTAAGTAAGCCGCTTGCGCGGTGCTCAAAGCGCAGGAACAGCGGCTCTTTTGAGCCCCTCGAGCGGGACTTATATAAGGTGTTGGCGATCGATCTGCCGCATGCGCGGCGGCTGGCCTTACGTCTGGTGTGGGGTCAGGCGGGCGTGACGGTGATCGCGGCGGGCGCGGCGCTGGGGCTGGCGGGCCGGGAGGCGGGGTGGTCCGCGCTCCTCGGTGGAGGGATCGCGACGGTGGGGAGCCTGGCGATGGTCGCCCTGGTGTTCGCGGGCGCCGCCGCCAACGCTCAGCGCATCGTGGCGGCGTTCTACACGGGGGAGGCCGTAAAGCTCGCCGTCGTGGTGGTGTTGTTCGTGGTCGTGCTGAGGACGGTCAGGGTGGTGCCGCTGGCGATACTCGCCGGTTTCGCCGCCACGTACCTGGTGTACTGGATTGCGCTGGTCGGCGCGCTGCCCGGGATGGGCGGCACGCGCCGGCGGAGCTAAGAGCGGTGGCTGGATTCATGACAATGATGGCGGCGGAAAAAGAAGGCGGCGGCGCGACCGACTATATCCTTCACCATCAGACCTTCCTCCATAACAAGTCGCCCCACGGCATCGTCGATTTCTCCGTCATCAACTACGACACCGTGTTCTTCTCGGTGCTGCTCGCCGTGGTCTTCTTCGGGGTTTTCTGGCTGGTGGCGCGCAAGGCGACCTCCGGGGTTCCCGGGAGACTGCAGAACTTCGTCGAGATGATCGTCAGTGTGGTCGATGCCCAGGTGCGCGACACCTTCCACGGCGAGAGCCGCCTGATCGCGCCGCTGGCGCTCACCATCTTCTGCTGGGTGTGGCTCTTTAACTTCATGGACCTGGTGCCGGTCGACTTCCTGCCCTGGGTGGGACGGGCCGTCGGCGTCGAGCACCTGAAGGTCGTGCCGAGCACCGACCTCAACGCGACCTTTGCGCTCTCGCTCACGGTGTTCGCTCTCATCATCTTCTACAGCCTGAAAATGAAGGGCGTCGTCGGCTTCGTGAGCGAGCTGACGCTGCAGCCCTTCAGGGCGAAGAACGTCGTGGTGCAGGCGCTGCTCGTGCCGGTGAACTTCATCCTCGAGTCGGTGACCTTTCTCGCGCGGCCCGTGTCGCTGTCGCTGCGTCTGTACGGCAACCTCTACGCCGGCGAGATGATCTTCCTGCTGATCGCGGTGCTCACGCTGTCGCACGGGCTCGGCTCGCTCGCCACCTTCGGCGGCTGGCTGGGCATCTTCGGGGAATTCATTCTGGGACTCGTCTGGACGGTGTTCCACATCCTGATCATCACCATCCAGGCCTTCATCTTTGCGGTGCTGACGGTCGTTTACCTGTCGATGGCTCACGAGCATCACTGAAGGCGCACGGCGGCACTGTCCAGGTTTTTCAGTTAGCGGTTTTTTCGAGGAGAGTTGAATGGAAAACGTTGCACACATCCAGGCCATGACCGTGCTGGCCGTCGGCATCATCTTCGGCATGGGCGCGCTCGGTACCGCCATCGGCTTCGGCATTCTCGGCGGCCGCTTCATCGAGGGCTCGGCGCGCCAGCCGGAGCTGCTGCCGGTGCTGCGCGTGCAGATGTTCCTGGTCGCGGGCCTGCTGGACGCGGTGGCGATGATCGGCATCGGCTTCGCGCTGTTCTTCACGTTCGCGAATCCGTTCCTGGGCGCGCTCACGGCACACTGAGTCGCGGCGAGCAAGTCCCAGGCAGGAGTTAGATCGTGAACATCAATCTCACGCTCGTCGTGCAGATGCTCGTGTTCGCTCTGCTGATCTTCGGCACCATGAAATGGATCTGGCCGCCGCTGCTGGATGCCATGCAGGCGCGCGAGCGCAGGATCGCCGAGGGTCTGGCCGCCGCCGAGGAAGGCGAGAAGGAGCTGTCGCAGGCGCGCGAGAAGGCCGACGGCATCATCCGCGAGGCGCGCGAGCGCGCCAGCCAGATCATCGATCACGCGCAGCACCGCGCCAACGAGCTGGTGGAGCAGGCCAGGACCACGGCGAGCGCCGAGGGCGCGCGCCTGGTGGCCGCCGCCGAGCAGCAGATCGAGCTCGAGACCAGCCACGCGCGCGAGAGCCTGCGGCGCGAGGTCGCCGGGATCGCGGTCGGCGCGGCCGCCAAGCTCCTCGGGCGCGAGATCGACGCCAGGAAGCACGCCGATCTCCTCGACCAGCTCGCCGCGGAGGTCTGAGCCGGGACATGGCCGACAAGAGCACCATCGCCAGACCCTACGCCCGCGCCGCCTTCGAGGAGGCGCGCGACACGAAGCGCCTCGAGCCCTGGTCGGAGGCGCTGCACCGGGCCGCCGCCGTGGTGGCCGATCCGCGCGTCGAAGCGCTGCTCGGCAACCCGCATGTGACGCCGGAGGAGCTGGCGCAGCTCGTGAGCGGCATCGCGGGGCCGAAGCTCGGCGAGGAGGGCGGCAACTTCGTGCGCACGCTCGCCGCCAACCGCCGGCTCGCGGTGCTGCCGCAGATCGCCGAGCGCTTCGATGAGCTCAAGGACGCCGCCGAGGGCGTGGCCGACGTCACGGTCACCTCCGCCGCGCCGCTCGCTGCCGGGCAGCAGCAGGCGCTGTCGGCGGCGCTCGCGAAGCGCCTGAAGCGCACGGTGCGCCTGCACTGCGCGACCGATCCCGCCCTCATCGGCGGCGCGGTCGTGAAGAGCGGGGATCTGGTGATCGACGGCTCGCTGCGCACGCGCCTCGAGCGCATCGCCTACGAGCTGACTGCCTGAACCGAATTCGACTGAGAGAGACGCAAATGGCCATCAAGGCATCCGAGATCTCCGATCTCATCAAGCAACGGATCGAGAACTTCAAGTCCGTCACCGAGGCGCGCAACGTCGGCACCATCATCTCGGTGACCGACGGCATCACCCGCATTCACGGGCTCGCCGATGCGCGCTACGGCGAGATGCTGGAATTCCCCGGCAACACCTTCGGCCTCGCGCTCAACCTCGAGCAGGACTCGGTGGGCGCGGTGGTGCTCGGCGAGTACAAGCACCTGAAGGAAGGCGATACCGTCAAGACCACGAATCGCATCCTCGAGGTGCCGGTGGGACCGGAGCTCCTCGGGCGCGTGGTCGATGCGTTAGGCAGCCCCTTGGACGGCAAGGGCCCGGTGAAGGCGACGCGCACCGCGCCGATCGAGCGCGTGGCCCCGGGCGTCATCTACCGAAAGTCCGTGAGCCAGCCGGTGCAGACCGGCTACAAGGCCGTCGACTCGATGGTGCCGATCGGCCGCGGCCAGCGCGAGCTCATCATCGGCGACCGCCAGACGGGCAAGACCGCGCTCGCGGTCGACACCATCATCAATCAGAAGAGCTCGGGGATTAAGTGCATCTACGTCGCGATCGGCCAGAAGCAGTCGACCATCGCCAACGTGGTGCGCAAGCTCGAGGAACACGGCGCGCTCGGCCACACCGTGGTGGTGGCGGCCTCGGCCTCGACTCCGGCCGCCATGCAGTACATCGCTGCCTACTCGGGCGTCACCATGGGCGAGTACTTCATGGACAACGGCGAGGACGCGCTCATCATCTATGACGACCTCTCCAAGCAGGCGGTCGCCTACCGGCAGATCTCGCTGCTGCTGCGCCGCCCGCCGGGGCGCGAGGCGTTTCCCGGCGACGTGTTCTACCTGCACTCGCGGCTGCTCGAGCGTTCGGCGCGCGTCAACGAGGAGTACGTCACCATGGCGAGCCAAGGGCGCGTCAAGGGCAGGACCGGCTCGCTCACGGGACTGCCGATCATCGAGACCCAGGCGGGCGACGTGACGGCGTTCGTGCCCACCAACGTCATCTCGATCACCGACGGGCAGATCTTCCTCGAGACCGACCTGTTCAACGCCGGCATCCGCCCGGCGATGAACGCCGGCATCTCGGTGTCGCGCGTCGGCGGCGCCGCCCAGACCGACATCATCAAGAAGCTCGGCGGCGGCATCCGCCTGGCGCTCGCCCAGTTCCGCGAGCTGGCGGCGTTCTCGCAATTCGCCTCCGATCTCGACGAGGCCACCCGCAAGCAGCTCGAGCGCGGCCAGCGCGTCACCGAGGTCATGAAGCAGAAGCAGTACTCGCCGATGTCGGTGGCG
>Ga0335081_10005355_pt1 | contig 20299 bp, 21 predicted proteins | sample Lox_Sample_35_FD_206713 | JGI IMG/M metagenome (GOLD analysis project Ga0335081, IMG submission 206713) | Soil microbial communities from Loxahatchee National Wildlife Refuge, Florida, United States - Lox_Sample_3.5 | ecosystem: Environmental > Terrestrial > Soil > Wetlands | place: USA... | reverse complement strand
CGAGAGGCTCGTCCACCTGCCGGACTGCTACCAGGTCAACGACACGAAACGGCCGGTCGCCGTGCGCGCGCCGACGCGACGCGAGGCCGGGCTGCCGGACGAGGGCTTCGTGTTCTGCTGCTTCAATCAGACCCAGAAGATCATGGCCCCCATGTTCGACATCTGGATGCGGCTGCTGCACGGGGTTCCGGGGAGCGTGCTGTGGCTGCTGCGATCGAACGAGACCGTGGAGGCGAACCTGCGACGGGAAGCCGCCGCGCGCGGCGTCACGCCGGAACGCGTGCTGTTCGCCGGCAAGGTCAGCCCGCCGGATCACCTCGCGCGCCAGCGGCTCGCCGATCTCTTCCTCGACACCCTGCCCTACAACGCGCATACGACCGCGAGCGACGCCCTGTGGGTGGGCCTGCCGGTGCTGACCTGCCGCGGCCGGACGTTCGCGGCGCGGGTCGCGGCCAGCATCCTGCACGCCGCCGGCGTGCCGGACCTCGTGACCGACAACCTCGCCGACTATGAAGCGACCGCGTTGAGCCTCGCGACCGACGCGGCAAGGCTCGGCTCCATGCGCGACAAGCTCCAGCGCCAGCGGTCGACCTGTCCGCTGTTCGACACCGACCGGTTCCGGCGCCACATCGAGGCGGCTTACGCCACGATGTACGAACGCTGGCGGCGCGGCGAGGCACCCGCCGGCCTGAGCATCGCGCCCGACGGCAGCGTTGCGCCGGTCAGTGCTTGAGCCAGTCGCGCGCGGCGCGCTGGGCGGCCGCGATGTCGGTCTCCGACATCTGCTCGGCGATCTCGCGCCGCAGGCGGATCGCTTCCTTGTTGCCGCGCATGGCCGCCAGGTTGAACCATTTGTGCGCCGACACGTAGTCGGTCGGAACCGTGCTGCCCGTCGAATACATCATGCCGAGCTGAAACAGGACGTCGGCCGAGGCATTCGCCTCGCCGAGACCGGCTCCCTCGTGAACCTCGAACCGCGCCATCGCGGCCTCCCCTTTTGTTGTTCGCGCGCCGGACCATGGACGATCCGGCCGCCGCCTGCCCCTGCCCGATCAGCGATCGAGCGGCGGTATCATCTGCAGAAGATTTGAATCCGGGTTTAAGCAACGCGATGAATCGCCGGTGAACGCCGCGATATCGACGGGGCGATTTGGCAAGCTGTCGTTAAGCACGCCGGCCGCGGACGCACAAAAGTAGGCGTGGACCGCCACGCGATCAGAGACTAATACTGCTCGACCGCAACCTAAAGGGGAGGAGGACGCCGATGATCAAACGAATGTTGGCCGCTGCGATGACCGCGGCCTTTTTGCTTGGCGCAGCCGCGCCGATGGCAAGCGCCGAAGACAAGGCGACGACGCCGCAGCAGCAGAAAATGAAGGATTGCGCCGCCAAGTGGAAGGACGAGAAGGCGAAGACCGGGGCCAAGGGACGCGAGGCCTACCGAACCTTCATGAGCGGTTGCCTGAAACAGGGCTGACCGCCGCCTCGCGTGCACGCGGCGCCCGCGCAACGTCGCCCCGGGCCGTGCCGCGGCGTCACCCGCATGTGCGCGATTTTCAATCGCCCGCCGATCTGCCCTAAGATCGGCGGTGGCGTCGATTCGACGCCCTCATTCGAGCCGGCCCGATGTTCCCATGCGTTCCGACTATGCCAAGAGAGTGAAATCGATCCTGACGCCGGCGGAAGCGAAAATCTTCCGCAAGCTCAGCTCGCCGCAACGTATCCAGGACTTCGTGGACACGCTCGCCATCAATATGGAGAGCGAGGCCAGGACCTATATGTCGCCACGGCGGGTCCTGCGGGAGGGACAGGCGCATTGCGTGGAAGGCGCGATGCTGGCCGCCGCCGCCCTCGCGTTTCACGGCGCGCGTCCCCTGCTGCTCGATTTTCAGGCGGCCTATCACGACGAGGATCACGTCGTGGCGCTCTTCCGCGAGAACGGCCACTGGGGCGCGATCAGCAAGACCAATCACCCCGGTCTGCGCTACCGCGATCCGATCCATCACTCGGTGCGCGGGCTCGCGGCCTCCTATTTCCACGAATACTATCTGTGGGACGGGCGCAAGTCGCTGCGCTACTTCTCCCGCCCGTTCGATCTGTCGCGCTACGCACCCGAACGCTGGATCGCGGCTGAAGCCGATCTCGACTGGCTGGTGCACGCACTCGACGCCTCGGCGCATGCGCCGATCATTCCAAAGGGCAACCTGCGCAAGCTGCGGCCGGCCTCCGCATTCGAGATCCATGCGAGCGCGGCGGTCGAATGGCTGGCGGACGGCCGGCGGACATCGGTGCCGCCGCGAAACGAGCGCGGCCAACCGCCCGGCCAGGGCTCCTGACCCGGCGATCCTCACGTTTACGGATTGAGCTTGCGCCGCGAGAATAGCGGCCGCGGTCCGGTCGGACCAAATGACTGGCTGAAAATTTCCGAGGGCGTCGGCGAGATGTCCGAGGCGCGAACCCATGCGGCGGTCGAGGCCGCCGGTGGCGAGGCGCGGGATTACTCCGCCCCTCTGTCCCCGATCCGGCCGACAGGCGACCGGACGCGGGATGCTCAAACCTCGGGCTCGCCAACGCCCTCTCTATTCGATCCGATCCGCTTTCGTTTCCCTCGCGACCGCGTCGCGACCGCTCGCTCGACGAAGCCGGATCAGTCGATGAAGTCTTCGACACTGCGCCGAAGACTCCGAGGCGACGCGTTACCGCTTCGCTTTCCGCTTCGCCTTCTTCGCGGGTTTCTTCTTCGCCTTAGCTTTCTTCGCCATGCTGCCCTCCAATGAGTGGTGGCGACTTCGATGAAGTGCACGAGTCCCTCGTGCACTTGCGTTGATGTACTACAACGCGATGAAAAAAAACACTCTCTCGCCTTAACGAACGGTTGACAGCGCCATCGAACACGATCAATGCGCCGCGCGACGCTGCGATCTTCTTGTCAAGCGCGTCGAACGCGTCCGCCGCCGGAAATTTTTCGTTCGAGATCTTTGCCGATGCACGAATCCACTACGAAACGCGGCTTTTCCGCACGCCACGAACGCGCGGCATGCATATCGCGCAGCGCGGCATCGCGCGCGTCGGATGAGCGTCGGCCGACGTCGGAATCACGCCGAGACCGGCAAGAGTCGGCCGAAAAAAATTTTTTTGGATTTCGTCGCCGAATCCGCCTCCCAGCGACCGGAGTCGGACCGGAATCGCGCGAATCGGCCGATGAGGCGATTCGGACGCGTCATGCCGAACGGAGATCGAGATCGTCATATGCTCGGCGAATCGCGTCTCGACGGGCTCGTATGGCCATCGATTCGGCGTCGCCGACGTCCGCAATCCGACATCGCGGCTCGCTCCGCGCCGTGCATGAGGCCCGTCGGCGCTTACTGCGACGCGTCCGGGACCGATCGCGCTGCAAAATTGGCCGAAAGACCCCTCGCGTGGCCGCTCCAAGCGCGGCGCGACCGCAGGACGGCCGCGAAGCGCGCCTCAGCCGCCCGCGAGCTTCGCCTTGAGCAGCTCGTTCACGGTCTGCGGGTTGGCCTTGCCGCCGGAGGCCTTCATCACCTGACCGACGAACCAGCCGATCGCCTTCGGATTGGCCTTGGCGTCGGCGACCTTGTCGGGATTGGCGGCAATGACGTCGGCGACGATCTTCTCGATCGCGCCGACGTCGGTCACCTGCTTCAGGCCGCGCGCCTCGACGATCGCCTCCGGGTCGCCGCCTTCCGTCCAGACGATCTCGAACAGATCCTTGGCGATCTTTCCCGAGATCGTGCCGGCGGCGATCAGGTCGAGGATCGCGCCCAGTTGCGCGGCAGACACCGGCGAGGCCGCGATGGTCTTGCCCTCGCGGTTGAGACGCCCGAACAGCTCGTTGATGATCCAATTGGCCGCGGACTTGGCATCGCGCCTTCCGGTTCCGACCACGGCCTCGAAGTAGTCCGCGCTCTCGCGCTCGGCGACGAGCACGTCGGCGTCATAGGCAGAGAGCGCGAAATCGCGGACGAAGCGCGCCTTCTTGGCGTCGGGGAGTTCCGGCAGGCCGCTGCGCAGGCCGTCGACATAGTCCTGGGTGAGCTCGAGCGGCAACAGGTCGGGGTCGGGGAAATAGCGATAGTCATGCGCCTCCTCCTTGGAGCGCATCGAGCGGGTCTCGCCCCGGTCGGGATCGAACAGGCGGGTCTCCTGCTCGATCGTGCCGCCGTCCTCGATGATGCCGATCTGCCGGCGCGCCTCGTGGTCGATCGCCTGGCCGATGAAGCGGATCGAGTTGACGTTCTTGATCTCGCAGCGCGTGCCGAGCGCCTCACCCGGCCGGCGCACCGACACGTTCACGTCGGCGCGTAGGTTGCCTTTCTCCATGTCGCCGTCACAGGTGCCGAGGTAGCGCAAGATGCTGCGCAGCTTCGCGACGTAGGCCTTTGCCTCCTCGGAGGAACGCAGGTCCGGCTTCGACACGATCTCCATCAGCGCGACGCCGGAGCGGTTGAGGTCGACGAGCGACATGGTCGCGTGCTGATCGTGCAGCGACTTGCCGGCGTCCTGCTCGAGATGCAGCCGCTCGATTCCGACCCGCACCGTCTCGCCGTCCGGCATGTCGACCACCACCTCGCCCTCGCCGACCACCGGCGACTTGTACTGGCTGATCTGATAGCCCTGCGGCAGATCGGGATAGAAATAGTTCTTGCGGTCGAACACCGAGCGCAGGTTGATCTTCGCGTTGAGGCCGAGCCCGGTGCGCACCGCCTGCGCGACGCACTCGGCATTGATCACCGGCAGCATCCCCGGCATGGCGGCATCGACCAAGGCGACATGCGCGTTGGGCTCGCCGCCGAACGCGGTCGATGCGCCGGAAAACAGCTTCGCGCGAGAGGTCACCTGGGCGTGGACCTCCATGCCGACGACCACCTCCCAGTCGGCGGTCGCGCCCCTGATGAGCTTGGTCTGTCGTGCGGGTGCGTTCATGATCCGTCCTGCGGCGTTCCGGCTCGTAGATAGAGCGGCCCGCGGATCGCGGCAACATGCGCCGCGAAGCCGTCACTCGGCATCGAGCAGCGCGGCGACGATCGCGGCCCATTCCGTATCGAGCGATCCGGTGGCAGCCGGCCGCTTCGCCTGCCGGTACCAATAGGCGGCGTTGCCGGCGTCGCCCTCGACCCGATGCAGATAGGCGTGGACCCAGGCGGCGTCGCGCCCGTCCGCGTCCATGACGATCGTGTGTGCCTTGTCCCAGTCGCCCTTCTTCGCCCACCAGAGCGCCGCGAGCGGCGGCGCGATCCCGCGCGGCGGCGCCGTGGCGTGCAGGCTGCGATGGAATTCGATCGATCTCATGGGCAGCGCAGCGGAAGAAGCGCTCACCCTACCACGCGTCAGGCCGACCACCAGCGCTCCGGCGCGACATGGCCGGCAGCCTGCTCGATCACGGCGCCGAGCGAGAACAGCGCCTCCTCGTCGAACGGCCGGCCGATGAGCTGCAGCCCGAGCGGCAGCCCCTGCGCATCGAGCCCGCCCGGCACCGACAGGCCGGGCAAGCCCGCGAGGTTCACGGTGACGGTGAAGACGTCGTTGAGATACATCTCGACCGGATCGGACTGCCCCTTCTCGCCGATCGCGAACGCCGCCGAGGGCGTCGTGGGCGCGAGAATCGCCGTGACGCCGCCCGCGAAACACGTCTCGAAATCGCGCTTGATCAGGCTTCGCACCTTCTGGGCGCGCAGATAGTAGGCGTCGTAGTAGCCGGCCGAGAGCACGTAGGTGCCGATCATGACGCGCCGGCGCACCTCGGGACCGAACCCCTGCGCGCGCGTCGCCTCGTACATCTCGATGACGTCGCGTCCGCCGGCGCGCAGCCCGTAGCGCACACCGTCGTAGCGCGCGAGGTTCGAGGAGGCTTCCGCCGGTGCGACGATGTAGTAGGCGGGCAGCGCATATTTCGTGTGCGGCAACGAGACCTCGACGATCTCGGCGCCGGCGCTCTCGAGCCATTCGGTGCCGCGCTGCCAGAGGGTCTCGATCTCGCCCGCCATGCCGGGCACGCGATATTCCTTCGGGATGCCGACCCGCATGCCCTTGATCGACCGACCGATCGCCGCCTCGTAGTCGGGCACGGGCCGGTCGACCGAGGTGGTGTCCTTCGGATCGTGCCCCGCCATCGCGCGCAGCAGAATGGCGCAGTCGCGCACGGTGCGTGCCATCGGTCCGGCCTGATCGAGCGAGGACGCGTAGGCGATGACCCCCCAACGCGAGCAGCGGCCATATGTCGGCTTGATGCCGGCGATGCCCGAGTAGGCCGCCGGCTGACGAATCGATCCGCCGGTGTCGGTGCCGGCCGCGCCAAGACAGAGACCGGCCGCGACCGCTGCCGCCGAGCCGCCCGACGAGCCGCCCGGAACGAGCTTGGCATCCGAGCCCTTGCGCCGCCACGGCGAGACCACGGGACCGAAACGCGACGTCTCGTTCGACGAGCCCATGGCGAACTCGTCATTGTTGAGCTTGCCCAGCATCACGGCGCCGTCGCGCCACAGGTTGGCGGTGACGGTCGACTCGTAGGTGGGGACGAAATCGTCGAGAATGCGCGAGCACGCCGTGGTGCGCACGTCTCTGGTGGCGAACAGGTCCTTGATGCCGAGCGGGATCCCGGCAAGCGGTCCGCCCTCCTGGCGCGCCAGCGCCGCGTCGGCGCGCTGCGCCATGCCGCGCGCCTGCTCGGGCGTCTCCAGCACGAACGCGTTGAGCGCGCGCGCCTTCTCGATCGCCGCGAGATGCGCCTCGGCAAGCTCGAGCGCGGAGATCTTCTTCTGACGCAGCAGGTCGCGCGCCTGCGCGAGCGTCAGCGACGTCGGATCGCTCATTCGGATGGCGGTTCTTCGCAGACGAATGTCGGCGCCGCTTTCGCGGCCGGCTTCGGCGGCGAAGGCGCGTCGGCGGGCGGCGCCGGCTCCTGCCGCAGTTCCTGCTGCGCCAAGTGCTCCAGATAGGCGAGCCACTCACCTTCCATTTGACAGGCGAGGCACATCACTTCACCTCGCGTGCGGCGGCGGGCGCACAGACGAACCGCGGCGCCGGGATCGCGTAGGGCCGTCCCGACAACAGCCGGTCGTCATGCACCGGCGCGGTCTTGGCCGCCGCCGGCGGGCGCCAGCCCTTGCGGTCTGCCTTGCCGTAATAGGCGACCGTGAGCGGTTCGATCTCCTCGCATTCGTCGCACATTATTCATTCCACCACGCGTGGCACCACGAAGAAGTGGTCCTGGCTTACCGGTGCGTTCCTGAGGATGTCGTCGGGGATTCCGCCATCCGTGACCTCGTCGGTCCGTTGCTTCATTGCCATGGGAGTCACGGAGGTCATCGGCTCCACGCCCGCGACATCGACCTCGGACAATTGCTCGACAAAGGCCAAAATGGCGTTGAGCTCGCCGCGGAGGCGCTCGACCTCATCGTCGGCGACCGCAATGCGCGCCAGATGTGCAATGCGGCGAACGGTCGTGGCATCGACGGACATGCGGCCTCGGACCCGGAAAAACAGCTTGTCCGCCCTAATAGCAGACCGGCTTTTCCATCGGCAACCGCCGAAAGTCGGAGCAGAGGCTGTGCGGAACAGCCCCGCCATCCTAGCGTTCCGGCCGAGAATGATTAGTATAATGGAGGCAAACAGCGCGAGCGGTACCCATGGAGAACCTCGCCTTTACGTGCCCCAAGACCCAGCAACAGGTCGATATCGGTGTGACCACCGAGATTGGGACGCTGTTGCGGATTCGTTCCCGGATTGTGCGGGCCCGCTGCCCTGCCTGCGGTGAGACCCACGAGTGGGCGGTCCGGGATGCGGCGTTGATTCAGGCCGCTTGACCAGGCTTTTGCCTGGCCGCCGACCAGGTCCTCGAAGATTCCTGAGCCGCATCTTTATCTTGTTCCATTCGGGAACCGGTTCCATGCCCTGCGCGTTCATGAACCGGCCCGGGGTCGGGCGCGCGAGGTTGGGTCATGGGGCTGCTCATCAACGTCCTTATTACGTTCGTCGTCATTATTCTGGTTCTCTATCTCGTGAACCTGCTGCCGATCGACGGGCGTTCGCGGCAGATCGTCCGGGTCGTCGTCGTCATCATCGGCATTCTGGTCCTGCTGCGCGATCTCTCCGTACTCTGACCCTCGGGGCTGGTTGCGATCGCCCCCGCCGCCAAGCTAAGCAGGCGGGCGGAGCAGGCCCGATGACATTGCGTCCTCCCAGCCGTCCGGCCGGCGATTTGTGGCAAAAAAGCCCGGCCGCCGCGCTCGACTACGAGATCGCCCAGGAGACGGCGGCGGCGCTCGGCCGGCAGGGCCGCGCGCTCGAGGCGGCCTTGCAAGCGCTCGCCGCGTTCGACGCCGGCGTTCCATCCGCCGCGCCGGCCGACGACCGAGCCGTGCGCGCCGACCTCGTCGCGGCCGCGGCCCAGGCGCTGTGGGAGTTCGTGGTGCAACGGGAGGCCTGCGGATTGCGCGACGGCGGCATGGTGGTGCGGATGTATAGAGTGCCGGCCGAGGTGCGCGACCGGATGGGGGTCTTTCCGCCCCACACCCGTTGAGTCCCGCACCGGTGGGCGGCCGGCGCAGCCGCCGGTTGTCCTCGCCGGGGCGAAAAAATTCCGGAAAATTCAGCAAGTTAAGACATTGCTCGAATCGGCAATCGTTTGTTCACCGTTGATGCGCCATATTTCCAGCAACGAATACGCAATGCGCGTGCCGATGGCGTGCGCCCAACCACGCGACCTCGGATGGCAAATAAGGCCTCATTGATCGACGAGCTGGAGCAGGCACTTGCCTCCGGCACGAGCGACCAGCGCATCCACACGTTGGCGCGCATCACCGATCTGTTCGTGATCGGTGCCGAAAGCTACTCGGACGACCAGATCGACCTCTTCGACGACGTGATGCTCAAGATCGCGGCGCGGATCGAGGCCAAATCGCTGGCGCGCCTGTCGAACCGGATCGCCCCGGTCGCCAACGCCCCGAAGCGGACCGTCAAGGCGCTCGCCTTCCACGACGACATCACGGTTGCCCGCCCGATCCTGGTCGGCTCCGAACGCCTCGACGAATCGGATCTCGCCGACGCCGCGCGGAACAAGAGCCAGGAGCACCTCCTCGCCATCTCGGAGCGCAAGTCCCTGAGCGAGGCGATCACCGACGTGCTGGTCGAGCGCGGCGACCGCGAGGTCGTGCGCTCGGTCGCCAGCAACACCGGCGCGCGGTTCTCCAACGCCGGCTTCCGCCGGCTGGTCACCCGCTCGACCGGCGACGACCTGCTCGCCACCACGGTCGGCTCACGCCGCGACATCCCGCGCGCGCATTATCTCAAGCTGATCGAGCGGGCCTCGGCCAGCGTCCGCGAAAAGCTCACGGCGCTCAATCCGCAGGCCGCCGCCGCGGTTAAGACCGCGGTCGCCGAGGCTACCAGCGGGCTGCGCAGCGAGATGCGCGACGCCTCCCCGGACTACGCCTCGGCCAAGGCGCAAATCGAGGGCCTCTTCCGCAACAAGCAGCTCAACGAAGAGGCGATCCACCAGTTCGCCCGCGAGCGCAAGTTCGAGCAGATCGTGATCTCGCTCTCGCTGCTGTGCGACGTCGAGGTCGATGTGGTCGAGCGCGCCATGTTGGATCCGGGCGCCGAGGTCGCGCTCATCCTGTGCAAGTTCGCCAACCTGTCGTGGACCACCGCCAAGGCGATCCTGCTGCTGCAGACCTCCGAGCGCGGCATGTCGCCCCACGATCTCGACCAGGCGATGTCGAATTTCTCCCGCCTGCAGCCCGAAACCGCCCGCCGCGTGCTGAGCTTCTATCGCACCCGCCGCAAGCAGCCGACCGAGCACGTCGAGCAGGCGGTCTAGCGCACATCCCGGCGAAGCGGGGCCCTGGTTCGCCGACAAGGATATGCGCCACGCGTGAACCGCCCCGTCAACCGGCGGCCTTTTCCACCAAATCGGCGATATAGCGCGGCAGCGCGAAGGCCGCGACGTGCACGTCCGGCGTCCAGTAGCGGGCCGCGAACCGGCCGGCACGGGCGTAGCGCGCCGCGATCGTGCGCACCGCGGCGCGGCGCAGCCGCCTGTCGTCGCTCGCCCAGCCCATCGCGAGGTGACCGCCCACATAGGTCGGGACAGCCGCGACGTAGCAGGTCGCATCGGCAAACAGCCGGCCGCAACGGCGCAGCGTGCCCACGAGTTCGTCGGGCTGGAGAAACGGGACGCCGTTCTGGGTCACCAGCACGCCGCCCGGCGTGAGGCAGCGCTTCACGCCCGCATAGAAGGATTTTCCAAACAGCTTGGCGCCGGGTCCCTGCGGGTCGGTCGAGTCGACGATCGCGACGTCGAAGCGCTGCGCGGTCGTGCGGACGAAGTCGCTGCCGTCCGCAATGACGAGCTCGCAGCGCTTGTCGGCGAGCGCGGGCGCGGCGAGCGCGGGAAAATGCCGCTTGGCGAGGTCGACAACGGCCGGGTCGATCTCGACCAGGGTCAGCCGCTCGATCGATTTGTGCTTGAGCACCTCCTCGGCGATGCCGCAGTCGCCGCCGCCGATGATCAGGACATTGCGCGCCCGCCCGTGGGCGAGGATCGGCACGTGGCTCATCATCTCGTGGTAGATGAATTCGTCGCGGCTGGTGAGCTGGGTCGCCCCGTCGAGCATCAGCACTCGGCCGAGATGGGGATTGTCGAACAGCACGACGTGCTGGTGCGCGGTCCGCCGCTCATGCCGCACCCGGGCGGCCGAATACGTCATGCGCAGCCCGAGCGGGTCGAACAGCGTCTCGGCGATCCAACGCTTGGGCTTCTTCGCCATGCTGGTCCGCTCGCGGCCGGAGGACCGCCTCAGCCGATCTGCCCGCGCAGCATCTCGCTGACCTCGACGCGCTTGGCCGCGAAGGCCGTGCGCAGGATCGGCACGCAGCGGTCGGGGGTGGTCCTGCCGCACATGAAGACGTCGAGCGCCGCATAGCCCGTCTCCGGCCAGGTGTGGATCGCGATATGGCTTTCCGCCAGCACCGCGACACCCGAGACGCCGTCGGGCTGGAACCGATGCAGATGGACGTGCAGCAGCGTTGCGCCCGCAGCTTCGGCGCAGCGGCGCAAGACGCTGTCGATATGCTCCATGTCGTTGAGCCGGCGGGCGCCGTGCAGGTCGATGATCAGGTGCACGCCGGCGCCGCGCTTGCCGTTGCGCTCGACGAAAAAGTCGCGGCGGTCGGCCGCCGCGGGCGGGGCGGCGGCCTTGCTCCGCCGCGCCGCCGAGCGTTTGCCGGATCGCAAGAGGGCGTTCTGGCGCATGTCGTCCTCTCCCGATCTGGAGCCGGCTTGGTCACAAAAAAACTGTCGTCACATAGGCCCCTGGGCCCGCCCCCGCAAGGCGATCGCAGCGCCTCACGGCTTGGCGCAGGCCTGCGCCTCCACGACGGCGACCGCCGTCATGTTGACGACCCCGCGTGCCGTCACGGAGGGGGTGAGGACGTGGGCCGGACGCGCCGCGCCGATCAGGATCGGGCCGACCGGGAGCGCGTCGGCCAGCACCTTGATCATCTGGTAGGCGATGTTGGCGGCGTCGAGATTGGGCATGATCAGCAGGTTGGCCTCGCCCTTGAGGCGCGAATGCGGCAGCACCCGATCGCGCAGGACCGGACTCAGCGCCGCGTCGCCGTGCATTTCGCCGTCGATCTCGAGATCGGGATGCCGCGCGACCAGGAGCTCGGTCGCGCGCCGCATCTTGCGCGCCGATTCGGTGTCGTAGCTGCCGAAGTTGGAGTGCGACAGCAGCGCGATCTTCGGCTCGATGCCGAACCGGCGCACATGCGCAGCCGCGAGCACCGCCATCTCGACGATCTCCTCGATGTTCGGGTCCGGCGTGACATGGGTGTCGGCGAGGAAGATGTGCCCCTTGGCGGTGATCACCAGCGTCAGCGCCGAGAAGTCGCGCACCCCCGGCGCACAGCCGATCAAGTCACGCACGTGGCGCAGATGGCTGTTGAAGCGGCCCTCGACGCCGCAGATCATCGCGTCGGCCTCGCCGCGGCGCAGCGCGAGCGCTGCGATCACGGTCGCGTTGGTGCGAACCAGCGTGCGGGCGACCTCGGGCGTGATCCCGGCGCGACCCGCCACCGCGATATACGTCTCGACGAAATCGCGGTAGCGCGGGTCGTCCTCCGGGTTGATCAGCGCGAAATCGCGTCCCGGCCTGATCGACAGGCCGAACCGCTCGGCGCGCTTCTCGATCACGCCCGGCCGGCCGACCAGGATCGGGCGGGCGAGCCCCTCCTCGACGACGACCTGGGTGGCACGCAGGATGCGCTCGTCCTCGCCCTCCGCATAGACCACCCGCATCGGCACCGCCTTGGCGGTGGCGAACACCGGCTTCATCACGAAGCCCGAGCGGAAGACGAACCGATTGAGCTGCTCCTCATAGGCGTCGAAATCGACGATCGGCCGGGTCGCGACCCCGGACGCCATCGCGGCCTTGGCGACCGCCGGCGCGATGCGCAGGATCAGGCGCGGGTCGAACGGGTTGGGAATGAGCGAGCCGGGGCCGAAAGTGCGCGCCTCGCCGCCATAGGCGCGCGCCGCGACCTCGGAGGGCGCTTCGCGCGCCAGCGCCGCGATCGCGGCGACCGCCGCGAGCTTCATCGTCTCATTGATGGTGGTCGCCCCGACGTCGAGCGCGCCACGGAAGATGTAGGGGAAGCAGAGGACGTTGTTGACCTGGTTGGGATAGTCGGAGCGCCCGCTGCAGATCAGCGCATCGGGGCGCGCCTTGAGCGCCTCCTCGGGCATGATTTCCGGGACCGGATTGGCGAGCGCCATGATGAGCGGGCGCGGCGCCATGCGGAGCGTCATCTCAGGCTTGAGCACGCCGGGCGCCGACAGGCCGAGGAAGATGTCGGCGCCGTCGATCACCTCGGCAAGCGTGCGCTTGTCGGTCTTCTGCGCATAGATCTCCTTCCAGCGGTCCATCAGCTTGGCGCGCCCCTGATAGACGACGCCCTCGAGATCGGTCACCCAGATGTTTTCTCGCCGTGCCCCGAGCCCGACCAGGAGATTGAGGCAGGCGATCGCGGCGGCGCCGGCGCCCGACACGACGATCTTGACGTCGGCGATCCGCTTGCCGCTCAGATGCAGCGCGTTCTGCACCGCGGCGGCGACGATGATGGCGGTGCCGTGCTGATCGTCGTGGAAGACCGGGATCTTCATCCGCGCCTTGAGCCGTTCCTCGACCTCGAAGCATTCCGGGCCCTTGATGTCCTCGAGGTTGATGCCGCCAAACGTCGGTTCGAGCGCCGCCACCACGTCGACGAGCCGGTCGATCTCGCGTGCGTCGACCTCGATGTCGAACACGTCGATACCGGCGAATTTCTTGAACAGGACCGCCTTGCCCTCCATCACGGGCTTGCCGGCGAGCGGACCGATATTGCCGAGCCCGAGCACGGCGGTCCCGTTGGTCACCACGGCGACCAGGTTGGCGCGCGCCGTCAGCGCCGCGGCCTCGTTCGGGTCGGCCGCGATCGCCTCGCAGGCGACGGCGACGCCGGGCGTATAGGCGAGCGCGAGATCGTGCTGGGTGCCGAGCGGCTTGGTCGCGTGGACCTCGATCTTTCCGGCCTTGGGCGCGCGGTGATAGGCGAGCGCGCTGAGGCGAAAATCGTCGGATTGGTTCGATGACACGGGGCTTCCTCGACTCTGGAACCGGCAGTGTAGCGAGCTTTGGCGGCCGGTGAGAAGCGACCGGCTTGACCGGCGGGGTGGAACATTGCCACGCTCCGACGGGCGCATATCGCAAAAACCGTGTTCGAGGAAACGTCATGACCGCACCGATCCGACGGCTCTCCGGCTGCTCGTGCTGCAGCGCACCGCCTCCCATCGGGACGAGCCGGCGCCAGTTCGTGGCCGGCGGCATCGGCGCGCTCGGCCTCGGCCTCGCGGGCAGGCCGGCCCGGGCGCAGGCAACAGGCCCAGCGCCGGCCAAGACCCGGATCGACGTGCATCACCATTATCTCGCGCCGGCCCAACGCGAGGTCCTGAGCAAAGAGCGCGGGCTGCCGCAGTGGTCGGTGCAGATGTCGCTCGAGGACATGGACCGGGCCGGCACCGCGACCGCGGTGATCTCCGCGGTGCAGCCGGGCGTGTGGTTCGGCGAGGCCGAGCCGGCGCGCAAGCTCGCGCGCGAGGTGAACGATTTCGGCGCCCGCATGGTGAGCGACCACAAGGGGCGCTTCGGCCTGTTTGCCGCAATCCCGCTGCCCGACCCCGAGGGCAGCCTGAAGGAGATCGCGTATGCCCTCGACACGCTGCACGCCGACGGCATCGGCCTGTTCACCAGCTACCAGGACAAATACCTCGGCGATCCGGCTTTTGCGCCGGTGCTCGAGGAGCTCAACCGGCGCAAGGCCGTGGTCTATGTCCACCCGGTGACGCCGGCGTGCTGCGGCGGACTCATCAAGGGCATTCCGCCGTCCGTCATCGAATATGCCACCGACACGACCCGCACGGTCACGAGCCTGATCTTCGGGCAAGCCGGCAGCGCCTTCCGCTTCCCCGACATCCGCTGGATCTGGTCGCACTCAGGCGGGACCTTGCCGTTCCTGACCGGCCGGCTGATTCGCCTTGCGAGCGAGCGCAAGGACCCGCGCATGCCGGAGGGCCCGCTGCCGATCCTGCGCAAGTACTATTACGAGGTCGCGCAGGGCAACACGCCGGGCCAGCTCGCGGCGCTGATGAAGCTCGTCACGATATCGCAGGTGCTGTTCGGCACCGACTATCCGTATCGCGAGGGCGTCGAGGCGGTCGACGGGCTGCGCGATTACGGGTTTAGTGCCGACGACGCGGCTGCGATCGGCCGCGGCAACGCGATGGCGCTGATGCCGGGGCTCAAGGCGAGCTGAGGCAGATACTTAACCTCTCCTCTCCGGGGAGAGGTCGACGCGCGAAGCGCGTCGGGTGAGGGCCGCTCGGAGTTTCAATTGGAACTCCGAAGGCCCCTCACCCCGGCCCTCTCCGACGCAGGTCGGGCCTGCCCGACCTGCGCATTATGAAATGCCGAACTCGGGCAAGCCCGAGTTCGGTGGGGAGAGGGAGCGCAGACCACCGTCCCAAACCACGTATCACCCCGCGACGGCCGACCAGGTCGATGCGAGGTGCTCGGCGCCGCGCAGCGACAGGGCGAAGATCGTGTAGGTCGGGTTGGGCGCGCCCTCGGTCGGGAAGATGCCGGGGCCCGCGACGTAGAGATTGGCGATCTCGTGCGTCTGGCCGAAGCTGTCGACCACCGAGCTGCCGGCGTCGGCGCCCATGATGGTGCCGCCGAAGAGATGGATCGTCGGCATGTTGCCGCGCCCCGACCACGACTCCTTGGCGTCGGTGGCCTTGGCGACCTTGAGGCCCTCCTCGAAATTGGCGTTCCACAGCGCCACCGCGGCCTCGTCGAAGCTGTGGGTGAAGCGGCCGAGCGGCATGCCGAACTCGTCCTTGTCGCTCGCGAGCTCGATGCGGTTCTCGAGGTTGGGCATCTCCTCGCCGAACGCCGTGATGCGGGTGAGCCCGCGCTTCGCCTTTTTCATGAATTCGGCAAGCGCGGGGCCGAACAGGTCGAGGCGCGCATTGGCGAAGCCGCCGAGATCGGACGTCTTCTGCGCCGCGCCGGCGACGATGAAGGTCGAGCCGAACGCGCCCGGCTCCTTGCGCGCCTTGTCGTAGCGATCGTACGAGAAGTACTGCCCGCCGATCGTGCCCATGTGGTTCTCGATGTCCTGGTCGAACATCGCGAAGGTGCCCGAGGCGAAGTGCGCCATCATGTACTTTCCGAGCAGGCCGCTCCGGTTGCCGAGACCATTGGGATGTTTGTCGGTCGCCGAGTTGAGCATGAGGCGCGGGTTCTGTCCGGCCCAGGCCGCGAGCACCACGACGCTCGCCTCCTGCACCTGCTTCTCCTTCTTCTCGTCGTAGTATTCGACACCCGTCACCTTGTCGCCGGCCGCATTGGTGAGCACGCGCGTCACGGTCGAGCGCGGCCGCACCTCGGCGCCGGCCTTCTTGGCGTCGCCCAGATAGGTCACCAGCGGATTGGCGAGCGCCCCGATCGGACAGCCGACATGGCACCAGCCGTCGTAGAGGCAGGCCGGCCGGCCCTTGTAGGGCTCCGAGTTCATGCCCACCGCGGCCTTGCGCATGCGGATGCCGACCGCCTCGAAGCCCTTGAGCCACACGTCGCCGTTCTTGAAGGTCTTCATCGGCGGCATCGGATACGGCTTGCCGGCCGGGCGCCAGATTTCCTCGCCCTTGGCATCGCCGGACACGCCGAGGTCATCGGCGACCTTGTCGTAGTACGGCGCGACGTCGCTGTAGTCGATCGGCCAGTCGAGCCCGCGGCCGTGCTGGCTCTTCACCTTGAAGTCGTTCGGCATCAGGCGCGGGAAGTTCGCGAAATAATGCAGCGCCGCGCCGCCGACGCCCCAGCCCGCCTGGTAGACGTAGCCATAGGGGTTCTTGCCTTCGAGCAGGAACGGCGGGCCGGCCGGCTTTACGCGGCGGCCCCAGATGTCCGAGCTGATCAGGTCGGAGAGCTGCCAGTCCGGACCGCTTTCGAGCAGCACCACCTTCTTGCCGGCCTTGGCGAGGACGGCCGCGTAGGTCGAGCCCGACGCGCCGGCGCCGACGATGACGACGTCCACTTTCTCGTGCGCAGCCATGGCGCTCACCACTTCTTGGTCGGCGCGATATGCGCCATGTAGGGGATGTTGAGGGCCTCGTAGCCCGCCATGGTGCCGTAAACGACGTCGACGGCGTCGCTGCGCAGGATCAGGTAGACGAACGGGCCGCCCGGGCCCTTCCAGCCGTCGAGCTTGTTTTGCCGCATCTGGTCGATGAAGTCGTGCTGTGCGCCGGCGTCGAGCTGCACAAACGGCTTGGCGGCGCGCTTGTCGCTCGCGCCGTTGATCGCCCCGATCGCGGCCCGATAGAAGTTGGCGAACGGCGGCTTGACGTTGAGGATGCGCGCCTCGAGCAGTGCCTCCTCGGCGGGACCCGAGATCTGCTGATCGATGAAATTGGCGATGCCGCCCTGCCGCGCGCCGGGAACGAGCGCCTCGCCCATCGCCTCGATGGTCTCGGCCTCCTCGGGCTTGAGCGTGCGCAACGGCACGCCCTCGGCGCGCGCCTGCGCGGGTGTGAGCAGGACCTGCGTGCCGCCCACCGTGAAGGCGAGCGCGCCGAGCCCCGCGCCCTTCATGAAGGCGCGCCGTTCGATGGCGTTCATGGCTTCCTCCCTTGACCGCGGCGCGAGGCAGCGGCGGTTACCGTTGTGGTCACGGATTGGAGGAAAGTGAACGCCAAGCGCGGGGATGAATCAAGCGGGGCGGGGGATTGGATTGACGCGGAGACTCCGCGGACTCGCCGGCGACATCATCGTTCTCCTACCCGCCGATGAGTTGCTTAAGGAGCCAGTCGATGTTCTCCGGGATCTGACGGCACAGGCTCACCACGCCGAGAATGTCCGACGGGCCGACGATCGCCGCAGCCAACGCGTAGAAGACCAGCCCGAATGCCAACGTCGTTGCCAATCTCCAGTTCGGACGCCAGCGATAAATCGCCCAATTCACCCCAGCCGCCAGGACGAACGCTGCCACGAGACCGGGCCAGACAAGCGCGCAGATCAGCCTCGTGCGATGCAACAGCACCGTGTAGCCGACAGAAGATTGATCGCACCATACGACGACGGCATCGAAGCGGCTTGCCGAAAGATAAGCAGCCAACGCAATCACGAGGGGGAACCAAGTCCACAGCAATCGATGGAGGCGCCGAGCGACCGCTTGCGGCGACGGCGCGTCGACCAAAATGGCGTGGTCGGCGACGCTTCCTTGTTTTCGATAGAGGAGCCATGACTCGGTATGCGCTCCCACAAGCAGCACAAAAGACGCGATTTCGGCAAGAACGAAGGTCGCAAGAACCGGGAGCGGTCTTCTTGGATGACAGGACGGATTCCCGAACGTTTCCGCAGCGCGGAGCCATTGGGCTTCGTAGAACAGATAGTATATCGCAAAGGCGCAGATACCGAGATTTACCCAATAGAAGCGCCCTAACTGTGCCTTCGTCATTCCGATCGAGCGGATGAGGTCAAATCCTGCGTCGCGAAAATTCTTGAAATAGGCCTCGCCATAGCCCAAGAGCCTCCATAAGACCTGGGAAAGCCACATTTTCTGTCTGCTCAGAAGAAAATCCCGAGTCAGTCGCCGGACGCTACGCAAAACACGCCGGCAAGCGCCGATCCGAAGGTGTGCGTATCGAACACATGATTCACCTCCACCCTCACGCATCGGTCCTTCGCGATGCGCCGCAAATCATAGTAGACGTATTGAATGTTGCCAGCCGGTTCCGCCCTGAAATCGTATTTCAAGATGACTGAACGACGGCGCACGATCTTATCGACGCTCGGGTCATAACGCCCGGCGGCGATGCTGATGGATGGTCCAATGGAGGGAAAGCCGCCGAGGAATTCAACCAGCACCCCCGGCATTTCACACGCCGGCTTGACGTCACGGCTGAACACGAATTTCTGACGAAATGGGTCGTCATCGGTTCGCCGCCCATCGACCTCGATGTGAAATTGAGAGCTGATCGCGTGAGGCCGCCTCACCTTGCAACCGTGATAGTTCTGATAGTCCGCAATGTCGAGGTTCGGGTAGGAATCCGGATTCCGATTCTCTCGAAAGGTCTTCAGTGCCGCCCTGTAGGCATCGGTGTTGTTTTCGTATTCCGCTGCCCTGCTCGCTTGTCCGGCGGCCGGTGTCTCAACCGCATAGATTTGAATCTTGACGTTCACGGCGCCCCGCGTGCCGTCGTCGGCCGGAACGATCGGCACGCAAATTCGGAAATCCAGCGAGCCGTTCCGGCTCACCTCGGTTGGTGAGAACTCCTGCCGGGATGCCGGTTCGTCCGCGCCCGCATAGACGACAAAGCCGAGCGCTCCGTATGCTTTGTCCTGGAACGCCGCGCATTGCGGGATCCCGTTCTTGCTGTGTGCCAATCCCGGATTTGCGAGCCAGCACGTTCCGATCAATAGAGGAGCCAATAGCGATCGCACGGCACAAACTCCCTCCCCGAACGCATTTCCTCTCTTCGCGAAATTATTTTCACTACACCCTAAGCTAGAACCCGCAGGGAGACAAGCGGTGGCGGTACCCGAATGAGGCACCGCCAACCGATTTGATTGCTGAATCCGCCTACTTGTCAGGCAGATTGAGCCGGATGTGCAGCTCGCGGAGCTGCTTGGGCGTGACCTCGGAGGGCGCGCCCATCAGCAGATCCTCGGCGCGCTGGTTCATCGGGAAGAGCACCACCTCGCGCAAGTTCTCCTCGCCGGCGAGCAGCATGACGATGCGATCGATGCCGGGCGCGATGCCGCCGTGCGGCGGCGCCCCGCACGACAGTGCGCGCAGCATGCCGCCGAACTTCTGCTCCAGCACCTCCTCGCCGTAGCCCGCGATCGCGAACGCCTTCTTCATCACGTCGGGGCGATGATTGCGGATCGCGCCCGAGGAGAGCTCGATGCCGTTGCAGACGATGTCATATTGGATCGCCTTGAGGCTCAGAATCTTGTCGTTGTCGTTTGGATCGAGCGCGAGGAATTCCTCGGGCGAAACGTTCGGCATCGAGAACGGGTTGTGCGAGAAGTCGATCTTCTTCTCCTCCTCGTTCCACTCGTACATCGGGAAGTCGACGATCCAGCAGAACTCGAAACGGTCCTTCTGCACGAGCCCCAGGTCCTCGCCGACCTTGGCGCGGGCAAGGCCTGCGAACCTGACGAAATCCTTCGGCTTGCCGGCGACGAAGAACACCGCGTCGCCGACACCGAGGCCGAGCTGCTTGCGCATCGCCTCGGTGCGTTCCGTCCCGAGGTTGCGCGCGACCGGGCCGGCGCCGCCTTCCTCGCCCTCGCGCCAGAAGATGTAGCCGAGGCCGGGCTGACCCTCGCCCTGCGCCCACGAATTCATCCGGTCGCAGAAGGCGCGGTTGCCCCCGCCCTTGGCGGGAATGGCCCAGACCTGCGCCTTCGGATCGCCGGCGAGGATGTTGGCAAAGACCTTGAAGCCGGAGCCGCGAAACGTCTCGCTCGCATCCGCCATCTTGATCGGGTTGCGCAGGTCCGGCTTGTCGCTGCCGTACTGGCGGATCGCGTCCGCATAGGGGATGAGCGGGAATTTCTCCGTCACCGGCTTGCCGCCGGCGAACTCCTTGAATACTTCGCGCATCACCGGCTCGACCGCCGCGAAGACGTCCTCCTGGGTGACGAAGCTCATTTCGAGATCGAGCTGG
>Ga0335081_10005354_pt1 | contig 20301 bp, 21 predicted proteins | sample Lox_Sample_35_FD_206713 | JGI IMG/M metagenome (GOLD analysis project Ga0335081, IMG submission 206713) | Soil microbial communities from Loxahatchee National Wildlife Refuge, Florida, United States - Lox_Sample_3.5 | ecosystem: Environmental > Terrestrial > Soil > Wetlands | place: USA... | reverse complement strand
AGCAGGGTGACGCCGGGAATGCTTTTGAGAACCCGGCGCGGCTCCTCGATCACGCCGACTCCCCGCGAGAGATAGCAGGGATCATGGTAGATGATCCGTTCCCGCAGTTCCTTGTTTACCTTTATTTTACCCTTTTCGATCGCGTCCAGCACATGCTGAGTGATGTGCCTGATCTTGAACGGCAGGGGCCCGCCGTAGATCAGGGGCCAGTCCCGGGACATGATGTTCACGCAGCAGGGGCAGGAGCAGACGAGCTTCTTGACGCCCCTGGCCCGGTATCCCTCGACGAGCCTCGTGACAAGCTCCTTCAGAAGGTCATGCTGGCCTGTGATGAAGAGCGGAAAACCGCAGCAGACCTCTTCTTCCGGCGGAAGCATGGTAAAGGGTTCGCCTGCTGCGTTCAGAACGAGCACGTCGCCCCGGACCATGGGCTGGGCCTCGTAGGCGCCGGTGCAGCCCGCGTAGTAGGCCACGTCCGCATGCTTGGCTATTGTCACGCTCTCCGGGAACCAGGGCTCGTACCGCTCCGCTGCAGGCTTGTCATAGGGATTGCCCGAGTTTTTGACAACTTTCGGAAGGTTCTTCTGAACGCCGATGGGCCCGAGTCCCCGCTTCACCATCTCTTTCCTGAGCATGGGCCAGAGGCGCTGGGTGAATATGCCGACGGGGCAGTTCTGGCCGCAGGCGCCGCAGGTCGTGCATTCATAGACCGCCTTGGTGAAGTCCTCCAGCAGTTTTCGGTCCACGTCCTTAGGCCCGAACAGGGTTGCCTTGAGCCCGTCGGTCGCACGGATGAACTCTCGGAACATCCGGATCTTCTCCGGCGGCGAGATCGAGGGGTTGCCGGTCACGTCCTGGACCGGACAGTGCTTCAGGCACTCGCCGCACTGGGTGCAGGCGTCGATCTCGAGGATCTGGTGGGGCGAGAGCTCTTCGGAGAAGGAGCATTTATTTTTCATTTAAACCACCGGCATAATGTAACCACGGGTCCCGCGGTGCGCAACACACGCCCTTCACTCGTTTATGGCAGCGCCTTCACATGAGCAGGCTATGTTGCCACACCCTACATTCACGCTTCGCACTCATAAGCGTCGGGTGCAGGCTCGTAACCACTGGGTGCAGGCAGATGAACACAGGTTTAAAAACCGTTTTAACGTGGCTCATAGGGTCCATGCATCACATTGCGCAGCGCCTGCTCCTGTCTTCTCGCCTCCAACATCACCAGCGGCGCGGTCAGGATGTGGGTGGGGAGCAGGAGGACCAGCAGCAGCACCAGGACAAAATGAACGAAGAACAGGATGCTTGCGGGAGCGGGAGCGGGCGAAACGCTCACGATCCCGAAGGCGAACAGCTTCACCGCAACCAGGTCAGGCTTGATCAGCGCATGCATCAAGACGCCGGCGGAGCTGATGATCAGGGCCACGGCGAGCAGGAACATGTTCGCGGGAGACGCATACTTCTCATGTTTCGTAAGCAGCCGGACAACGAGGATATAGATAAGAGAGAAGGGCAGGATATATCCGGCGACAAGCCCCGGTGTTTGCAGCAGCCATACCCAGCCCGGTATGGGGTTCAGGAAAAAACGCAGATGCCGCAGGAGGACCAGGAGGAAGGAGGCGTGAAACACCCACTCTCCCGCCCACAGCGCGGCGTTCACGTTGATAAGCCGTCCGAGGAGCAAGACATCGAAGGCCGTGAGCACCCACACCTGCGTCCGCGACCCGGGGTTCAGCTGAGCCCCGGGCATCTGTCTGCGCGCCGCGCTCCACCAGACCAGCAGGTGCATCAGGAATCGTATCCAGAAGGCGGCGTAGACCGCGTACGCTGCCGCTATGAGCAGTTTTCCCATCCGTTATGGTCGTCCACCTTCTTTTTGTCTATTGTACCATATCAGGCAGATAACCGAAACGCAGACAGCCCCAGTGGCGGCCGGAGATCGTCAGGGGGGCGGCGATGTCCACGACAAGCTCGCCGCCCGCAGCGATCGGACGTCTGAAGGCCTGGCCCAGGATCCTGTCGCTCCGCGCGCCGGCGAGAGAAACGGGGTCCTTCATTTTTACCTTCGCACGGGCGGGGTTCACATGCGTGGGCATGTAGCCGTTCTTGTCCATGACAACCACATAGGTCAGCCGCTTGTCCGATCCTGCCCATTGCTTGAGCAGGGGCAGCACGCCGGAGTCGAAATAGCCGTTGGCCCTCGTCGTGAACTTGTCCGCCTCTCCGGCCGGGCTGTAGCTCTCGTCAAAGAGCGCCGCCTGATCGAGCCTTCCCTGCTGCAGCGACTCCTGGAGGAGCGTGGTAAGCGAGGCGGTGCAGCTCCTGAGCATCCCCTCCATGGCATCGTCGGTTTCGTCCTTTTTCACGCTGCAGAGCTGGCTGTACAGGTTGTGCGCGAGGGACGCGACGGAGTCTCCCGAGGAGGTGATGGCCTTTGCCAGCTCCTTGGCGTCGACCGCGTATCCGGAGACCTTCTCCATGTTGTTCAGCACATCCGTGGAGACCTGCGCCTGCTCCTCCGAGGCTGTCGCGATCCGGTTGATCATGTCGACGGTCTGTTTGACCTCGTCGGCGATCTTCTTCAGCGATTCTTCGGCGCCCTTCGACCTCTCGATGTTCTCGGCTGCCTGCTTTTGCGTGATGTCCATCGTGGAGAGCGAATGATCGGCTTTTTCTTTGACGTCCTTGATCATGTCGCCGATCTCTTTGGTCGCCGCCGCGGTCTTGTCCGCCAGCTTTCGCACCTCGTCGGCCACGACCGCGAAGCCGCGGCCCTGCTCCCCTGCCCGGGCCGCCTCGATGGCGGCGTTCAGGGCGAGGAGGTTCGTCTGGCCCGCGATGTCGTTGATCACCACGATGATTCTGTCGATATGGTCCGTGGCCATGGAGAGCGCCTTGTTCGTTTCGGCCCAGTCCGCGATGTTCTTGGAAAGGAGCTCGATGCTCCTGACATTCTCTCCGATGGCCCTTGTTGCCGTTGCCGCGCCGTCCGATGACGACGCGCCGGTCTTTGCCACGGAGGTCGCGTTCCGCGCGATGTCATTGATCGTCGAGCTCATTTCCTCCATTGCCGTCGCGACGTGGACGGCCTGGGAGCTCAGCTTGTCGGACAGCTCCTGCAGCTGTCCGGCCACCTGCTTCATCGAATCCGAGGTCTTCGTGAGCTGGTATCCGATGGAAAAGGCTTTCTTGAAGCTCTCGCCCAGCTTTCCGATAAGCTTTTTCAGCGAGAAGAGTATCTCCGCCTGCGACCCGGCGGGCTTCGTCTTCGTGGAGAACCGGGCTGCAAGGTCGGGACGGCCCGAGGCGGTCCGCAGGAGGTGTTCCCTCAGCTCTGAATCAAAGCGGTTTACGCGCCGGACAACCAGGAAATAAACGTTTGCGGCGATAGAGGCCGCTGATAAAGCGGCCAGAAACACTGTTGTGCCTGACATGGTATCCCCCATAGTGCCATGAGTTGCCGTATGTGTATGATTATCGGCAGAATGGGAAAATACTTTAGCGGACATGTTCGCGGGCAACGGTAGGTTAAAATCACAATTTGAGAAAGAACGACAGGTTCCGATGGCGCGGCGGGACGTGATGACGGACCGGGAACACGTCGGGCAATTATTTTTTCACGAACGTGATGCTCACATCCTTCGCAATATTCAGCCCCGCCTCGACCTCGAGGGCCTTCAGGATGCCGGACGGAACGGGGCAGGCCACGTGCTTCAGATGTTTTGCCGCGGACCGGTACACGGGATTGTTCTGGAAGCCGGTGAGGGGCGCGAAGCGGTCGAGGACGGCGATGTCTTCGAGCATTTTCAGCACCATGGCGCAGTCCGTCTCGAGCTCAAGGGCAATTTTGCCGTCCTTGAGCTTTTCTGTCCTGATCGTGATGCTCATTCCACAGGAGCCTGAGTTTACGAGAACGGTAGTCATGGCGATCCTTTTCCCCTGTGCCGGGATGGCCTGAGATTACAGGAAGCAGGGAGGCCCCGGGAAAGTGCCGGCCTCCCTGCCCTGCAACCAATTACCACCAGGAGGGAGTCCGGTGATAATCTTTTTATTAAGATTCTTTGCCGCAGAGGGCCAGAGGACACCGAGAAGATCCTTCACATTTTAAGAGGTGTTTTTCTGTGTGCCTTCTGTGGTGATGTTTTTATCTTTATGCTTTGATCTCGACCGTGCTCCCCTTCTTTGCAAGGTACTCCTTCAAATTCGGGAACTTGTCCTTCATGTGCGGAATATGCATCGCCATCATGAATTCCTTTTCGAAGGCGGGGTCCGTGGCGATCTCGACGAACTCCACCCAGCGCGCCCGCTCATTCGCCTCTACGCGCTTGCCCCGGTTCAGGAGCGCCATGCGCGAACCGTCGCCGGCCGCGTTGCCCACGGCGTAGATCTTGTCGAGGGTGCAGTCGGGGAACATGCCGAGCGTCAGTGATGCCTCGCGGTGGATGTGGCTCCCGAAGGCGCCGGCAAGGATAACGCGGTCGAGCTGGGTGATGCCGAGCTTCTTCATCATGAGCTTCGCGCCCGTGTACAGCGCGCCCTTGGCGAGCTGGAGCGCGCGCACGTCACTTTGGGTGATGGTAATGTCCTGGCCGATGGAGGTTTCCTTTGCCCAGGCGAGGACATACTCGGGCTTGCCATCGGCGTCATTCCTGACCCGCGGCGTGTCCAGGGTCATCACGAACCTGCCGCTCTTGTCCACGATGCCGGCTGTGAACATCTCGGCGACCACCTGGATGATGGCCGAACCGCAGAGGCCCTTCGCGTCCACCTTGTGAATATGCGTGTGCCAGTCCGCTTTGCCGATGACCTTGAAGCGCGGTTCTTTTGTGGCGGGGTCGATCTCCACGGCCTCGATGGCGCCGGGGGCCGCCCGCATGCCGAACTTGATCTGGGCGCCCTCGAAGGCCGGTCCTGTGGCGCAGGACGTGGAGCAGACATGGTCCCGGTTGCCCATGAGCAGTTCTCCGTTCGTGCCGATGTCGATGATCAGAACCTTCTCGTTCTGGTTATAGGGTTCCTCGGCGATGAGGACCCCCACGTTGTCGGCGCCTACGAAGCCGGCCTCGATGGGCAGGACATGGATATAGGCAGCGGGATTGATGCGGAGGCCCAGGTCGCGTGCCTTGATGTCGAGGGAGCTCTGGACCGCGGGTATGAAGGGCGACCGGCCGATGTACTCGGGGTTCAGGCCCAGGAAGATGTGGTGCATGGCCGTGTTGAACACGATCGTGAGATCGTCGATGACGTTCCCGAGGTTCGGCCCGTCCTTCTTGATGTCCTTCACAACGAGTTCGATGATCTCGTTCAGGCCCTGGATGATCGCTTTCTGCATGGTTTCCAGGCCCACACCGGGATTGCTCATGGCATAGGTGATGCGGGACATCACGTCCTCGCCATAAGGAACCTGAGGGTTCATTATGGACTCGGTGTTCACCACCTTACCCGTGTTCAGGTCCGTGAGGTAGCCGACGCAGGTCGTCGTGCCGATGTCCACGGCAAGGCCGTAGCTCTCTTCGACGAACCCCGGCTCCGCCTTGATGATCTCCTTGTCCATCCATACGGTCATCGTGGCCTTCCATCCGCCTTTGCGAATCACATCCTGGAGGTCCTTCAGCACCATGTAGTCGAAGGTGAGGCCCTTGAGCCCGTAGTCGGCCTCAAGGAACTTCAGGACCCGCTCCCAGTCCCCGGTCGTCATGTCGTGGAGCGTTGGAGGAGTAAGCTCGACGTTGTATTTTTTCACGGCCGGATCGAGCGTGATCGTGAGTTCCTTGGCCGCTTTTCTGACTACCTGCTTCCCCGCGCGGGAACGCTCGGGCACAAAGATCTTCAAGTCGCCCCGGATCTCGCTCTGGCAAGCCAGTCTGATACCCGGCCCGTCCAGGGGTTTGATATGCTTCAGCTCGTCGGCCGACGGCACGGGAGGGGAGATGTGAGACATGCTCGAATCGATATTGTCCTTCTCGAAGTAGCCTTCCTCGATGCGAACCTTGCACTTTCCGCAGACCTTCTTGTTGCCGCAGAGCGCTTCGATATCAACGCCCAGGGCCTGGGCTGCCTCGAGGATGGTCTTGCCCTCCTCGATCTCGCCGCGCCTGCCCGCGGGCTGAAATATGACCTTGTGTTTTTTAATCATGCACTTCCTCCAAAGAATAATGATCTGAGAGTCCCACTACGGAGACACGCCCTGCTCTCGTTTATGGCTGCGCTTTCGCAAGAGCAGGCACACCCCGCGTTCTCGGTTCCCCACGACTGCATTCGCGCGCTCTCACTCGTAAGCGCCGGGTGCGGGCTGAGTCACGGAGAGAAGCGAAAGGATAAGAGCTCCGGCAACGTTGAGAAGCATTGCAGGTACGTAACTTAGATTTCACGTCAGAACTTAGTAATGATCTCCTCGTGCAGCCGTGACACCGTTGGTAATTATTTTTTCCCCGCTTTCGTCTTTCCTGCCATAGGGGCATATGTTGATGCAGAGTCCGCAGTTCGGCTTTCCCTCGGTCAGCCGTTTGGTTTTTTTATGGCTCCTGCAGACGCTGAGCCTGACCAGTTCAACGAAAGGCGAGGACCGGGACCATTCCAATCCCGTGATCGCCTTCGATGGGCAGTACTGCACGCACAAAACGCAGTCGCCGCAGAGGCTGTGCTCCATGGGTGCGTCAGGTTCTAACGAAGCGTCCGTCAATACCGTGACCAGCGACAGTCGGGGCCCGAAGTCCGGACTGATCAGGAGTCCGTTCTTCCCGACCCAGCCGATGCCGCAGGATGTTGCCGCCATCTTGTGGTTGAACAGCGAATAGAGCTTCGAAATGAAAGTCCCTTTTCTCCGGTCCGAGTCCGGCGGGATGGCCAGCGTCCGGAACCCCCGGGATTTCAGGAACCGGACGGCGCGCTTCTGGAGCTTCACGAGGAGCGCAAGTGTGTCCTCGTTCAGCCTGCGGTCAACGCCGATGGACACAGCCCTGTCGAGATGGGCGATCTCACCGCTCATATGGCCTTTGAGACAGGCGAACCCGACCACGGCGGCACCGTGGTCGAGCAGCTCATTTCTGAGCAGTTTTTTCATTTCTTTTTCTTTGCTTCGACCTCATCTTTCATCTTCTTGAGAGATTCGACCATGTTGATCGCGTCCTTCAAGGCATTGGTCGCGTCCTTGGCATAGCCGTCGGCGCCGTACTTGTCGGCTACATCCTGGGAAACGGGAGCGCCGCCGATCATGATCTTGACATTGGGGTTCTTTGTCCGGATGTCGTCGATCACCTTTTTCATTCCCGTCATGGTCGTGGTCATCATGGCCGAGAGACAAACGAGGTCCGAGTCGGTCCGGAGCTGCTCGGCCACGAACTTGTCGAGGGGCACGTCCCGTCCGAGGTCGTAGACCGTGAAGCCGGCCACGTCAAACATCATCTTCACGATGTTCTTGCCGATGTCGTGCACGTCGCCTTCCACCGTCCCGATCACAACCGACCCCTTGACGCCGAGATCGAGCTGGGTCACATGGGGCTTCAAGATGTCCAAGCCTGCATACAGCGCGTCGGCGCACATAAGGAGCTCGGGTACGAAATACTCCTGGGACTCAAACATGCGCCCCACCTCGACCATTCCGGAGACCAGACCGTTGAAGATGGCGTCATTGGCATCCAGGCCCTCGGCGAGAGCTTCATTGGACGCCTCTTTGGCCGTGTCCTCGTCGTATGCAATCACAGCGCTCCGTAATTTTGCCAACAGCTCTTGCTTCTTTTCTGCGGTTACCATAGGACTACCTCCTATACTTTCTGACTTCGTCCATCATAGTTTTTATATTCTCGGCCGGAACCGTGGGCCAGATGTCGCACCCGGGCCAGACCGCGCTCACGCCGTCGTCCATGCATTTCTTGATCGTCTTGCGCACCAGGTCCGGCGTTCCCGCCACCAGCACATTGTAGGGATCGTAGTTCCCGAACACGAGCGCCTTGGGGCCGAGTATCTTGCGCGTCTCGGCGATGTCATTCTTCTGGTCCACGCTTATCGCCTTCGCCCCGCTCTCGACCATGAAGGGAACGATATCGTTCGTCTTGCCGCAGATGTGGAGCGCGGTCGGTACGGTGATCTTTGCAATGATCTTCTTGAGGTAGGGCAAAATGAGGCTCTTGAACACGCGGGGGGAGAGCACATCCGAAGTCGCGCCCATCTCCCGGACGGTGATGTAGTCCACGCCGGCCTTTTCGTACTGGCCCGCGACCTGGATGATGACGTCCGACAGCTGGTCGAGCAATTTACCGATCTTGTCGGGCTTTTTGAAGGACAGCTTCAGAAGGTCGTTCAGCTCCATGACCTGCCCCGCGAGCGTGAAGGGCCCCAGGACGTAGGAACCCACGGCGGCCTCGGTCCCGATGTCCTTCTTGAGCATTTTGATCGCTTCCACCATGAGCGGGACTCTGCCGCGCGTGGTGATGTCGGAGGGGATGGAGATCTCCATCTCGGCCTCGTTGTGTATCAGCTTCTTCTTGATCGTGGGGTAGAGTAGGTCCTCGGAATGAGCGTAGACGTTGATCTCGCACCCCATGGCCTCGGCCTCGATGCAGAGATCGAAAGGAGCGACCGCACTCTCGAACCCGAACAGCTTGTACGTCGTGGCCGCCGCCGCGGCCATCATCTTCGCGTCAAGGTGCGTGGCCGCGAACTTCTGGTTGAGCGACTTCAACCCCTCGGTGGTCACGTTGCCCATGCCGCTGAAGCACGGCGGCCGGTCCACTGCCTCGCCGGCAAACAGCTTTAACACCCGTTCTCTTGCATTCATTGTCGTCATGCATCCTCCTTACAGTTTCAAAGTCAGTCCGAAATTGCAGAATTTCATTTTAACCCCGGAGTCACACCACGGCACTCGCGCGTTCGCACTCGTAAGCACCGGGTGCAGGCGGAGGCACGGAGAAAAACGAAGGTTCAGGCCGCTCACTTTTATAACGGGAGTTCAGCCTCATCTTTTAATGCTTTTCTCCCTGTCTCTGTGTATCCGTGGTGAAGAAGATTATTTTCTTGCTGCTCCCGCGGTCAGTTTTCCCAGGAATTCCGAAAAGTACTTCTTGATCGGGAGATTGGGATTGTCCGAGATCTTTTGCGTTTCGTCATAGACCAGTGTGGAAAGCAGGACGTGCGCTGCTGCCACTGCCGGGATGATCCGCGGCATCGTTACGATGGGGCCGCAGAAATTGAAATCGCTCCACAGCGCCGAAGCCATGCCCTGAATCACGGCGTCCATGGCCTTGAACCCGTCGAGGCTCCAGATGGTCTTCGCCTCCTTCCACATGTGCGTACCGTTCGAATAGGCTCCGCCGCAGGGGAGGCCGAGCTTTTCCTTGATCATCCGGTTTGCGACGAGCGAGAACGACGTTGCGGGCAGATTCATGACCGAGGTGTCGACGATGACGGTCTCGAAGCTGTTCGCGCCCTGGGCGAGGATCGTTTCCAGGGACTTGAGCCGGCCGGCCGGCGACTGGTCGGCGTCGTCGAAGGCCTGTACCACGACATGCTTGATCCCGAGGTCTTTGAGCTTTTGGATCTGGCCCTTGATGTCCTTGTCCCAGGGCGTGATGCTGTTATAGAGGAACTTGTCCTGCAGTCCCAGTTTGGCTACATATTCCGTGGCCTGCGCGCGTTTTTCCGCGACCCACATGTCGATGCCGAAAGGCATGGTGGTCGTCTCGCGATAAAAGTCGATATAGATCTTCGCCTCTTCCGGCGAGTTAGCCACCATGGCCACCATGGACGGAATTCCGGTGGAGGCCGAAAGCTGCTCCATCGTTTTGATGAGATCCGCGGCCTTTGCGCGGTCGAAATTCCCTTTCCGGTCGGTCACGATCCGGTCCTTGTTGTGGAACATGGATGCGATCTGAAGCGGCGGGTTCTCGCCGGGCTGTCCCCCGACCTTGATCCCGGCGAGGTTGAAGACTTTCTGATCTTTTTTAAATTGAAACATCGGCAATCCCCTTTAATTGTTATGCGCGAAATCCGTCTCTGGACATAGTGGTGTCCACCACGGTGTGTCCCGCAACGCGGACCGGTGGATATCTCTTTGTTGCTTCCGGCTCGAAGCCGTGTTCCGTATGAGTCCGAAAAACGGGGGAGCCTTCGAACCGCTCCCCCGTCGATAGTATTGGGTTAGAATACACCGTGGTCGAATTTGGGTTGCGGCAGGTACTCCCACTTCTCGCCCTTCCGGAACTTGGCCTCGATATCGAGGACCTTCAGGGCATATTCGAAGGCGTAGGGGATGCCGGGTCCGCCGGGCACGAAGCCCCCGAGGATCATGCCGACCGAGGCAGCCTCGAAGATTTCGCCGGTGGTCGCACCCGCGTTGATCGCGGGTATCACATGGATGATGCAGCGCGGCGAACAATAGGCAACGCCGCCGGACATGAACATCAGCTCCTTGTGCTTGCGCGACAGGGCGCCGTCGCCGAAGATGCTGGCGTAGAAATCGGCAAAGGTCCTGCCCGGCTCCGGCGTCACGGTGTTGATGATCTGGAACATGCGTGGCACGAACCCGCACTGCTTCTTCATGTACTCATTGACTTCTTCCACGGTCATTTTCTTGTCTGCCATTTTTGTTACCTCCCCTTGTGTGGACGCTTTCTGCGCCCCGAAGAACAGTTTCTTCAATTCATCCAAAATACCCACGAAGGAAACCTCCTTTCGCTTCTTTCGCGAAACCGAACCGCATCACCTCCTTCTTTTACCCCGGTAGAGAAAACCGCCGGCTCAAATCGCTGGTCGATACTTCTCAACAGAGAGGAACAGTAGAAAGCCTCATACACGGGGCGATCAAGAACGTGTTCTCGAACGGGTTTACCGTTTCCACTCCAGCGCCACGTCGTGGAACTTCCGGAGATTCTCGTAGGGAATCGTCGGCGGGATGTCGCACCCGGGCACCAGGATGAACCCGCCGTCCGAACCAGCGACCTCGATGAGCTCGCGGCAGGCCTTCTCCACCCCCGCCACGTCCTGGTTGAGCAACACGTGCACCGGCGCGACGTTGCCCCCGTAGCTCATTTTTCCCTGCAGCGCCTCCTTGGCCTTGGCGATGTCCACTTTCTGGTCGAAGAAGATCGTGCTCGCCCCCGTGGGCGGGAACAGGTCCAGCCGGTCGCTGGTGTTCCCGCAGATGTGCAGGATCGAGTGCACGCCCTTGGCCTTGGCCCAGCCGGTGAGCTTCTTCAGTCCCGGCACCGCGAAGCGCTCCATCTGCTTCCTGTTGATCAGATCTCCCGAGGCGGTCGGATCGGCGATGCTGAGGCACTCGATGCCGTCCTTGACCAGCGGCTCGTAGAGATGGATCAGCAGGTCGGCGCAGAAATCGACCATCTTCTCGACGAATGCCGGCTTCTTGAAGGTCGCCTTCATGAACTGCTCTTCGCCGCAGAAGCGCGCCGCGAGGGTGAACGGCCCCCAGCAGGTCATTGTCACAAGGTAGGTGTCGCCGATCTTCTTCTTGACGCGCCGCGTCGCCTCGAGCACCGTCTGGACGACCGGCTCCTTGTGTACGTCGGCGATGTCGAGCTTCGCCAGGTCCTCCTCGGAGTTGATGAAGTGGGTGGTCATGTCGGGAGCGCCCATCTCGCGGTACTTCATCCCGACCCCGAAGGCCTTGCCGAGCGCCGAGGCGTGGAAGTTGTTAAAGCCTGAGCCGACGTAGACGACGTCGCTTCGGATTCGCGCCGCCTCCGCCACGCACATATCGGCCATCTTCTGCGGATCGTGGGCGAGCGCCTCGAAGGTCGTCCCGTAGTCCTTGATCGACCACATACCCGCACCGAAGAGGGTCACGGGAATCCGGTCGCCCTTGGAGCCCTCAAATGCCTTGAGTATTACTTCCTTTGGTTTCATAGCGTCTCCCTTCGTACCGAGTGGAATACCACCATCAGACCGCGATGCTGTGGATGGTTTGTTTGAATTTTTCGAGATCCAGGGGCATCCCGACCGTGGGCGAATCGTCCTGGTCGCCGCCCACGAACAGGATAGGCAGGTCGGGCGCAACGGCCTTGATGATCTGCACTGCATCCTCCGCGGAAAGACCAAAGGGCTCCGAATCAACGATGATGAAGTCGTACCGGCTGCGCATGACCATCTGGACCGCGCGGGCAGGGTGTTCGATGATGTCCACCCTATACCCCTCGTCTCTCAGGGGCCCGTAGAGGCTTTTGATCAGGATGGGATTGGAGGAGCAGAGAATGATGTCTTTCATAACAGCAGAAATAGTTGCAACTGCAATGCCAGGAAGCAAAGGGACGGGTTAAGAAGAAGGCAGATGCTTTTGCCGTCGTTTTTCGCCCCAACGCGGTAAGCGGCTTTGGATGTTCAAGTCTGATGCCTTGGAATCAACGGAAATTGCAGGCATTTTTTTCTGTCATCCCACAGATATCTTTCAGGAATTGAATCGGCAGACAGGAGCAAGCACAGCAACAGCAGCGGAAAAGTTTTAAAGCTGTGGATTAGGATTATCTCCAGTAACAGAGTAGTTGAAAAATTCCCCAGCCTGCGAGGTATATTGCCTCACATTCCTGAAGCAGCACAGTATTTTTTGAATGGTCATTCCTGCGACTTTATTCCGACTGCATTCACTATTTCGCTCACCGAGTCGGACCGGTTCATGGTGTAAAAGTGGAGATAATTCACGCCGTGCCTCACCAGATCCTCGCACTGTCTGACGGCGAATTCCACGCCCAGTTTTCGTATCTCCTCGGGCATGTCCATCACGGGTTCCATCCTGTCCAGAATATCCCTCGGCACCGTTGTATTGCAGAAGCTAGCGAACTCCGTGACCTTTTTGCAGTCCACGATCGGCATGATGCCGGGCAGGATCGGTATGGTGATCCCCTGCTTCGCGGCACGGTCCTGAAAGTCGTAGTAGTAGCGATTGTCGAAGAACATCTGAGTGATGGCAAAGTCCGCGCCGGCATCGATCTTTTCCTTCGTATATTCCATGTCCTTCTCGATGTTCGGCGACTGAGGGTGTCCTTCGGGGTAGACAGCCACTGCAATGGAGAAAGAGCCGGTTTTGTTGATGAAATCCACGAGGTCCCGGCTGTACCTGAACTCGCCCTTTGTCGGGTCGAAGTCGGGAACGCTCTTCGGCTCGTCGCCCCGCAGGGCGAGGATGTTGTCGATCCCCCGTGCCTCGTACTCCTCCAGGAGCGCGCGCAGAGAAGTCTTCGTTGCGCCGATGCCGGTGAGGTGCGACATCACCGGAAGGTCTGTTTCCTCCTTGATCCATGTGAGGGTATTGAGCGTCCTATCCCGTGTGGTGCCGCCTGCCCCGTAGGTCACGGAAACATACAGGGGATCATAGGCCCTGAGCCTGTTGACCACCTTCATAAAGGCATTTTTTCCCTCTGCGGATTTAGGCGGGAAAAATTCCAGGGCGAAGCCGCGTTCGTTCTTTCGGAGGATATCCTTGATCTTCATGGCGGCCTCCTTTCATCATATTATCCCTCTTTCGGGGACGAATGTCGCCACCCTGAACTTGCGATTTCTGCCCGTGGCATCGTCATTGCAAGATCCAAGATATTTGAGGCAAGAAGAACCGTTCACCGCGAAGACGCCAGGGACGCAGAAAGAAGCTGAGGAAGTATTTTTCCACAGACTGCACAGATTGACGCAGACCAAGTCTTTAAAGACAGGATTCAGGGCTGGTTTTAAAATCTGTGTAAACTGCTTACGGATTTTAACTTTCCCTGTATCTCTGTGATTAACATGCTTCAGGTTCGATCGGTTCACGATGAGGTTGATCGCATGAAAACAACGGTAGTGTGCGGACTCCTGGGCGCGGGAAAGACCACGTTCATAAGGAACTTCGTGAAAAGGGGAGGCGGGAAGACCGTCGTACTGGTAAATGACTTCGGCGCGGCCGGCATCGACGGGGAGATCTTCTCCGCAGGCGGCATCGAGACCATTGAACTGCCGAGCGGGTGCGTGTGCTGCACGCTCAAGTTCGACCTTATCACGACGATCCAGAAGATCATGCGGGAGTTCTCCCCGGAGCATCTGGTGATCGAGCCCTCCGGCGTGGCTTCCGCCTCGGGGGTGCTCGAGGCGGTCTCGAGCGCGGGAATCGGCAGCGCAACCGTGATCGGCATCATCGATGCCACGGAGTTCACCGAGCTCTATGATTCGGGCATGTACGGCAGCTTCTTCGAGGACCAGATCTCGAACGCCGACATAATCCTGGTGAACAAGACCGACCTCGCCCCGGAAGAGCAGATAGTCGAAGCCATGGACCGCATCGAGGCCATCAACCCCCGGGCAATACAGTTCAGGACAGCGAATGCTCTCGTCCCGGTCCCCCTGGTTGATCCTCTTTTCGCGGGGGAGCGGGCGGCGGGGAAGGGAATGAAAAGCAGGGCCGTCGGAGGCCCGCAGGAGCATTTTCATTTTGACACCCTGTCGTTCAGGCTGAACGGCGAAACCACGCTTGCTCATTTTTCAGACTTTTTTGCCGATCTTGCACAAGGGCGGTACGGCGACGTGGCGAGGGCAAAGGCCCTGATCCGTTCGGAAGAAGGTCCCTATCGTTTTGACAGCGTGTTCGGCAGGGTAGATAGGATACGCTTTGAACAGGACATCAAGGAAAGCAGGCTGGTGGTCATTGGCGAAGGGCTGGACAAACAGGCGATAGAGAAAACGCTGCCAAGAGGTCTGTGTGAAGGTACGCAGAAGACGGCGTCGCGGGGGTCTAAGACGTGCACTGATGACTATGGCTCGGATTCGAACTTGTAGCCGACGCCATATACAGACTGGATGAGCTTCGTTTCCGGGTCGACAGCTTCAAGTTTCCTCCGCAATTTTTTTATATGGCCGTCGATCGTGCGGTCGCTTACGAATCGGTCGTCGGGGTAAATTTTTTCCATGAGTTGCTGGCGGTTATATATCCGCCCCGGGTTGATGACGAGGACCTGCAGCAACTTGAATTCCACGGCCGTGAGGCCCAGGTCCTGCCCCCGAAGCGCGGCCCGGTAGCGATGTTCATCCAGAACGAGTCCGTGCGCCTGAAAGGTCTTTCCGTCGTGAGCCCGCCTGAGGACTGCTTTGACCCGCGCAACGACCTCGCGCGGGCTGAAAGGCTTGCAGATGTAGTCGTCGGCCCCGAGTTCAAGCCCGAGTAAGCGGTCGATCTCCTCAACCTTCGCCGTCACCATGATGACCGGGACCCGGGAGAAGGTCCGGACTTCCCGGCAGATATCCATCCCGTCGCGTCCCGGCAGCATCAGGTCGAGGAGCACGAGATCCGGCTTGTGCTCCCTGATCCAGGGCACCGCCTCGGTTCCGTTCGACAGCGAAAATGGCTCGAACCCGGAGGTCTTCAGGTAGTCGACGAGCAGGTTCGCCAGCTTCGCCTCGTCCTCAACAATGAGAATCTTCCCGTTCATGCGCTCCTTACAATGATCGGGAACGTGACCCTGATCAGTAACCCGCCCAGCGGAGAGGGATGGGCGGAGATCGTTCCCTCATGGGCTTCAACGATCTTTTTGCTGATTGCCAGGCCAAGCCCCGCCCCGCCTGAAGTCCGGCTTCGAGACCCTTCCACACGGTAGAGACGCTCGAACAATCTGTCCAACTCTTCCTTCGGCACGCCCGGCGTAGAATCCTGGAATACAATACTGACCTGCCCCTCAGGGAACGCAAGGCCGATCACGAGATCTCCTCCCGGGTCAGTGTATCTCAGGGAATTTTCGAGCATGTTCGTGAAAAGCTGGTTCAGCCGCTCCCTGTCGGCGAACACCATGATCCCGCACTCCCGGGATATATCCTCGGTGACCTTGATCCCCTTCCGGCCGAACTCCGTTCGATAGGACTCCAGGGAGTCCCTGAGCACCCGGGCGAGATCAAGATTCTCCTTCCGGTAGGTCAGGGCGCCGATATCGGACAGGGAAAGCTGGTAGAGGTCATCCACGAGACGGTTCAGGCGCATCGCCTCTGCGTGAAGCGATTGGATCGCTTCCGGAGTGACCGTACGGATCCCGTCCAGGAGCGCCTCAAGTTCGCCCCGCAGCACGGCAACGGGTGTCCGCAGTTCATGGGAGATGTCGGCAACCCATTGACGCCGCGCCTGTTCATTCTTCTCAAGGGTCAGCGCCAGAGTGTTAAAGTCACGGGCAAGCTGCCCCAACTCATCCAGAGAACCGACCGGAACGCGGACCGAATAATTTCCGGAAGCAAGATCACCGGTTGCCGCGGTCATGGCCCTGATCGGACGTACCAGACGCTTTGCCAGCGGGAGCGAAAATATCATGACCGCCAGGACCATCCCGCCTGCAGCAAGGATGAGAGCTGATTTCTGCTGTTTGAGAAACTGAAGCTGGTGGGGGTTAAGAAATTGTTTTGGAGGCAGGAACCCTATATAGCCCACGGTCTTCCCGTTCTGGATAACGGGTCTGAAGTCCGCCCCTTCCGCCTCCTCGATCTTCCCGAAGACCGGCTTTCGCTCTGCGTCCAGAACGATAAAGGGCCATCGTGAACGGCGACCACGCCTCGGGCCCTGCGGCAGGGGCGGCATCTCCTTGCCATCTTCAATTATTTTCGATGGAGCATCTGCTGCATCGTCAGACCTCACACTCATGAGGCTTCCTATCCAGAGTCTCGGGTTGTCTCTCAGGAAATCCCAGTTCCCGTGCTCGCTATAGGCCTCTTCCAGATTGCCGGCCATCTGCTCCAGTCTGCTCTGGTCCAGGGTTTTGAGGTACTGATAAAAACCCTGGTCGATATTCCAGCGCATGATCAAAAACAGGGAAAGGATCGCCAGGCCCGTGGCGGCCAGGATGGAGAGAAACAGCCGGTAGGTAATGCCGATTTTCATCGTGTCTTATACCTCGCAATAGTTCGCCCACTTGAATTGTAATGCATTGTGACCCATGGTCAAGGGGAAAAAACAGTACGGATGCATTTTCTCAATTCCTTCATATTTGTGCCATATTTGGTTGTTAATGTATGGCCAGGAAAACGGCAGTACCGAATGCCGAACTTAAAAGGAGGTTTCTATGAAAAGGATTTTAGCGGGTCTATTGTTAGGCTTTGTTGTTCTGGTTATCGCCTCACATGATGCTTCTGCGCAGACATGCGGTTGCTCGGACGGCTCGGGGAAAAGTTTCCGGGGAGAGGGCACGCCCATGATATCGCCGATGCGGCATGAAGGCATGCCCATGATGAGGAGAGAGCATCATCATATGTGGAGAACTCTCATGAGTCTCGGTCTTGATGAAAAGCAGAAGGAGGCTGTAAGGGAGATCAAGAGCAGGGTGATGAAAGATACCGTCAGGAAGAGGGCCGATCTCGAAGTGGCCAGGATCGATTTGAGGGATCTTCTTCGTAAGGACCAGGTGGATATGACCGCGGTGGAAGCAACGCTTGCAAAAATGGCGTCGCTCCAAACGGACATCCGCCTCTCCCACATTAAGGCCAGTCAGGAGATCAAGACAAAACTGACGCCGGAGCAGAGGAAAAAATTCAAGGAGATGCTTGAAATGGGCCCCGGGACCGAAAGAATGAAGCATGACGGCAGGCGAATGACTCCACCGGCCGAGAAGAAAGAAGGGGCGCTGCAGGGTAAGGAGCAAGAGCACTCCTGACGCTGCAAGATGAGGCAGGCTTCAACAAGGTGTTTGGATCGCATCGTGCCCTGTGCACATTCAGGGTGCCGATAGTATGTCGGCACCTCTTTTTTTTAATATGTTGAGAAGGGACGGGTGATGGATGTGAATATCTTTTACCTTGATTACGCGGTTCTTCTGATCGCTTTTCTTGTCGTGGCGTATGACCTGCTCAAGGCCCCGGACGACGAGAATCGAAATGTCGGTCGCAGGAGATGAAAGTCTTAGGACGGTTTTCTCAGGGAGATGATATCCCGGATAAGGGCGCAGCGTCACGCGGACATCTAAAAGAGCAGGCTTTGTAATGAAGAGAATACATCGAGTAGGCCGTGTTGACTGATCTGGAACAGAGTTAGGCGTGGGTAAACGGGCAGGCAGAGGAGACGGCATAATTACCTTTGCCTGCCTGTTTGCTCCCTCCTGATCTTAAGCTATTAAATCAATATTGCCGACGTTGATCTGGGGCTGTGCTGAGTACTGACTGGCGGCATTAGCGACGGAAGACACGGTCGTACCTGTATTGCTTTTTGGATCGGAGTTGGAATTAGCCACCTTGTGATGGTGATGGTGGTGATGGCCTTGCGCTCCCTGGGTCAGACCGGCCAGATCATTCTTGAACTGATTCATGGCCTTCTGCAGGGCATCTTGTGACAGGGTGACCTGGTCCTGGCTCCCCGAATTCTTCGCATCCTCAACAGCCTTGATGTCATTCTGTAGATTCTTAAAGTCATCGGTCAAAGTGCTCAAGTATTGAGTACTGCCGGTGCTGCCGATTGATTGAACGGACATTGTTATCACCTCCTTTCAGTTGTTAGTTGTACAGCATGAAGCAAATTCTATGCCGACAAGGGAAGGCTTGAAAACCTTTGATAATGATCACAACGGTCACGTCGCTATCGATAGTGATCGGACCGTCGCGGGAAAATATTTCACGATCCGGGGTCAAGGGGGAAATATTTTCCTTGCTTTCGACCACGGACCAATGAGAAAAAAAGGAATTTTCCGCAAACCAGGAGGAATGACGTGAGTAGCGGAGAGGTGCTTGTCATCGACGATGACAAATCAACGAGAGATAGTCTCCGGATCTTTTTAGAATTTGAGGGATATATCGTCAGTACCTGCGAGAGTGGTGCAGCCGCTCTCGATCTGATACGAAAAAAGCACTTTGAAATACTCCTGATCGACTATCGCATGCCGGAGATGAATGGTGATGAGTTAACCAGGTGGCTTCGTCCTCTCTGTCCCGAGGCATTTATCCTCGGCATCAGCATCGAATCGAACGAGCAGGCTTTCTTACGGGCGGGTGCAGATGCCTTTCTCGGCAAGCGCGAATTGGTTCAAAAACTGATTCCACTTTTAAAGGATCGAACACAAGGTTAGAAGTGTCATCGCTATCGCTTCTCGCAATCGGTTATAGAGCGGCTATAGCCAGGAGGAGGAACAGGATATGAAGAAATTCACGGTATATGCGCTCATCTTGATTTCTTTTTCGGCGCTCTTCGCTCTGGTAACGGTGTCCGTGTATGGACAACAGGGCTTCGGACGCTTCGGCGGGAGAGGGGGATCGCGGGGAGAAGGAAAGCAGAGCTACGATCCATCCAGGGCTGAGGTCGTGAGCGGTGAGGTCTCTTCGGTGAAAGATATTGAGACAAAGAACGGCAAGATGAGCGGTGCCGGGCTCGAACTCATCACATCCGGCGGGCAGCTTCTCGTTTTTCTTGGCCCCCATGTATATGTTGACTTACAGAATATCCGGATCAGTGTGGGCGATAAAGTTGATATTAAGGGCGTCAAGACCGCGGCAGACGGGCAAGCCTTGTTTATTGCCGGCGAGGTGAGAAAGGGCGATGAAGTGTTAAAGCTCCGCGATGACAAGGGCGTGCCTCTTTGGGCCGGCAATAAACAACAGGGAGGCAGGTAGTGCGAATATAACATTGAACAAAAAAAGGTCTATAAATATGGTATGAATATTCGTGAAAATCTCCAAAAGGCCGTGAAGTCATTCTCCGTAGAAGTCCTTGCGATGTGGCTCGCATCCCGGGATCGGTGCGTCCGCTGGTATGTGAAGCTGATCCTTTTGTTTGCCATCGCCTACGTGGTGTCGCCGTACGACTTGATCAACGATAGGGTGCCGTTCTGGGGTCAAGTCGACGACATCGTTGTTCTCAGGATCAGTTATGTGATCTGCAGAAAGATCATCGACCCCGTTATCCTTGACGACTGCAGGGAGCGGGCAACCAGATTTCTCGATGCCGGCACAGCCAACAAGCTTCGCTTTATCGCAGCTTTGATCCTGGTCTGGGGCTTTGTGATCTTCTTGATCGCCAAGTACCTGGTGCACAAAATAGGGAAATTATAATTTATTAATCTGTGGCTGGCAGGTTCATGATTCAACGAGACTGCTGACAATGACTAAAGATAAGGACGGGATCCTCAAATGACTAAGAATGAAAATAATAAACATAATATGTCCAATCATATATTGCCAACATCTTCAAACTTGCTAGGGCTATGTTTTGTGATCCTCAGCTTTATAAAATTATCGAAAGTAGCAAATGAGACCATCATCGATGAGATATCCGCGGTAGCGATAGTTCTTTTCTTTGCCTCTAGTCGTAAGCTTCCCTAAAAAAGAGACATGCTAAAAGTAGAGCTTTCTGGCATTATATGGACGCCAGGAGGTTCTCAT
>Ga0335081_10005353_pt1 | contig 20301 bp, 18 predicted proteins | sample Lox_Sample_35_FD_206713 | JGI IMG/M metagenome (GOLD analysis project Ga0335081, IMG submission 206713) | Soil microbial communities from Loxahatchee National Wildlife Refuge, Florida, United States - Lox_Sample_3.5 | ecosystem: Environmental > Terrestrial > Soil > Wetlands | place: USA... | reverse complement strand
TAACAGCTCCAATCGTCGCCGCTCCTTACAGCTCATCAGAATCGCTCCCATCTGACCTCCTCGTGGAGGCCGAAATGGGGACATTTCTAAAGAGTTCGCAAGGGGACATTCTCATGGAGTCGCGACAGCGGCCGACGGCGGACTTGCACACGCGCTCGCCGCGAGTATACTTCCACGCTCAATACAGGGGTTTGTTTATGGCACGAGAGTACAACGTAGCAGTGGTTGGCGCGACCGGGGCGGTCGGCGTCGAGATGATCCAGACTCTGGAAAAACGGGAGTTCCCCGTCAAGAGCCTGCGGCTGTTCGCTTCCGAGCGCAGCGTGGGCAAGAAACTGAAATTCAGAGGCGCAGACGTCAACGTCGAGTTGCTGAAGGCGGGCGTGTTTAGCGGCATCGATTTCGCGTTGTTCAGCGCCGGGGCATCGCGTTCGAAAGAGTTTGCGCCCGGGGCCGCGAAGCAGGGTGCGGTGGTCATCGACAATTCCTCGGCGTTCCGCATGGAGCCCGACGTGCCACTGGTGGTGCCGGAGGTCAATCCCGAGGACGCGAAGAAGCACAACGGCATTATCGCCAACCCGAATTGTTCGACCGCGATCATGCTGGTGGCGGTTTATCCGCTGCACCGGGTCAACCCCGTGCGGCGCATCGTGGTCGCCACCTACCAGGCCGCCAGCGGCGCCGGCGCGAAAGCGATGGCCGAACTCGAAGAGCAGACCGCCCGACTGATCCGCGGCGAGAAAGAAGTCCGTGCCCAGGCGTTGCCGCAGCGGATCGCGTTCAACCTGTTCCCGCACGTGGACGTGTTTCTCGACAACGGCTACACCAAGGAAGAGATGAAGTTCGTCAACGAGTCGCGCAAGATCATGCATCATCCGACGCTGAAGGTCTCGGCCACCTGCGTGCGCGTGCCCGTGTACCGCGCGCACAGCGAGGCCGTCAACATCGAGTTCGAGCGCCCGATGTCGGTGGACCAGGTGCGCGACGTCCTGGCCAGGGCCCCCGGCGTGAAATTGGTGGACGACCCGGCGAACAAGAAATATCCGATGCCGATCGACGCATCGGGGATGTACGACTGTCTGGTGGGCCGGATTCGGCAGGATTGCTCGCGCGACGACGGGCGGGGGATTGACCTGTTTGTCAGTGGCGATCAATTGCTGAAGGGTGCCGCCCTGAACGCGGTGCAGATTGCCGAGCTGCTGATCTAGGAACGGCACTTCGCGGAAGCCCCGCGATCCTCAGTATCCCTGACCCGGCGGACGGAACCCGCCAAGGGAGCCCTGACCTTCCCAGCTCTGCGGACGATTCCACGGAATGGAACTGACGTCGTTGTCCCCCTTGGGAGTGGCACAGCCACCAGCCAATACGACAAACCCCGCCAGCAGTGCCGTCAGGAAAAACCTCCGCCGCATTGTGCCCGCCGTGTGGGATGCGCCCTGCAGCTAGTGTACCGCCATGTCGCCGGCGCGCGGCGGACCACCTTTGTAGCCGGGAAGAATCTGCGCGATGCTGGTGTTGGCCGCGACCTCGGTCACCTGCACTTTGCCGACGAGTTTGTTATCACGGTAAACGAGAAAATCGGCCTTCGGGCGCACGCGTTGCGCCTCGCCGACGTCGAGGACGACGAAGCCCCAATCGTTCTCCACGACGGAGACCTTCCCGCGGACTCCCGGCGGTGTAACCGTCAACTCCTCGACCTTCTGCTTCAAGGAGATGTTCTCCTGGCGCATGTTGGCGAGTTGTTCGCCCAGCATCTTGTTCTCGTCGGCCTGAGCGGTCAGTTTCTCGCGGAGCTTCCCAAGGTCCTGGACGTCGGTGGTTCCGGTGATCTCTTGAACGAGTTTGATGGTCTCCTTGGCCGCGGCCAACTCGGTCTTTGTCCCCGCCAACTGCTGTTCGAGTTCGCCGTTCTTGGTCTGCAATCCAGTGGCTTCGTCGGTCTTCTGGGCGAGCGCGGCTTTGGTCGCTCCCAAATCCGTGTTGGCCTTGTCGAGATCGCTCTTCGCCTGGGCGAGCAAATCGGTGTCCTTCTTGAGTTGGGACTGCGCCTGGGTCAATCGCGTCTGCGCCGAGGCGAGATTCTGCGTGAGTTCCGCGTTGCTGGCCTGGAGCGCTTTCTTCTTGTTGCCCAGCGTAAAGGCCAGGAATAGCGAGCCGAGGCAGGCGATGATGACGATAATCAAAGAAATCTTACCAAGTTTATTCATAACGCGGCGTCCTCCGTCCGAAGATGTGCCGGGCATCCTAGCCATATTCGGGTCGCTGTGTCAACCACGCCTTGACGGCAATCCGTCATCTCTCCCAACGGTCGCGCACCGTGCCGATCCGCCGCCGCCGGCTGTGCTGTCGCACCAGCCCCGCCAGCCCCTGCAAGGCCGCATCCACTTCGCTCTCAAAAACCTCCGCCGACAGGCTCTGCGCTCCCATGGCCTCAACCGTGCGGCGTTCCATCGTGTCCGACGTGATCACCAGAATCCGTGCCTTGTATTCTGCCCGCGCGACCAAGCGCTCGATCGCCTCGTCGGCTGTCTTGCCCCGCTCCGAAAACACCGTCTCCACTCCCTGCGTTGGTTCACTGCCCTCCGGCTTGTGTTTTGCCGCGTAACCGTCGAACACCACCGTGACCCGCCGCCCGCTGTGGTCGGCGTATTGACGCAGCAGCTTGACCAACATTTCGCGGCGTTGTCCAAGCGACAACGCCCGTGCTTTGCGTGTGGCGAACCGTTTCCACGCGTGCAACACGCTGTAACCGTCCACCAGGATCCACCGTTCACTCATGGTTCTTTCACCGGACGCAACAGTCGCATTCTCATCTCCAAAACGTCAAGCCCGCCCCGTGCCTCGACTTTCCGAGCAACGAGGATTATTTTCAGCGGGTTAAGACGATGAAAACGGTCAGGCTCCAGATCGATGGCATGTCGTGCGCGAGCTGCGCCAAGGCGGTCGAACAGGCGCTGCGTACCGTGCCGGGCGTGGAGGACGCCTCAGTCAACTTCATCACGAAGACCGCGACTGTTTCCGCGCAAGACAGCACCACGGAAGCCACTCTCATCGACGCCGTCAAGCGGGCCGGATACAGCGCGCATCCGCCCCCTCGGAACCGCGAGGTGGAAGAGGCGCGTGTTGCACGACGGGAACTCATCAAGGTTGTTGGCACAGGCGCCTTGCTATTCATCGGTTGGTTGTTGGGCGCCATGAAACTCGTGCCCCTGCCGGTGGCAACGACATTGGTGATCGTTGCGATGGTGCTGGCCGCCTACCCGATTTGCCTCCGCGCGATCAAGGCGTTGTTGGCCAAGCGGCTCGATGCCGACGTTCTGGTCGCGATTGCCATCATCGCTGCTTCATCCATCGGTGCATTCGTCGCCGCGGGCGAGGTCGCGTTCATCATGCTGCTCGGCACGCAACTCGAGGAATACACGGTGCGCCGGGCCCGCCGTTCGCTTGGCAGTCTGCTCTCGCTCGTGCCGCCCACGGCCCGAGTACGCCGCGGCGCACAGGAGGAAGAGATTGCTGCCGCGAATCTGCAGGTCGGCGACGTCGTGGTCGTCCGGGCCGGCGAGCGGATTCCCGTCGACGGTGTCGTCCTGAGCGGGATGGCGTCGGTCAACCAATCTCCCGTGACGGGCGAAAGCATGCCGGTGGACAAGAGCGAGGGTGACGAAGTATTCGTCGGCACGCTCGCCGAGACGGGCGCGCTGATTGTCGGGGCGAAACGGGTGGGCGCGGAGACGACCCTGGCGCGGATTGCGCAACTCGTCGAGGCCGCACAACAACGCGAAGCGCCGATCCAACGGACGCTCGACCGCGCCGCCGGCTGGCTCGTGCCGGTGATGCTGACGTTGTCCGTGCTCGTGTTCCTGTTCACTCGCGACGTGGCACGGGCGATCACGGTGTTGATCGTGGCCTGCCCGTGCGCGCTGATTCTGGCGACGCCGACAGCCGTCATGGCCGCGATTGCCCGGGCGGCCCGGGCCGGCGTGCTGATCAAAGGCGGGCAATACCTTGAAGCCACGGCCCGGTTGCACACGATCGTGTTCGACAAGACCGGCACCCTCACACATGGCCAGCCCGAAGTGGCGCACATCAGCCGGTTTGACGAACATACCGAGGCTGAACTCGTCCAGATGGCCGCCGTGGCTGAGAAACTGAGCGGGCATCCCGTGGCCCGCGCCATCCTGCGCAAAGCTGCCGCGCTGGGTCTGGCGGCTGAAGATCCGGCGAAATTCCAGGCGCATCACGGTCGCGGCGTTGTGGCCGAGCGCCACGGTCAAAAGCTCGTGGTCGGCCAGGCCGGGTTGATGGACGATCAATCGGTGGCCATCAGCGATGAATTGCTGGCGCACATGGACGAGCATCACGAGGAAGGGCATACGACCATCGTGGTGGCGCACGACGGCAAGGTCTGCGGCACGATCTGCGTGTCCGACACCGTCCGCGCCAAAGCCGACGAGGCGATCCGCGATTTGCGCGGCCTCGGCGTCGAGAAAGTCGTGATGCTCACCGGCGACAACAAGCGGGTCGCCATGGAAATCGCCGGCAAGCTCGGCCTCGATGAAGTGAAGGCCGAAGTACTGCCTGAACAGAAGGCGCAGCACATCGAGTCGTTGAAAGTGGCCGGACGCGAAGGCGGTGTGGCCATGGTCGGCGACGGCGTCAACGACGCGCCGGCGCTGGCGGTGGCCGACGTCGGCATCGCCATGGGCGTCAGCGGGACCGACGTGGCGCACGAGGCGGCGGACATTGCGTTGATGGCCGACGACTTATCGAAGATCGCGTTTGCGGTCGGCTTGAGCCGTCAGGCGCTGCGCTTGATCAAGCAGGGGTTGCTATTCGCGCTGGTCTACAACGTGACGATGGTCGCGCTCGCTTCGACCGGGTATCTCCACATGATCGGCGGCGCCATCGCTCATCAATTCAGCAGCGTGCTGGTGATCCTGAACGCGATGCGGTTGCTGCGGTACAGGTAACAGTCGGCACGGTCAGGAGACCTGCGCCGAACGAAAAAAGAGCGATTGCTTAATTTCGCGCTTTACTGTTTCTCGTTTTCGACAACGAGGTTTGGCCGGGAGCGAATGTTGCCGTAGCTCATAGGGTCGCCTCTCGCGTGAAGGCACAAATATTACTTGTAAGGCAGAAACAACGCGTGACCTCGACTCCCGGCAACCTCAAGTTGTCGGCAAACCTGCGCGTAAACATTTGAAATCAAGACACGTGGTGGACGCTAGCCTTTTTGGCATGGCGGCGATCAACACTTCGGTTGGATGTTCCTCTTGCCACCGCTCGTCAAATACTGGATCGAGCGGATCAGGGCCAACTCCGACTTCGGCACCAAAGCATTCCTTCATATCGTCCTTTAACTCCGCGTGTGTCTTCCCACTGCCGCAATAAGTGATTTTCGCCGGATAAGGATCCAAATGCACGATGTTATACCACTCCCCGTCCTTGATATGAGCGAGGTCCGCGTCCAAGAGCGCGACATCCGCAACTCCGCGGAGAACATACTGACGGTTGCGGAGTATCTCGAAATACGACCTAGGATGAGCCTTCCCCAGCAAATCCAGGCAGTCGGTGAGTGAGCGAATGAAGTAGCAACACCCACCACTTCCGCTCCCCACCCAGTCGTAGTGCACGAACAAATCGCCCGCAGCGGATAACCACTGTGAAACAGTCGCGAGAACCTCGGGGTTGTCTGGTCTTGGGTAGCTCACAGATTTCTTGCACGATCCTCAAGGTTCGGCAACAGGAATATTCCAGTGCTTCACCTTGTAGACGAAATTCCGCTGGACGGCGCTTGGAGCATTCCTTGCATAATACGATAGCGCTGTCTTTGTTGCGTCTTCCGAACCACAAACAAGAGACCAGTGATCCGAACCGCGCGGATCACTCGTAAGGCATGAACAACGCATGCTTTCGACCGCTGGCTGTTTCGAGTCGCCGGCAAATCTCTGCGTAAGCATCTGTAATCAAAGCCTGAGGTTGTTGTCGCGGTAGGGTCCAAGGGACAACATGCTCGGAGACGGAGCGCAACATTTCTTCACTGGGATTGCGGAAGTTGGACTCAACTGCTTGGATGTCGTCAAGGAACGATTTCACTGATTCAGGAGATAACCATGAGCCGTGCTGCCCTGGCCCGAAGACAAAATAAAATAAGTGATTCTGCGAGCTATGAACCAATTGGCTCAAGGGCTGCCCTCTGCACAAAACTTCAACCCGCTCTTCCGACCACCCAAGGATGGGGAGCACTCGAAGCAATACGCCCATCGAGGCATTGCTCACAGGCGGGGCATCCTCCAAAACGCTGGCCAACACGACGACATAGCATTGGCTCGCGTAGCTGCACTCTGGATCATCAGTGGTGTCGAACCACCGCTCCTCATCAAAACGTAGAATATCCAAAGCCCGAAGCATCGTCGGCGACGCCTTTACAACCAAGCTCTTGGCCATTGCCAACAAAAGGTTAGCGCGCAGGTCGCCACCAACCATGATGTTCTCCTCGAGGAGACGGTGGAACCGAACCGGATCGAACGTGTACGCCGGAACATTTTTCATCTTCGAATTCCGTCACAATCCTAAGGTTCGGCAACAGGAACGTTCCAATGATTCACTTTGTACACGAAATTCCGTTGAACAACGCTGGGGGTATTCCTTGCGTAAAATGATAATGCAGTTTTGGTTGCGTCTTCTGGGCCGCAAACGAGAGACCAATGGTCCTTACCGCCGCCATCTTCCGGCGTCCATGTCGCAACACACGCCGGGATTCCCTGAACGGGGCCTTTTGTCAGGCCGCCCGCCTTCTTCGGCTCGTAATAGTTTACGACAAATCCGACAACGTATGGCTTACTTCCTGGAAGAGATTGGTATTCCCACGCTGAAGTACCTGGGAACTTCCCTTCTTTCCCCCAACCGAATGCCGAACGGCCTGTATCTGGTTTCCTCCAACCAACGATCTCATTCCCCTTTTGCGCGTCGATTTCCCTGAATACCGCGACGCTTGCCGGCCCGCCTTGATCGGTGGGATCGACAGCGCCTATGGTCGCAGCCAGTAAGGGCGCTAAAGCAGTCCCAATCGCCTTGCTGATTTGGTAGACGGCTTGCCGCTTTGCCACTTGGCTAGCACCTGCGCTTATCGCGTCCAAGTACGCCGATTCCGTCTGCGCAATCGAGATGCTGTTGATGTCACAGAAGTTCCCCGATGGATCAATTCCATTGACGGGGTCGTCTACAGCGTACACGTATCTGTGTAAGGAGGGTGGGTCTTCCTGATCCCCTTCATATGAGTCCGCCGTTTGGAAGCGGCCGGTATTGGGATTCATCCAGCGCGCCTGCGACGTTACCGACATGAAAAGCGGTGCTATCGCGAGAAACGCGCCGAAGACGACTTGCCGATTCATGTTCGATTCCCTCCTATTCCTTCAGTTTGATTCTAATATCGATTGCGGCCTGTTCAGGCTTAATGCCGTAGAAGTTAAAGACGCGTTGATGTGCCGCCTTGATTCCGGGATCGTTGGGCGAGAGGTGGCGTGCCCGGGACAAATCGAGACACGCTTGGGTCTCGCGCTTGCCCATTTTCGTGAACCAATAGCCGTATCGTGCGAAAAAGAGTTGGCCCACGACCTCGCGATTGGTCAGGTCCTGAAGGTCACTCCCTTTCAATTGATCGCGCGTCATCCCTTCGACATCGAGATAGGTCGAGTCGTCAGTCAAGCATGCATCTTCAATGATGGTCGGCTCGATGTTCACATAGAAGCCCGGTTCTTCCCAACGGATGAAGTAATGCTTGCCAATCGCCACAAGACAAATGGGGAAACCGAGCCGTTGGCCGATCACCAGATAAATCAGCGGCATGGAAACGCATGATCCTCGATGAGTGCGAAGCAGCCCGACCAGAAAGATGTTATCGGCGTCACCATACAGTGCCCGGGTCTCTGCCGGCGACAAATCCTCGTTGTGGAATTCCTCGTTGTATGCAAATCCCAATTTGTGGATAGCATAGGCAAACGCCCCGGCCCTACACATCGGGCTGTTGGGATTGCTCCTGTGCCTCCCGCTCGCTTGCGTCGCCATGTCTTGACGCACCTGCTCCGTCAAGGACTCGATCTGTTTGAAATAGGCTTCCCGCGTGAGACTGCGAAGCTCCGGGATGTCCGCCGCAATCAGCCAATTTGCCAGCACCAGATCGATGTCCTCGTCTTTTCCGTGAAGCATCTTCTCAAGCTCGCGTTCGGCTTCGGTGTATGGCGGAAACTGGCCAAATTCAGTTTTCCACGAAAGCGCACGTTCTTCCGGGGTAACCACGTGAGTTGGCGGCGCAATCTCTTGCAAGGCCGATTCGGCGGAGGCTGATGGACTGCTTGGCGCGAAGACGATCGGCTGACGGGGATTGCGGGTGGGTTGTTGAGCGAAAGTAGCTGCGTGAAACGAAAGAGCCGCGGTAACAAGAACGGAGCCTCCCAAGGCCCAACAACGTCCAGCCCGCGATCTTCGCTTTCCTTGATGGAGCCTCACCATCGTCTCCTCGCCTCTCCTATCAACGACGCGCGCAAAACAACGTTCGTTGTTTACTCCCGCGTGCCAAACGGTGTCAACGACAAATACAGCGACGGCCGGGAGGTTTACCACGCTCCGCGTGGCCGCTCCTACAAACAACGGCGCGCCCGGCGGTCGCGCCCTACCATTTCTACGCCGCCGGTTTTTCGCGGACGCGGATGAGCATTCTCTTCATGCCGGCTTCGTCGCCGTCGCCTTCGCTGATGGCTTCCAATTCGCGGTCTTTTTCCATGTGCAAATGAATGACGCGGCGGTCGAACGCGCTGAACGGCCCGATCCTCACGGGATCGCCCCAGCGGCGGACCCTGTCGGCGGCCTCGACGACTTTCTTGAGGATGTCGTCGCGTTGACGTTCGCGGTAGCGTTCACAATCGACGGTGACGCGCGGTGCATCGGGGTTCATGCGCTGGAGGATGCGGTTCAGTAGAAACTGCAGGTGGCTGAGCGTCTGTCCGTGTTTGCCGATGAGGCGACCCGGTTCGGCGGTGGCGATGTGCAGCAGCGGTGCTCCGTCCATGCTGAATTGTTCGACCTTGGTCTGCAGGCCGAGGCCATCGAGCATTTCCTGGAGGATCTTGCGGGAATCGGGTAGCGGCGCAGGGGACGCGGGTTTTGCTGCGGTCTCAGTTTCCATGTCTAGGCTCCTATATTTTGCGGCGTTCGGCCGGCCGCTACGGGGGGCTGGCTGCGACGCCTGCTGATGCCAAGTTGAGCGGTACTCTATCAGAAATCATTTCGTTTTTCCAGTGGATGGTACGGGCACGGCCCGGGCCCCCGTATCCGCCTGCCGCATGCTCCACCATTGTTGCGCAATCGACAGGAATTGCTGGACCGTCCAGTACAGCACCAGCCCCGACGACGAACTGTAGAAGAAGAACAGCATCATCAGCGGCATAAACATCATCATTTGCTGCTGTTTCGGGTCGCCGCCCGAGGGGGTGAGTTTCATCTGCCAGATCATGCTGACGCCCATCGCAATGGGGAGCGGGTTGACCGGGAAACCAAGCAGATGCGCTACGGTGTCGGGTTGGGACAGATCCTTGATCCACAGGAACGAGGCGCCGCGCAATTCGACGGCGCTGCGCAGCATCGCAAACAGCGCAAAGAACACGGGAATCTGCACCGCCATCGGCAGGCAACCCGCAAACGGGTTGATCTTGTGCTCCTTGTACAACTTCATCATCTCCGTGTTGAGCCGTTGGGGGTCGTCTTTGTACTTCTCGCGCAGCTTGGTCATCAACGGCTGGAACTTCTGCATCGCCTTCATCGACTTGATGCTCTTGGCCTGGACCGGCCAGAACAAAATCTTGATGAGGATGGTGATGATGATGATCGCCACGCCGTAGTTCGGGATCAGCCCGTAAAAGAATTTCATGCTCTTGAGCAACACCACGCTGATGACGCTCCAGAAACCGAACTGCATGACTTCTTCCTGGCCGCCGTGCAACGCGACCAGCCGCTCGTATTCCTTCGGGCCCGCGTACCAGGTGAACACGTAGCGCTCGGTGCCGTTGCTCGTCGTGGCCATCGGCACGAGTTTCAGCGCGGCGCTGACGCCGTGTGGCGGCTGTTTCGCCTTCCAGTCAGCGGGGCGCGGCAGTTCCACCTCGTGGTAAGCGATCTCGACGGCATTGGTTGACGGCGTGAGGATCATCGTGAAGAACTGGTCCTTCACCGCGCCCCACCGCGCGTTCACCGTCTCGTTGCTGATGCCTTTCGCGGCATACTTGGCGATGTGTCCCAAGTCGCGGTACTGATACTTCTCCCCCACCAGCCAACTGGCCGAGAGATAGTTGGGCGGTTCCTTGGGATTCGCAGGCGCGGCCGTGCCGATGGTGAGCTCCACCGTCGTCGGCAGGGGTCCGCCTGCTTGCGGGGCGCGGGCGATTTCCACCGTATTGCTAAGCAAGTAGCCCTCGCCGAGCCTGAACGTCTTGGTAACTTCCAGTCCCTCCCTCGTGCGGCGCCGCATCACAAGCACGTCGGCGGCGGGTCGCGCAACCGTGTACGCGGCGTCGGGCCCGGCGTTGGTGACGCCGTCCAGCGCGAGCGCGGGGACGAAATCCCCTCCGTTGAGCACCACGTTGCCCGAGCCGTTGGTCTTATGTTTGAGCAACTCGACCTGACGCACCCCACCTCCCCAACTGGTGAACTCCATGCGGACATAATCGTTGGTGAGCGTGACGGTTTGTTCGGCTGGCCGTGGTTCCTCAGGCTCGACCATGGCTGCCTTTGTCGGCGGCGCCGCAGCGGGTTTCTCAACCGTCGGGGGAATCTCCGCCTGCGGTTGAGGCGCGTTGGTAACGGCAGCCGCTGCCGGTCGCGGCGGCTTCGGCTTCGGCGGGTAGATCTTGTTCACCAGCGTCTGCCAGGCGAACAAGGCAATCAGACACGCGACGACCACCAGGACTGTTTTCTTGTCCATCATGATTTGGGGACCGGGTCAACGCCGCCTTCGGCAAACGGATGGCACCGCCCCAGCCGTTTCGCAGTCAGCCACAGGCCGCGGGCGGGGCCGAATTTCTCGATGGCTTCGCGGGCGTAGCAGGAGCAGGTGGGATGAAAGCGGCAGCACCTGCCCGCCAGCGGCGGCGCGGGCAGCAGCATCTTCAGCGGCGACAGGTATCGATACAGCCGCAGAAGAAATAAAAGTAACGCTTTGATCACGTCTCGTTGAGGACGCCCGCCGCTCGGAACTGGCGCAGCAAATCCGCCTCCACATCCTGAAGGCGTTTCCCGTTGATGGCACTGCGGGCAATCATGACGATCTGCAAATTGGTTTTGAGTTTCTGTTTGTTCAACCGATAGGCCTCGCGCAAGAGCCGCCGGGCGCGACTGCGGACGACCGCGCCGCCCACCTTGCGGCTGGCTACGACACCGACCGTGCGGCCCGCGACGGCATCCTGGCCGGGCGGCTCGGGAGGACGGTCGAGGACATACAGCACCGTAATTCGACCCTCGAACTTTTGACCGCGTTCATACACGGACCGAAACTGGTGCCCGCGCTGGAGTCGCTCGCGTTTCGGCAATGTGTGGCTGGCATCCAACCTGGCCTCCGCCAATGCACGGCAACCGGCCTCCAGCTCAAACCGAGAGGCGTTTCCGCCCTTTACGGCGACGCCGACTGAGGATCGCGCGGCCGCGTTTCGTGCGCGTCCGCTTCAAGAACCCGAATCTCCGTTGCCGCCGAATCTTGGACGGTTGATATGTTCGTTTCATGCGCTCCCTTCGCTCAGGGAGCGCGCATCATATCAGGCTCGAAATCGTTGTCAAGGAACGCGGTCACAACCGACAAACAGCCGCGCGAACCGGTCGTAAATCCGCATCGATACCGGGCCCGTCTTCCCCCTGCCGATTGGCTTTCCGTCGACCGCAACCACGGGCATGATCTCGATCGTCGTGCTCGTGAGAAACATTTCGTCCGCCCCGTACAAATCGGCCTTCGTAATTCGTTCCTCCCCCGTTTCGAGCCCCACCTCCCGCGCGGCCACCAGAATTTTGTCACGGGTGACTCCGGAAAGGATCCGGGTGCTTTTGGGCGGCGTGCGCAACCTCCCCCGCGTGATAATGAACACATTCCCGGCAGTCGACTCGTTGACCGTACCGTCGGCTTCCACGAACACCGCGTCCCCGGCGTTGGCCTTCTTCGCCGCATGATAAGCAAGGATGCTCGGCAGCAGGGCGATGCTTTTCACGTCGCACCGGGCCCAGCGAAATTCAGGCAAGGTAATGACGGCGATGCCGTCCTCGCGAAGCCGGGCCGCACGTGCCGGAAGTTCGCGCACGGTCATCACGACCGTCGGCTCCGTATCCCTGGGGATCCCGCGATGGCGCGGGGCGCGGCCCCGCGTGATTTGCAGGTACACCACCGCCTCGGTGAAGCCGGCCCGCCGGACGCCGTCTTCAATGAGCGCCTTGACCCGTTCCGCGCCGAAGGGGACCCTCAGTTCGATGGCGTCGAGGCTGCGAAACAGCCGCGCCACGTGCTCGTCAGTCGCGAATGGCTTGCCGGCGTACGTGCGGACGACCTCGTACACGCCGTCCGCGAACTGGAATCCGCGGTCTTCGATGTGAACCGTGGCGCGTTCGAGGGGCAGAAACTCCCCGTTGACATAAGCAATCTCTGGCACGATGCCGGTCCCTCCCTGTGGAGTGGGAAATCCGCCGTGACTATAAGTTTTGGCGCCGCGGTCTGTCAACGACTGCGCGGGCAAGGCTGCTCGAGCCAGAGGGCGCGACAACCGGGGAAATTTTTGCATTGAAATCCCGCCTCGATTCCCCTATTGTCCGCGCTCGGGGAACCCTGACAATGGGAGGAAATCGTACCAGCCTGAGGTTGTTCTCGGGATGTGCTGCCCTCTGTGTGACGGTCAGCCTGTTCGTGACCGGCGCTCAGGCTGTTGACACCCGGTCGCCATCGGACGTCCAATCCTTCGAGCAACTCCAAGAGCAACAACAGTCCATTCTCCGAGCCCTCGAGCAGGCGCGACAGGACGCCGCCGCCACGGCGCGGGCAATCGAATCGGTCCGCCAGGAGAACCAGGCCACCGCCAAACGCAACAGCGAGGAGGTCGAGGCGCGGCTCGGCCGGATTGAGGAATCGGTCAGCACCCAACACGAGCGCGAACTGGAGAACCTGCAGAAGTCGCACCGATTCACGCTCATCATCGTCGGCGTCTTCGCCGGCGTCGGGTTTTTCGGGATGTTGTTCTTTGCCGTATTCTTGCTCCGCGTGATGAATCGGCGCACTGAGACACTGATCTCCCAAATCGCGGGCCAGCCGCTCGGGCCCAGTTTCGCGCCCGCCGCGCTCGGGCCGGGCGACACCCAGATCGTTCCCGTCAATCGCGTCGAGCAATCCACCACGCGGTTCCTCAGCACCATCGAACGACTCGAGAAACGCATTCACGAACTCGAAGGCGCCGCTGAGCCGGCCCCGGAGCCTGATTCGCGGCCCCGACCCGTGGCCATCGATCCCGAGCCCAAGAAGCCGGCTGAACCGTCGCATCTGGTCGCGGAAGCGAGCGCTGAATCGCCCGAGCCGCGGCCCTCCACCGAGCCTGAATCGGCCGCGGGCCGCGCGAAAGCCGAGCGCGCGGAACGCGACGCCCGGGTCGCGTTGCTGCTGGGCAAGGGGCAGGCGCTGCTGAACCTGCAGCAGGCCGACAATGCGCTGGCTTGCTTTGATGACGTGATTGCGGTCGATTCGACGAACGCGGAGGCGTTCGTGAAGAAAGGCATCGCGTTGGAGCGGCTGGGCCGGCTCGATGAGGCGATTGACAGCTACGACCGCGCGATTGCGTTGGATGACTCGATGACGATGGCTTATCTGAGCAAGGGCGGCGTGTTCAATCGGCTCGAGCGTTACGGCGAGGCGCTGCAGTGCTACGAGCAGGCCTTACGCGCGCAGCAGAAACCCGGCGTCTCTTAGGTCGACACGGCCGGATCGCTTGGCGTTCTCGGCCTCCAGCGCTTTCCTGGCCAACTGGAAATTGGCACGCTTGAGATCGTGGTTTTCCTCTTCCTTGGCAGCCAACAACTGCTCCAGCTCCGCGATGCGCGCCTGGTACGCGGCGATTCTCTTCTGGATGTTCGCTTGCGCTTGTGCGACCCGTTCTTCCAGTTCGCCCATGCGTTGGGCCGCTTCAGCCTGCGTATCAAGAAGACTCGTGCGCTGCGCAAACAGGGCCTGTACCAGCCGGTTCATCATCATGCGCGCCAGATGCGGGATAAGCGCCGCTCGGACGGGCACCGGGACGCCTCCACCGGGCGCGGCGGCAGGCGGAATCAACTCCACGACGTCGGCTGACGCCATGCGGTGGCGGGCTGCCCATTCTCCGTAAGAAGGTTCCCTGACGGAATGGGGTGGCACGACAATTTGCTCGTCGCAATTCGTGCAGGCGACGACGGCACCAACTCCCTCGTCATCCACAGCCAACTTCTGGCCACAATTCAGGCAGAAAAATCTGATCACGGTCCCTCCTTGGCGAAACCGTGCCGCTACAATGGCGCGCCGCGGCGCCTGAGTCAATTCAAATCCCGCTGTCGGCGAAAGAAAAGACGGCCCCCGTCCCTCCGGTCCCCGGCTGGAATCGGCGGCGTGGATGTTTCGCTCCGGTTACGCCTGTTTCTCGTGTGGTCGGCGCGGCTCCCGGTGGCGCGCCATTCTTGCCTTGACGTTTGCCAGTCGGGCATGTGTTGTTTACTCGAAAGGAAGCGAGCGCGTGTGGCGAAACGGCGGCGCGCACCTCCCTCACTGACACGATTTCCGGACATGATTGAGTTCCCTCGTCGGCAGCAAAGCTTGCTTCTCTGTGCGTGTCTGGCTCTGGCCACCGTGGCTGTTTACTGGCCGGCCCACCGTTGCGACTTCATCAACTACGACGACAACCTTTATGTCGCGGAGAACCCCCACCTGCGGGCGGGGGTGACCCTGCGGGGGCTGAGTTGGGCGATGACCACTCCCCTGGATCTCTGGATGCCCGTAACGTGGTTGGTTCGATTGATCGAGTACCAATTGTTCGGCTCCAATGCCGGCGCGGATCATTTGGTCAACGTGCTGTTCCACGTTGCCAACACCGTGCTGCTCTTCGGCGTTCTCCAGCGGCTGACGGGCGCACCTTGGCGGAGCGCGTTGGCAGCGGCGTTGTTTGCGCTGCATCCACTGCACGTGGAAGCGGTGGCGTGGGTCACCGGACTCAAAGACGTGCTGAGCACATGTTTGGGACTGCTCACGATTTGGGCGTACGCGAGATACGTCGAGGAGCCCGCCGTCCGCGGTTCGCGACGGAAAATCTTCTTTGGTCTGACGCTGACGGTCTACGCGTTGGCACTGATGGCCAAACCGATGATGGTGACTCTGCCGCTGGTGCTGTTGTTGCTCGATTATTGGCCGCTCGGTCGAACGCACTGGGCGAAAGCGGCCAGGGCGAGATCGGGTCGGACGACCCGGAAGGACCTCGAGCAAAACCTCGGCCAATTGGTAAAGGAGAAAATCCCCTTTCTTGTCCTGGCCGCCGGAGCGTGTGCGGCGACTGTTTGGGCGCAGCGCGCCGCGGGGCCGCTGGTGTCGCTCGAGAATCTGCCGCTGGGCATACGCGTCGGCAACGCCCTGCTTTCTTATGTGGGCTACGTCGGCAAGACGATTTGGCCGACGGGGCTGGCTGTCTTCTACCCATTCGACGCGCACTTGTCGCTGGTCGCCGCCAGCGTTGCCGGCACGGTTCTGGTTGGGCTGACAGCAGCAGTGATTTGGCGGGTCCGACGTGCCCCGTGGCTGGCTGTTGGCTGGTTTTGGTATCTGGGCACGCTGGTGCCGGTGATCGGCCTCGTGCAGGCTGGGGTCGTGCCGGCGATGGCGGATCGGTACAGCTACGTTCCCTCGGTGGGATTGTTCATCATGTTGTGCTGGAGCGTGCCGGACGGTGCACGGCAGCGGCGAACCCTGCGTGTGACCGTTGGGAGTGCCGCGGTGGCGGCGCTGGCGGTCTGTGCGGTGCTCGCCAGGATACAAATTGGTTACTGGAAGAACACGGAGACGCTCTTTCGTCATGCGCTGAACGTCACCCGCAATAATTGGCTGGCACACAACAATCTTGGAATCGCCTTGGGGCAGGCGGGTAAAATTGATGAGGCCGTTGCCCAGTGCGAACAGGCGTTACGAATCAGACCCGGGTTTCCCGAGGCGCATTACAACTTGGGGCTCGCCTTGGGGCGCATCGGTCGGATCCAAGAGGCCGTCGCGCACTATGAGCAAGCTCTGCGGATCAAACCCGACTTCGCCGAGGCGCATTACAGCCTGGGGAATATTTTACTGACGATGGGCGACGTCGAAAACGCGATTGTGCACTACCGACAAGCGTTGCGGGTCAAGCCTGATTTCGCCGAGGCGCACTACAACCTGGGGGTTGCCCTGCAGCAACAGGGCCGGGCCCAAGAAGCGATGCAGCACTATGAAGCGGCGCTCCGGCTCAATCCCACTATTGCCGGGGCGCACAACAATTTGGGAATCCTATTGAAGGATCTGGGCAGGGCGCCGGAGGCAATTGAGCACTTCGAAGCGGCGCTGCGGATCCAGCCGGAGGACGCCGGGACGCACTACAATCTTGGGGGCGCCCTGGAGCAAGTCGGGCGGTTCGGGGAAGCGATGGACCAATACGAGCAAGCACTGCAGATCAAGCCCGACTTCACTGACGCACAAACGAGACTGGCGCGGCTGCGGGCTGCTCGATAACGTCGCTCTGCCCCCGAGGTGTTCGGGCTGGTTGGCGCCAGCCATTTCGAATAAACTGCCTTTCCGATGAAAGGACGGACGTTCTTTCCGTTGCTGGTGATTGCCGCCGGGCTGCTGGCTTATCAGAACAGTTTCACGGGTGGTTTTTTTCACGACGACTTCGCTTCAATCCCCGAGAACCCGACCATCCGCCATCTCTGGCCCATCTGGGAGCCGTTGTCGCCGCCCCGCCGTGGCGGGCCCACGGTGGAAGGTCGGCCATTGGTCAATCTATCGCTGGCCGTCAACTACGCCTTCGGCGGCTACAATGTGTGGGGTTATCACGCGTTCAATCTGACCATTCATATCCTTGCGGGCCTGACTCTGCTGGGGATTGTGCGACGGACGCTGCTCCAGCCGGCTTTGCGCGATCGCTTTGGCGCCGCGGCAGGGGAACTGGCTCTGGCTACGGCGATCCTCTGGACGGTTCATCCGCTGCAGACCGAGTCAGTAACCTACATCGTTCAGCGAGCTGAATCGATGATGGGGTTATTCTACTTGCTGACGTTGTATTGTTTCATCCGCGGGGTCGAATCGGCGCGGACGGGAATTTGGTATGGCCTGTCGGTAGCCGCCTGTGCGTTGGGGGTGATCAGCAAAGAGGTGATGGTCACCGGGCCGGTGATGGTGCTCTTGTACGACCGGACGTTCGTTTCGGGCTCGTTCCGAGAGGCATGGCAACGGCACTGGCCGCTGTACCTGGGGTTGTCGGCAAGCTGGATCCTGCAGGCTATCGTGCTGGCTTTTGGACAGGCCCCAACCACCTTCGCCAATGCGAAGCGCATCGACCGCACTTGGTGGCAGTACCTGGCGACCGAGCCGGGGGTGATCCTCTATTACCTGCGCCTGTCCGTCTGGCCGTCACCGCTGGGGCTGGATCACAAGTGGCCGATCGCGCGAACGTGGATGAGCATCCTGCCGACGTCGGTTGTGGTGGCAGCCCTTGTCGCCGCGACGATCTGGGCCTCGAGGAGGAACCGCGCCTCAACCCCGACGTCAGGACCAGCTTGGGGATTTGTAGGCGCATGGTTCTTTTTGATTCTGGCGCCGAGCTCGAGCGTCGTCCCCCTCCTCGATCCGCTTTATGAACATCGCATGTATTTGCCGCTGGCAGCGGTGGTCAGTGCTGTGGTGACGGGCCTGTACGCGGTGGCGGGACGGAAGAGTTTGGCGGCGTTCGCAGTGATGGCGATTGGACTGGGACTCCTGACGTGGCAGCACAATCGGGATTACCAAAGGAACCCACATTTCAGCTTGGGAATTGCCTTGCAGCGGGCCGGACGAGTCCAGGAGGCGATTGTCCAGTTCGACCAAGCCGCGCAGAGCGCTCCTGATGATGCGGAACTGCATTACGATCTCGGGAGTGCCCTGGAGGAAGCGGGAAAGGTGCCGGAAGGGATCGCTCAGTATGAGCAAGCGCTGCGGATCCAGCCCGATTTTGCGGAGGCGCACAACAATCTGGGAGTTGCGTTGGCACGGCTGGGCAGAGGACCGGAGGCGATCCACCACTTCATGCAGGCGCTGCGCATTCGGCCTGATTATGCCGACGCGCATTACAATCTGGGGCTTGCCTTGCAGCGGGCAGGGAGACTCGAAGATGCGGTCGAGCATTGGCGAGAAGCGCTCAGGCTCAGGCCCGATTTTGCCGAGGCGTACAACAGCTTGGGCATGGTCTTGTGGCGCGCGGGCAAAGCGGGCGAGGCGATTGCTTATTACCAGCAGGCCCTGCAGCTTGACCCCGATTACGCGGAGGCGCACAACAACTTGGGCGCGGCGTTCTGGCAGGCGGGCAGGACCCAAGAGGCGATTGGGCATTGGAAGCGGGCGCTGCAGCTGAGGCCTGATTACGCGGAGGCACACAACAACTTCGGGCTTGCCCTGGAGCAACTCGGTAGGCCCCAAGAGGCTATCGCCCATTACAAGCAGGCGCTACGGCTCCAGCCCGACATGGCCGAGGCGCACAACAATCTCGGGAACGCCCTGGAACGAGTCGGCAAGACCCAAGAAGCCATCGCGCAATATGAGGAAGCCCTGCGGATCAGGCCCGATTTCACTGAGGCGCAGAACAGGTTGGCGCGACTGCGGGCCGCGCCGTAGATCATCCCAGACCGGCTGCGTCGTCAGGAGCGCCGGCGCGGACGTTCATGCAGAGTGTGCGCGTTCACAGATAAGCTGCAGGCACCGCGTTGATGTATCAGTTGATGTATCAAGCGCCGCAGCCGTCGCCAGCGCACTCGGGTCTTCATCGTGTTGTCACACAAAACTCGCCCAAATGAATTGGCGTAATCTATAATCCCTCTACCATGCATGAGACCATTTCCCTGTTCGATCTCACGGGGCGCACCGCCTTGATCACTGGTTCCAGTCAAGGCTTGGGCCTCGCGCTCGCCCGTGGTCTGGGCCAGGCTGGCGCAGCGGTCGTACTCAACGGTCGTGACCAGAAAAAGCTCTCCGTCGCTGCGGAGGCCTTGAAAGGCGAAGGCTTGCGGGTAACAACCTCGGCTTTCGATGTCACCGACGCCAAGGCCATCGAGCAGGCCGTCGCCCAGATCGAGAAGGATTTCGCCCCCATCGACATTCTGGTGAACAACGCCGGCATTCACCGGCGAGCGCTCGTTGCCGATATGACCGAGGCACAGTGGCGCGAAGTGATCGAGACCAATCTCACCAGCGCGTTCCTGGTAACGCGGCAGGTTGGTCCGTGCATGATCGTACGCGGGGCCGGAAAAATCGTCAACGTATGTTCGCTGATGAGCGAAGTATCCCGCTCCTCCCTCGCCAACTACGCCGCTGCCAAGGGCGGATTGAAAATGCTCACGCGCTCGCTGGCGGCCGAATGGGCGAAATACAACATCCAATCCAACGGCATCGGCCCAGGTTATTTCGCGACGGAATTGACGAGACCGTTGATGGAGAATCCTGAGTTTAACCGATGGATCTGCGACCGTACGCCAGCCGGCCGTTGGGGCAGGCCGGAGGAACTCGTGGGCGCGGCCGTGTTCCTCGCCTCCCGGGCCTCGGACTTCGTCAATGGGCAGATCATTTACGTTGATGGCGGCCTCTTGGCCTGTATTTGATTGGTTTAAACTTGTCGCTATCCGGCAGTACCGGGACTCCGTGAGGCCCAAGGAACGAATGCCCCCGGCCAGGAAACCAACCCCTGCGCAGTTCGGGAACGCGACAATAGCCGGCCGCGGGCTTGGACGATTAGAAGTTGGCTGCCTCGCTAGGACTCGAACCTAGACAAACTGATCCAGAGTCAGTTGTGCTACCATTACACCACGAGGCAGTGGGGCCCAATCGGCAAAAGAGTAGAGCGCGTTGAAAAGCGTGTCAAGCGCACCTCGAGGCCGTGTCGCGACTCCATGAGAATGTCCCCTTGCGAACTCTTTAGAAATGTCCCCATTTCGACCTCCACGAGGAGGTCAGATGGGAGCGATTCTGATGAGCTGTAAGGAGCGGCGACGATTGGAACTATT
>Ga0335081_10005351_pt1 | contig 20308 bp, 15 predicted proteins | sample Lox_Sample_35_FD_206713 | JGI IMG/M metagenome (GOLD analysis project Ga0335081, IMG submission 206713) | Soil microbial communities from Loxahatchee National Wildlife Refuge, Florida, United States - Lox_Sample_3.5 | ecosystem: Environmental > Terrestrial > Soil > Wetlands | place: USA... | reverse complement strand
CTGATGTTGGACAGCATCCAGCCACAACGACAGACAACCTCATCCTGAGGCAGGCCTCAGACCAATGAAAACAGGCCGAAATACAGCCGCTATCTGTCCAAAATCAGATTATTTTGGACAGCAGTGAAAAGGGGTGCAAAGGGGGTCAACTCTAGCATCTTGCTTGACGCGCCGTAGCGCAGATGGTTTCCTGAGGATCAATGGCTCGCCCCATCCGAGTCGAGTTTGAAGATGCCGTTTATCATGTCATGGCTCGTGGCAACGAACGGCGAGCCATTTTCCGCGATGACGGGGATCGTGACGTCTGGCTGAAAACGCTCTCTGAAACCGTCGACCGTTTCGGCGTGCGCATGCACGCCTACTGTCTGATGCCCAATCATTACCACCTCCTGCTGGAAACGCCGCACGCCAATCTCACCCAGGCCGCCGGCTGGCTTCAGGTCACCTACACGATCCGCTTTAACCGTCGTCATCGTCGCAGCGGTCACCTCTTTCAAGGTCGCTTCAAAGCTCAACTCGTGGATGCCGATGCCTATGCTGTCAGCCTCGTCCGCTACCTGCACCTCAATCCCGTTCGCCCCCGTCGCCGCTCTGATCGCCTGCCGTCCGAACGCTTCCCCGAGTTCAGCCGGTATCCTTGGAGCAGCCATCAGGACTACGCCGGCCTGCGTCGCCCACCCGATTGGCTCTCGCTGGACTGGCTGCGCTACTGGGGCGCCACAGTGACCCACGCCCGCCGTGCCTACCAACAAGACATTCGCCGCGCTTTCGGTCAACTCGTCACCAGTCCTTGGGTAAACCTCCGGGGCGGCCTCGTCCTCGGCTCCGAAGCTCTCTGGCAGAAAGTGCTGACTGCCGTCGGCCACAAACCTGGTCAGGAAGAAATCCGCTGGTTCACGCACCACGACACCGCACAACGTCGCCACCAACTCGACGAACTCATCCGGCACGAGCCCGACCGCCAGCTCCAGCTTTGGATGTCCGTTGTGCTGGGTGGCCAACGCTACGCCCACGCCGCGCGCGAGTTCGGCTACCACTACGGCAGCACCGCACTGCGCATCGTCACCCGCATCAACCAACAGGCCAAAGGGAATCAGGAACTTTCCCGCAGACTTCAATCACTCCGTGAGACGTTCGCCACAGCTTGACTTTCACTGCAGACTTCGCGGGGAATCATAACCGTCCGTGCTTGGATTGTCTTCACCCCGGGGGAAGCCCGGCAACTTGCTAGAGTTGACCCCTCGCTCGGGCTTGCTACAGAATCACGTTGTCGATCAGGCGGGTCTTGCCGACGTAGGCGGCGACCAGCACGACATCCCCGTGTTTGGCTTCGTGCACGGGTTCGAGGGTCTCGGCGTCGGCCACGGCCGCATAATCCAACCGGGCCACGGGCGCCAACGAGATCGTCCGCGTGACGGCCGCCTCCAGCCGGTGCGGGCTGTGTTCCCCGTGGTTGAACAGATCGCGCACAACACCGAGCGATTTCCAGAGCACGGTCGCTTGGGCCCGGTCGGCGGAGGTCAGGTACTGATTGCGGCTGCTCGCCGCGAGGCCGTCGGGTTCGCGAACCGTGGGAACCGACACAATCTCCACCGGATACCGGAGGTCCCGCACCATCCGCTCGACGATTTTCAACTGTTGGTAGTCCTTCTTGCCGAACGTGGCGATGTCGGGCTGCACGACATTGAAGAGCTTGGCGACAATGGTACACACGCCGCAAAAATGTCCGGGCCGTTTCTCGCCTTCGAATCGTTTCGCCAGTTTCGTCTCTTCAATCCACGTGGTCACGCTCCCGCCGGGATACATCTCCTCGTCGGAAGGCGCAAACACGACGTTGACGTTCTCCCGCTCGCAGATGCGGCAATCGGCCTCCAAATCGCGCGGGTAATGTTTGAAGTCCTCGTCGGGGCCGAACTGGGTGGGGTTGACGTAAATGCTAACGGCGACCAACGCATCCTGCTCGCGCGCCGCGCGCACCAACGCGAGGTGTCCCTCGTGCAACGCGCCCATCGTTGGTACCAACGCCATACGACGGCCGGAACGTTTGGCTTCGGTCGAGGCGGCCTGCATCTCCTTTGCGGCGCGGATGACCTTCACGCATCCAGAATACCGCCTCGCCGACGCGGCGTCACGAAGAAAATGCGCGCCGTTACCGTTATCTCCGTCCGCTCCACGCTTGACGCTCCTTGGCCTTTCGTGTCTATTCGGCACGACCATGACCGACCCGTACATTCAGCAACTTTTCGCCGAGCGCATCGGTGGCCGGAAATTCGGCAAGGACACGGCCATCTACAAGTTCGAAAAGATCAAACGCGCCAAACGAGCCGCGCTGGCGGCCCATCCGCACGTCGAATTGATCGACCTCGGCGTGGGCGAACCCGACGAGATGGCATTCCCACTGAGCGTGCGGGCGCTCGCCGAAGAAGCGCAGAAACCCGAGAACCGCGGCTACGCCGACAACGGCGGCCCTGAATTTCGTCGGGCCGCCGCGCAATGGATGGAACGGGCGTTTGGCGTGACCGGACTCGATCCGGAACGGGAAATCATCCACAGCATCGGGAGCAAAGCGGCGCTGTCGCTGTTGCCCGCGACGCTGATCAATCCCGGCGACGTGACCATCATGACCGTGCCCGGCTATCCCGTGTTCGGCACCCACGCCCACTGGTACGGCGGCGAAGTTCACAACCTGAAACTGACCGCAGCCAATCATTTCCTGCCCGATCTCGATTCGATTCCGGGCGAGGTGCTGAAACGCGCCAAAGCGATCGTGCTCAATTATCCGAACAATCCGACCGGTGCCAGCGCCACGGCGGAGTTCTTCGCGCATGCCGTCGACTTCGCCCGCAAACACAAGCTGGTGATCGTGTCCGACGCCGCGTACGCGGCCCTGGTGTTCGACGGGAAACCGCTGTCGATCCTGTCCGTGCCCGGCGCAAAAGACGTGGCGGTCGAGCTCCACTCGATGAGCAAGGCGTTCAATATGACGGGCTGGCGGCTCGGCTTCGTGTGCGGCAATCCCCTGCTCGTTTCCGCTTACGGCAACGTGAAAGACAACAGCGACAGCGGCCAGTTTCTCGCCATCCAGAAGGCGTGCGCGGCAACGCTGGCGCATCCCGAAATCACCACCAAGATCGCAGCGAAATACTCGCGACGCATGGACCTATTGGTCGCCTGCCTGCGCAAGTTCGGGTTCAACGCGGACAAACCCCGCGGCTCGTTCTTCCTCTACGTCGCCGCGCCCAAATCGGTTGTGGACGCCGATGGCCATCGCGTCGGCTTCAAATCCGCCGAGGACGTGTCGCAATGGTTGATCACGGAGAATCTGATTTCGACCGTCCCGTGGGACGACGCCGGACCGTTCCTGCGGTTCTCGGTGACGTTCGTGGCCAAAGGCGAAGCAGACGAGCGGCGCGTCGTGGGCGAAATCGAAAAACGGTTTGCGGGACTCAAGTTCGAGTTCTAGCGGTCGGTGGCACAGGCGTCTCTGCCTGTGAAATAACGGAACATCGCAGCCGGGGACGCCTGCGCCGCCAGAAAGACCGGGAGATCAAGCCACTCCTAATTTTTCATCGCCGCAGCCACGGCCGTCTTGATTTCGTCTCCCCCCAAATCCTTGGCGATCACCTTGCCGTCCGGGCCAATCAGCCAAATCGATGGAATCCCCCGCACGCCATAGAGGTTCAGCACCGTTTGGTTCTTCGCCCGCTCTCCCAAAAACCCCTGCACCCATTTGATGCTGTTGGATTGGACATATTTCTTCGGCGAATCCATCGCTTCGTCCATGCTCAGGCCGACCATCACAAACCGTTCCCTCTGGCCAAAGGCGTCGTAGACGGACTTCAGATGCGGCGTTTCCCCGCGGCAGGGACCGCACCAGGTGGCCCAAAAGTCCAGCAGGATGTACTTACCCTTGAAGTCCGCCAGTTTCACTTCTTTCCCATCGAGCGTCTTGAACGCAAACGCCGGCGCCACGTCGCCAACCTTCACCTGGTTGACCCGCGCCGCCGTCAGCGTTGCCAGATCCAACGGCTCATCGCTGACGCCGCCCGGTATCGGGGGCATTGTGAACTCGTGAGTCACCGCAGCGATCTCATCCCTCGGGCCGCACTGCCGGCCTTTTGGCAAATCAGTGAGCGTGATGTTTAAGGTGTACGTGCCGGCGGGAATGTCGTCTGCGCGGAAACGACCGTCCTCCTCGACGCGCACCGCAAACTCCTTTATCTGTTTAATGGCCCTGTCTTGTTCCTCCAAAAACGCTTTGCCTTCCGGGGATTCCTTCCACTTCTCATACCACGCCTTCTGCTCTTCCATCGTCATTTTCTCGACTTCGTCAGGCACCTCCAACTTCGGCATCCTTACGTTGGTTCTCACGCTCGCGCCCCCGACCGTCCAGTAGCCTTTCTTCAGGTCCGCCGGTAAAGCGATCCGTCCCACCACCGGCCGCCCATAACCGCCAACGGTTACCTCGACCGCTCGCCCGGGCTCCACCACCACGTTGGTCTTGACCGAATAGACGGTGTCCTCGCCGTTGACCTTGACCACCCCGCACACCGACACTTTGCCGGGGATCACGCGCTCAATCCGAAACCGCCCGTTCTCATCCGCCGTCACGTTGTGATAGGCAAAGACTCGCGGTTTCTTCGGGTCGGATCCAACGAGGTCTTTGTACCTCAAATACAAAGCCTCATTTGGGGCCGGCTTGGTTCCCGATTTGACGATGCCCTGAACCGTGCCCCAAGCCGTCAATCTGACCTGCGAGTTGGTCTTGAACTCCGCATCCACTGCCACTGCCAGGCCAGTGTCGCTGATCGCCACCAACAAGAACGCATCCGTCTGCGGGAAGAAGCTGAACGAGCCATCGGTGCCACTCACCGTGTGCAACGTACCTCTGAGAATAAATTCCGGCACCCGTCCGTTCTGAATCTGCACGTGGCTCGACGGCGTCGCCATCAGGACCTCGACTCCCGCCGCCGGCTTGCTATCGGTCCCCAGCACAACGCCTTTGATCTCCTCGCCTCGAACCAGTTTGAACGACAGGTTCTTTTCCTTGCCGTCCGGCAGAAACGGCTCGGAGTTCACGGGCAGATAACCATCGGCTTCGATTCGGACCGCGTATTTCGGATAAGGAAACGTATACCTCAACTCAAACTTCCCTTCTTTCCCTTGGACCGGCCTATCCGCGACTCCCACATCCCGTATCCAGTCGACCGGTCTGGCATCGTCCCAGCCGATCCCGGTCAGAATCCGAAACTCTGGCACCGGCTGCCCGGTCTTGGCATCCACGACTGTCCCATTCACCACCGTCGGGCCATGCAGGACAACTTCATTCTTGCCGCCGGCACTGATCGCCACATCGCGGTTATCAGCGTATCCTGCCTTGCAGACGTCGACATAGATCGTGTCCGCTGGCGCGTCTTCCCACGTAAAGCGCCCGTCAGCATCGCTCGTCACCTGCCAAGTGTTCATGAAAATGACGGCCCCTTCAATCGGCTTGCCTTGCTGATCGATCACCCGTCCCGTCAGCGCCCGCCCGGGCCGAAGATCAAAGACCACCACGTCTGGCGAGCGGGTCACGATGAACTCTTTCGTTTCCGGTGCATACCCTGGTGCCTTGACCGTGATCATCGCTGTATCGCCCACATGGGCGCCGCAGGCAAAGCGTCCATCGGCATCCGTGTCCTGTTCCGGTATCACGTTGGAGCAAGTGCGATCCTTGCCGTACCCGACTTTGGCCCCGGCAACCGGCTTGCCACCGCGGCCACGGACCACGCCGTCAATCAGCACGCCGCGTTCGAGCTTGAGCGTGGCCGTGCCGTCGCGCAACGCCGAAACCGGCTGGAAGTTCCCGATCGGATAATATCCCTCCCCGTTCTGTGTGCTGGCATAGCGAGGATGAAAGACACCGACCTCGATACCGTCGAACTCGGCCGGTACCAAGCCGTACGACCAGCGGCCGGTCTGATCTGTCTTCACAAACTCATCGTCCACGTTTACCCGCTGTCTGGATCCCGGGTACCTCTTGTGAACCCAGAGCACTACAGTTGCCCCTGCCACCGGCTGACCGGCGTCATCAATCACCCGCCCGCCAATCGTCGTCGCCCGCTCCATCTGGATGGCGATCTTTTCTGGCGGCCGATCACTTGGTTCGCGCTTGTCCCAATACACCACCATCGGCACCCAGCCGTCCAGTGACGTGTTTAGCCACAGATTCTGCAGTTTGTCGGCGGGCAGATTGAGATTGGCCCGGCCGTCGTTTCCGGTCGTCTGCCTGGCAAACTCCTCATCCCAGTTTCTCCCAACGGTCACCGTGACCCCAGCGACGGGCTTTCCGGTGTCCTTCACCTTCAGTTCCACGGTAAGTTGCGGCGCGCGGGCTGTCTCCGCGCTGGCCGCGAGTCCCCAAAGGCTGCATGCCAACAGGATTGCGGTGATCAGGGCGACGGATACGAGTTGAGTTGGATCCGACTTGAGCTCCGGCTCTCCTTCGGCGGATGGTTCCCGAGGTTCGCGCACCGGACAACGAAGTGCATTCATAGGCTTGCCTCCTGAGCGCGCCAAACTGAGGATTGTGAAAGTAGCGCGTCTCCTCTACCGGTTGCCGCGCTCCTGATTCTACATTACCACGCGGCGGGCAATCCGCCAATCCCGAAGTGGCTGTCGCCTGCCGGCTGTGACGAAACGCCAGGAAAGTTTTTCCCGTGCGGGAGGCTTATTTTCCCACCAGCCTGTCGACCGCCTGCTCGACCCAGTCGCCGTTCTCCTCAACGAGCAGTCTAATGTCAATAGGTGAGCCATTGCAGCTGGCAGACGATGCCGGGTAGACCAACAGTTCGAAGCCGGCCACGTCGTGTTCCGGGCCCAAAACAAAATCCGGGAAGCCGTTACCGTCCTCGTCGGCGTAAAGAACGTCACCGGGTCCGTCGAAGTCGCCATCGCCGGTGGCGTCGATGGCCAGAAGTTTGTCGGTGGCCGTGTCCAGAATTTCAATGCGGCACAGCCCGCTGGTCTTGACCCGAAAATTACGAACCTCCTGGCGAGCACCCCGGAAATACATCTCGTGGTAGAACGGCACGGCGTAGAACGGGTTGTCCGCCGCCAAGCCGGAATTCACGATGGCCACGGTGCGGGTATCAGGGCTAGCTGCGAATTCCCAAAGACCGGTAGCGACGGATTCGCCTTCCCACGTGATGGAGAGGCGATTCGTCGCGCCCGAGGACGCTGGGACCGCTTCGAAGTAGAGCGCCGAGGCCGTGCCCGGCGGGATGGTGAGGTCCTTCGTGGTGTCCATCGTCTCGACGGCTCCGTGTCCCAACTCCACATTCCATCCCTGGCCGGTCGGCGTCCATTCGAACTGCGTGACGGCGGAGACAAGTCTGACACGGCCCCGCGCGGCGCGGGTGGACGGATTGAATATGCCGAACCGGGCGTGCGCCAACTCGCCCGTGGAGACCTGACTGATCATCATCACGGGCTGGAGATCCACCGCGGGCTCTGATTGCGTCTCGATCGTGCTGACGGCCAGCCGCGTGCCCACATCATACGCAGTGAAGTCGCGGGCCTGGTAGGGCGTGAGGTGGGAATTTTTCACGAACGCCAGTGTGTCGTTGTACGCCGCGCGCAAGCCTGGTTGATCGTCCTGAAACTTCAGATAATCCATCCGCGCCAGCCGGAGACGAAGTTGCGTGGGCCCGGGCAAATCCTGGTGAGCGCTCACGAAGCGGCCGATGCGCTCCCACACCCGCGCCAGTTCGGTTTTGTTTCCCAAACGCAGTTGCAGCTCGGCCATCCCCAGCAACATGTGCAGCGAACGAAAATGCAGGCGCAGGGCTTCGCACAACTGGTAGGCGTCCTCCCATGTCTGGACCGCCTCGGCGTAGCGTTCCTGGGTCACCAGCCACCGGGCGTAGAGCTCGTACAATTCCACTTCTTCGACCTTGTTTCCCAAGGTGCGGTACAATTTCAGTGATTCCTTGAGGTCGGTGCCCACCAACAATGTATCACCGGTCGCCAGCTTGTGTTTGGCGCGGGATTCCAGAGCCTGCGCCAGCAACTCGGTATGCTGGTTCGTACGGGCAGAGTCGACGACGCTGTCGAGCAACGCGATGGCCGCCTTGGCCTGTCCGTCTTGCGCCAACAAGTCGGCCTTGGTGATCCGGGCTTGCATCCAGGCCCCATAGTACTGGACCGAGTTCTCAAAATGATCGAGCGCATCGTTCAACAGATCCCAGACGCGCGGGCTGACGCCGTCGCGCTGTGCCAACCAGAAGGCACAGTCAACCATCTGCGACCACCGCGTCTCCAAATGACGGTGCTCGACAGGAACGGCCTGCATTTGTTCGCCAATTGCAACGGCCTCATCGAGCCGCTCCAAAAAAGCGGCTTGCCTGCCCAATTCCCACCAGAGGTTTCCCAAATCTTGGTCCTGCCAGGGGATGGTCCCCTCAGTCTCAAGGCTAACCGCCGGCGGATATCCATGGAACGCGGCCAGACGTTCCTGCCATTGCTCTTCGATTTCAGTCGCCAAGGCTTGGAGGTCTTGCTCGGCCTCGCCGAACTGGCCGGTTCGCTGACGCCCGCGAGCGCGCTCGACCATGGCGAAGGTGAGGGATCGCATGGTGTACAGAGTAAACGGATCCAACACGAAACGGCGGTAGTCGGCGCCGTTCCTGGCTTTCCTCTCTTGGATGCGAGTCCAAAAGAGGTTCCAAAGCCTGTCCAATTCCCCGTTCGTCTCGAGAGCACAGCCCAGCTTGCCCTCCTTCTCGCACACTCTCGCGAGGCTCGAGAATACTCCCAATTCCGTGTCCTCCGCGCGGACGGAATCGCGCGGCGGCACCCGGTGAAGGAAGATCAACGTGTTTTCGTAATGCTCGTGCGCAGCGGCGAGATCGCCGAGTCGCTCCTGAATCACCCCCATGTTCCATTCGGCTGTCACCGCATCAACCCAGTTTGTTTCCTCAGACGCTCTGCGCAAGACCTGGCCGTACACCCTGTAAGCGTCCGGCAAATCGTTCCGACGATAGAGCGTGCCCGCTTCACGGATCATCGGTGCGGTCGGCAGTTGGTTGGTAGTCGCCTCGCCCAGCCCTGAGTGGCCGACCACACAGAACGCAATGCACCCGAGCATCGCCCTAACGAAAGCTTTGCGCTTCACCGGGGAATTCCCCCGACTCAACCTCACGCTTGTACGCGGCGAACGCCTGGCGCATTTCTTCGGCGAGATTCGCGTAGCGCTTCACGTGTTTGGGGATGAATCGCGTGAACTGTCCGAGCATGTCGTTGTTCACCAGGATCTGCCCGTCGCAGCCCGGGCCGGCGCCGATGCCGATGGTCGGCACCCGGGCCGACTGGGTGATTCGCTTCCCGACGTCGGCCACCACGCACTCGATGAGGATGGCGAACGCGCCCGCTTCTTCCAACAGCTTGGCGTCGCGCAGCAGCCGTTCGGCCGACTCGGCCGTTCGGCCCTGGACTTTGTAGCCGCCGGTTTCGAGAATGGATTGCGGCAGCAACCCGATGTGTCCGAGCACGGGAACGCCCGCCGCGATGACCGCCCGCACCTGCTCGATCACCGGTTCGCCCCCTTCGATCTTCACCGCTTCCGCCCCCGCCTGGATGAACCGGCCCGCGTTTTCGACCGCCTGGCGGACTGTCGAATAGCTCATGAACGGCATGTCCCCCACCAGCAACGCGTTCGGTTTCGCCCGCGCCACCGCCTTGGTGTGATGGATCATATCCTCCATCGTCACCGGCAACGTGTTCTCGTAGCCCAGCACCGCCATCCCGAGCGAATCGCCGACGAGAATGAGTTCCACGCCGACTTCGTCCATGATCTTGGCCGTGAAAAAATCGTAAGCGGTCAGCGCCGCGATTCTCTTGCCGCGCTGTTTCATCGCCCGCAACGTGTGGATCGTTATCTTTCGGTCGTCCATCTTCCTCACTCCAAGCTCCTACTCATGCTCTTGCTCTTGCCTCCAATCCAATCCTGCCCTCGGCTGAGTAAGAGCAAGAGTAAGATTATGATTAAGACCCCGGTCCCCCCTACCATTCCTGCTGCACGAATCTAATCTCCCCCTCCCGCATTGGCAACTCGCGCAACAGCATCCGCACCGTCTTGCCCGTACCCTTCACAATCATGTCGGGCCGAATCGTCGACAGCGGCAACAGCACGAACCGCCGCTCCGCCATCCGCGGATGCGGCACCACCAGGTCCTTCTCCAAAATCTCCTTCTCGCCGAAATACAAAATGTCGAGGTCGATCGTGCGCGCGGCGTTCTTCGGCAACTCCCGGTCGCGTCCGTGCGCCACTTCATACGCCACGATCTTCTTCAGCAACGCCCTCGGCGCACCGCCGAATTCGATTTCCAACACCGCGTTCAGAAACTTCGGCGAATTGGGCGGACAGCCGACCGGGTCCGTCTCGTACACGGGCGACGCCACGTGCCAGCCTTCGCGCGACAAACTCAGCAGATACGCCTTCGCCTGCTGCAATTGCCGAAGTCGGTCGCCCAGATTCGACCCAAACGCGAGGCCGACTTTCATTACGGCGTAGCCGGCGCCGGCGGACCGGGCTTGATCACAATCACCCGCCCGGTAATCGTCCATTTCAGATTGGCCTGGCGACAAATCTCGTCCAACAAACGTTTCGCGGTGATGTTCTTGCGGCGCACCGTCACCTTCGGCGCCTTGGGCACCGATGCCGACGCTCCCGTCGTCCCCTGCGTAAACGTCACCGGATACGCCACGACGTGCTGGAACTTGAAGTGTTGCGGATGATACGTGCGGCTCAGTTCCGACCAGACATTCAGCGCCTCGACCGCGCTCACGGACTCGAGGTCGACTTCGGGAATCACCGTCTGGTTCAGCGCCCGGTGAATTCGATCCGCCAGCGGACTCGACGACCGTCCTTCGTTCCGTCCCAGGTCCGAACAGGACGAACCGAGGACCACCGCCAGGCACCCGATGATCAGCTTCCGGTTCATGGATGATTCGTTAACGGAGGCCCAACACATCCTGCATGTCGTACAACCCGGGCCGCTGCGCCACGGCCCACTTCGCCGCCCGCAACGCCCCTCGGGCAAGCGTCTCGCGGCTGCCGGCCCGGTGCGTCAACTCGAGCCGTTCGCCCGCCGTGCCAAACGTCACCGTGTGATCGCCGACCACGTCGCCCACGCGCAACGCGTGCGCCGGCACGTCCCGGCCCCGCGCTTTCTTGAGAATCGCCTGCAACGTCTTGGCCGTGCCGCTCGGCGCGTCTTTCTTGGCCGTGTGATGCGTCTCGGAAATTTCCGCGTCCCATTTCGGCCCCACGATCTCCGCCAGCTTGCCGGTCATCCAAAACAACACGTTCACGCCCGTGCTGAAGTTGGACGTCCAGACGCACGGGATCGACTTGACGGCGTCGCATACGGCCTGCCGCTCTGCATCCGTGTGCCCCGTAGTACCAATGACCAGCGCTTTCCGGTGCTGTGCGGCCAGCCGGGCAATCGCCGCCGTCGCGTCATGCACGGAAAAATCCACAACCGCGTCGGCCCCGGCAACGACCTTTGACAAATCATCGCCCTGATCGATCTCGCCGGCGAGTTGCAGTTCGGGGTCGGCCCTGACACAGGCGATGAGCGTCTGCCCCATGCGGCCCTTCGACCCGCAGATGATGATTTTGACCGGTGTCACGCCTTCACCAAGCCGAGCGCTTGAAGCGTCTTCCTTAACTGGGCGCGATTGCCATCGCTCATCGGGACCAACGGCAACCGATAGGCCTCGTCGATAACGCCCATCATCGCCAGCGCGGCTTTCACTGGAATCGGGTTGGTCTCGATAAACAAATCTTTGAAGACCGGAAACAGTTTCGCGTGAATCCGGCCCGCCCGCTCGAAATCGCCCTTGAGCGCCGCGTGCGTGAGTTCCGTCACTTCGCGCGGCACGACGTTCGAGGCGACGCTGATGACGCCGACCGCGCCGACGCTCATCATCGGCAGCGTGAGCGAATCGTCGCCCGACACGATGCAGAAATCGCGGTCGACCAGCCCCCGCAACTGGCTGACGCGGTCCACGTTGCCCGTGGCCTCTTTGAGCCCGACGATTTTTCCTGGCAGATCGCGGCGCAATCTCGCCATTGTCTCGTTGGCGATATCGACGCCGCAGCGGCCGGGAATGTTGTAGAGGACGACCGGCAATCCGCCGTCCTCGGCGATCTTCCGGAAATGAGCGTACAACCCCGCCTGGGTGGGTTTGTTGTAATACGGCGCCACCTGCAAGGTCGCGTCCGCCCCGACCTTCTTCGCATGCTGCGTCATGAAGATCGCCTCGTCGGTCGAATTCGAACCCGTTCCGGCGATGACTTTGCAGCGGCCGGCGGCGAACTTCACGACCAATTCGATCACGTGGTTGTGTTCCTCGTGCGACAACGTCGGCGATTCGCCCGTTGTCCCGCACGGAACGAGACCGTCGATGCCCGCCGCGACCTGCTGTTCCACGAGATCGCGCAGTCGCGGTTCGTCGACTTGGCCGCCTTTTTTTGTGAACGGCGTGACCAAAGCTGTGTATGCGCCCGTAAACATAACCCGCAAATCATAGGTTCGATGAGACGTTTTGCAAGCCGGAAGCAGTTTACGCACAGCCAGCCCGGCGAACCGATAGGGCCGCGCTACTGCGCGGCCTGGACACGCCGGAGCGTGTCCCTACCAACGACCGCTGGACGCGGGGGACCGCTACCTGTTGGCAGCCTGCGCCGTCTCGCGCAGCTTCTGAAACGCCGCGCACAGCCCGGGGTCGCTGCGCACGATCAGAAACGAACGGGCCATGATTCCGTAAACTTCGCCCCTGGAAATTTGCACCCGCTTCTGCGGATCGAGCGGATTGGCCGTGCGCAACCGCGCGATGGTCTTCAAGCCGATCCAAATCGGCCAGATACAGGCCAGCCGCAACCGCCACAACTTCGCCGGGATTTTTATCGTGTATTGCCAGCCCGCGTCCAGATGTTCCACCGCGCGGCCGAGCCACTTGTTGTAGTCGGTACGGACCGAGTCGTAGTTGGCAGGATCAAGCAATGTTCGCGGATCTTTCACGGGCAAATAGCAGCGCCCGACTCGCAAATCTTTCGGCATGTCGCGCAACACGTTCACGAGCTGCAGCCCCTTCCCGAACCGCACGCCCAACTCCTCCATCACTCCAGTATCCCAACGCTCCAGCTCCTTCAGATGCGTCACACACATCCGGGTCCAGAATCTGCCGACGCAGCCCGCGACCATGTAGGTGTACCGGTCGAGTTCGTCGTCGGTCGCCAGCGCCACGAGTTCCTGCTCCGTCTCGCCCGGGAATCGTTCGAGATCGAAGATCTGGCCACTGATGATCACCTGCAGCAACTCCTGAATGCGGAGGCAATCAGCCTCATCGAATCTGTCGAGTGCCTCGAAGCATTCGCCGAGTCGTTCCAGCAACTGCTTCTCCGCGGGCAAGCTTTGGCGCTCGGCCAATCCGCCCAACTCCGGCACGCGCGACAAGGTCTGCATTTCACGCAGCACCGCCACGCGTTTGGCCCGGGGCACGACCTTGGTATCGGCAATCGTGTCGCTGGCCCGGGCCAGCAGGTAGGCCAGCGAGATTTGCGGACGGATCTCCCCGGGCAGGACGCGCAGCGTCAGATAAAACGACCGCGACACATCGCGGAGCAGATCTTCGTGGAGGAATCGCCGTTCTTTCCGGGAAGACGTCGGCAAACACGGTTTGTCGGGGTTAACACCTAATGGTTCGCGGCTCACGGCTGGCCACTGTAGTCGTCTGCCTGCGCCGCACGCAATTCCGAAAATAACCGTTGTCTTTCACGAGAATTGCTGTAGGGTCGCGCGATGCACGGCTGGTTCTGGCAGACAATCGGGTTCGTCGGTGGCATCATCTACTGCAGTTTCTTCGAGTGGATGCTTCATAAACATGTGATGCATCGTCCCGTGCCGTTCTTCCGCTATCCGTTCCAGGCACACGCGCTCACGCACCACGGCAAGTTCAAGGCCGACGACACCTATCACCTCCAGAACGAGGCCGACAAGAAAACCGTGCCGATGGCGTGGTGGAACGCACCCGCGCTGTGGGCGATCCACGTCGGTCCCGTGCTCGGGCTGGAATGGCTGATCGGCAAACCGTTCGCGTGGGGCACGTTCGCCGCCATGGTGAGTTACTACGCCGCCTACGAGTATCTGCACTGGTGCATGCACATCCCGCGCAAACGCAACATCGAGCGCTCGGGCATTTTCTTCCGCCTCAACGGCCATCACCTGCTTCATCACCGGTACATGGGCAAAAACCTCAACGTCGTCCTGCCCATTTTCGATTTCGCCTTCGGCACACTACTGCTTCGCTCGCCCATGAAATTTGCGCAGGCGACAGGTCCATCTGTGCCGAATGTTCAACCACGCGAGGTTCCGACTGTAGCCGTGGCGTAGGCTGCGGCGCTGGAACCGAAGCTTACGCTTCGGCTACAAGTAGTGTTAGAGATCCCTAATCCCGGCGATAGGTCCCGACCAATTCCGTCTCCGCGACGATGTGGCCTTTCATCGCCGCTTCCAGTTGCCGACGCGATACGCGGGCGCTGAGATTCAGCTCCGTGTCGAGCGCGTACAATCGGAAATGGTAATGATGCACGCCGTGGCCGCGCGGCGGGCACGGTCCGCCGTAGCCCAGCCTACCGAAATCGGTCATGCCCTGTTTCGCGTTGCCGAGCGCGGCAACGGTATCCGTCTTGGCAACGTTTTCGGGCAACTCGGTCGTGCTGGCGGGGATGGCGTAAATGACCCAGTGCACCCACGAACCGCCCGGCGCGTCGGGGTCGTCACAGATCAACGCGTAACTCTTCGTCGACGCCGGCGCGCCCTCCCATTTCAACGCGGGCGATGCGTCGGCTCCCTCGCATGAATGTTTGGCGGGCATCGGTTGGTCGTTGCGGAAACTCGGACTGGTCAAAGTGAATTGCGCCATGGCGGCCTCCTGTTCTGCGGCGGTGACGGCGATGGAGATTCCGAGCGCCGCGACCGTTGCACAGATGATGGTCTTCATCGTCTGACTCCTCCTTACTTATGATGCGCCCGTCAGCGGCCCGAGACAAGAGTTTGATTCATTTCTGGCGGTCGGAGGCCGACGGCACCCCTCACCTTGATCCTCTCCCTCAAGGGGCGAGGAGATTCCGCACGCGCCCGCCTCGCCCCACAGGGGAGAGGCCGGCCCCGCTGTAGTTTGCGGGGACGGGTGAGGGGAACGTGTTCGGAGATCACGTTCTTTAACCACCCGCCGAACTTCCACTTGCATTCACCGCCGGGATGACTATACTTCCCCCCGCATCAGGAATTCCTCCCGCGCGTGCGGGAGGGTGCCAACCGAGGCGGGAGCGCCTACGGTGGCTTCTCCGAAAGCTTTCGGAGGATGTGCGGGCAGAAGTCCCGAACAAAACGCTCCACGCGATAGACCGCGATTCGCTGATGCGAACGCGGTTTTTTGTTTCTCCGGATGCGGGAATTGTTAAGCTACGGAAAGATTACGATGGCCAACGTCAACGACAGGACCAGATTGCTGTACGAAGTGTTGGATCAACGCATCGCCGTGCTCGACGGCGCGATGGGCACGATGATCCAGCAACGCAACCTGTCGGCCACCGATTTCGGCGGCCCGGCCATCGAAGGCTGCAACGAGAACCTCGTGCTTACCAGGTCCGACGTCATCCTCGATATTCATCGTCAGTACTACGAGGCCGGCGCGGACATTGTTGAGACCGACACGTTCGGCGGCACGCCGCTCGTGCTGGCCGAGTATGGCTTGGCGGACAAATGCCGCGAGATCAACGCGGCCGCCACGAAACTGGCGCGGAAAGCGGCGGCGGAATTTTCCACGCCGACCAAACCCCGGTTCGTGGCCGCGTCGATTGGTCCGACCACCAAAGCCATTACCGTCACGGGCGGCGTCACGTTTGACCAACTGATCGAGCATTTCTACCAGCAGGTTCTCGGATTGATCGAAGGCGGCGCCGACATCCTGCTGGTCGAGACGTGCCAGGACACGCGCAACATCAAAGCCGCCCTTATCGGGATTCATCAAGCGTTCGACAAACTGGGCGTCAAACTGCCGATCATGGTTTCCGGCACGATCGAACCGATGGGCACGATGCTCGCGGGACAGGCCGCCGATGCGCTCGTCGCATCGCTGCAACACGTCGATTTGCTCAGCATCGGCCTGAACTGCGCGACCGGTCCCGAGTTCATGACCGATCACATTCGCACCATTCATCAGATGGCGACGACCCGGGTGCATTGTTATCCGAACGCGGGTTTGCCGAACGAGGAAGGGCTTTACCTGGAAACGCCGACCTCGCTCGCGTCGTCGTTGGAGCGGTTCGTCAAGAACGGCTGGCTGAACATCGTCGGCGGCTGCTGCGGGACGACGCCCGCTCACATCAAAGCCATCGCGCAGATGGTCGACGGGCGTGAGCCACGCAAACAACGGGCGGCGCGCCGGAGCTATTACACCGGCATCGAGTTGGTCGAGGCAACCGACGACAATCGTCCCCTGCTCGTCGGAGAACGGACGAACGAGGTCGGCTCCCGCGCATTCAAGAAGCTGATCACGGAAGAGAAATTCGAGGAAGCGACCGAGATCGCCCGGGCCCAGGTCAAGAGCGGCGCACAGATCGTCGATGTCAACCTCGAAAACCCTGACCGGGACGAACTGGCCGATATCGACCGCTTTTACGAGAAGCTGATTCACAAGATCAAAGCGCCGATCATGATCGACACGACGAACGCGAAAGCGGTCGAGCGGGTGCTGACGTATTGCCAGGGCAAGAGCATCGTCAATTCGATCAATTTCGAGGACGGCGAGGAGAAATTCCACAAGGTGCTGCCGTTGCTGAAGAAATTTGGCGGCGCGGTGGTGATCGGGTCGATCGACGAGGACAAGACGCAAGCGCAAGCCATCACGCGGGAGCGGAAACTGGCCATTGCCCAGCGGGCACACAAGTACTGCACCGAGCACGGCATTGCCGAGGAAGATCTGATCTTCGACGCGCTGGTGTTCCCGTGCGCCACCGGCGACGAGAACTACATCGGCAGCGCGGTCGAGACCATCGAAGGCGTGCGACTGATCAAGGAGAAGCTGCCGAAGTGCAAGACCGTGCTCGGTATCAGCAACGTGAGTTTCGGTCTGCCGGCGGCGGCCCGGGAAGTCATCAACTCCGTGTTCCTCTATCACTGCACGAAGGCCGGGCTCGATCTGGCAATCGTCAACGCCGAGAAACTGGAACGGTACGCCACGATTCCCGAGGAAGAACGTCGCCTTGCCGAAGACTTGTTGTTCAATCATCCCGTAGGACGAGCTTCCAGCTTGTCTCCCCAGGACGTAGGACGAGCTTCCAGCTCGGCCAAGAGTGATGCTGGACAACCAAGATGGTCATCCTACGATTACCGTCAGCAGACGAAAGAACAGCGGGCGGCGATCAACCAGCATCACATCGCCGCAATCAACGACCATTTCCGGGCTGCCGAAAGCCGGGTGAAGAAGAAGGCGAGCGATCTGCCTCTCGACGGACGGCTCGCCAATTACATTTTGGAGGGCACGAAGGAAGGCCTGATCGCCGACTTGAACCGCAAGCTCAAGGAAGCCGCGCCGCTCGACATCATCAACGGCCCGCTCATGGACGGGATGAAAGAGGTCGGCCGGCTGTTCAACGCCAACGAGCTGATCGTCGCCGAAGTGTTGCAGAGCGCCGAAGCGATGAAAACCGCCGTCGCGCACCTCGAGCAGTTCATGGAGAAGAAGGCTGACTCGACGAAGGGAAAAGTCATCCTTGCCACCGTCAAAGGCGACGTGCACGACATCGGCAAGAACCTGGTCGAGATCATTCTGTCGAACAACGGCTACAAGATCATCAATCTGGGCATCAAAGTGCCACCGGAGGATTTGATCAAGGCGTATCGGGAACACAAACCCGACGCGATTGGCTTGAGCGGGCTGCTCGTCAAGAGCGCGCAGCAAATGGTCATTACGGCGGGCGACTTGAAACAAGCGGGCATTACCGTGCCGTTGCTGGTCGGCGGCGCGGCCTTGAGCGACAAGTTTACCCGGACCCGGATCGCACCGAGTTATGGTGGGACAGGCGTCCCGCCTGTCCCACCGATTACCATCTATTGCAAAGACGCCATGACCGGCCTCTCGATTATGAACAAGTTGATGGACCCGGCAGAACGGGTCAAAGTGGAGCGGGAATGTGGGAGCGGCCTCAGTGCCGCGACTCCTACTGCCGTGGTGTCTTCCGACTTTCCCGAAACCACGCAGCGCAGTTCGCGTGTCCGCATCGATATTCCGCCGTTACCGGTCCCCTACCCCGACCGGAAGGTGCGAGACGTTCCGCAGCTTCGGGAGATTTGGGAATACATCAACCCGCAGATGCTCTATGTCCGGCATCTCGGATTCAAATCCAACTTCGAGAAGGCATTGGCCGCGCGCGACCCGAAAGCGCTGGAATTGGCGGCGGCGGTTGATGAGTTGAAAAGTGAAGCGTTAGCATTCATGAAGGTGAAAGCGGTGTGGCAGTATTTTGCCGCGGAAGCGGATGGGAATAGTATTCGACTCTTTTTCCCCGGTTGTCATTCTGAGCGAAGCGAAGAATCTCACAACGTGAGTGAGACCCTTCCCTTCGACTCCGCTCAGGGCAAGCTAGCTCAGGGTGACACCTCGAAGCAACCAGCGCACACCTTCACCTTCCCGCGCCAGCGCAAGCCGGACGGCCTGTGCCTTGCCGACTACGTCCTGCCGCCTCAACCCATCAACTCTTCAACCACTCAACCTGCCAACTCATCAACTCATCAACCTCTCAAGTCTTTTGATTCCATCGCCCTCTTCGTCGTCACTGCCGGTGCTGGCATCCGCGACCGCTCCGAGGCATACAAAGCGAAGGGCGAATACCTGAAATCGCACGCGCTGCAAGCGTTGGCCATTGAGACGGCGGAAGCTGCGGCTGAATGGTTGCACCGCCGGATTCGGGAGGACTGGGGTTTCCCCGATCCCGCCGACATGACGATGATCGACCGATTCACTACCAAATACCGTGGTCGCCGCTACAGCTTCGGCTACCCGGCCTGTCCGGCGTTGGAGGACCAAACGGGGATATGGAAACTGCTAAAGCCCGATGAGATCGGGGTTCAACTCACTGATGGCTTTATGATGGACCCGGAGGCGAGTGTCTCAGCACTTGTTTTTCACCACCCGGATTGTGCCTACTTTGGAGTTGGAGAGACGGCAGAATAGTCTCACCACGAAAAACACGAAGTTTACCCGCCCTGGCGGGACCACGAAGTCTCAGAGGGTCGTGCTCCGTCACGACTCGAAGACGGAACGCGGCAGCTGCGACTGGCGGATGATTGAGGAGAGAGTCCCGGCAGCCAGTTCGCGGTGACTGGGTACTGGCACGGTGATGGTTGAGTTGGCGATACGCTTCTGCATGATGATGTGGCTGCCGCGTTGACGCACCTTCGCGAAGCCGTGGTCGGCCAGAATACTGCAGACCTGTTTGCCTGATAGGACGCGCCGTTTACCCAACGGCGACCTCCACTTGGGTTACATACGTGGTCTTGTGCAGACGCTCGCGGACTTCAGCCGCCGAGGCTTCTTCCAAGAACAGCTCGACTGCTTCCGTCAGATTCTGCCGCGCTTCCTCGACCGTCTTCCCCTGACTACCCACATCCAACTCCGGACAAAGCGCCACAAACCATTTGCCTTCCTGTTGGATGATCGCCGTGAATTGCTTGCTGGTCTTCATGTGCCGTCAGTATGCCCGACCCGGGGCCAAAACGCAACTCACCCCGAACTCCGAAGGTATTCTCGAGCAAGGAGACCCGCCCCGCATTCCGTTCGGGAGCCCGTCCTGCCCGCCCTGAGTTTGTCGAAGGGAGCGAAGTCGAAGGATATTTCACAATCCAGATTGTACGTACTTCGGTGTCGGGGATGTGACGGAATGAGCAGATGGTCGCAAACTGCGACCACGGCGCCGAGACTTATGACATAGGAGACGTGACCCTGTATGACCCTCGCGTCAGCGCAAGCCGGACGGCCTGTGCCTTGCCGACTACGTCCTGCCGGCTCAACCCATCAACTCTTCAACCACTCAACCTACCAACTCATCAACTCATCAACCTCTCAAGAGAACGACATAGGGTCACCCATTAAAGGTTCCGATCAAGACAAAAGTTCCGTGTACTGGCTTTGCCAGCCCTCATTGTTTCTTCTTCGGTTTACCCCGAATTCTTTTCGGGGTTGAACCTTCCACCGCGAC
>Ga0335081_10005350_pt1 | contig 20310 bp, 22 predicted proteins | sample Lox_Sample_35_FD_206713 | JGI IMG/M metagenome (GOLD analysis project Ga0335081, IMG submission 206713) | Soil microbial communities from Loxahatchee National Wildlife Refuge, Florida, United States - Lox_Sample_3.5 | ecosystem: Environmental > Terrestrial > Soil > Wetlands | place: USA... | reverse complement strand
CTGCCACCGTCTCATCGACGAGCACCGGCTCGTGCTCATCCACATTCCACCTTCCGTACGCTAGATCGACAGCGAATCGAGCAGCGCAGGCAGATCGGTCACCGCTGCCTCGCTCTTCAAGGAAAAGCTGAACCACTCCTGCCAGCGCGCGTCGTCCCAGAGCTCGAATCGATTTCTTTGACCAATCAACATCGCGTGGCGCTGCAGTCCAGCGACCTCGCGCAACTCCGTGGGCAAGAGGAAGCGGCCGTGGCCGTCGAGCTCGATGTCGGTGGCATAGCCGACCATCAGACGCTGCAGCCGTCGTGCTTGGGGGTGCAGCGTCGGCAGGCTCATGAGCTTGCGCTCGGTGTCCTCCCAGTCCGGCTGGGGGTAGATGAGCAAGCACTGATCGCGGTCGACGGTAACGATCAGCTTGCCCTGACAGCGCTCCGCGATAGACTCGCGGTAACGGGTGGGCATGACGATCCTGCCCTTGTCGTCCAGGGTTACTTTTGTTGCACCGCGAAACACGAGACCGATAAGTAGGGATCTGACCCACTTCCCCCCACAATTTCCCACATGGCGCCACTATAGATCGGCGCCACGCTATGTCAATTGCTCGGAGTGAGAAATTCGTCGCAGTCACAACAACTTATGGTGAATCAGCGACGACTTGTCTTAGCAATCAGAAGCTTGCCGTCAGAACCTCATACAGCAGCTGAGTCAAAGCCGAACTGTTCAGAACAATAAGTCGGCTTTGAAACCATATTGTATCTTTATTGATACAACATGCAGTGACCGATAGTGCACTGAAACGGGAAATCCTCACGCATAGGGGGTCGCGCTTCGCGACCCCCTACGAGCCTGTGCGAGGCACAGGCAAGAGTCGGCCTGTAAGCCGGGTTCTGTCGAGGGCAATCATTCCTCTGGGACCCACGTCACCGTGGGCCTCAAGCAGCCTACCCGGAAGCGCGTACGGATCGACGCTGCACCGGCTCATCGCCGGTGCTGCTTCCCTATTTGGCCTTGCTCCAGGTGGGGTTTGCCGTGCCGTCGAGTGTTGCCACCGACGCGGTGCGCTCTTACCGCACCGTTTCACCCTTGCCGTCGCGAGCGGTGAGGCTCGCGCTTAGGCGGTCTGCTCTCTGTTGCACTTTCCGTGGGCTCGCGCCCCCCAGGCGTTACCTGGCACCTCATCCGAGGGAGCCCGGACTTTCCTCCACGTACCCAAAGCGATACGCAGCGATTGCCTGGCCGACTCCGCGCGCACGATACGGCCGTCGCTCGTGGATCTCAAGGAAATGGCGCCCCGCCCACCGCCGCACCGCTACTCGGTTCGCCGGGTACCCGCCTGCACGATGAGCGCGTAGACCTCGTTGCGCTTCGCTCCGGTCAGCTGCGCCACGATGGCCGCGGCCCTGCCGGGCGGCAGCTCGGGCGCGAGCAGCGCCACCGCGCGCTCGAGCAGCTGCCGATCGGGAGTCGGTGCGACGTGCGTGGCACCGTGCACCACGAGGGTAAGCTCCCCGCGCTGCACGTCGGGATCCGTGCGTGCGGCCGCGGCGAGCTCGCCGAGCGTGCCGCGATACACCGACTCGTGCACCTTGGTGAGCTCGCGCATCACGGCAGCAGGGCGCGCCGCGCCCAGAATCTCCGCGAGATCGTCGAGGCACTCGACGATGCGATGTGGCGCCTCGAACAACACCAGCGTGCGCGGCTCGTGCGCGAGCTCCGCGAGCCGCGCACGCCGCCCGCGCGGCGTCGCAGGCAGAAAGCCCTCGAAGCAGAATCGCTCGGTGGGCAGGGCCGCGACCGCGAGCGCCGCAGTGATCGCCGATGGCCCGGGCACGACGCTCACCTCGAAGCCCGCGCGTGCCGCCTCGCGCACCAGTGCAGCGCCCGGATCCGACAGCAGCGGCATCCCCGCATCACTCACGAGCGCAAGCCGCTCGCCGGCCTCGAGCCGCGCCAGCAACTCGGGCAGGCGCTGACCCTCGTTGTGCTCGTGAACCGACAGCAGCGGTCGTGCGATGCCGAGCGACTGCAGCAGGGCGCGGGTGCGCCGCGTGTCCTCCGCCAGTATGACGTCCGCCTCCGCGAGGGCGTGCCGGGCCCGATCGCTGAGATCAGCGAGGTTGCCGATCGGCGTCGCGATGACTTCCAGCCGACCCCTGCCCTTGCCCACTATAATTGCCGATCGATGGTGCGCGGCACCGAGACCCAGCATCCTGCCCGCGAGCGAGAGGCCATTCAACCGATGTACCAAGGACGATACCTGCCTCGCTGGATCAGCCGCGCCGCAGGCGTGCTCGCGCTGGCGCTGCTTGCCGCGTGCGCGAGCATCGGCCCACAGGGCGGCCCGCCGCCGAGCGTGGATCGCGCCGAGCACCTCGCGAGCCAGGGAGACAACGCCGGCGCCGCCCGCATCTTCGAGGAGCTCGCCGCGCAGAACGCCGGCACCGATCGCGATGCGATGCTGCTGCGTGCCGCGCGCGCCTATCTCGCAGGGCGTCTGCCGGATGAGGCGGTACGCGTGCTCGGGGGTCTCGCGCTGCCGCTCACTCCGCCGCAGAGCCTCGAGCAGCAGCTTCTGAACGCCGAGATCGAATTGGCGCGCGGTCAGGTGCAGCCGGCCTGGCAGCTGCTCGCCGCGATGCCGCCGCCGGGCGCGAGCCCCGCGGCCGCGCAATACTGGGATCTCAAGCGCCGCGCGGCGTTCGCGACGGGCCGGCCCGTCGATGCGGTGCGCGCACACACCGAGGAGGAGCGCTGGCTCACGAGCGCGGACCAGCGCCGCGCCAGCCGGCTGACGCTGCTCGCCGAGTTGCGCGAGGCGAGCGAGCGCGGCATGAAGGTCGACCCCCGCGCGGCGGCCGATCCGCTCACGCGCGGCTGGCTCGAGCTCGCGGGCCTGTCCGCCGAGGCGGCGCGCAGCCCGAATGCGGCAGTGGCGGATATTCAGGCCTGGCGCGCACGCTACCCCGAGCACCCCGCCGATGAGGTCGTGGCGAGCGAGCTGCTCGGCCTGCACATCGCACCGGCCGCTCCGCAGCCCCACCTCGCCCTGCTGCTGCCGTTGTCCGGCCAGCAGGCCGGCAACGCGGCATCGGTACGCGATGGCTTCCTTACCGGCTACTACGCCAACCCCGCCTCACAGCGGCCGCGGGTGCGGATCTACGACACGACCACGACCGGCGCCGCGGAAGCGATCACCCGTGCGAGCGCCGAGGGCGCCGAGCTCATCGTCGGACCCCTGACCAGGGAGGAGGTCACGGCGGCCGCCGATCTCACCGGCACGCATCCGCCGATCCTCGCTTTGAACTACCTGCCGCCGGAGCGGGTGGCACCGCGCGGCTTCTATCAGTTCGCGCTGTCGCCGGAGGATGAGGCGCGTCAGACCGCGCGCCGCATCCTGGCCGACGGCTACAAGCGGGGCATCGCGCTCGTGCCCGCCGGCGACTGGGGCACGCGCGTCCTCGCCGCCTTCAAGGACGAGCTGATCCAGGACGGCGGGACGCTGATCGATGTCGCGACCTACGACCCGGCGCGCAACGACTACGCCGCCGCAATCACCCAGGTGCTGCGCATCGACGAGAGCGAGGCGCGTCGCAAGCGCCTCGAGTCCGTGCTCGGCACGCGCCTGCCGCACGCACAATTTCAGCCGCGGCGGCGCGCGGATCTGGCCTTCATCTTCGCCGCCGGCCAGGTCGCTGCCGCGCGGCAGCTGCGTCCCCAGCTGCGGTTCTATTTCGCAGGCGACGTGCCCACGTACGCGACCTCGGAGGCCTTCGAGCCCGACCCCAACGCGAATCAGGACATGGACGGCCTCATCGTGCCCGAGATGCCGTGGATCCTGGGCGGCGCCTTGACCGAGAGCGTGCGCGCCGCGGCCCGCGACTCGTGGCCGACCGGCGGGCCGCGCCGCAATCGCCTGTTCGCCTTCGGGTTCGATGCCTATCGCCTGGCGGCCACGCTGCGCACCCATCCTGCCGACTCCGCGGTCTCCGTCGAGGGTCTGACCGGGCGGCTCAGCATCGATGCCGAGCACCGCGTGCACCGCGAGCTCGACTGGGCGCAGGTACATGGCGGCGAGCCGCGTGTTCTCGCCCGCGCCGGCAACTGACGCGCGCCAGCGCGGTGCGGCGGCGGAGGAGCTCGCAGCGCGCTTTCTCGCTGCGCAGGGCCTGACGATCGCGCTGCGCAACTATCGACGGCGGCTGGGGGAGCTCGATCTGGTCGCGCTCGAGCACGGCGTGCTGGTCATTGCCGAGGTGCGCCTGCGCTCGAGCGAGCGCTACGGAGGGGCCGCGGCAAGCATCGACGGACGCAAGCGGCGGCGTATCGTGCGGGCCACTCAACAGCTGCTGCAGCAGAGGAAGGATTTCGCGCGCCTTCCCGTACGCTTCGATGTGATCGCGGTCAGCGATCTTGAGAGCGTGGCACCGCGCATCGAGTGGATCAGGCACGCCTTCGAGGCGTAAGAGACGGACCGCGGGCTACTTCACGACCTCGAGCTTCGGCCGCGAGCGCTTCTGCGGCTTGGCCGGTGCGGCCTGCGCGCCCTGCGCGCCCGGGACAGGCTCGCTGGCCTCTCCTGCCCCGCCTACGGCTGGCGTCGTCTGGGCGCCGAGATCCTGCTCCGAGAACACCATGCCCTCGCCACTCTCGCGCGCGTACACCCCGAGTACGGCGCTGATCGGCACGCGCACGTGGTGCGCCACGCCGGCGAAGCGCGCATCGAACTCCAGCCAGTCGTTGCCCAGCTCGAGCCGCTGCGTCGCATCGTAGCTCACGTTGAGGACGATCTTGCCGTCCTTCACGTAGGCGCGCGGCACCTCCACACCCTCGCGCTCGGCATCGACGATGAGATGCGGCGTCATGCCGCCGTCCGTCATCCACTGATGCATGGCGCGCAACAAATAGGGGCGCTTCGGTCGCGGGGAGTTGGCCACGGCTTCGGGCTCGGCTAGAGGATCCGCATCTCCTGCTCGGCGTCGGAGAGACTATCGCGAAACGCCGGGCGCGCAAACACCAGGCTCGCGTACTTCTGCACCGCCTGTGCGGTCGGCGGCAGCTCGATGTCGTAGTACGGCAGGCGCCACAGCACCGGCGCGATGGTCGCATCGACGAGGGAGAACTCGTCAGAGAGGAAGAAGGGCTTCACCTTGAAGAGGTCGGCGCTCTGCAGGATCGTGTCGCGCAGAAACTTCTTCAGCTTGACGGTCAGCTTCTTGTCCGGCTCGGCCTCGATCTGCTGCACGAGCCCGTACCAGTCCCGCTCGATGCGGTAGAGCGCCAGCCTGAACTGCGCGCGCGTCACCGGATCGACGGGCATCAGCGGCGGATGCGGGAAGCGCTCATCGAGGTACTCCATGATGACGCGCGAGTCGTACAGCACCAGGTCGCGGTCCACGAGCGTGGGTACGCTGTGGTAGGGATTCAGGTCGAGCAGGTCCTCCGGGAGCTTGCCGGGCTCGACGCTCACGATGTCGATACCGATGCCTTTTTCCGCGAGCACGATCCGCGTGCGATGGCTCCACGGATCGTTCGGCGCAGAGAAGAGCGTCATGATGGAACGTCGGCTCGACAAGACTCACGCCCCTTGCGCAGCGGCTTCGGACGCCTTCGGATCCGCCGCGAGGCCGGCGGGGCGGGCTCCGCCTAGTGAACGTCCTTCCAATACTCGGTCTTCAGCAACCAGGCGAGCCAGCTGAACACCAACAGGAACAGCACCACCCAGACACCGAGCGCGCGGCGGTGCGCCTGCGCGGGCTCGCCCGTATAGTCGAGAAAATTCACGACGTCGCGCACGAAGGCCGCGTACTGCTCGCGCGAGAGCTGCCCGGCGGACAGCTGCTCGAAGTGATCGAATGCCTTGGAGGTGATCTCCTTGCCGTCGGCCGCGCGCGTCTGCACGTTCTTGAACACCGCGCGCTTCTCGCCCTCGAGCGTGGAGAGCACATGTGGCATCGCGACCGCATCCTTGGCAAGGTTGTTGACGCCCGTCGCCCGGCTCGGATCCGCATAGAAAGTCATCAGGAACTGATACAGGTAATCGGTGCCGCGTGCCCGCGCGATGAGCGACAGATCGGGCGGCGCTTTGCCGAACCAGGTCGTGCCGTCCGCCGGCGGCAGCGGCGCGACGATGTAGTCGGTCGGCTTCCTGCCCTTGGGCACCAGGTACTGCTGCATCAGGTCCGGGGCAATGTCGAGGTCGTCGCCCATGCGCGAGTAGCGCATGTACTTGAGCGAGTGGCAGCCGGCGCAATAGGAGAGAAAGTCGCGTGCGCCGCGCTGCAGCGACTGACGATCCGACACCGAGGTGTCGGCCCGCCACGATGCCCAGTCCGCGCCGTAGGCGTTGCCGGCGGCGGCCTCCTCCGCGGCAGGAGCTGTCGTGGACGCCGCACCTGCCGCAAGCAGCACGAGCGCGAAGGCGGCCGGGGCAGCGATCCTCACCTTAACCATGGGAGTCGAACCTCACTCGCTCGGGCACGGGCTTCACCCTGTCCCACTTCGTGTACCAGTACATGAGGCCGAAGTAGGCGAAGTAGCCCACCGAGAAGATCCTGGCGAGGAGCACGTAGATCCCCTCCGGCGGCCGCATGCCGAGATACATGAGCCCGAGGAAGGAGACCACGAAGATGGCGAGGAATGCGCGCGACAGCGGTCCCCGGTAGCGCATCGACTTGACCGGCGAGCGGTCGAGCCAGGGCAGGAACAGATACGCCATCACCGAGATCAGCATCAGCAGCGCGCCGATGCGCTGGTTCGGCACCGCGCGCAGGATCGCGTAGTACGGGGTGAAGTACCAGGAGGGTGCGATCGGGTCGGGCGTCGACAGCGGATCCGCCGGCTCGAAATTCGCATGCTCGAGGAACAGCCCGCCGAGCGTCGGGACGAAGAACACGACGATGGCGAACAGCACCAGGAACACGCTGATGCCGAAAGTGTCCTTCACCGTGTAGTAGGGGTGGAAGGGAATTCCGTCGAGCGGCTTGCCGTCGGCACCGACCTTCTCCTTGATCTCGATGCCGTCCGGGTTGCTCGAGCCGGTCTGGCGCAGCGCCACCAGGTGCAGCACGACGAGCAGGATCAGCGCGAGCGGCACCGCGGCGACGTGCAGCGAGAAGAAGCGGTTCAGCGTCGCATCGCTGATCGCGTAGTCGCCCCGGATCCACTCCGTGAGGCCGGGCCCGATGCCGGGGATGGTGCTGAAGATGTTGGTTATGACCTGCGCCGCCCAGTAGGACATGTTGCCGTAGGGCAGCACGTAGCCGAAGAACGCCTCCGCCATCAGCGCGAGGTACACGAACATGCCGATCACCCACAGCAGCTCGCGCGGCGCCTTGTACGAGCCGTACAGCAGCGCGCGGAACATGTGCAGGTAGACGACCAGGAAGAATGCCGACGCACCCGTCGAGTGCAGATAGCGGATGAGCCAGCCGGAGTTGACCTCCCGCATGATGTACTCGACCGAGTCGAATGCCGTCGCCTCGCCCGGCTTGTAGAACATCGTGAGGAAGATGCCCGTGAGCAGCTGCATCGCAAGCACGGTAAGGGCAATGAAACCGAAGAAGTACCAGACGTTGAAGTTCTTCGGGGCGTAGTAGCCCGTGAGCTGGCTGCGGATGAAGTCCTCGATCGGCAGGCGCTTGTAGAACCAGGCCTTGAGGCCGCCGGCCTTGGCCGCGGGCTCTGATCCGGACGGCTTTGCGACAGTGGCCATCAGGCGGCTCCTTTCGCATCGTCGAGGCCGATCACGAGCTTGTGGGTATCGGCGAACGCATACGGAGGCACCCGCAGATTCTTCGAGGCCGGCGAGCCTTCGAAGACCCGGCCCGCGAGGTCGAAGCGCGAGCCGTGGCATGGGCAGGCAAAGCCGCCGGGCCAGTCGGTGCCGAGCCCGGGGTCGGCGGGCTCGAAGCGCGCCTTCGGCAGGCAGCCCAGATGGGTGCACACAGCAACCAGCACCAGGTACTCGGCGTTGCGCGAGCGCATGGCGTTGTCCGCGTAGTCGGGCTGATCGGAATCCTCGGACTTCGGATCCTTGAGCTGCGAGTCGTGGTCGGCGAGGAGCTTGAGCATCTCGGGCGTGCGGCGCACGACGTAGATCGGCTGCTTGCGCCACTTGGCGAGCGCCATCTGGCCGGGCTCCAGCTTCGAGAGGTCGAACTCAGTGGGAGCACCGAGGGCCCGGTCGCGCTCCGAGATCGTCCATGAGCTGATGAACGGCACCGCCGTGAACACTGCGCCGACCGACCCGGTCGCCACGGTTGCCGCCAGCAGGAACTTGCGCCGGCTATCGTCTACCCCGTCATCTGCGATGACGCCGTTGTCTACCATCGATCGGCTCTCCGAAGCTCTCACCGGTCCGCCCTCGCGAGCCCGTGCGCCGGTGCTGCGTTCATGCGCGACGCGCACGAACTTTCGTAGTTTCCGGCCTCGCGGGGGGCGGCGCATTATACACAAACGAGGCCGGGAGCCTGACCGGACCCGCGATGCCTCATCGCTCGTCCGCGCGGCGCGCTCGAACCTTCAACACCCGCCCCCTGCGTTAAGCTTCCGCGCATGGCAAGTAAAGTCGGACGAGTTCTGCTCTTCATCTTCGGCTCGATCATCTGCGGCCTCGCGCTTGCGTTTCTGGTCGTCGCCTGGCGCCCGGAACTGGTGCGGCCCGCCTCACCCGGGGTGGCGGTCGGACCAGGCGCGAGCCCCGCCGCCGCCGGCGCAGCCGCGGTGAGCACCTCAGCCGCGACCTCGCCGCTTGCGGCGCCGGCCTTGAGCCCGACGCCGGCTGCCGCCGCCCGCCCACTCGACGACTCCCTGCAGGCGCGGGTGAGCTACGCGGCCGGGGTGCAGCGTGCGGCGCCGGCGGTCGTCAACGTGTTCTCGGCACGGCTCGTGACCGAGCGCGTTGCGCCCTCGAGCCTCGATGAGCTGTTCGGGGGTTTCCTGCCGCGGTACCGGCAGCGCAAGGAGCAGACCCTGGGGTCCGGGGTGATCGTCGATGAACGCGGCTACATCGTCACCAACCATCACGTCATCGCGAACGCTGACGAGATCCAAGTCCAGCTCGCCGACGGTCGCACGGCAACCGCCCATATCGTCGGTCGCGATCCGGATACCGACCTCGCGGTGCTGCAGATCAAGCTGAAGAACCTGCCCGTGATGTCGCTCGGCAACTCCAGTCGCCTCGCGGTCGGGGATGTCGTCCTGGCAATCGGCGACCCGCTCGGGCTGGGCCAGACAGTCACCCACGGCATCGTGAGTGCGACGGGGCGCCAGCAGGGTATTGCCACGCTCGAGGACTTCATCCAGACCGACGCCGCCATCAACTTCGGCAACTCCGGCGGCGCGCTGATCAACACGAGCGGCGAGCTGGTGGGCATCAACACGGCCATCATCGCGCGCAACCTCGGCGTGGAGGGCATCGGCTTCGCCATACCCGTGAACCTGGTGCGCGGCGTCCTGAGCGATATCATCACCAAGGGCCGAGTGGTGCGGGGCTGGATCGGCATCGTCCCCGAGGACGTGAGCGAGGCGCAGGCGGCCCAGCTCGGGCTGCTGCACGGTGGCGTGCTCCTCACCCAGCTCTATCGGACGAGCCCGGCCGCCGATGCGGGCCTGCGTCCGGGCGACTTGCTGAGCGAGATGAACGGCAAGCCGCTCCAATCGGCGCAGGATGCGCTGCGGCGCATCGCCGTCATGCCGCCCGGCTCGAAACTCACCCTGGTCGGACTGCGGGGCAGCGCCGGCTTCGAGGCACACATGACAGTCGCGGAGCGGCCTCGCAATCGATAGGAGTCGCGATGAGCCCCGAGATCACCATCCGCAGCTTCGCCGATCGCGCGCGGCTCACGGCCGCGCTCGCCGAGCGGGTCGCGGCGGCAGTGACTGCCCCCGGCCCCGAGTCGCGCGCACTCATGCTATCGGGCGGCAGCACGCCGCTCCCGGCCTACCGGGCCGTGGCCGAGCGCGGCGGCCTGAAGGTCGCCGCTCGCCTCACCGTGCTGTACTCGGACGACCGCTACGTGCCCTCGAGCTCGGAGGCGAGCAACTACCATCAGACCCGGGTGCTGCTCGATCGGCTCGACTTGCCCGAGCAGCAGGTGCTGCGCGTGCGCACCGAGCTCGCGCTGGAAGAAGCGGCGGCGGATTACGAGCGGCGCATCGCGGGCCTCCTGAGCTCCGGTGCACGCATCGGCCTGGGGCTTCTCGGGCTGGGAGCCGACGGCCACACGGCCTCCCTGTTCAGCATGGCCGATCTCGAGCGCGCGCGGGGTTGCCTCGCCCTGGCCGTGCACCGGCCCGATGGGCGCGACGCCGTGAGCGTGACGCCGCAGCTCCTGGAGAAGATCGGCGAGCCGCTGTTCGTGGTGGCCGGCTCCGATAAGCGCGCCGCGCTCGGCGCGTTTCTCGATCGCACCGCGGAGTCGGTGGCGTACCGCGCAGTGTCGGGGTGCGCATCCGTCGCCGTGTGGGCGGATCGCGAAGCTTCGCCCTAGCAAGGGGCTCAGGGATGCTCCATGGCCGGCTCCTCGCACGAGCGGGTCCAGTCATGCGCAGTCGCACCGGGGTTGTGCCAGTTGCAGGCGGTCTCGATCAGATCGTCCGCCTTGCGAGGACCCCAGCTCGCCTGCTGATACTCGATGACGGGGCTCGTCCCGCCGAGAACCGGGTCGACGATCGCCCAGGCAGCCTCGACCTCGTCCTCGCGCGCGAACATCGTGGCCTCCCCGGCGAGTGCATCGCCGATCAGACGCTCGTAGGCGTCCATCTCGTCCGCCTGCTGCTGACTCACGAACAGCTCCACCTGCCGCCCGCGCATGACGGAGCCGGCTTCCTTGGCAAGGGCCCCGAAGGCGATCGCCACATCGGGACCTAAGCGAAAGCGCAGGTAGTTCGGCTGTTGCGGCGCGAGATCACCGAACACGCGCGCCGGCGGATCGTGCAGGTCGACTACGACCTCGGTTGCCGTGACCGGCAGGCACTTGCCCGTGCGCACATAGAACGGCACGCCGCTCCAGCGCCAGGAGTCGATCGCCAGGCGCACCGCCGCGTAGGTCTCCACATGCGAGTCCGGCGCCACGCCCTGCTCGCGACGATAGCCCTCGAACTGGCCGCGCACGAGATCGGTGTCCGCGAGCGGGCGAACCGCCCGGAACACCTTTACCTTCTCATCGCGCAGCGCCTCGCGGGCCATGCTGACCGGCGGCTCCATGGCGAGAAAGGCGACGACCTGCAGCAGGTGATTCTGCAGCACGTCGCGGATTGCGCCGGCCTCCTCGTAGAAGCGGCCACGGCCGGCCACCCCGATCTTCTCGGCCATGGTGATCTGCACGCTCGCCACGAAATTGCGGTTCCATACCGGCTCGAGGAACGAATTGGCAAAGCGGAAGTACAGCAGGTTCTGCACCGCCTCCTTGCCGAGATAGTGGTCGATGCGAAAGATCGCCGACTCGTCGAACACCTGGTGCAGCGTGCGATTGAGCGCGCGCGCCGAGGCCAGATCGCGCCCGAACGGCTTCTCCACCACCACGCGTGCGCCGGCCGCGCAGCCGGCAGCGCCGAGCTGCTTGACCACGACAGGAAACATGCTCGGCGGAATCGCGAGGTAGTGCAGCGGATGCTGCGCGCCGCCGAGTCCCGCACGCAGCCCCTGGAAGGTAGTCGCCTCGCGGTAGTCGCCGTCGACGTAACGCAGCAGCGCATCGAAGCGCGCCCCCACGGCCGGGTCGCGGTCGCGCACGAATTCCTCGAGGCTCGCGTGCACGCGCTCGAGGAACTGGGCGCGTGTCCAGCCGGCGCGCGCCACTCCCACCACGGGCACGTCGAGACGGCCACGCCGCACGAGGTTGTAGAGCGAGGGATAGATCTTGCGATAGCACAGATCGCCCGTTGCCCCAAACAGCACCAGCGCATCGGCCAGCTGTGACATCACTTGCGCTCGACGTGTCCGCCGAACCCGAGCCGCATGGCGGACAGCACTTTGTCGGCGAACTCGGCCCGGCCACGGGACTCGAAGCGCCCGAAGAGCGCCGCGCCGAGCACGTAGGCCGGCACCCCCTCCTCCACCGCGGCCTCGAGCGTCCAGCGGCCCTCGCCGGAGTCCGCGACGCGTCCGGCGAACTGCTCGAGCTGCGGATCCCTGGCAAGGGCCGCGGCCGCGAGATCGAGCAGCTGCGAGGTGATGATGCTGCCGTGACGCCACAGCTCGGCGACCGCCGCGATGTCGAGCCGATACTGAAACAGCCGGGGGTCTGAGAGTGGAGCGGTCTCCGCGTCGGTCTCGCGCGACTCGAGGCCGGCGTCGGCGTGTCTGAGGACGTTGAGACCTTCCGCGTAGGCGGCCATGAGTCCGTACTCGATACCGTTGTGAACCATCTTCACGAAGTGGCCGGCACCGTGCGCTCCGCAGTGCAGGTATCCGCGTGGCGCCGTTGCCGAGGCGGCCGCGGGCGGCGGCCCGACCGGCGGTGCGGCCGCCTTGCCGCCCGTGCCGGCAGCGGCGAGCCGCTCGTTCGAACCGGGAGCAAGTGTTGCGAAGATCGGATCGAGCGCCGCAACCACGGCGCGCTCGCCGCCGATCATCAGGCAAAAGCCGCGCTCGAGCCCGAGAACGCCGCCGCTCGTGCCGACATCGACGAAGTGCAACCCGGAGGGCTCGAGCTGCGCGGCTCGACGGATCGCATCGCGATAGTGGGAATTGCCGCCGTCGATGATGCAGTCGCCGCGCGCGAGCAGCGGCGCGAGCTGTGCGATGACGGCATCAACGCCGTTGGCCGGCACCATCAGCCACACGGCACGCGGCGGGGTCAGCGCGCCCACGAGCTCGGCCACGCTTGCGGCGGGGCGTGCGCCTTCGGCGGCAAGCGCGCGCACTGCCTCGCTCGAGCGGTCGTAAGCCGCACACGTATGCCCATCGCGCAGCAAGCGCCGGACCATGTTGGCGCCCATGCGTCCGAGTCCGATCATTCCGAGCTGCATGGCTATCCTTTCGACGTTGCGCGAATGGACTAGTTCGGTACGCGACGAATCTGTGCCCCGAGCTGCGCGAGCTTCTCCTCGATCGTCTCGTAGCCGCGATCGATGTGATAGATGCGCTCGACCTCAGTGCGGCCCTCGGCGACCAGGCCCGCGAGCACCAGACTCGCGGAGGCGCGCAGGTCCGTCGCCATGACCGGTGCCGCGGTCAGCCGCTCCACGCCACGGATGATCGCGGTGTTGCCTTCGAGGCGGATCTCCGCACCGAGGCGCCGCATCTCGAGCATGTGCATGAAGCGGTTCTCGAAGATCGTCTCGATGATGGTGCCCACGCCCGCGGCGACTGCGTTCAGCGCGGCGAACTGTGCCTGCATGTCGGTCGGGAAGGCGGGGTACGGCGCCGTACGCACATCGATGGCACGGGGCCGCCGCCCGCGCATGTCGACCTCGATCCAGTTGTCGCCGACGCCGAGCTTCGCCCCGGCCTCCTCGAGCTTGGCGAGCACCGCGTCCAGATGCTCGGGGCGGGTGTGCTTCACGCGCACGTGCCCGCGGGTGATGGCGCCGGCGACGAGATACGTGCCGCTCTCGATGCGATCCGGGAGCACTTCGTACTGGGTGCCGCGCAGCTTCGCCACGCCTTCGACGATGATCTTGTCCGTGCCCGCGCCGCGGATCTTCGCGCCCATCGCGATCAGGAAGTTCGCCAGGTCCACCACCTCGGGCTCGCGCGCGGCGTTCTCGATGATCGTTTGCCCCTGCGCGAGCGTCGCCGCCATCATGAGGTTCTCGGTACCGGTCACGGTCACCGTATCGAGCACCAGGCGCGCGCCCTTCAGGCGCGCGGCCCGCGCGCGGATGTAGCCCGACTCGATCTGGATATCGGCGCCCATCGCCTGCAGGCCCGCCACGTGAATGTTCACCGGCCGCGCACCGATCGCGCAGCCGCCGGGCAGCGACACATCGGCACGGCCGAAGCGCGCGAGCAGCGGCCCGAGGACCAGGATCGAAGCGCGCATGGTCTTCACGAGGTCGTACGGCGCGAAGCACTCCTTGAGCGTCGAGGCATCGACCTCGATGCGCATGCGCTCATCGATCGTGACGCTGACGCCCATGCGCCCCAGCAGCTCGATGGTGGTGGTGACATCCTGCAGATGGGGCACGTTCGCGACGACGACGGGATCGTCCGCCAGCAGCGCCGCCGCGAGGATCGGCAGGGTCGCGTTCTTGGCCCCCGAGATGCGCACCTCGCCCTCGAGGGGGGTGCCTCCCTGGATCTGCAGCTTATCCACGGCGCGCCGCCGACTCTTCCGGAGTCAGCGCCTCGATCGACAGCGCGTGAATCTCGCGTCCGACGCGCTCGCCGAGGGTGCGGTAGATGAGCTGGTGCCGGGCGAGGTTGCGCTTGCCAGCGAACTGCGTGCACACGACTCGGGCGGCGAAATGGGTGTTGTCGTCGGAGCGTACCAGCACCTCGGCGCCGGGCAGCCCTGCGCGGATCAGCTCCGCGACCTGTTCGGGATTCATGGCCGCATTTTAGCGGATATCATTGGTGCCATGAGCCCGACAGCCGCACCCGATACCGCGCCCCTCATCGCCTCGGCGCGCCGCGCGCTCGAGATCGAGGCGCGCGCGGTGCAGGCGCTCGGCGCACGCCTGGATGCGCGCTTTGCGGCGGCCTGTCGGGTCTGCCTGGGTTGCCAGGGACGCGTCGTCGTCACCGGCATCGGCAAGTCCGGACACATCGCCGGCAAGATCGCCGCGACGCTCGCGAGCACGGGCACTCCGTCATTTTTTCTGCACCCGGCGGAAGCCGGTCACGGCGATCTCGGCATGATCACCAGAAACGATGCCGTGCTCGCACTGTCCAACTCCGGAGAGACGCCGGAGCTCGTGGTGCTGCTGCCGCACCTGAAGCGTCTCGGAGTACCGCTGATCGTGATGACCGGCAAGACCGATTCGACGCTGGCCCGCGCCGCGACCGTCGCGCTCGATGTCAGCGTTCCCGAGGAGGCTTGCCCCTTGAATCTCGCGCCCACCGCGAGCACGACGGCGGCGCTCGCAATGGGCGATGCGCTCGCCGTGACGCTGCTCGAGGCGCGCGGCTTCACCGCGCAGGATTTCGCGGCCTCCCACCCCGGCGGGACGCTCGGTCGGCGCCTGTTCCTGCGCGTCGAGGACGTGATGCGCCGCGGCGAGGACCTGCCGCGAGTAGGGCCAGACACCCCGCTCGGCGAGGGCCTGCTCGAGATGTCGCGCAAGGGGCTCGGCATGACCGTCGTGGTCGATGCCGAGGATCGCGTGCTCGGGGTGTTCACCGACGGCGACCTGCGGCGCGCGCTCGACCGGCACACCGACATTCATAAGGCGGCCATGCGCTCGGTGATGACGGCGAACTGCAAGGCCATCGGACCCCGCGAGCTTGCCGCCGAGGGCGTGCACCTGATGGAGCTTCACCGGATCACGACACTGCCGGTGGTGGACGAGGCTGGCAAGCTCATCGGCGCGTTCAATGTGCACGATCTGTTCCGCGCCGGTGTGATGTGAGCTCGACCGCCGCGTCGATCGAGCTGCTGGTGCTCGATGTGGACGGGGTGCTCACGGATGGGCGGCTGTACTTCGGGCCCCGGGGCGAGGCTCTGAAAAGCTTTCACGTCCGCGACGGTCACGGCATCAAGCAGCTGCGCCGAGCGGGGATCGCGGTCGCGGTCATCAGCGGACGGCGCTCGGCGGCCACGCGCAGCCGCTGCCGTGAGCTCGGGATTCGCCACGTGCTCGAGGGCGTCGAGGACAAGCTGAGCGCGCTCGAGGAGCTGTGCCGTCGGCTCGACATCGTCCGCGAGCGCTGCGCCTGCGTGGGTGACGACACTCCCGACGTGCCCCTCATGCGGGCGGTCGGTCTTGCCTTCGCCGTCGCCGATGCGCACCCGGAAGCGCGCCGCGCCGCCGATCGCACCACCCGGCTGGCAGGCGGTCACGGCGCGGTGCGCGAGGTGTGCGACCAGCTGCTGCGGGCACGGCGCGCGACGCGGGGCGGGCGATGATCCGGGTACTCGCCGCCGCCGTAGTCATCGCCATGATCGTCGTCGGCTGGCTGCTGCTGGATCGGCAGCAGAACTACGCCATGCTGGCGGCGCCGCCCCCGCCGACGACCCCGAGCCCCGGCTACTCGGCGAGCGATGCGGAAATCGTCGAGACCGGACCGGACGGCCTCAATCTGTATACCCTGCGGGCAAGCACGATCACGCAACTTCCGGATGATCAGGTCGTCTCGCTCGAGCAGGTGCGCATGCAGTTGAAGGACGACAGCGGCGGGCTCTGGAACGTGAATGCGGATCACGGGCAGATTCTGCAGGACGTGGACCTGCTCGAGCTCACGGGCCACGTCGACATCGCCGGGTTCCTGCAGGGCTCCGATCAGCCCGCACACATCACGACGGGCCGGATTTCGCTGGATACCCGTACCGACCTGGCAACGACGAAGGACACCGTCGACTTCGATTGGGCTGGCAGCCACCTGCGTACGCGCGGGCTCTCCGCCAACTTGAAGGACCATAGCCTGAAGCTAGAATCCGACGTGCATGGCACCTTGCGTCCCTGACATTGCCTTACACGGCTCGAAGCTCGCGTGGTGCGTGCTCACGCTGCTGCCGGCGCTCGCGGCAGCCCGCGGTGAAGCGCCGGTGAGCCCGGCTGCGACGACGCCCGCGACCGTGGCGGGGGCTGCGCCGGCTGCGGATCGCGGTACCACGCAGCTGATGACGAATCGCGGCCTCATCAAGGTGGAATCCTCGACCACCGAGATCGACGGCAAGTCGCATCAGATCGTGCTGCACGACGTCGTCGTCTCGCAGGGCGACCTCAAGGTGAAGGCGGACCGGGCCGAGGGCACCGCCCTCGACAAGAACAGTCACTGGGTCTTCTCCGGCAACGTGCTCATCAGTGCCGAGGCGCGCGGCACAGTGCGCTCGGAGCGCGCGACCGTCGAGTTCGACGACGGTGTGATGTCCCGGGCTGTCGCCACCGGCAGTCCGGCGGAGTTCGAGCAGACCGGCCCGGATACCACACAGCTCGCCCAAGGGCACGCGGACTCGATCGACTACAGCGTCTCGTCGGGCACCGTGAAGCTCACCGGCAGCGCCTCCGTCACCCAACCCGGCCGCAAACTCGACGCCGCCGTCATCGTGTACAGCATTCGCGAGCAGCAGGTGCAGGCGGCCAACCGCGTCGAAGTCACGATCGATCCGAAGCAGGATACGAAGCGAGTGCCCAAGCCGTGACCGATGCGCCGCTCCGGGCCGCCGGTCTCGCCAAGAGCTACAAGTCGCGCAAGGTCGTGAGCGAGCTGTCGCTCGAGGTACGGCAGGGCGAGGTCGTGGGCCTTCTCGGGCCCAACGGCGCGGGCAAGACGACCGCCTTCTACATGATCGTCGGCCTCGTCGGCTGCGATGCCGGACGCATCCACCTCGGTGAGCTGGACGTGACGTTCCTGCCCATGCACCGCCGTGCGCAGCTCGGCATCGGCTATCTGCCGCAGGAAGCCTCGGTGTTCCGCAAGCTCTCGGTCGAGGACAACGTGCTCGCGATCCTGGAGACACGCGAGAACCTGGATCGCGGCGCGCGCCAGCAGCGGCTGGAGGAGCTGCTCGAGGAGCTGCGCATCGGCCACGTCCGCAAGTCGCTCGGGCTGTCCCTGTCGGGCGGGGAGCGGCGTCGTGTGGAGATCGCGCGGGCGCTGGCGGCGGAGCCGCGCTACATGCTGCTCGATGAGCCCTTCGCTGGAGTCGATCCCCTCTCCGTGCTCGACATTCAGCGCATCGTGCGCGAGCTCACCGGGCGGGGGATCGGGGTCCTGATCACGGACCATAACGTCCGCGAAACCCTGGGGGTCTGCGGTCGTGCGTACATCATGAACCAGGGTTTGGTGATTGCATCTGGAACTGCAGAAGAAATCCTTGCAAACCCCCAAGTCCGTGAGGTGTACTTGGGAGAGTCGTTCCGTCTCTGACCCGTCCGGTGGGGGAGGAATTTTGTTGGATTTCATAGCGTTACGTAAGGACGCACGCCTGTAGTGCAAGAACCATGCTGAAACCGTCCCTGCAGCTGAAATTGGGTCAGCAATTGACGATGACCCCGCAGCTGCAGCAGGCCATCCGCCTTCTCCAGCTCCCTGCGCTCGAGCTTCAGGCGCACATCCGCGAGCTGCTCGAGAGCAACGTCATGCTGGAGCCGGTGGAGGATGCCGAGGCGACCGGCCAGTTCGAGGCCGTCGAGCCTCCGGCCCCCCAGCCCGAGCCCGTCGCCCAGCCCGCCCCGGATGCGAGCGTCGAGGTCATCGATGACCATTGGGGAGAGCACAGCAGCGGGCCTGCCGAGACTTCCTGGAGCGGTGACGACGACGATCGGCAGCAGGAGTTCGCCGATTCCTCCGGCGAGTCCGTCCAGGAGCACCTGCTGTGGCAGCTCGAGCTCGCCGGTCTCGAGCCGCGCGAGCTCGCCATCGCAAGCGCGATCGTCGATGCCATCAACGATGACGGCTACATCACCGAGTCGCTCGAGGAGATCGCCACTACCCTGAAGCCGGAGATCGAGTGCGATGCGGCGGAAGTCGAGAAAGTGCTGGCGCGGGTCCAGGCGCTCGACCCCCCCGGCGTCGCGGCGCGCTCCGTCGGCGAATGCATCGAGCTGCAGTTGAAGCAACTCGATCCGGAGACCCCCGGGCTCGCCACCGCCATTGCGATCGCGCGCAGCCACCTCGAGCTCGTTGCCGGACGCGAGCTGTCATTGCTGCGGCGCGAGCTGCGCACGACGGACGAGGAGCTGGCCTCGGCTCTGATCCTGGTGCGCGCCTGCCACCCACGACCCGGGGCTACCGTGAGCGCAGGCTCGGCCGAGTACGTCGTGCCGGATGTGTTCGTGCGCCGCACCGACCATGGCTGGTCCGTGGAGATCAACGCCGCCACCCTGCCGCGCGTGCGTCTGAATCACAGCTACGCGAGCCTGATCGGCCGCAGCGCGAGTCACGCGACGATGCGCGCGCAGCTGCAGGAGGCCCGCTGGCTGCTGAAGAGCCTCGAGATCCGCAACGACACGCTCATGAAGGTCGCGCGCTCCATCGTGCAGCGGCAGGCGGCCTTCCTCGAGCACGGCGAGGAGCACATGCGGCCGATGATCCTCAAGGACATCGCCGAGGCGGTTGAGATGCACGAATCCACCATCTCGCGCGTCACCTCCGGCAAGTACATGCACACGCCGCGCGGGGTCTTCGAGCTGCGCTATTTCTTTTCCAGCCAGGTCGAGGGTGCGGACGGCTCGGGCACGTCCTCGACGGCCATTCGCGCCAAGATCAAGAAGCTGGTCAAAGAGGAAGATACCGAGAATCCGCTGAGCGACGGACGCATCGCCGAAATCCTCTCGGCCGAGGGCATCCCGGTCGCGCGCCGGACGGTGGCGAAGTACCGGGAGGGCATGGGCATCGCCCCCTCGAACGAGCGCCGCCGGGCGAGTTCGAAGCCATGAGCAAGTGTCAGGACAAGCAAGGAGACGGCATATGCGGCTCAACGTCACCGGTCACCACGTCGAGGTCACGCCCGCGCTGCGGAACTATGTGGAAAAGAAGCTCGAGCGCATCGTGCGTCACTTCGACCATGTGATCGACGTTCACTGCGTGCTGACCGTTGAGAAGCTGCGCCAGAAGGCCGAAGCTACCGTGCACGTGAGCGGCTGCGACATCCACGCCGACGCCACCGAGCCGGACATGTATGCCGCCATCGATGCGCTCTCGGACAAGCTCGACCGCGGTGTGCGCAAGCACAAAGAGAAGCTCACCGATCACCACGCCGGCGCCAAGCGCTCCCTGCGCGTGTAGTCGCCTCTTCGCGCAGCGAGTGTCCTCGGCGTGCGCATAATCGTCATCAGCGGGCTGTCCGGGTCCGGCAAGAGCGTGGCGCTGCACATGCTCGAGGATCTCGGCTTCTACTGCATCGACAACATTCCGGCGGCGCTGCTTAAGCCGTTCATCTCCCACACCGTGCGCAGCGCCGAGTCGACCTACCAGCGCACCGCGGTCGGACTCGATGCGCGCAACACCGCGGCCGAGATCGCCACGGTTCCGCAGCTGCTCGATGAGTTGAAGCGCGGCGGCATCCAGTGCGAGGTGCTGTTCCTGGTCGCGAGCGAGGAGGAGCTGCTGCGACGCTTCGCCGAGACGCGCCGCAAGCACCCGATGAGCCGCGAGCACGTGGCGCTGCGCGAGGCCATCGAGCTCGAGCGGCGGCTGCTCGAGCCGATCGCCTACGCCGCCGATCTCACGGTCGACACCTCGCGCATGGGGATGCACGA
>Ga0335081_10005349_pt1 | contig 20311 bp, 10 predicted proteins | sample Lox_Sample_35_FD_206713 | JGI IMG/M metagenome (GOLD analysis project Ga0335081, IMG submission 206713) | Soil microbial communities from Loxahatchee National Wildlife Refuge, Florida, United States - Lox_Sample_3.5 | ecosystem: Environmental > Terrestrial > Soil > Wetlands | place: USA... | reverse complement strand
CCGTCGATCCCGTGGCAGAAGACCCTCGGTAATCGCGTATATCTTTGTGAATACTGAGAAAGCGACGGCTTGAAAGCCAATCAGAATTGCGATCATGGCATGGAGCAAAGTGTCCACGTCAAAATTAATACCGCGAATCGTCTGTGGACCGCGCAGAAGCCATGCCCCTGTTATCACACCAACCAGCATCAGCAGAACACCCGGATACAGAAACAGCCACCGCGGGCTGTACAGCAGCATAAAACGAAGGTGACGCCAGCCGTCTCGCCAGGTGCAAAGATGCGGACGTCGGCCTCGTCGATCGGGCGCAAGGGTGGTGGGCACTTCGGCAATGCGCAAACCCATTAGGGTCGCCTTTACGACCATCTCGCTGGCGAACTCCATCCCGCTGGTGCGCATACCGAGTTTTTCGTATCCCGACTTGCTGAATCCCCGGAGGCCGCAATGAAAATCACCGATGTCACTTTTGAAAAACATGCGCCCTATAAACGACAGTACCGGGTTACCGAGATAGCGGTGCAGTGGCGGCATGGCTCCAGGCTCAATCCCACCTTTGAATCGATTGCCCATAACCAACTCGTGCCCGTCTCGCAGCTTATCCAGGAAACTGGGGATGTGGGTAAAGTTGTACGTATCATCCGCGTCGCCCATGACAATGTATCGACCACGCGCTGCTTGGATGCCACCCATTAAGGCGCTGCCGTAGCCCTTTGGCTCTACATCCACGATGCGCGCACCGAGATTGCACGCGATATCCTGAGAGCCATCTGTGCTGCCGTTATCGGCGACAACAATCTCTCCGTCGATACCGTACTGCTGAAAGGTGCATTTAATTTTTTGGATGCAGGCCCCTAATGTGCGAGATTCGTTAAGGCATGGAAGTACAACCGAGAGTTCCGGCTCAGCTACAGTGGGATCCGGACGGTACGCTGGGCGCTCGAGAGAATGAATGACCGAAGAATTCATTACTTCTTGCTCCTCACGGACAGCGCTATGTCACTCTGCACAGGTCACGGTCAGAACGAGTATCTTTCGATCAGTAGTTTGATCGAAAACTAGTACACGGCTCGATAGGTGGCCACTCCCGTGGCGATGCTCACAATCGATTGCAAAGTCCGCTCCCCAGCGTATTTGCCTTTGCTGGTAGGAACGAAGACGACATCCTCAGCTTGCAACTTCATATCAGGTTCCTTAGCCTGCATGATCTTCTTAAGATCGACTGGGATCTCTGACTGGCCGTTTTCGGTTTTGCGGACTATCTTGGCTTTGTGCAAGTTGGCGTCGGAATTGGCGCCTTCTGCCATCGCCAATGCCTGCAATATCGTGATGTGGCCGCTGTTGTCCATCAGGACTCCCATGGCGTGCTTTACGTCGCCAACCACATAAACGATACCTGCTTTCGACACAACCACCGTATCGCCAGGTGAAATGTCGATGTTCGCCTCGATATTTTTTTGTGGATCAGGAGAAAAGGTAACGGTTCTGAGAGCCACACCTTTATTCCGGCTAGCGATGGTCACCACTTGTCCGGCTTTAGGAGTCGTTCCTCCGGCCATCGACACTACATCGAATAAACGCCGCGGACCGGTGATTGGATAAACTCCAGGTTTCTGCACTTCACCAAGCACAGATACACCTTGGGTAGCAAATTCTTTCTCAAAAACTGACACCTGCGGATCAGAAAAAAATCCTTTGTCGATAAGACGCTTGCGGATGGTCTGCTCCGCCTGCTCAATCGTCTGTCCTGCGACGTGCACCTCTCCAACTAACGCCAGCGGGATATCACCGTTTGCCGAAACCCTCACTTCCTGGTCGTAATCTGTTGCGCCCAAGACACCAATTTTAAGTAAATCTCCCACCCCAATTGTGAGTTCGTGATCTGAAGTATTGGTCTCAGGTGGCAGCGGCGTTGCGGTACTAGGCGACGATGAAGGAGTCAGTCCGCTTGCTGCCGCCTGCGAAGAACCAGTCGCGGACGGGGATGCCGCTTGTGCAAGCGCCGCATTGGCACAGAGACAGATTATCGAGACTGCCGATAGCTTCCTAAACAGCACTGCAAAATTCATTGCATTTCCTCACAACAAACATTGGACATTGTCCGATTATAGTGCCAACTCCGCGAACACCCATTTTGCTTGATGGCAGTAAAGCTGGCAGTTTCGAGGGAGAGTCAAGTGTCTAAATAAGACTGGAGAGCCGTTTCCGTGTTAGCAAAATGCTGCGGATGCCCGCCGGTGAGGGCGGGCATCCGCAAGGTTGATTACTGGACGGTGAGGGTCAGAGTCTGTGTCTGAGTCGTCGCGCCCGTCGCCGTACCCTGCACCGTGATGGTGTAGGTCCCGGCAGGTGTGCCACCACCTCCGCCTCCACCGCCGCCGTTGGATGATCCGCCACCGCAAGCCACCATGAACACGATGCCGGTAATTGCGAGGCAAAGCAACATGACGGCAACCAGTTTCTTGCGTCGTGAGGTGAAGCCGGCTCCCAGGAGCGTCATTCCGCCGATCGGGAGCAGCATGGCATAGAAGATCCCAGTCGAACGTAGTGATTTCGCGGTATTGCCGGTCGTGCTCACGGTTAACGTGGAAGTTCCGTTGGATATTGCACCGAACGAGCAGGTTGGTGCGGGGCTGCCTCCTCCTGTAATGCTGCTGCACGACAGGCTGACGCTGCCATTGAAGCCGTTGGTGGGTGTGATGGTGATAGTTGAAGTAGCGGATCCACCCGCCGAAACTGTCGCGGGTGATAGTGCCGATGCCGTCATGGTGAAGCCGGGCGCCGTGCTGCCATTCACCGTAAGGCTTACCTGAGCAGTATGGTTCAGCTGTCCTGACGTTCCGGTGACCGTCACAGTTGACGTTCCCGACGGAGTAGCCGCGCTGGTTAGAATTGTCAACGTCACCGGTGTTGATGCGCTGACCGGTACCGGGCTCTTAGGAGTAAATGAGCAACTGGCACCAGCCGGCAGGCCGGAGCACGCAAGCGTGACAGAGGCGTTGAAACCGTTGCCAGGAGCCAATGTCAGAGCATAGGAAGCGTTGCTTCCCGCGTTCACAGTTGCGCTGGTGGGGGGATTGGCAGTGATCGAGAAATCTCCCGCTGCCGCACCTGCAGCCGCTTTAAACGAGACCGATTGAATTACCCAGTTGCCATTAGCCACGGAAGCTTGTGCTTCACAGCTACCGACGCTGGATGTGATCATATGCTGGGCGTTGTCGCCGTTCTTGGTGTAGTCCACCATCGCGTAGCCTGGTCCTGCGGCATTAACCAAGTTACCTACGGTGGCGCCAGCCACAACAAGTTCGACCGCGGAGGTAGTCGTGCAAGGTCCACCGGCTGTCGTGTCGGCCATTGTGCCAGAACCAGAAAATCCGACAACCTGGTCCAGTGGGTTATTGGGATCCAAACCCGTGTACTCTAAAACGCGTATATCGGGAGCATGGGCCGGCTGGGAAAAGTTGACGGTGATCGTATTCGGAGTCACGCCGTCTCCGCCTGCGAGATTCTTCGCGTAATAGATTACCTGGCTTAACCCCGTACCCTGGGTAGCATTTAAGGCTTGCGTATAGGTGTTGCCCTCAGTGTCAATTACGGTCGCCACCGTAGCGCTGGTATCACTCCACCCGATGATAACCACATTCAGATTGCCCTTCGTTTGGTTATTTAGCATCGGCACTTGAACAGTTTGAGAGCAGCATGTAGGACTCGCTGCGTCACCGCGCTGGATGTAGTGAATCGCTCCGCTGGTGATTGAGTAGGTGTAAACGCTAGAGACTAGGCCAGAACTGCCACCATCGGTGTTCGTTACAGTCGCATCGGCAGCTCCTGAGGGCATTGCAGGGACAACTGCCGTGATGCTGGTGCTGCTGAGGGTCACGACAGTAGCAGGCAGGGCGGGAGCACCTTGCGCCTCGAGCGCGGGATTATTGATTGTGACTTTCGCGCCAGGAAGGAATTGGTTTCCTGCAATGACTACCTGATTCCCTCCGTTGTTATCTCCGCTGGCAGGAGTGAAACTGCTGATCGAAGGACCTGATGCTGAAAATGTGAAAGCGCCAACGGCGGACGCATTCGTGCCATCCGTGTTCACCACGGTCACGTCCTTAAGACCAGCCGTGTCTGGTGGGAAATTGCACACGATAGTAGTCGCACTTTGAACTACGCAGTTCACAGCTGAAACACCCGCAGGAGCAGTTCCGAAGAGAACCATTGCGCCGGCGCGGAAATTCGTGCCGGTGATGGTCACTACGTCAGCGGAGTTATCGGAACCGGTATCTTGTGCTGATGTGGGGGTTATGGGCGTGGTAGGATCCAGCGTCGGTGCCGCACCAGTTGTAACGGCAGTGGTTGCAAAAGCTGCCATCTGCAATACCCATCCGCCACTGACGCCATCGCTCACGCTGTTAGCGCCAGCACCCGCTGCCTGGTCTCCTACGACGTTTCCATCCGTCGTGCGCTGCCTAACCGTGAAACTGCCACCGCTCGAATTAAAGGCTCCGGTCGTGGTGCCACCGGCAACAAGCAGGTCACCCGCGTTGTTAGGAGTTGCACTTCCGCTGTTCGCCGGGCTGCCGCTTCCGACAGCGCCGGAGACGACATCGAGAACAGATGTTGCACTTAGTCCGCTGTACTCCAACACGAAAACGTCGGGGAATGTAACGGAGTTAGTGTTAAAGGTCACCGTCACAGTGTTTGCGCCGGCCTTGATATTGGGGGCGTACCAGATGTTCTGGGAAACTTGCGATGCGGTACCAATATTCACGGTATTGGTTCCGACGGCCTCGGCATAAGTATTTCCTTGCGAGTCGGTGACGGAAACGACGCCTGACGAAGCGCCCCAGCCCACGACCACCACGTTCGTGTTTCCCGCAGTTTGGGCGTTCGCGAAAGCAACGCCAACCGTGGACGGGCTGTTGGCTGGAATGGGCGAGTTATCTGCCTCCTGTACGAATGTTTGTCCAACCGCCATGCTCGACATGAGTAGTGCCACGGCAGCAATCAAGCAAATTTGAAGTGAAATGTACCCAACGCCTTTTGTGGTCCCAGAATTTCTCACTGATTTTCGCCTCACTGATTTAGATAGAATTTGCGGATTTTCTCTGGCCGAGGTGTACCTGATACACGGCATCTCGTGGGAGAAAAGTTCTTACTTGGGGGAGTGCTGGAAACGCTCGCGCTATTATGCTCAACGCGCTGAGAGGTCAAGCAGATTGAATTCCCAACTGGATACTATTAACCAATTCTTTAACAACAATTTACGGGAATGCGCTCTGAGGAACCGATGCCCGTCACTGCAAAAATCTGCACATAACTGGACATCAGAGCGGTAGTTCTTTACTCTCGCGTGCCTAGTTGTCCGCATCGAGGTCTCATTAATAATGAAGTCACCAGCTGAGAAGTTTGTTCGGAACGATACGTGCCAAAAAGCCAGCCAGAGTTGCACTTGTTGTAGACTGCCCCTCAAGAGGCTGCAAGCGCGCGCATGCCATCAATCGGTCAACATGTTTTTAAGGCAATCGGACTCATTGCGATTTTTAGCGCGATTTTGGGTGTTGCGGCCAGCCTGCTTGCCTATTTAAGTCTGCGGTTTGTTCGTTCCCGAAAGATTCCGGTTGGTGTGGGAGCGTCGTGGTTTGAAATTTGTTCTCGGGCCTTTAATGAGCTGGCGCGACGAAAGAGATTGGCTGTCATTATTGTCGGCCTTGCTTGCCTTGGATTCCGTGCTGCTCTGCTTCCCGTCATGAAGGTACCCGAGCCGAGCGCTCATGACGAATTCAGTTATTTACTGGCGGGTGATACGTTCGCTCACGGGCGCCTTACAAATCCTACGCCTCCCATGTGGATGCACTTTGAGAGCATGCACATCAACGTGAGGCCTACGTATATGTCGATGTATCCGCCAGGACAAGGCTTTGTTTTGGCCTTTGGCGAACTGCTGGGTCATCCCTGGATTGGCATCTGGCTGGTGGCTGGCCTTGGCTGCGCAGTGATTGTCTGGGCCTTGCAAGCTTGGCTGCCGCCGAGATGGGCACTGCTTGGCGGTCTGCTGGCAACGTTGCAATTCGGCGCTCTGTGCTATTGGGCGAATACTTACTACTGTACGTGGTTGCCGGCGATCGGCGGCGCCTTGGTGCTTGGGGCGCTGGGACGGCTGCGTCATCGATTGCGCGCTTCGCAGTCTGTCATCTTGGGAGTCGGAGTCAGCGTGCTGGCAGTCACGCGCCCTTACGAAGGTTTGGTCTTCTGCATTTCGGTGGCTGCCGTATTGTTCTACTGGATCATACGACCAAAGCGTGGCACTCTGCCCCAGACCATCTCACGCATGGTCCTCCCAGTTGGTTTAGTCATGGTCTTGCTGGGACTCTTTCTTGGCTACTACAACTTCAGGGTGTCGCGAGATCCACTAATCATGCCGTACAAGCTCAACCAGCAAAACTATGCGGTGGTGCCTTTGTTTATTTGGCAGCATTTGAGAAGCGATATCCCCGTGTACCGGAATGCCGAGATGCGCAATTATTACCTCGGTTGGGAGGTCTCGGAATATCGCAATACCGTGGCGAGCGGCTTAGCACGGATGACTTGGATCAAATTTGAGCGCTACTGGTGGTTTTACATCGGGCCGATCCTGACCGTGCCTCTGTTTGCGTTACCGTGGGCACTACGGGATCGACGCATTCGAATTCTATTGATCGTGACAGCGGTCACGCTGATTGGTCTGGAAGTAGAAGTTTGGAGCCATCCTCATTACGCCGCGCCGCTGACCTGTGCTTTCCTGGCGATCGTGTTGCAATGCATGCGTCATCTGCAATTCTGGCGGTGGCACAACTGGCGAGTTGGGCGGGCGATCGTGTGGACCGTTGTTCTGGCCTGTTTTGTCGTCGATGCTGCCTGGGTCAGTGCCATGCTGGTGCACGTAAATGAAGTGCGACTTTATATGGCGGGTAGCCAGGATCGTCCTAAGATCGCACGTCAACTCGGACAGATTTCCGGTAAGCATCTAGTAATCGTTCATTATGGGCCGTCGCACCCCGTATTTCGAGAATGGGTCTACAACAGCGCAGATATTGAGAAGGCTGGAGTAGTTTGGGCGCGCGACTTGGGGCAAGAATGTGACGCAGAGCTCATTGCCCGATTCTCAAATCGTAAGATCTGGATTGTAGATCCTGATTCCAATCCGATCCAGCTGCAGACCTATTCGCCTTCAGTTAGCACGGGAGAAAATCGCTGTATGGCCGATTCAGGACAATGATCTACGCTGCAAAGATCTGTTCAGATCTCAACCGGCTCTACGGGACGCACTCTGGAATCGTCGTGTGAGGGGGAAGCGGCGATCGAGCTGCTTGACGTGGGTTTTCTGATGATGAACATCGGGAATTTGCCGAGACGTGCAGCCAAACGGGGGAATTTCTCTTCCCACCAGTAAATTAATTTTAGAAGAGTCCTGCCGAAGAAACGCTCCCGGACATAGTAATCGAGAAACCTCTGGTCCACTGCTCTCCAACACACCAAGTCGAATCGGCAGAACTTCGACAGTTCAGCCTTAAACCATTTGTAAGTGTGCGCGTGAAAGTAAAGACCGCGCGCAGGCCGAGGCGCCGACGAAGCCTGCGATGCAGGATGCGTTTCGCGCTTTCGCCCAAATGCCCTCTGAATGGCATGCAGAGTATTGAGCACAACCGGGCTTAAGGGAATTTCAGCCAATCGCACGATGAGTGAATGTGTACCCCAGTTGTAGATCATCAGTTCTGTGCCGCCCGGCTTGAGCACACGATAGAGTTCTGTAAGAGCTTTTAACTGTTCATCGCCAGGCACGTGATAAATCGTGTGCAGGCTGATTACTGCGTCGCAGACATCATTTTGGAGGGGTAAATTGGTGATGTCTCCAAGTATGTAGATTCCCTTATTCCCGAGTTTCTTCTTGCATTGCTGAAGCGCCACAAAGGATAGGTCGATGCAAATACGCTTTTCGAAGGGTTCGGAATACTGCAGGTACTCGGGCTGGGGTATAGCACCGGAAGCCACATCCAGGACGTACTTACCGCCTGTTTGGAGATATTTCAGGGGGCGAAGTTGAGTTTTATGACCATATTCCTGGGAAACCGGCCGGAGATCGCCGAATGAAATCGCATCGAGGCATAAGCCTCCTTCTCCGGTCTGCCAGCCAAACTGGTCGTACCAATCTTTCACAACTTTCTTTTCTTCCCGCAGCTGATTTCGACGGGAATCAGGCCCCACGGATGGATCCAACACTATCGCGAAGGGCGCAAGCAACATCATGATGCCATCTTCGACTATGTAGGCAAACTGCCCATCATCAGACACCAGGGCGCGCGTAAGAGGTCTCTGCACAGAGGTTCGGTCGAGGTGCTGTAATCGCTTGCTTAGAATCCGACGGTTCAACTGGTTCAGTTGCTCATCCGCCATCGTTTTCAGACCAGAGCCGGTGACAGGGCAACGTAATATTTCTTCCATGTTCTTCCTTCCTGAAAAGAATTCTTGATGGTCTAACATCAGCCAGATACTTGCAATTATTGCTGCGATTGCGGGAGAGGTGCGATTTTGCTCAAATCGTAAAGATCTGCTTCAGCGCCGGCTGCGGTAAAAGAGCTGATTCGCGGACCCATCTGACCGAGGTAAAATTCGAGGAATTTTGCGTCTTGGGCACCGACACCGTGAATGTGCGAGATTACGACCCAAACACGGTGGCCACGCAGGCGGTCCAAGTCAGATTCATAGGATTGCGGGTTACTGCCCGAAGCAGTCCCGATCTCCACATTGCCAAGCTGCCAGTGATTTCGCTCCGAGTAGTAGTCGAATGCCGGTTCGGCCCCATAGAACACGTAGACCAGATCCCCGGATTGCTCGTTGCTGCGAACGTCACTCAGTAAGGGCCTGATTTCCTCTGGACGCATGACTCCAGGTTGATCAACTTCGGCGTGTGGTTTGGCAAAATGATGCAAGGCATAGACAGCCGGATCGAGAAACACGAGCGCAATGAGCACGGCCCCAGTGCTGGGCAGGTGCGTGCTTGCGGAAGACCTCAGAAATTCAACGCCTTCAGCAACGAGCAACAACACAGCAGGCAACAGGAACAAGGTAAGGCGCCCGCCGAACGGATACTTGTGCAATCCTGATGCAATCAACGTGAAAAGAGCGGGAATCAGAAAGAGGAATACGCGTTCCCGCGATTTCCGATATGTGACGATTACGCCGACCAAGAAAAGTAGAGCGGCCAGCCCGGTGAATTTCCATCCTGCCGAACTGCTAAAGAATTCGAAGAAACTATCGACAAACCATTTAACATCGGTCACCGATCGTGGTGGAAGTGGCATGAAGTTGGTCTTCCAGTAACTAAGCAATTCACTGTCGCCGGACAAGTTCCGCAGTGTCACGAAGTAGCACAGGGCGAGACTTACGACCCAACATACCCCCACGGAAAGGACGCGCAAGAGCCGTGACCAATCTTTTGCGACGAAAAGCGATACAGAAACAGTGACTCCAATTCCGGCGAGAACGAATATTGACGAATGTGACATCCAAATCGCGATCGCTCCCAACAAAGCCACCGACACACTTTGTATAGTTCCCCACTCCCACTCACTGCCTTCGATCATCAGCCAGTACAGCAGAGCTGCGATCGCAACATCCATCGAATACTGCTTTACCTCCGACGAGTAATAAATCAGGGTCGGTGAAATGGCAAACAATGCTACAGCAATCGGCAATGCACGTCCCTGTAAAGTTGTGGTGGCCAGCTTATAAAAGAAGATGAGGGAAGCAATACCCGCCAACAGTGGAAACAATCGCAACGAGTACTCGCTGCCACCCCATAAACGCACCGCCAGTTTTTCCAACAGCAAGAAACCAATCGGCGCGCCCTGATGGTATTGCATGGGGTGGAATAACCCCGCCGTGGAGCGATGGAGCAGGTTCAGCGAGAGGTACGCTTCATCCATCCACAGCGACCGGTTCAGCAAATACTGAACCAGCCGCAGGATGCAGCCGACTCCAACCGCCAGCAGGGTCAAGCGCCGCGAGAAGATCTTGCGAGATTTTTCGTGCTCGGGCTGTCGATGGCTGTTGGAGGCGTAGATTTCCGGTTCGACTTTGGTTAGTGTTGCCACAATTTCGTTTGCTACTGTTTGAGAGTCAGCATCTGCATAACCCAGTTTTGGGATCCATAAGCTCCCAGTACTGCAGTTGCGCTGTAGGATCCGGTCGACGAGACCACCTCATCTTCGGCGATATCACCATCGGACGTTATGATTTCAGAGGTAAAGGAAGTGCCGGCTTTGGTGAAGCCGCCATTGGTCATGCCAGCCCCGAAAATCAATTCGTTTGCCGAGGTGGTAGTCGCAGACCCGCTGCTAACCGTTGCACTGCTGCCGCTCGAACCACTGGCTCCGGCAGTTACATCCACCGGCGCTGTGGCATTGAGGCCCTTGTATTCGAGGACCCGAATGTCCGGAAACGTAGCCGCTTGGCTGAAGGAGACAGTCACTGTGTTGCTACCAGCCAGAATATTCTTCGCCACGTAGATCGCTTGAGAAAGACGGGTTCCCTTAACCGGGCCAGCTGCCAGGGTGTAGGAATTGCCGAGACTATCCTTTACGGAGAGCACGGTAGCGGTCGCGTCATTCCAGCCGACGACTACCAGATTCAGATCGCCTGTCGTTTGGGCCTGAAGATAGGGCACACTCACCGTGGCTGTTGGCGATTGCGGAGTTGCACTGTTGGCCTTCTGAGCAATGGAGATTACAGTCGTTGACGTGGTGTAAGTAAATCCATTCGTCAAGGTGTTACTTCCATTCGTGTTGCTCACGACGACGTTGACCGCACCCGCCGCGTGCGCGGGAGTCATTGCCGTCATTGACGTGCTGCTGACAATCTTCACATTCGTGGCTGCTGTGCCCCCGAAGGTCACTGTGGTTCCCGAGATGAAGTTGGAACCCGTAATCGTCACGGCTGTGCCGCCGCTGGTCGAGCCTGAACTGGGGGAAACTGAGCTTATGGTTGGTGCTGAACCGCTGCCACCGCTGGAACCGTTCGCTTTGAATGTGGCCATCTGCATTATCCATGAACCGCTTGAGGTCAGGGTGGCCGTTGCGTTGTAGGTTCCCGAGCTTGTGACGATGCGGTCTTCGGCCAAATCTGAATCGTGAGGAGTTATGATCCGTGGGGTAAAGCTCGTTCCGGCAGCTGCGTTCCCGGTAGCTACCATATCTGCCCCAAAGATCAATTCGTTCGCAAAGTTCGTTGTAGCGGACCCACTATTCGCCGATGAACTTTTCCCAATTGCGCTGGCGGAGACATCGAATGGGTTGTTGGGATCGGCCCCGGTGTACTCGAGGATGCGGACGTCGGGAAATTCCGCTGGAGCACTGAACGTGACGGTCACTGTGTTGCTTCCGCCTAGAATATTTTTGGCGTAATAAATCGATTGCGTAAGGCCGGTTCCTTTGGTCGGCCCAGCAGCTAAGGTGTATTGGTTTCCGAGGCTGTCCATTACGGACTGGACGGTGGTCGCTGTGTCATTCCAACCGACTGCTACTACATTCAGGTTGCCGGGCGTTTGTGCAGCCGGAAATTGCACTGTCACCGACGAAGTTGGCGTTTGCGGTGTAGCAGAGTTCACTTGGCCTGGCACGAAGCTGATCTGACTGGAACTCGGCGGGTTCAGGCCATAAACCACCAACTGCCCGGAAAATGTGGCAACGTATACCTTCCCGTTTTCAATCGTTGGGGGATTGAATTTGGCCCAATTGCCTAGCGCATCACGGGCACTATTTTGTTGGCTGTCCCACAATTCGTGGCTGAGATTGCTGGCATCGAAAGCGTACACGATTCCGGGAGCTGGGCCCGGATTTGATGATGCAGTCGGTCGCGTGGCCCACAAAATCCCAGTACTTGAGGTGCTTCCATTAGCCGAGATCGACAGCGCTGCGACACCGTTGGTTCCAGAAATACTGCCTTGGGATACGGGCGTGGTATTCAGGTTCGCCCCGTTAAAGCGCCATGCCTTGATAACGTCGGAGCGACCCCAAAGATAAATCGACGGTCCCAAACTTGGGCTGTTCCAATACACCGGTGAACCCAACACTGGAGGATTGGTTGCTCCGGTAATGTTTTGCACATTGGTGTTGGTGTTTGGATTGTAGCCTCCCATCTTGCCGGTCGTCGTATCGACGACCCGGAGAACGGCGTCTTTTCCGGTTCCCACCAGCAAAGTTGAATTCGGAATCAGTAGCGGTCCGCCACTGCCCAGGTCCACATTGTCAGTTTCCGGATTCAGCGACGCCTGATTGTAAGGAACAAAATAGTCCATAACCGACAGCGTGTTGCCATTCAACTTCAGATACGCGCTGCCGTAGTCTTGTCCGCCCGTATTCACGTCAAAATTGCCGTTGCTTGTGACCGCAAAGACGTCGCCGTTGGAATCGGCGACCAATCCATTCCCAGAATGCCAGATTCCAGCACCTCCCTCGCTGTTGTTCTGTGGCGTTGAGTTATAGACTGCGACCTGTTGCAGCGTGCTTGCATCGTAGGCCATGACATATCCATGCCAAGTCGGAAAATCGCCCACTGAACCCATCGCGAGGTAAACCATGCCATTGGCCAGCAGCAACCCAGGACGATTCAGTTCGGTAAGCTGACGCATCCCGCTTGTAGTAATTTCACTGGGCCCAGCGAATTTCTCGGCTCCAGAGGTGATGTCGAGAGCATGCAATTTGAAGTGGTAGTTCCCGCTGCTGTCCTTGCTGTTAGCCACCACATAAATCGTCTGGGTCGTCGGATCGATCACCGGTGTCGCGATTATGCCAATTACCGGAATGGTGTCCGTATAAGGGCATTCCACCTCATCCGTCACGCAGATGTCCTGGCTCGGTACCGGTGTTCCCAAAACACTCGGCCCAACCGTCCACAATACATTTCCATTGTCCGCGTCGATCGCGTACACATAGTTTGACGCAGTCGCCACGTACGCAACGTGACCTTGCGAACCTATCGTGAGATTAGAAGCGTACAGGGGTTGGGCAAAGATATTGCCGCTCACGGAAACACTGAAGAGCCTTCCGAAGTCCGTAACGTTTACATTGGTAGTGTTGAGTGCAGTCTCTTGCAGGTTCTGCCCGGTGCGACTGTTATCGTTGTGCTGTGTTAGAACATCAGCAACGCTGTTGCAGACCAAGAAAGCCGTTAATACCACAAAAACGAGGGATCTCAAAAGTGGATTCATCTCCAGACCTTTATGGGGATTAGCTGTTCACGCAGTGTTCTGTAGGTTTTTCAAGCGCGATCGTGCTTCGAAGTGGTCGATTGCCGTGCGCATCCAGCGGCAACGAAGAGAGGCGCTCAAACGCTACCCAACATTGCGAGTCACTGTACGGTCACACTCAGAGTTGTTATCTGCGACGCCGTGCCCGAAGTGCCAGTGACCGTCACGCTGTAGTTTCCGGGCGTTGTACCGCCGCCTCCGCCGCCTCCGCCGGTGGACCCGCCTCCGCAAGCCGTCATATAAACGAGACTGACTAAGACGAGGGCCAGCAAGGCTCCAGTAAATAGGTGTCGCCTAACTCGCGACGATGTTCCCAGTAGTGCAATTCCACAAAGCGGAAATAACATCGCATAGTAGACAATTGGATCTTGCTTCGACTTTCGAAGAGCAGTACTCGCCAGTGTGTTCACAGTGAGCGTAACTGTCCCATTCGCGCCTGAGACCACTGATGAGCTTAAACTACAGGTCGGCGACGTTGATGTCGCCGGCGCAATTGAGCAGCTCAGGTTCACGGTCGAGTTGAAATTGCCCACTGGCGCAACCGTAACTTTGGAAGTCGCTGAACTACCGGCCATGATTGTCGATGGTGACAGCTGCGTCGGAGTTAGAGTGAAGGACGCATTGCCGGATCCCGCGCCCACACTCAAACTGGCACCGATTGAATGAGCCAGGCTTCCCGAAGTCGCAGTAACACTAAAAGCATAGGTGCTGTTGGCAGTGGACGCACTGGTGGTTACAGTTAGCGGAACACTAACTTGTTGCGCGGTACCGGGCGCGATTGACGCGGAAGCGGGAGAACAGGTGATGCCGGAAGGTAGTCCCGAGCAGGCCAAAGTCACCGTTCCGTTGAATCCAGCTTGCGGACTCACATACACGATATAAGAAGCGGAGCTGCCAGGATTGACCGATTGGGTGGATGGGGAAACCGAAACAGAAAAATCCGGCGTGGCGATCAGACCATAGACAACCAATTGCCCGGAACAGCCGGGTGCGCTCACTGCGCAGAAGGTGGGCACGTACACCTTTCCGTTCGCTACCGTCGGCGGATTAAACTTCGCCCAATTCCCAAGCGCATCCCGCGTGCTGTTTTGCTGGCTATCCCAAAGTTCGCGCGTCGGGTCGTTGGCGTCGAAAGCATAGACTATGCCCGCGGTCGGGCCCGGATTGGAAGCTCCGGAGATGGGTCGCGTGGCCCAGAGGATTCCCGTGCCGCTTGTATTCCCATCAGCCGAAATGGAGAGGGCTGCAACATCAGAAGGAGCTCCCGCGATGGTGCCCGTGGATATAGGAGCGGTGTTAAGTTCCTGACCGTTGAATGACCACGCTTTTAACACGTCGGCCAAGCCCCACAGATAGATCGACGGCCCCAAGCTGGGGCTATTCCAGTAGACCGGTGAACCCAACACGGGAGCATTGGTCGCATTCTTGATGCCTTGCAAATTCTGATCCTTGCTGGGATTGTATTTGCCCATATTTGTCGTGTCGACGACCCGCAGCACCGCATCTTTTCCGGTTCCTACCAGCAACGTTGAGTTCGGAATCAGCAGCGGCCCACCACTGCCCAGATCCACGTTGTCACTTTCCGGATTCAGCGATGCCTGATTGTACGGAACAAAATAGTCCAGTACTGAAAGCGTGCTGCCGCTCAACCTCAAATATGCGCTTCCGTAATCCTTACCCCCGGTATTCACATCGAAATTGCCGTTGCTGGTCACCGCATAAACATCGCCATTAGCATCTGCTACCAGCCCGTTTCCCGATTGCCAGATTCCGGCACCGCCAACATTATTGTTCTGGGACGTTGAGTTGAACACAGCGACTTGCTGCAATGTGTTGCCATCGTAGGCCATCACATAACCATGCCAGGTCGGAAAATCGCCTACTGAGCCCATCGCCAGATACACCATGCCGTTGGCCAGCAGCAAGCCGGGACGGGACATCTCTGTCAACTGCGTAATCCCCGGGGTTATGATCTCCGTCGGTCCCCCGAACTTCTCCGCCCCGGAGGTGATATCCAGCGCATGAAGGAAGAAATGATAGCTGCCGCTGGCTTTTGTGTTCGCCACCACATACATCGTCTGAGTCGCCGGATCGATTACCGGCGTAGCCAGAATTCCAAGGTCCGGGATGACATCTGTGTACGGGCACTCGGTGCGGTCGGTGACGCAAATATCCTGGCTCGGCACCGGCGTTCCTAAAGCGTTCTGCCCAAGCGACCACAGCGTGGCGCCAGTATCTGCGTCGAAGGCGTAAACATAGTTCTCTGCCGTAGCAACGTACAAAACGTTGTGTCCACCCGCAATGCTCAGATTAGAAACATAAAGTGGTTGGGCAAAGATGTTGCCCGTGACCGGAATGGAAAGCACTTCACCGAAATCCGTCACATTGACATTCGCCGTGTTGAGTATCGTCTCCTGCAGATTTTGGCCGGTGCGACTGACATCGTTGTGCTGGGTTAGAACACATGTTGTACCTGTTTGGCATATTTGAGCCATCAACCATGGCATCGACAAAATGATCCAAACTATGGGGTACAACAAAGAACGAAACTTATTCATACAGCCTATTCCTCCTGCTTTCCAAAAATCGTAAGCCCGGAATAACTAATAACCACGGCGTATCGAATTTATTCCAGATCTCCACTGCTTGCGTGATTGGCGGACCAAATCAGGGCACAAGGTTTAAGGTCTGCCTAGAGCGAAATCCACCATACGAATGTGTCGGATCCTGATCATTTGACGACCCGAGCCTCTCTGCGTACTGCATATTTTCCTTGCCGACTGCGGGAAGTGCTAATCCCAAGCGGCCAGCTAATGTCGCCGCTATCTTTTCTACAAGAAAACTCCAATCATGAGAGGCAGCTACTTTTCGGCGAGCCTCACAGCGCTCTAAAGTGTTCTCCTCAGCGGAGAGAGCACGCGCAAGTTTGCCGGACCACTCTTGCGTACCATTGGCGACTAAAACGATGTCACTGAACAACTGCAAGGCAGGAATGGGCGATCCTACAATCGGCTTTCCGCTTGCGAGGTATTCATGGAGCTTCAGCGGATAAATGTATTTGGTGTAGTCGTCCAGTTTGTAAGGCATCATGCAGACATCAAAATGCTGGACATACGATGGAACTTGGTCCGTCGGACGAGCTCCGAGAATGTGTATATTTTCTCGATTCTCAAGCTGCTTAAGCATTTGTTGAGCCTCGAGATGGGGTAACATGCGGCCCACGAAAACGAATGACCATTCGGGATGCAGGTGACTCAGTTCTAACAAAAGATGCCAGTCGAGCATACGTTTGAGATTTCCGGCATAACCGATCCGCGGCTCCCGAATGCTCTTGAGTGCGTCAGGCTCGGATGTCGGCATTGTGTACTGCTGGAAATCCACCCCGTTTGGAATTAAAAGAGTGTTAGGGTTCAACTTTCCTTTCTTTTCCATCATGGCAGGGGAGTGAATGAAGACTTGATCAACTTTGCGGATGAGTTGAATCTCTTTGGGATCAGGTTCGCGTTCCAGTGGAGAAAAGGAGTATTCGTCGTCGATGTGGTAGCAGCTTAAATCATGATCCAACAGATCCAGGCTGTCGGCGAACACCGGCTGCCAGAGATAGAGAATAATTCTAGAGCATCCTTGCTGGCGCAGTGTCTGATGAGCTTTCTCCAGCCGACGACGCGATAGTCGGCGCCCCAGATTACGTGGGCGTCCCAGATTAGGAGTCCACGCAGTTGCTTGATGCACAGAGAAGTTTTCAGGCACTCCACTCCGTTCGCTAAACTTCGGGCGTCGCACGAGCCAGCGAAGCGACTCCTGCCAGGTTGGTGGGCGGTCGATCCAGACCACATGGAAGAACCTCGCTAATCGTGTTGCGATGTGGTGACGAGCTTGCCAGCATGGTTCCCACCGATCCGGAACCAAGGCAATGACGCCCACCTCACTGAACAGAGGTGAATGAGGATTGGTATTCATTCCTAAGGCTACTTATCACGAATCGGGTCAACTTCGGAAACCGCTTAACCAAGATTGGCGCGATTTCCCTACGAAACACAACCGCCAGAGTCAACGGGAAAAGAGGCAAGACTACCGCGATCTGGAGAAAGAAAAATGCCAGGTTGTGGACAGGCCAAAATCGCTCGATCACATAGCATGCCGCGGCGTATGGAACCGCCGCCAGTCCTGTGCGCATCCACGTTTGCCAAACATAAGTTCCCAAACCGATGTCGACCAAGTGGCATATGTAAGGCGGCCAATACACCATCTCGATGATTAAGCTCGGAATGGTTGTTCCCCACGCTACGCCGTAGATACCGATTCGCCGCACCAAGAAAATGCTAAAAGCAAGGTTGGCGGCAGCTTCCATCAAACCCCACTTGGCAACTCGCTTGTGTTTTTCCATTCCGTACACAATGCCGCCGGATGCTGCGCTCCCTGTGCAAACAATCAGGGAAAGCAACAAAATCCGGAGTACGGTTCCAGAAGGATGGGCGTATTGCGGGCCCATCCAAAGGGAAATGAAAGTTTCCCCGCGCAAGAACAAGGCCAGCTCAACCGGAAGCGAAACCAGCAAAGCGGCTCGCGTCCCATTAATAAGGAGTCGGCGCAGATCTTTCTGACTGCCCTGAGCTTCAAACGTGCTAGCAAGCGGCCCGAAAGTCGTGGTCATTGAGGAGACAATCTGGCGAGCATATATGATCAAAGTTCCACCGATAGCGTAGAACGTGACCGCCGTAGTCGATGTGAATGCCCCGACCACCACGTTGTCTGTGTAATTTACGACCTGGACGGCTAAGTTGATGAGCAGTGCGTAAAAGCTGTAAGTCCAAATCTTCTGCAGAGTCTCTTTGGCGGGTCGCTGAAAGCTAATTCGTAAATCCGGATATGCCCGGAACGCCATCACCAGTAACAAGGTATTTGAGACGAATGCGGTGCACAATTCCCAGAGAGCCAAAGCCAAGAAGCCGTGCCCATGTTGCAGCAGCCACACAAAACCAACGGCGCGGCAAATCGTCTGGAACATGGTGACAATGCTTAGTCGGTCGTAGCGATGCAGCGCAGTCAGCACGCCTCCGAAGACACCGCACCATAGATTCATGCCGACGGTGAAAGTGGTCACAAGAATGGCCAGGCGCGCCGCTGGCGCCATTTCCGCGGAGATCCTGAAAAGCCGAGGGAAAATCCATGCAAACAGTACACCCGCAGCAAAGACGGCAATACTGATCCAGATACGAATCCATAGAGCGGCCGCGACCGCCTCTTGTGCCTCTTTGTGGTTACCCTGGGCGGTTCCCTTGGAAACGTAGCGCATCACTGCGCCACGCATTCCGAAATCGAGTAGTGTCATGTAAGAGCTTAGGGAGACCACCAATACCCATACTCCGTAAGCGAGATTTCCAAGATGATGGACAATGTAAGGCGTGAGGAAAAATCCTACGGCTGTCGAGACAGCCAGCGCCATCCAATTGGACAAGATATTGGTTGTGATTCGTTTACCGAGCATTGGGAGATGCCAACTAACTTACGTTCTTAAAATTTTCTCAGCTTGAGAGTCGCTGCCTGAAATATCAGGCAGGCTTCCCCTTTTCGTTTCATGAACAGGCATTTTTGCACTGCTCCAACGCAATTCATTGGTGAGAAGGTGACTGCTCATCAATTTCGAAATATGTTTGATACGCAGATACCTGGTGCCGAGGAACTCCTCGCGCGTCAAACGGTTTTCGCGAAACGCGGCGTACAGCTGCTCCATTCCACGACGGACTGTCCAGCAGGGCTTAAATTCCGGCAAGGCAGATGCGATTTTGCCGCAATCTACCTTGTAGCAGCGGGGGTCCGGACCGCCGCCCGCCGCATATTTGACTCGGCTTCCAGGAACGATCTCCTGGACCATGTTGGCAAGATCGCGAATCTGGTAGTTCTCTGTGCTCAGGCCAACATTGAAGGCTTGGTTGTGAACCAACTCTCGCGGGGCGTGTAACACAGCAAGGAAGGCTCGCGAGATATCTTCTATATGCACCAACGGGCGCCAGGGTGTGCCGTCGCTCTGAATTAGGACTTCCCCAGTGGTATAAGCATATCCAACCAGGTTGTTCACCACCACGTCAGCGCGCAATCGCGGTGAGACCCCGTAGGCAGTGGCATTGCGCAGAAAAGTTGGGCTGAACTGTTTATCGGCAAGAGGAGCAATGTCGCGTTCACTGAGAACTTTTGACTCTCCGTAGGGAGTGATCGGATTGAATGCGGCGTCTTCTGTCAGCATAGCATCGCCGCCGGAAACGCCATAGAGGCTGCAGGAGGAGGCATAAAGGTACCGCGGAACACCGGCCTGCTTGCACATTCGACCAAGCCGCACGGACGCGCGATGATTTATGTCGTATGTACAATCGGCGTTCAGATTACCCAGGGGATCATTTGATAACGCAGCAAGGTGAATCACGGCGTCGAACCCCACCAGATCTTCCGCTTCGACATCCCGAATATCCTTGCGTAACGCGGGAACTGACACGTGATCTTCGCCGAACGTGCAGTCCTCGAAAAGATAATTGTCCATCCCATAGACTTCATGTCCTGCTGTCAGGAGCATGGGCACCATCACTGAACCGATATATCCGTTATGACCCGTAACCAGTACTTTCATGAAAACCTCAGGTGTAAGTTTTTGGTTTGCGTGAGCACTAAATAGCTAGAACGAGCTTGCGGGAATAGAAAGCCTCCGCATGCTTCGTAGTTGCACGACATTCCATACCGCGCAACCGGAGCACCGCCAGAAGAGTGTCCTCGGAAAACCAGTGTTTTTGCTGCTGCGTAGAAAAATGGTCAGAGATGCATCGCGTCTTGCGGCGGCACAAAGATTCCTCAAGCTCGACAAACAAATTGGGATTACCGAAGTCGCCGTCGTACTTGGGTATCTCGTATTCCAGGACCAGGTGGTCACGCCATGTGTTCCAGGTCAGCTCGCAAATGAGGCGATGGTCCTGATGCAGATCGTTGCGATAGTGGGTAAAGATCAGATCCGGCGAGATGCGGGCCTTCATCTCCTCAAAAAACATT
>Ga0335081_10005348_pt1 | contig 20312 bp, 22 predicted proteins | sample Lox_Sample_35_FD_206713 | JGI IMG/M metagenome (GOLD analysis project Ga0335081, IMG submission 206713) | Soil microbial communities from Loxahatchee National Wildlife Refuge, Florida, United States - Lox_Sample_3.5 | ecosystem: Environmental > Terrestrial > Soil > Wetlands | place: USA... | reverse complement strand
GAGGCGCTCTTCGGCAGCTAAATTAGGCAATGCTTCTGATTGCCGCCGGTCACGACGCTGGCATTGCCGAATTGCCGGGCCGACGGCTGGAACCGTCCGGGCCGCCGACGGCGTGGCCGCGCAGTCCGGCTAGGTGTGAGCTGACGTCAGCGCCCGGCCGCGGACGCCATCCGCAACGAAAGGCAGAACATGCGACTCACCGAGGGCCAAACCGGGGCGCGAGTGCTGGCTTTCGGCGGCTACCGGCCGCATCGGATCGTCACCAACGACGACCTGGCTAGGACGGTAGATACCACCGACGAGTGGATCCGCAGCCGGGTTGGCATCGCCAGCCGGAGGATCGCGGACCAGGATGAGACACTTGCCGACCTGGCCGTGCAGGCCGGCGGCAAGGCGCTGGCCGCCAGCGACCTGTCTCCCGGTGACGTGGACCTGGTGATCGTGGCCACCTGCACGCCCGAGGCGCAGATCCCGAACACGGCCGCCGTGGTGGCCAGGCGCCTCGACCTGCTGGCACCGGGCGCCTACGACCTCAACGCCGCGTGCGCCGGGTTCTGCTACGCGCTGGCCAGCGCAGCCGACGCGGTCCGCACCGGGACGGCGAAGAACGTTCTGGTCATCGGCGCCGAGAAGCTGTCTCAATGGATCGACTGGAGCGACAGGTCGACCTGCATCATCTTCGCCGACGGTGCAGGCGCGGCTGTGGTCGGGGCGGTCCGCGATCCCGCCGACCCGCCGGGCATCGGCCCGGTCGTGTGGGGCAGCGACGGCGACATGGCCGATAAGATCCGCATCAAGGACCGGAACTCGTTCGTCGCCCAGGAAGGCCAGGCTGTCTTTCGCTGGGCCACCACCACCCTGGCGCCGCTGGCCAGGCAAGCCTGCGAGAAGGCCGGCGTGGACCCGGCCGAGCTGGGCGCGTTCGTCCCGCACCAGGCCAACCTGCGGATCGTCGAGGCCCTCGCTCGCGAGCTTGGCGCTCCCCAGGCGGCCGTAGCGTCCGACATCGTGCATACCGGCAACACCTCAGCGGCGTCGATCCCGCTCGCGCTGTCGCGGATGATCGAGAGCGGCGAAGTGACATCCGGGTCGTATGCGCTGCTGGTCAGCTTCGGCGCCGGGATGTGTTACGCCGCGCAGGTGATCATCGTTCCCTGACCAGCGGCCGCAAGGCGGCGAGCGCACGGCGCACCGCATCGATCAGCCACTGCACGTCGGCGCCGGACAGTACCGCCGGCGGGCACAGCCGCACGACGGTGGCCGAACTTGCGGGATTCGTTACGATCACCCCGGATTCCAGCAGGGCGGCAGTGAACGAGTTCGCCAGCGACGGATGGGTTAGCTCGACCCCGATAAGGAGTCCCCGGCCGCGCACATCGGCTACCAGGTGGCCCTGGTAGGGCGCAGCGATCCCGCGCAGTTCATCCAAGATCGTCGTGCCCAGGTCGCGGGCCCGGTCCAGCAGTTGTTCCTGCCGTATGGTCTCTATCGTGGCGCAGACCGCGGCCATTAACAATGGAGCGCCCGAAAATGTGGCGCTGTGCAAGCGCGGGTTGCGGTTAAAGGGCCCGAACGACTGCTCAGTCGCTATAACGGCGCTGACCGGAACGCACCCGCCGCCGAGCCCTTTTCCGGCCAGCAGGACATCGGGCCTGATATCCTCGTATTCGCAGCCCCACCATTTCCCCAGCCTGCCCATGCCCGTCTGTATCTCGTCGACGATCAGGAACGCTCCGTGCTGTCGGCACAGCCTGGCGACCGACCCCAGATAGCCGGCCGGGGGAAGCCGAACTCCGCCCTCCCCCTGGACCGGCTCGACAATGACACAGGCGGGCTCGCCGTCGGCGAGCGCGGCGGCCAGCCTGTCCGTCTCGCCGAAAGGCACCAGATCGGTGTCCGGCAGCAAGGGCCGGAAAGGCACTCTCGCGATCTGCCGGTCAGTGACGCTGAGCGCCCCCAGCGTTTTGCCATGAAACCCGTGTTCGGTATAGATAAGGCGCCGCCGCCCGTGCGCCCTGGCCAGTTTGAGGGCGGTCTCGACCGCTTCCGAGCCGGTGCAGCCGAAGTACGCGTACTCCAGTGCCGGGGGCGCGATCGAGGTGAGCGCCTCCGCTGCCTGTGCGAGTTCCTGCGACAGCAGAGCATGCGTGGCCAGGGGATGCCGGTCGAGTGACCGGTGCAACGCCTCGAGCACGGCCGGGTGACGGTGGCCAAGCAGGAAGACTCCGAACCCTCCGCAGTCAAGGTATTCCCGGCCGGCCTCATCCCATACTCTGCTGCCGGCGGAGCGGACCTCTACCGGCATTCCCGTCTGCCGGGCCACGCGCGCGATCCCCCGGTTGACGTGCTCATCGTACAGTTGAGCGATGTGCTTCCGATCGGCAACGGGCACCGTGCGACCTCTCATGTCCTGCGTCGATGAGCCGGCTGGGGCAATGCTCGCGTAAACTCACGGGCTCCTGCCCCGCTCTCATCCTGGGGCTTGCGGCAGCTAAAAGCCAGAATGGACCCATGCCGTTCAAGCCGGGTCCGCCGCATATCCTCCTCGGCAAGCCAGGATCCGAATTGCTGTGCGGTCTCGACTGCGCCGAAAATTTTCTGGCGCTGGCATATGCGTATGACCATGTCTGATACCACTCGCTCGCCACGGACGACAAGGCTTCCCCTCAGCCGGCCGTCCGGGCGCAGGACCCGGATCATCTCGCGGAGCGCCGCGCGGGGGTCCGGGAAACAATGCAATCCCGTGTAGCTGAGCACAGCATCGAACGTGCCGTCGCCGAAAGGAAGCGCCGCCGCGTCAGCTTCCTGGCATTTGACGAAGTCAAGGCCGAGCGACGCCGCTTCGTCTCGCGCGCGGGCGAGCATAAGCGGTGATAGGTCGGCCGCGACATAATGTATCGGCCGCCCTGGCCGCAGCGTCCGGAGCAGGATCCCGCCGCCGCTGGGAACGTCGAGCACCAGCGAGCCTGGCGGGAACGCGCCGGCGACCGAGGCATGCCGGGCCAGACGGCGGCTGTCGGCACCGAAAGCGATGCGGGCGTACAGTCGCGCGATACGCGCACTTCGTACGCCATACTCCCACCCTGCCACGAGGCGCCGGCTGGATCGCCATCGCTTCGAGACCGCCGCGAACTGCCCACCGGGATAGCTGGACACGCCGTCTGCCAATCCGCTCACCTCATGCTGCGGCTTGCGCCAGGCAGCGGATCGTCTCCGCCGCCAATATGGCATGGCCGCGCATTGACGGATGAATCACCCATACCGGTGTCTCGGGGCGCACGGCTGAACGGTCGGCAGGTATATCCCTGCTGTAGATGTCCTCCGCGGCGCAAGCCGGATGCCCCCACATATCGACCAGCATGACGTCATGCCGGCCACTCACCTCACGGAACCGGGCGTTCAGGAGATCCGTGGCTCGTCGCACCCCGGTCAGCCTGGGCCATACCTGCGAAACGTCCCAGAGCGTAAAGGTCACCACGGCGATCGACCGCTCGCGCAACGCGATGATGATCCGCTCGAAATCCGCCGCCACTGCGTCGGGCTCATAATCGGGGGCCAGCAGGTCGTTGCCGCCGGTGACCAGCGCCAGCAAGTCCGGCGCAAATTCGAGCGCCTGGCCCAGTTGCTGCTCGAGCACTTGCGCGGTACGCCTTCTGCGCCGGCCGAAATTCGCAAAGGCCAGCTCTGGACGCCTGCGCCGGAGCGCCTCAGCTACCCGGTCGGCCCACGGCACGGTCGCATATCCTTCCAATGGGCCGCCGAGACCCTCCGCAAGGCTGTCCCCGATGACGGCAAATCGCCGCCACGGCGCCTCCGCCAAGAGCCGGTCGGCCTCCGCAGCCGATATGCAGAAGGGATCCGCCGTCTCCTTTGGCAGCGCGCCGCCAGGAACGCCCAGCCCACCATCACCCGACTCCGCTGCTTTCCTCAATGACGGCCTCCCTTCATGCATCGGTGCTCTCCCGGCGTGCCCGGCGCACGCGGGTCACGATCTCGGACACATCACCGCCGAACTGCTCGCGCAAGGCGCTAATCCAGCGCTCGATGCCGAAGCCAACGCAGCCGCTGAACGCCGTGCTGCCGTCCGCCGTGGTGATGTCGCACCGTTCGCCGAAGAAGTTCCGGTGAAAGTTCGCCGACGCGATGGCCAGGTCCTTCCCGTAGACGATCTCCTCTTTGACCGGGAAGAGCCGGCCCACGAGAGCCCGTGAAGTGCTCTGGTCAAAGAACGGATCGCTCGCAGTCACCATCCGCACGGGCAGGCCCAGCGCGCGCAGGAAGCCAGTCAGCAGCCGCTTGGACTCCTCCAGATGCTGGAGGACCTCGTCACGGCCGCCGACGCACACGATCTCGCGGAGCGTGAAGCTCAGCAAGCGGCGCAGTCCGTCAAACTGGGCCTCCCGGCGGGCGCAGGTGGCCACCGTCGTCACCCGCCACGGCGCGGCCAGGCGAGTACCACGCACATGGAGATAGACGCCATAGCAAGCCGCGGGGGGAAGTACCAGCGCGGCCGGCTCGAGGTCCGCGCCGGGCACCGAGTCCGGGGACTCCGCACTGCTCGCGTACGCATCAGCCCGTCCCGCGGAGATCCCGCTGGCCAGCACCGCCAGGTGCGGAAAATTGCGAAAATAATCCAGCCTGCCCAGGTCAGCGACCGGCAGGGCCGCCGGAAAGCGGTACTCGGCCGCCCCGCAACGGTCCGCCCAGTCCAGGTAGCATTTCTCAAGGTCTGCCCATAGCGTAACGGCTTCAGGTCCCATGGTGGCCAGCCCGTCTCGCACCGCAATGGGCTGCGGGCCGGCCAGCTCAGTTCCCATGATCAGGCTCACCGCTGAAAAAGCGGCGCTCTATTGCCTGCAGGGTCCGGAAATCATCGGGCACGACATCTTCGAGCGATATTTCACGGCCGGTGAGCTCCTCGAGAAGACAGAGAAACTCCACGAACCCCAATGAATCGAGGATTCGCCCTTCGATGAGATCCTGATCGGGCTCGATCTGCTCTAGCCCTGGTCGTCCGGAGAGCAAGTGATCGATGACGCACAGGATAGCCCCTTGGGTATCAGTCATGAGGATCTGCTCCGTTTCTGCCGATGACGCCGAGATCGCCAAGAAAAGACGTCGGGCGCTTCGAGATGCGGCTGCGCAGCTCGTGGTACGCGGGATCGGCGAGAACGGCGGCGCGAAATTTAAAGTAGTTCCTGATTCCCGCGTCGCGGAACACGGCCGGAGTGCAGAATGAATCCAGCGACGACTCAATGTAACGGCATAGGTAGAGATCTACCTCGGAAAGCTCGGCAGGCGAAGCTTTCCGCGCAAATTGCTCGAACAGTATCGCGACAATTTGCCGTCCAAACGCAATGTGCCGCGACTCGTCTTGATGATGGACCGAGTTTACCTGACGGATCGTCGGGTGCAAGCGGTCGTCGGAGGCCATGGCCTGGTTAACGAAATCGACGATCTCCTCCAGTATCAGGAGCTTGGAGAATACCAGAAGGTTGCCCGACGCGAGTGACGGCGTGCCGGGAAACTTCATCGACTTGCTCGGGTAGATTTTACCGGCATACTTCCGGCAGAAGGTGGCGAAGAACCACATGTGCTCGTTTTCTTCACCGATCACATGATGAAAGTATTCTGATGGCAGTTCGAAGCCGGGAGTATGGATTCGCCCGACTATCTCGAGGAGCAGCTCCCTGATGCCGTGGACGTTCAGGCTGTAGAAATTGATGCTCTCCCACTTTGATATTTGCCAGAATTGGGCTTCCGTCAGCCCGGCTCCCGATGAGGTCCCATGCACGGACATCAGTTCCGGGCTCATCCAGTACTGTTCCTCTGGCAGCCGCTCCGGCCATTGGAAGAGCTGGTACGGGTTATAGTAGCCACGTTCGGACAAGGCCACCAGCCGGGCCAGCACCCGCCGGAACCGCTCGTCAGGCCCCAGGTCGGCGCGGATAACTGGCTCCTCCGCGGCCGGCGCATCTAGCTCTTGCGGACGTTTATTCGAATGTGCGGCGTGCATGGCGGATCTCCGCAGGCGTGTTGGACGACGGGCTGGTCAGCCTCATGGTGTGTCGGGAGCACCTTATTGAACCAGGAGCCGACACATGCCTTCACGAAGCTCGGATGTGGGTTCACCGCATGCTCGGCCAGCAGGATAAAGGCCGGGTCCACGACTTTAGTGTGGCCGTCCGAATCCACCACCTCGAGCCATGAATGGGGCAGGTCGAGCAGACCCAGGAGCCACCCCCGGCGAGTATGCGCCTCGAAGCCGCTCTCCCGGAACCGGTCGGCGAGGTAAAGGCTGGCTGAGATGCAGGTCGCGACGCCATGACGGTGCAGGAACTCCGAACGGACCTGCAGCGGCTCTGGTAGCCGGACCCAGCGGTAACCAGACTGGATGAACTCGGTGACAATGTCCCGCAGGACGGGAGCGCGCAGCTCACCCGGCCGGCCGCGGGCCTCGAACAGGGCTTCAACGCCCAGGACCCCGCGCGAACGGCAGGTGATGCTCGCCTCGCGGACGAGAACGTCCCGCGGCCTCACCGAGAGCCTCCGCATGTGCCCGTCCAGCAGGCCGGGCGCCGGATTCGCGACGGTCCAGGCAGACGCCGCCTGGTCGCCGATGGCCTTGCCGCAGCCGCACTCGAGGGAGAACGTCCACTGAATCGGGCGGAACCATGACTCGGGCGGCTTGCTCATCCAGCGCAGCGAGAATCTCAGCGATCGCTCGGGAACGGAGTACCCGGCTCCCGAGTACGTCGCGAGGTTCATGAGATCGTACCGGTCGAAGACCTCCTCGCCCCGGGCGCCGGAGCATGGGAGCCCGGCCTCGATTAACTGCGTGAGGACGCTCTCTGGGCACCTGAGCAACTCCAGCGCGCGCGGCCGGTCGATGTGCTCCTCACGATATCCTTCCGGCACCGCATAAAGTCCCTGCACGGCTTTGAGCCAGCAATCGTGTACAGGTGTTGCCATTCTAGCCATTAATCGAGTTCACGCCGTGGCTGCCATCCGGCATCCGGCCCGTCCGGACGACTAGGTCCTGAACGTCTTTTACCGTGACGATATCGATGGCCTCGTCCTCCGAGATCTGCTGGATGTCGAACTCGGACTCCAGGACTAGCGCCAGCTCCACCACTGCCAACGAGTCATAACCAAGATCGTCAGATATCCGGTCCTCGGATGTGGCCTGCCGTGGTCCCAGCGGAGACATCTGGCCGATGACCTCGCTTACCCTGGCCCTGAGATGGTGCTCAGTATTCACAGTTGGCTCCTAGCTGGTGGCCTTGTCTGGTTACCCGCTAATGCGCGAAGCGGATGGTCGGTGTTCCAGTGACCGCGATAGGCGTTCAGGGCGGCTTCGCACGCCGCTGTCCACCGGGAGTCGGCGTCCGCCTGCCTGTCTTCGAGGCCTATCAGCCGGAGCTGGCGCAGAAGTCGGTCGCGAGCGATCGCCACCTGATTCTCGAGCTGTGCGACGCGATATAGCAGGGCCTGGCGAATCACCGGGGCCGGATTGTGCCTGCGCGGGCCGATGAGCACCCAGGCAGCCAGGTCTATGCCCGCCGCATAGGCTTGCCATATCGTAAGTCCCCAGCCGCTTCGTACTCCTTCGCGGACAGCGGCGAGGCCAAATGAGACGTGGCGCGATTCATCACGAATGACGTTGGTGAGGCCTTCGCTGAGCGCAGGCAGAGCCAGGGTGCGAACTACTTCTCGCGTGGTGCGGAGGGCGGTCGCGGCTAGTACCCCCTCAGTAATCAGGTGATACAGTACCACCGCAGCATGCCAAGGCCCCTCGTCGGCGGACTCGCGCGCCCGGTCAGTCGCCCGCCGAAGCCTCGGCGCGAATACCTGTGCGTAGTCGGTCGTTTCATCCAGGGCATGCTGCCCTTCACTGCTCTCCACGTCCATCCCGACAGCTTCGGTGAGGTAACTCTGAAAGAACCTGACGTGTCTTGCTTCATCGGCCAGCTGGGTGCACAAGTAGATGCGGTGATCGGTCGTGGGCGCGGATTCGACCAGCGACGACAGGGTCTCAGTGACGCAGACCTCGCCGACTTCGAGCTCGGCGAGTGCGTTGAGCAGCTCCTTGCGGTAAAAGGGCCGCAGCACTCTCCATTCCTGGGTATCGCGAGAAACGCCGACGTCAGCAACGCTCCACTGCTGCCGTTCCCATCGCCCGTATAGCTGCCGGGAGGTCGGCAGCCGGACAGGGCCGTCCGCAGCCAGCTCAGTTATGTCGAGGATCGCCGAGCTCGTGCTCGCGCTCATGGTTGACTCCTGACACTCGGCTGGCTGTTCGTTGTGCCTGCCGCCCATCGCGGCGGTGGGGACGCGGGATTCCAGTCCACCAGCACTAGATTCCCGGGCGGCTCTCCCCCGGTCACCCGCCGCCAGATCTCGCTTCGCCGGACTTTCCCGCTGGATGTGCGCGGTATTTCTCCCGCACGGGCGATGAAGAGCGCGATGGAGACACCCTCGCCGACCAGGGCCCTGAGCGGTGCGAGGGCCTCCGTCGGCAGGGCTGGATCCCGGCGTTCGATGACTACCGCCAGCACATCGGTTTCCGCGAGCGACCCCATGGCCACGCCGCACCGTCCCGGCGGCAGGCCCAAGGCTTCGGTCAGCGCAGACTCGATATCTTCCGAGTGCACTCGCCGGTGTTGACGGCCTGAGTAGCTGAGCACGGTGGCCGGGGTGTCGGCCGTGGTCTTTGACGATGTGGATGCCTGAGTGCCCGGGTGGGGCCAGGATCTTAACCGTCCTTGCCTGAACGTAAGTGGATCCCTTCTCGCCTGCGCTGGCACGTGCGCGAGAAGGGATCCGGGGCGGTGTTGGCGCCATGGCCATCGTATGGCCGTGCCTGCTGCCGGTGGATGTGTATGCGGCGGCGGGCCGCAGCGTGGTGTTCCCGCGACCGGAGTGCCCGTCGTGCGGGGGCCGGATGGTGTTCTGGTCTGGTTACCGCCGTTATATCCGTGAGGCCGGGGTGTGCCGGAGGATCTTCATCCCGCGGCTGCGGTGTGGTTCGTGCCGGGTGACGCATGCGCTGCTGCCCGCGTTTGCGCTGGCGTGGCGGCTGGATGCGGCTGAGACGGTCGGCACGGTGATCACGCAGGTAGCTGGCGGGGTGTGCGGGGTCCGGCCGGCAGCGCAGCGTGCCGGGGTGCCGCATACCACAGCGCGGGGCTGGGTGCGCCGGTTCGCGGGCCGTGCCCGTCAGCTGGGCGGGGGGTTTGCGGCTCTGGCGGTGGAGCTGGGCGCAGATCCGGTCCGGCCTGCGGCAGACGTGCGCGGGTTCGCGGTGGCGGCTGTCGGGGCCGCGTTCAGCGCGGCTGCGGAGCTGCCGGGGTGGGCGGCGGCCGGGGTGTGGCGGTTCGCGTCGGCCGTGTGCGGCGGGAGGCTGATCACGGCCAACACAATCTCGCCCTACCTGATTGTCGGCAGCCGGCGTTTCATGCCTCCTGTCCCGCCATTACCGGCGTGAAGGGGAGGAAAGGCATATGGACCAGGCTGGGCAAGAGCAGATCGCGCTGCACCGCTGGGCGGTGATCGCCGAGGCCGCCAGCGAGCGGCTGACCGCTGCCGGGCGCGGCGTGCTGGTGCGCCAGATCGCCGCCCGCGAGCACACTCATCCCGACGGGACCAGCCGCCGGTATTCGCGGGGGACGATCGACCGGTGGCTGCGGGCCTGGCGCGGCGGCGGGCTGGAGGCGCTCAGGCCCTGCCCGCGCGCTGATGCCGGCACGGCGCGCGCGCACCCGGAGCTGTTCGCTGAGGCCGCGGCGCTGCGGATGGAGCTGCCAGGCCGCAGCGCCGCGCAGATCGCCTCGATCTTGTATCACCGGCACGGGATACGGGTTGCCGAGCGGACCGTCCGCGGGCAGCTGCGGCGCGCCGGGCTGCACCGCCAGGCCCTGGCCGCCGAGCCGAGAACATACGGCCGCTATGAGGCGGCCCGGGCTAATGAGCGGTGGATATCGGATGTGCTGGTCGGCCCGTGGGTGCCTTATCCCAGGAAAGAAGGCTCGGTGCGGGCACGGCTGTTCCTCATCGTCGATGACCATTCCCGGCTGCTGGTCGACGGCCGGTTCTTCGCTCATGAGAACGCCCGGGCCTGCCAGGAGCTGCTGCGACGCGCTATCACCCGCCGCGGCCTGCCTGACGTATTCTATTGTGACAATGGTGCCCCTTTTGCTAATGCGTGGCTGGCGCGCACCTGCGCGGTGCTGGGAATACGGCTTGTTCACAGCCGGCCTTACTCGCCGGAAGGCAGGGGTAAGCAGGAAAGGCTGAACCGGTATATCCGTGAGGCATTCCTGGCCGAGGCCACCCACCACGGCGTCGAGTCGCTGGAGCAGCTCAGCGACCTGTTCGCTGCCTGGGCCTCGCAGGTAGCCAACCGGCGGGTGCACGCCGAGACCGGGCAGGCCCCGATCAGCCGGTTCGAGGCCGGCGGCCCGCCCCGCCAGGCTGACCCGCACCTGGTGGCCGAGGCGTTCCGCTGGTCGGTGACACGCAAGGTAACGCGCACCGCGACCGTCCCGCTGGAGGGAAACGCCTACTCTGTTGACCCGGCGCTGGCAGGCCGGCGGGTCGAGCTGCGGTATGACCCTGAGGACCTGTCGCAGCTGGATGTGTTCTGCGACGGCAGGCCCGCCGGGCAGGCAGTGCCGTTCGTCACCCGCCGGCATGTGCACCGCGCTGTCCCCCAGGCCGCTCGCCCCGCGCCGGCCGTGACCGGGATCGACTACCTGAACCTGGTCGCTGCCGCGCACGAGGAGGAAGCCGGCACCGGCACGAAGATCGACTTCACCCGGCTGGGCAAGCTCACAGGCCAGGAGCAGCGGTGAGCCCGGCGCCGTGGGCGGCGCATTTCGGCCTGTCCCGCACCCCGTTCGGCAAGTCCGTCCCCGCCCGTGACCTGTTCGCCCGCCAGGCCCACGCCGAGGCGATCGCCCGGATCAGCTTCTGCATCGTCGAGCAGCTGCTCGGCGTGGTCACAGGCGATGTCGGCGCGGGGAAAACAGTGGCCCTGCGGGCTGCGGTCGCGGCCCTGGACCCCACCCGCCACCGGGTCATCTATATCGCTAATCCATCGTTCGGCACCCGGGGCTTGTATGTGACGATCGTCCGGGCGCTGGGCGCGCGGCCCCGCTATCTCAAGGCCGAGCTGATGGCCCAGGCAGCTGACCTGCTCGCCGCCGAGGCAGCAGAAAAACACCGCCGGGTCGTGATCATCTGTGACGAGGCGCACCTGCTGCAGCCCGACCAGCTAGAGGAACTCAGGCTCCTGACCAACAGCGACATGGACTCAGCCAGCCCGTTCGCCGGAATCCTCGCCGGGCAGCCCACCCTCAGCCGGCAGCTGCGGCTGGGCACCTTCGCTGCCCTCGACCAGCGGATCGCCACCCGGTTCTCGATCAAGCCCATGGACCTCGGCGAATCAGCCGCCTACCTGCGTCACCACATCGCCCTGGCCGGCCGCGAGGAACCGCTATTCGCCGATGACGCCATCGCCAGGCTGCACCGGGTCGCCTCCGGCCTGCCCCGCGCCCTCAACAACGCCGCCACCGCCGCGCTCATCGCCGCCGCGGCAGACGGCAAAGACCTCATCGACGACACCTGCGCCAAAAAAGCCGTCGCCGAGATCACCCGCGACTAGCCCCGCAAGGAAAGAAGACCATGAACGCAGCTGCCATCTCCGGCCGCCAGATCCTGTGCCTGCTCACCGACACCGCCGCCGGCGTCCCCGCCGACCTGGCCGCCGTCGAGCTCATCGCCGGCCACGACCACTTCCTGCACCTGCCCGAATTCCGCCGCCTCATCGCCACCACCGAGATCTTCACCGGCGAGCCCGCCGCCACCATCAACTGGCAAGCCGCCATCTACGCCCTGGACACCAGCCGCCTGCCCTGCACCCGATCCGAGCAAGCCATCCTGCGCATCGCCGCCAGCCTCGGCAGCAACGACATCCCCGTGCACCTGCGCCAGCACCTCGGCAGCCTCGACAACCGCAACATCAGCCTCATCACCAAAGCCATCGCACACGCAAACCGCTAACCTCATAAACCAGCATGAAGAGGGCCGCTCGCACATCGAGCGGCCCTCTTCATGCACACCAAGCCATGCCGCCTCGTGAACAGCGACCCCGGCCAAATCATGTGCAAACAGCGCGGCCGGTAACAGCCGGCCTCGAACCTTTAAGCTGTCGCCGATGCGGCCGACGACGAACACCTCGCCGTCGAGCATGAAGCCTGCGTCGCCAGTTCGCAGCTCGTCGCGGGTGAACGTAGTCGTGCTGCCGTGGTGCTGGCCTTGATATCCCCTGGCCACTCCGGGCCCGCAGACGCAGATCTCTCCCAGATGGCCGAGCGGGAGCTGCTGGCCCTCCTCGCCGCGAATGATTATCCGAGTCCCCTCGACGGGCGGTCCGCATCCGCTTAGCCAGCTGCTGCCGCTGGGGCGGCCGATGCCCAGGCGGCTCTCCGCCTCTATCCGGACGGGAGATCCTGTCCGGAGTGAATCGGCCTTCAGCCGCACAATGCGTCCAGCCCCGCCAGGAATGACCGCACAGACGGCCAGCGTGGCCTCAGCTAGTCCGTACGCGGGAGCCAGGCTAGCCACCCGGAATCCCCTCGGCCCAGTAAGTTCCGAGAAGTCGCAGATCGCCTTCGCGTCAACGCGCTCGGCGCCGATGACAGCTACCCGCCAAGGCGAGAAGTCGAGATCCGCGATCTGCTCGGGCTGGACCTTGCGAGCTGCATATGCGTAACCGAAGTTGGGAGCTGTAGTTATCGTCGTACCGTGCCGTCCCAGGCATTCAAGCCACAGCATAGGATCGCGTAAGAACTGCTCCGGCCGCGCCAGCCAGATGTCGCACGCTTTGGTTGCTGGCGTTAGCAAGGACCCTATCAGCCCCATGTCGTGATAGAGTGGGAGCCACGACGCGACAGAGTCTTCGGCCGAAAAGCTGACCCACTTGTGAATCGCCTCCAGATTCGCCTCGAGATTGCCGGCCGAAATTGCGATGCCCTTGGGCTGGCCACTGGAGCCGGAGGTAAACTGCAGCAATGCGATATCGGGCGGCGTGGATCGTAAGCATGACGTAGGCGGCGGTGCGACTGTCCAGTCCAGGGCTATAGCGGCGGCCGGCAGGTCAACTTCTTGAAGAACTGCCCTCACCGTATCGAGCAAGCCGACATCGCAGAGGACCGCTGCCGGCTCCGCCGCTTTGATAATCCTTCTGAGGTGCCCGACATATTGGCTGTGCCCGCGGAAGCCGGCTGGCGCAGCCACTGGGGATGCCGTGTAGCCGGCCAGCCACACTCCCCCTAAGGCCGCTATAAAGTCCTGCGGTTCGGAGAGGGTGAGCGACACCACTCCGCCAGGGCTCTTGACGTACCCACGCAGGAGCGCCGCTACCCTGCCCGCGTTCGTGGCAAGATCCGAATAGCTGCACATGGTCCACGTTCGCGCAGGACCCGCCAGGTGTACCCCGTGCGCCGCATCGGGGTCTAACACCCAGTTTAAGATGTCGATGCTCACAGCCCTCCCATCAGGCAGGTACCCAGTGAGCTTCGGGCGTTGCACTCGGCACGAGCTTACTGCACGATTCGTCGGTTATCCACGGCAACCAGGCAGACCCCGCACGCGCGCACCCAGTTCGGCCAGTTCGCCGGGGGCTGTCTGGGACCCCGGGCCGGACGGCTCGTGTCCGCCCCGTCAGCCCCCGCCCCGGTGGTTCAGGTTCAGTGACAGGTCGAGCCCGCCACTGGAAGTGGGCGGAGGTCCGCCGCTGGGTCGTCGGCCCCACCGGGCACTGGCGGCGGGGCGGGGCCCATCGCGGCGGGAGGGACCCAACTGCGGCCGACTGCGGCCATCCCTGTTTACAGTTACCGCCACCGTGGCAGCCAGATCCCCAGCCCCTGGACATCTGAAGCAGCCTGACGGCAGCAGCCGGGGAGCCCGCTGCGTCGAGAGGCGCACGGCGGGTTCGGCGAGAGCCATTGGGGAGACGCACCGGGGCAGCTCCGGAACCGCGCCCCATGCCTGCTCAGCGGGAAGCCGAACGGCGCGTGCGCTGATCCGGCTCATCCTGGTCACGGGCCGGGGGCTGCTCTGGACGCGGCCGGCGAGCCGGGGGAAGACGGCGGGCCGGCAGCTCGCGCCGGGCGAGGCGGGGAAAGTCCGGGCGCCGTCGGCCCCGGCGCCCCGAGCAGCCCGGCGCTGAACAGCCGCCAGCGCAGCCGATCGATGTGAGTCTGGTGCTCGCCGGCGAGCATCAGACTCACATTGACGAGTGCACGACAGGCTGAGGGGACGCGGCCGGCGAGCCGGGGGAAGGCGGCGGGCCGGCGGGCTCGCGCCAGGCGAGGCGGGGGAAGTCCGGGCGCGGGCCGCCCGGCATGCGCCGACCCGGTCATCGCCCCGCGCTGCGCCCATGCCTCCCGAGCATGGAGGAACTGCTACGTCACCGGCTCCGCGCTCCGGTCGAGATGGTGGCTGGCATAAAGGCCGGCCTGGAGCCGGTTCCGCACGCCGATCTTGCGCATCGCCTGGGACAGGTGCTTCTTAACCGTTGCCTCCGATAGCCCGATCTTCCGGCTGATCTCCCGGTTGCTGAGGCCGGAGGCCAGGAAGGCAAGTACGCGGCGCTCCTGCGTCGTCAGGTCAGGGCGATCCGGGAATGCGAAAGTCCGTCCGGCCTGGCTTGCGGCCTGCGGGACGCCATTAGCGGGAAAGCGGACGCCGCAGCCGCAAGCCACGGCCTGCGCGACCAGGACCATGGTCAGCTCGGGAATATCAATGGTAACGCAGCCCTGCACACCGAGGTGGATCAGGCGGGTAATTTCATCGGACGGCTCTTGCGGCCGTATGAGAATAACGGATATATCTTCGAACAGCTTCGATTGCTCAATGATCGCCGCTGCGTCTCGCAGGCCGTCTGGAGAGTTCTGGCTCAGGTTGAAGATGATGACATCGACCTCGAGTGAGCGCGCCCGGTCCGGAACTTCCGGGGTAACCGCGGAGTGCCCGACAACAGTCACCCCGCTTGCCCCGGACAGCATAGCAGTCAACCCGCGCAGGCTGATCTGCCGGTCATCAACTATAAAGAACCGCGTCACCGGGACCGGTCCGGCTCCCGTCCGCTTTTGTAACTCGCTATAGACGCCCGGTTGCCATTCCATGCGTTCTTCCCTCGGTCTTGGTTCACTCCCCCTCATCATCTTCGTGGCCAGGACCTGCAGCGGAAAGAAGCTACGCAGAGCTTATGGATAGGAAGCCAAGACCTGCGAAGACGTGACAGATAGTTGCCCGGCAAAGTGACCACGGCGCGCACGCCCCCGCCATCGTAGACAGCATTAGCAGGCCTCTTTATGCATTACGAACAGTCTCTGAGTACGAACCCTCCGCCCATCCGTGATCACAGACACCGCACTTCGGCGAAATCGGGAAAATTGATACATTGTAGTATACAGCAAGACCGCTGGCAGACCAACAGCGGCATGGACGCGAAAGTCGGTAACTGGCAGGGGCAGGCAGGTGCCCCGCGCCGCCCCCGCGCGGTGCCGTGCCGCGCCGCCCCGCCCCGCGCCGTGCCGCCCCGCGCCGTGCCGCCCCGCGCCGTGCCGCCCCGCGCCGTGCCGCCCCGCGCCGTGCCGCCCCGCCCCGCGCCGTGCCGCCCCGCCCCGTGCCGCCCCCGCGCCGTGCCGCCCCGTGCCGCCCCGCGCCGTGCCGCCCCCGCGCCGTGCCGCCCCGCGCCGCCCCGCGCCGTGCCGCCCCCGCGCCGCGCCGCCGCCCAGGCATCACCAGTCAGCACCGTCGCTCCGAGCCGCGCTACTGTAGCAGACAAATGTTCCGGTACGAATGTGGCAGTGCCGCACGCGGGAACTATCCGTAAGGCCCCCGGCTCTTCAAGAAGATATCCGAATAGATTGGTTCTTTCGAGTGAAGACATGGGCAGCTACCGAGACTAGACTTCCGACGGCGCGAAAGTTCGGTTTCGTCTGAAGCATGGCTAGGCTTTTAGGAATTTGATCAAGGAGATGTCCAATGAAGACGATCAAGGACCTCGTCGAGGAAATCACCTGCCACCGTCTCTACGACCACCCGATGTGGACGCATTGGAGCGAAGCCAGGCAGCCTGCAGACGTCACGGGCGCGATGTTCCACCAGATTCAGAAGTTCTGCGCCTCCACTCGTCCCGGCCTGGAATTCCCCAGTTCACTGCGCGAGTTCAAGATGAGCCATCAGGCGGAACTGATCGAGGAGATCGTGGCCAGCGAGGCGGGCCACGGCGCTGACCTGGCGACCATGGCGGGTAACATCGTGAACCGCAGCACGGAAGGCCAGGAGGTCTTTTCTGACGTCCACGATCAGGAATCGGTCGAGTCGGGCCTGAAGCACTACTCGGACGACCTGCTGGGATCGCTGCCGGGCTACCGTAAAGATGATGGCCTCACGGTCCAGGCCCGCAATGCGATCGCGGTCTTCGACCGGCGCGGTGCCACTGACCGGGAGACGACGCTCCGTAATCTGGGTACCGCGCTCGCCCTGGAGATCAACTCCAACCAGTCGATCATCCCGGGTGAGAAACTCGCGCTTGTCGACAGCGGCCACTACGGCGTGAACATGGAAGACACGGAGATGCACTACCTGCTCGACCACTGGGGCGAACTGGGCGCGGAGCAGCAACACGAGGCTAACGTCGTCGCCGCGGTCGATGAGGTACTGGACGAGGAGACGCTCCCCCATATCGAACGCGGCATGAACGACTTCCTGGAGTCTCTGTCCGCGCTATGGGATCTCCTCGACTCGGCCCTCCTGGGATCAGGCGAGTCATCGTCAGCATGACCGTTCGCGGCCCGGCAGCGGTGGCCACCGCTGCCGGGCCGCGAACTGCCCGGCCAACGCCGACCTGAAGCCGTGATTCACAGGCTGTGGACCAACCCTGGCGGAGGGCTACTTGACCGACATAATGCGGCTTGCCGAGGGCCACGAACAGGTGGTCATTGCCGCAGGCGAGGCCGCGGGCCTGCGATGCGTGATCGCAATCCACTCCACTGCCCTTGGCCCCTCACTGGGCGGGACCCGCTTCTACCCGTACCGGAGCGGCAATGAGGCATTGGCAGACGCACTGCGGCTGTCGAAGGCGATGACCTACAAGGCGGCGGCGGCCGGGCTCGATATCGGCGGCGGCAAAGGCGTGATCATTGGTGATCCGCTCCGCGATAAGACCGAGGCGGTCCTGCGCGCTTACGGGCAGGTCGTCGAGAGCCTGGGCGGGCGCTACTACGCCGCCTGCGATGTGGGAACATCACCATCGGACCTGGCCGTCGTTGCCAGGGAGACGCGCTTCGCGCGGGGCACTGACCCTGCCTACGGCGGATCAGGCGACTCCGCGATCTCAACCGCGGCCGGGGTGTTCCTCGGGCTCAAGGCCTGCGCGCAGTTCCGGTTCGGCACAGAGGACCTGGCCGGACTTCGCGTCGCCATTCAAGGCGCGGGCAAGGTCGGCCGGCGGCTGGCCGGGCTGCTGCATGCAGAGAAGGTCCACTTGACCGTCGCCGACATCGATCCGGACGCGGCTGCCTGTGTGGCAGAGCGCTATGCGGCCGATGTCACGACGCCCGGCGAGATTCACCGCGCCGATGCTGACATCTACAGCCCGAACGCGATGGGCGGCGCGCTGGACGAACGTATCATCGGAGAACTGCGCGCCGCAGTCGTGGCTGGTGCTGCGAACAATCAGCTAGCTGAGCCCGGGGCCGGAGACCGCCTGCGCGAGAAAGGCATTCTGTACGCGCCGGACTTCGTGATCAGCGCGGGCGGGCTGATCCAGGTTGTAGACGAGCTCCATCCCGGCGGCCCGTCCGAAGAACGAGCCGCCGCCCAGGTGGAGACCATCCCGAAACGGCTCGCCGGCATCTTCGAGATGTCGGAAAGGGACGGGGTGAACACAGACAAGGCAGCCCGGAGACTGGCTGAGGACCGGATAAGGGCGGTGAGCCGCATCCATGCCTCCTGGACCAGGCCTGTGCCCTGACCCCAGCCGGGCAAGCTGCGGGGCGCATGCCTCCCGACGGACACTGCGCCATGTGCCGCTGCCGGGCTTGTCCGGGCGACGCACCGGGCCCGAAGAGGGCTCAAAATGACGCAATTCGTCCACCTGGAGATTAACGAGGGGATCGCCACGATCCGTATCCACCACCCTCCTATGAATGCTCTGAATCTCCGGGTCATAAATGAACTGGCCGGAGCCGCGGGGCAGGCGGGAGAAGACCCTGCCATCCGCGCTGTAGTGCTCTACGGTGGCGAACGGGTATTTGCATCCGGCGCGGACGTCACAGAGCTGGCCGAGCCGGACTGCGTTTCGGTCGCGGCTGACTCGCTACGTCTTCAGCGAGCCTTCACGGCAGTTGCCAAGATCCCCAAGCCGGTCGTGGCGGCTATTACAGGCCTCGCCCTCGGCGGCGGCCTGGAACTGGCGGTTTGCGCCGATTTCCGGGTCGCGGGAAAGAGCGTTCGGGTGGGCCAGCCAGAGATCAAGCTTGGCATCATCCCGGGCGCAGGAGGAACGCAGCGGCTGTCCCGGCTGATAGGCACGGCACGAGCTAAGGATCTTGTCTTCACGGGTCGCCTCCTATCTGCGGCCCAAGCGCATAAGGTCGGGCTCGTGGATGGCGTCGTCGGTGATGAGGCCGTGTTTCAGGAAGCGCGGGATATGGCCGCCCGCTATGCCTCGGCTCCGGCACCCGCCCTTCGATCTGCGAAGCAGGCCATCGACAACGGCCTCGAAACCGATCTTGATACCGGCCTGGAGCTCGAGCGGCTTCAGTTCGCCGCGCTACTCGCGACCGGAGGCCACCGAACCCGGAAGCGGAGTCCGCCAGGGACTGGACTGCCCGGCATGCCAGGCGCCGGCACAGACCGCGGTGAGCCGGCCTGAGAGCCGGGCCGGCCCCGCGGCTACAAGCTGAACTCCGCGGCTACAAGCTGAACTCCGCCCTATATCGCGCAAAGCGTTCTTCAATTTCCGTCGGGTCGAGATGGAAATCTTCAAGCGAAGGGCGGTGCACGCCGTGTTTATCGGGCGGATTGTCGCGTGCATAGTCCTCAATACCGGCCCGGGTGGCGGCAGTCATTGGAATGCCAGCAAACTCCAATACCAATCCGACGATTGACAGAGGGTCGGCAAGCAGATCCCGCTGCCGGACATCGAGGACAGCGATGCCCGGCACCGAGTCCTCGTCCCGGCGCTGGCGTGACAGTGCCTGGTCAGCGTAGTCGATCCACTCTCTGCCGATCCCGGCTTTGTCCACCACCGCAGAGGTCACTGAACGGACCACCGAAGTTAGGCTGCACGCCGAAGGTATGCAGGTCATCGGGTCCCTGTGCAGGCGCACCACTCGGGCGCCCGGGTAAACGGCCGCCAACGCGTCAAGGTGCCGGAGATGAGATGGGCACTTCAGCAGCACCTCCTCGCCGGGCCGCCGCCACAGCAGGCAGCTCAGCAGCGTGCGGTGGTACTGGTATACCTCCACCATGTCTTGATCATGCAGCCAGGCGAGATAGCCTGGCACATGATAACGTTGTGCATAAATATCGCTACGGAACGTCGTACCGGTGAGCCGGTGACACTCGTCGGGACGGAGCGCGTCCAGCGGGTGAAGCATCCGGAAAGCCGGCGCAGCCGCGTAGTACTGGTCAACGTAGCGCCGTGCAAGTTCTATCAGCATCGCATCCTGCCCTGCGCCCGCCGGCGCCGCGGGTGCCATCAGCTCCCACAGGCTCGGCGCGCGAAGACCGGGATGCTCGGCGAGCATATTCTGCAATGCCGTCGTGCCAGTGCGAGGCATCCCGGTAATAACGATCGGAGGGGAGATGACTGCTTGCCTGATCTCAGGGTGTGACCCTATAAGGCGGTCCGCCTGGATTTGCGTCACTAGCTGTGACACGAGCATGTCATGAAGTTGCCGTCGTCCGATCATGGTTAGCTGCGCGTCGGAATCTACCGCTTCCGTGAGGCGCCTGAGCGAGGACAGGAACCGGAGGGGCAGGCCGTTCTGGTCACCTGCGGCCTGGCGAGCGCGTGCCACCAGTTCATCCGGATCAAGGCTGACTGCCGAAGTTTCCCGCGCGGGGCGCATTCTCATCCCTCTCAGAGGCCAAGTCCAGATCCGATGATCTCCTTCATGATCTCCGTCGTACCGCCGAAGATGGTCAGTATCCGGGAGTCGAGGAATGTCCGAGCTACTGGGTACTCGAGCATGCAGCCGTAGCCGCCGTGAAGTTGGACGCAGCGATCG
>Ga0335081_10005347_pt1 | contig 20314 bp, 18 predicted proteins | sample Lox_Sample_35_FD_206713 | JGI IMG/M metagenome (GOLD analysis project Ga0335081, IMG submission 206713) | Soil microbial communities from Loxahatchee National Wildlife Refuge, Florida, United States - Lox_Sample_3.5 | ecosystem: Environmental > Terrestrial > Soil > Wetlands | place: USA... | reverse complement strand
CTTTGGCACATTGGCCATCATGCGGCGGCGCTGCCGCGTCTGCCGCACCTGCTTCATCTTGCCCTTGATGGTGGGATCGCCTTCGCTCTGCTTGAACTCGTCCTTCATCTCGCGCAGCGACATTTTCTGCCGCTGGTACCAGCGCTGGTATTGGAAGAGGTAGTCCACCGCCGCCACCACCGCCAGCATGGCCACCACCGCGCCCATCAGCTTGAGCGCCAGCTTCAGCGCAAACGGCAGCACATCGGCGACATCGCTGCGGCCGAGCGCCATGATGCGAAAGCGCTCCGGCCACATCAGCACGGTCAGCACGCTGGCGACCACGAACAGCTTGACCAGGCCCTTCAAGAAATTTGCGACCGCCACCATCGAGAACAGCCGCTTGAGGCCGGCGAGCAACGAAATCTTCGACAGCTTCGGCGACAGCGCCTCGAACGACCACACCAGACGGTGCTGCACCAAATTGCCGGCGAGCGCGGCGATAACCAGCACCAGAAACGGCACCGACAGCGCCGCGATCAGTTCGACCCCGATCTTCTGGAACAGGTGCGGCAGCGCCGGCCCGTCGACCAGGATCTGCCCGGAATTGGCGATGAGTCCGCGCATGGTGGCGGTGACATCGCGGCTCATGCCGCCGGAGAAGGTCGCTAGCACCAGTGTCGCGCCCGCGATCACGAACCAGGTGTTGACCTCCTGGCTCTTGGCCACGTCGCCGCGCGCCAGCGCTTCGTCCAAGCGTTTTTGCGTTGGGTCTTCTGTTTTCTCGGTATCGTCTTGCTCTTCGGCCATGCGGCGCTGTTACCTCAAGCGTGCGGCGCGAGCTGGCCGAGCACGCCTTCGAGATAGCCGACGAAGGTGCCCATCATCGCCCCGATCACCAGCAGCAGCAGCAAGAGGCCGAGCATGATCGACAGCGGCAGGCCGATGAAGAACACCTGCATTTGCGGCATCAGGCGCGACAGCACGCCGAGCCCGAGATTGAACAGCAGGCCGAACACCAGAAACGGCGCCGACAATTGAATGCCGATGCGGAAAGAGGTGGCGATCACTTGCGTCACGTGCTTGGCCACGTCGCCGGTGAGCGGCATCTCGCCGGGCGCAAACAGCGTGTAGCTGTCGTTGAGCGCGGCAATCACCAGATGATGCAGGTCGGTGGCGAAGATCAGCGTGATGCCGAGCACGCTGAGAAAATTGCCGACCAGCACGCCCTGCTGGTTCTGCGTCGGATCGACCGCGGTGACGAAGCCGAGCCCCAATTGCTGGGCCACCACGAAACCCGCCACCTGCAAGGCCGAAATCGCCAGCCGCGCCGTCAGTCCCAGCACCGCGCCGATGATGATCTCCTTGAACAGCAGCACCAGCACCGGTCCAAGCGTGTTGAGATCGACCGTATAGGCCTTCTCATGCGCCGGCAGCAGGATGCCGGTGAGCAGCAGCGCGATGGTCAGCCGCACCCGCGCCGGCATGTTCTGTTCGCCGATGCCCGGCAGCAGCATCACCATGGTGCCGACGCGCGCGAATGTCAGAAGAAACGCCGCCGCCAGCACCGGCAGGAAGGAAACATCGACTTTCATAATCAGCCGCTGGCGATGCGGGCGGCGATGCGCAGCATCTCCGCGTGCAGCTTCTCGGCCATGAACGGCAGCGCGATCAGCAGCGTCACAAATATCGCCAGGATCTTCGGGATGAAGGAGATGGTCATTTCCTGGATTTGCGTGAGCGCCTGCAACAGCGAGATTGCGACGCCCACCCCCAGGCCCACCAGCATCACCGGACTGGAGACGACGATCAGCGTGTAGATCGCGTCGCGGGCGACGTCGAGAACTTCCGGTCCGGTCATTGTCCCTGCTCTTTCGTCAAATCGGCATCTTCATGATGTCTTCGTACGCCGCGATCACTTTGTCGCGCACCGCCACCACCGCGTCGATCGCCACTTCCGTTTCCGACACCGCGGTGACGACGTTGACCATGTCGGATTTGCCGTTGGCCAAGGCGCGCGTCTGCGTGTCCGACTTGTGGCCGAGCTCGCTGACCGAGGCGAGCGCCTCCTTGAGCACGGCGGTAAAGCTGGTGCCGCCCGTCGGGTCTCCCCCGGCTGCGCCCGCCGCGCCCGCTTGGCCCTGCTCGGCAATGAGCTTTGCCGCCGCGGTATAAGCGCTGATGGCCGAGATCGGTGCTGCCATGCGTCAGTCTCCTTAGGCTTTAAGAATATCGATGGTGCGTTGAATCATGCGGCGCGTGGCGGTGACGACGTTGATGTTGGCTTCGTAGGAACGCTGCGCCTCGCGCATGTCGGCCATTTCAACGAGCGAATTGACATTGGGATATTTGACGTTGCCGTTCTGGTCGGCGGCCGGATGGCCGGGCTCGTATTTCAGGCGGAAGTCGGACGAGTCGATTTGCGTCTTGCCAAGCTCGACCAGTTGCACGTCAAGCGAGCGGTCGAGTTCGCTGGTGAAAGTCGGCACCTTGCGCCGGTAAGGCTCGGCACCGGGCGAGGATGGCGTCGAATCCGCGTTGGCGATGTTTTCCGAGATGATGCGCATGCGGCCGGCCTGCGCGCGCAGGCCGGAAGCGGCGACCGCCAGCGTCTTCATGAAGTCCATGACGATCCTCCGTATTCGCCGCGCGGAATCACGCGCTGCCCTTGCCGAGCGCGGTCTTGATCAGTGCAAGACTGCGCGTGTAGACCGCGGTCGCGGCCTGGTAATCCATATTGTTGGCCGCCACCTTCATCATCTCGTCCTCGAGACTTACGGCGTTACCGGTCGGCCGCGTCTCGTAGTCGCCCTTGGCCTGGCTGCGGAACGCCGAGTCCTGCGCGCCAAGTCCGTTCATGTGGCCCTCCTCGGTGCGCGTGAGCGCCACGGTCGCCACCGTCGCCGGGGATACTTCGGCCGGCGCCTCGAATTTCAACGGCACCAGATCGCGCGCCCGGTAAGTGGGTGTGTCGGAATTGGCGACGTTCTCCGCCAGCACCTTCTGGCGCGCCTGCGACCATTCGAGCCGCATGCGCAGCATGGACAGGATCGGAATGTCGGTAATGGCCATGGCCAGCCCCTTAATTTTCCGGCTGTGGAGGTAGGCCGGACTAGGCAGACTTTGCCGGGCGTATGGTTAATGGCTGGTAAAAAGATAGCGCGGGCGGCCGCGTCCCCGGCCCGTTTTAACCAAATCCGTCGCTCAAAATGCCGCGGACCCGGAGAAAGGGCTTTATTTCTTAATAGTCTGTTAGTATTCGAGGCGGCAAATTGCGCCTGCGGTATTAACCATTTGGGCGATTCCCGCCTGAGCGGCGCAGGGGAGACGGAGTGAAGTGATGGACGCCTTGTTCGGCACGGCGATGCCATTGGCTGCGCGTTTCTTCATCGCCTTCTTGGTGGTGCTCGCGCTGATCGGGCTGACCGCCTGGCTGGTGCGCCGCTTCGGCGCCAACCGCCTGGGCGGCACCGCGCGCGGCCGCCAGCCGCGCCTGGCAGTGATCGACGCGGCGAGCGTCGACGGCCGCCGGCGCCTGGTGCTGATCCGCCGCGACAATACCGAGCATCTCCTGATGATCGGCGGCCCGACCGATGTCGTGGTCGAGAGCAATATCGTACGCGCGGCGGCTGCCGCCGGCGTGCGCGAACCGGCGCGCGTGTCGATGACCGCCGAGACCACCGCGCGCCTCACGCCCGGCGTCGAAGGCTCGTGGCCGCCGCCCGCCGCGGAACCGGCACCGATCGCGCCGCCGCGCCGCTCGACCGCGACGGAAGAGCCGTGGCTGCCGCCCGAACCCGCGCCCGCGCCGCGCGCCCGTTCCACCGCGCCCGCCGACAGCCTCACCGGACTTGCCGCCGAATTGTCGTCCAAGTTCGGCGTGCCCGAAATTCCTGCGCCGCGCGCCGAGCCGATGCCACGCGCCACCGCAGCCCCGCCGGTCGCGCCGCCGCCGGATCTGCCGCCCGCCTCGCCGCAGAGCGATCGCAACTTGGCCGAGATGGCGCAGCAGCTTGAAGCCGCGCTGCGCCGCACGCCGGCGCAGGACAGCCGCCCGCCGGTGACCGATGCGCTCGCGGTGCCGCCAGCCGCCAAGATGGCGCCGCGCGCGCCCGCGCGCGACACCAGGCCGCGCCAAGAACCGAAATTCGAACCGAAATTCGAACCGAAATTCGAACCAAAACGCGAAATGCGCCCCGAACCGAAATTCGAGTTTAAGCCGGAAGCACCCACCGCGCCGGACAAGAACATCTACGATAATCTGGAAGAGGAGATGGCGAGCTTGCTCGGCCGTCCACCCGATAAATCGTGACAGCCCTCTTCGGCCGCCGCGTTCGTCTGGTGACGGTGGCGGCCGGAGTAGCAGGGCTGATGGCGCTGGCGGTGACGCCTGCGGGAGCGCAAGACGTCAGCATCAATTTCGCGCAAGGCAGCGGGCTCACCGAGCGCGTGCTGCAAATGGTCGCGCTGCTGACGGTATTGTCGCTGGCGCCCTCCATTCTCGTGATGATGACGTCGTTCACCCGCATCGTGGTGGTGCTGTCGCTGCTGCGCACCGCGCTCGGCACCGCGACCGCCCCGCCCAATGCGGTGATCGTCTCGCTCGCACTGTTCCTGACCGCCTTCGTCATGGGCCCGGCGCTGCAAAAGGCTTACGATACCGGCATCCGCCCGCTGGTCGCCAACGAGATCACCGCCGAGCAGGCCTTCGACCGCGGCACGCAGCCCTTGCGCGCCTTCATGCAGAAGAACGTGCGCGAGAAGGATCTCAAGCTGTTCATCGACATGGCGAAGGAAGCCGAGCCCGCCAAGCCCGAAGATATCTCGCTGCGCGTGCTGGTGCCGGCCTTCATGATCTCCGAGCTCAAGCGCGCCTTCGAGATCGGCTTCCTGCTGTTCCTGCCGTTTTTGATCATCGACCTGGTGGTGGCGAGCGTCTTGATGTCGATGGGCATGATGATGCTGCCGCCGGTCGTGGTCTCGCTGCCGTTCAAGCTGATATTTTTCGTGCTGGTGGACGGCTGGTCGCTCGTCGCCGGCTCGCTCATTCAGAGCTACGGGTCGTAGGCGCGCCGGCGATCGCCGCCGTTAAATTCGTCGTGTCTGCCGTAGCCCTCAGAGCAGACTGGACCGCTCTCGGTTGCCGCTACGCCACCGCAAGCCGCTTGGCGCAAGCGCGCATCTCCAGATCGACGTTGCGCCATAGTCGATTGTCCGGAGGGATCGGATAATGGTTGTGCCAGGCCGCAAGCTTCTCTTTATACGATTCGATGTAGGCGTCTTCGCTCAGCGTCTCTGTGGTCTCGATTTCAAGGCCGATGCCGACCTCATGGTAGATGTCCAGATTGCGTAAATCCGGGACCGGCAATTCGCCGCGCTTAAAGTCGCTCCACATCTGCCGGTAAAGCTCTTCGAGATGGCGGACCAGCCGCGGGGTGTCGAACAGCAGGCAGCTCTCGCGCCCCGCGGCAAGCTTCGCCTTTATCGCCGCGAGCTGGGCGCGGTCGCGCGCGAGCTCGATGGCGCGCGCGACGTAAGCCTCCGGGGTCGTACACTCCAGCTCTTCGCCGCCTGCCGAGCGAAGGACGCTGGCGCAAACCCGCGCCGGGAAACTGCGCCCACGCAATGTCAGGACCGGTACGTTCATCCAGAGCGCGTCGGCCGCGGTCGTGTGTGCGCCATAAGGCATGCTGTCCAAAAAAAGATCGGCGAGCGGATAGCGCGCAAGATGCTCCGGATTTGGCAGCCGTTGCGCAAAGACGATGCGCTCCGGCGCGATGCGCTGCGCTGCCGCCGCCGCCCGCAGGCGCGCGTTGGTGTCGTCGGTAGCGGTGAGCAGCCACAACACGCTGTCGGGAACGCCGTCGAGAATCTTCATCCAGCGATCGAAGCCGCGCGGCGTGATTTTTTGCGTTCCGTTGAAGGAGCAGTAGACGAAGGCGTGTTCGGGAATTCCCATCTCCGCGCGCGACGGACGCAGTTCGGACACGAGGCGCTTGCGATCATTCGGCTGATAGCACGGCAAGCGCAGCACCTTCTCCGAATAATAAATCTCCTCGCCCTCCGGAATGACGACGGGGTCCGCGACAATGTAGTGGTGATACGGCGTTCCCATCGTGCCCGGAAAGCCGAACCAGTTGACTGCGATCGGCGCCGGCCTGCGAGCAAAGACTTTGGTGCGCGCGCGCCGCGTATATCCATTGAGGTCGACGAGGATGTCGATGTCATCCGACGCGATCCTGGCTGCGGCCTGATCGTCGTCGAGTTCGTTGATGTCGACCCAATGATCGGCGGATTTCATGATCCGCTGTTGCGTCGAATCCGGATTATCGACGCCGCAGTAATACGCGAAGATTTCGAACTTGCTGCGATCGTGCTGCTCGATCACGTCGGTCATAGCGAGACCGACGGCATGATTGCGCAAGTCCGACGACACGTAACCGATGCGCAACCGGTCCGTGTCGCTCCGAGGCACCGCCGATTGCCGGGTTTGGGCTTTCGGCATGTCGAGGAGATTTCTGGCGTGGCAATAGGCTTTCGCCAGATGCAGCATCGGATCGTCGGTGAGACATTGGAGCGCCAGCGGCTCGATGTTCGTCAGCAGTTGCTTGCGGCTGACGCGCTCCCATCCGGCGAGCACCGGCCACTTGCACTGCTTCTGGCGCAACGCGATCCAGTGCTGGGCGATGTCGGCCCAGGGGGCGCCCTTGATGTCGGGCGCCCACGGCGCATTGCTGATGTCGAGAATCTGCTTGAGTGCGTCCTCTGCGGCAGCGTCGCTGTTGGTCGCTTCGAGCACCCGGCCGATTTCATGCAATGCAGTGACCTTGTGCGCCACCGAGTCGACATTCACGGCCGACAGGTTCTTGACGAGCACAAGCCACTGCTCGACGGCCTCGCCGTGCCGACCGCTGTCTTTCAGCGCGCGGCCGAGATTGATGTGGGCGATCGCGAAATCGGACTTGAGCCGGATCGATTCGCGCAAGGCATGAATGGCGCCCGCGTAGTCGCGCAGCGCCATAAGCACGCCGGCGAGATTGAACTGTATGGCGTAGAGCACATTGTTGTCGGCGTTGCGGGCGATCCACGCCTTGTACAGTTCGGCCGCCGATTGCGGTTGGCCCTGCAGGTTCAATTTTTCGGCGGCGTCGACGAGGTCGGCGACGGGGAGCCGTCGTTTGGCCGTCAGTTCCATCGACGTGGTGAACAGGTCGGCGCGGCGGTCGGCGGGTCGCTCGTTCATGACATCCTGTGATCGTGATGCAGCGAACCGAACCGGCGGCCTGATTCTATTGCGATATTACCAGATAACGCGCGCCAGCGCAGTCGTGCGGACATGAACCATCGTCAATTAGAATGACAAGTCGGTCCGATGTCCGCTCACGGTCATGAGCCGGCATCCTTCGCCGTTAGGCCCATGTCCGCCGCATCCGTGAAAGCGGACATCGCGCCGTTATGAGTCCACGCGCTCGTCCGCCCTGGGTCGGAGACTTGTCGCCTCAGCGTGAGGCGACGCCGCTCAAGAATATTTTCCACAGCCTCTTGACTTTAATCCCAGGTCTATTATCCTATTCGCCGTCCTGTTCAACTGAGGGCGTCATCTAGAGGCGTCTAAATGATGGAGCAGGATGCGGCGCCCGCGCGGGGAGACGAACGCTCCTCCCCTCCCGGGCGGCGCCGGGGCACCGCCCGGGGGTAACAGAGGCCCCCCGCGAGGAGCTCGCTGACGGCGGACCGTTCACCGGTCTGTCCTACGTTCGGAGGCCACGGCCCGGGGCTAACGCCCATGAGGTGCGTCCTTCCGAACCCGGGCAGAAACGAGACGGCCCGAAGAAAGCGCGGCCCGGCGCCGAGATGAGAACGCCGCGATGGCGCGCCGAAAGGCGCCACGTGTCCGAAAGGGCACGTGCACTAAGGAAGGTTGCGCCGGTCGGCGCGCCGTCCCCCTCGCATTTTGCGAGGGAAGGAAGAAGGGACGACGGCGTACCCCGCGCCGCAAAGAATAGGGGCGATGACGCTTGCCTTGGCGCGCCGAAGCCCGCAGGGCGAAGGCGGGGCTGTTTGAAATCCGAAAAACGCTATCGCGCGCGGCGCGAAATCGACCCGGTCGGCAGCGGGTCGGGCTTGCGCGGCGCGGCGCCCTTCGCCGGCGGTGGCGCGGGTGCAGCGGCAGGCGCGGCAGCGGCGGGCTTGGCATTGGCGGCGGCCTTGTCGGGCGCGGGCATGGCCGCCCCTGGCTTGGTGGCCGCTGGCGGCGGGGCCTTGCCCCCCTCGCCCTCCGCCTTCTCCGCGCCGGCGTCGGGATAGCGCGCGCGCATCTCGCGCAGGAAGGCATCCAGCGTACTCACGCCGCTGACCGCGCGCGCCACCTCCTGGAATTCGGCGCCACTGGCGCCGGTCGGTGCGGTCACCACTTCGAAGGCGTGACGGTCGGGCGTGTCGGCCATTTTGGCCGCATATTTGTCGCGCAAACGCCCGAGCCCGATCGGCTCGTCGCCGAGCGAATAGCCGATCGCCGCGCGCAGGATATCGATCCGCTCGCTCTCCGACAGCGGCGTGAACTGTTTCCAGCGTTCGCCGTAGAGCAATTCGATTTGCTCGGCCGCCTCGCGCCACTTGCGCGCCGCCCATAGAATATCGGCGCGCAGGCGGATCGCTTGCGGGCTCTGAATATTGGCGATGATCTCGAGCGCCAGATCGTGCCGGCCGGTTTCCGACAGCGCGCGCGCTTCCAGCAGCAGCCGCTGGTCGCGCAATTCGTTGGCCAGCCCGTCGGTGCGGGTCGTGCGCAGCGTGGCGAGCGCACGATCGGGTTTGCGGTTCATCAGATAGATCATGGCCAAGCGCGTCGCGACCTGCGCGCGCGCCGCGCCCTGCAGTCGGTGATCGACCTGGTGTTGCAGCAATTCGGCCGCCTGATCGAGCAGATCGACCGACACCAGCCGATCGGCGAGCTTGCGGATCATCTCGTCGCCGCGCCGGCCGATGGGGGTCAGCTCGCGGTAATCGTAGAACAGGCCGAGCGCCTCGACCGGCGGCAGCGCGTCGCTTTTGCCGCCCAGGAACAGCGTCTCGAAGCTCACCGCCGCTTCATCCTGGATCTGGCGCGTGAGATTGGAATCGGGATGCGCCAGCATGGCGGCGCGCATCACATGGAAGGCTTCGCGATAGCGGCCGTCCTCGGTGTAAAGATGCGCCAGCATCTTCAGCCCTTCCGCCTCGGTCTCGTCGCCGCGCCAGATGGTGGTGAGCGTCTCGAGCTGATCGATCACTTCCTTGCGCGGCATGTCGCCGAGCGCGAAGCGCAGCATGATTTCATGCAAGTGCCCGGCGGCGGCGGCGCGGCGGTCGCTCGACGCCGCGGCGGCGCGGTAATTGGTGAGCGCGTCCTCGTTGCGCCCCATGCCCTCCGACAGCCGCCCAACCAGCATGGCGATCGCGGGCGCTTCTTCATCCGGCACGCCGACGGTCTGCAGCTCGTTGAGCACTTTGTCGGCGCCGTTGAAATCGCGCACTTCAATCGCCGCCCGCAAGGCGTAGCGCAAGGCCATGCGCTGCAATTCGATCGGCAACGTGCCGAGCGCGGCATCGGTGCTCTTGAAGCGATCATTCGCTTCCGCCCATTTGCCCTGCCGCGCATAGGCGATCGCGCGCCAGAGCGGCGCATCGAGCTGGTTGCCGATCTGCGGATTGGACAGCGCCTTCAGCGCCTCGCCCGGCCGGTTCATCATTACGTTGGCGATGGCCTTGAGTACGGTGCCGGTGATGTCGTCGGCGCCGCGTTCGTCGGACAGCGTCACATCGAGCACCGCAAGCGCTTCCGCCGACATGTCGCGGGCAAGATAAAAACGCGCAAGATCGAGCCGCGCCGCCCTGCGCCTTTGCGGCGGCGCCATGGCGGCGGCGTGGATCAGATCGGACTGGCGTTTGTTGAACTCGGCGGTGCGGTCGAAGCCCCAGAGCTGGGTATCGAAGGTCATGGCGCGGAACGAGGTCGCCAGCTGCTGCTGGCCGATTGCGGTCGGCGACAGCGCGAGCCCGAGCGGCCTGCTGACGGTGATCTTGTCGACCGATAGTTCGGCGGTGAGATCGTCGGCGAGCGGCTGCAGCACCACGCCATGCGCCGAAGGCAGTGCGCGCAACTCGACGAAATCCTGCCCCTTGAGGAAGCCGCGCGCGGGCGCCAGGGCCGTGATCACCATCAGGCGGTCGCCGACGGCCGGGTCGGTGATGTCATGGACCTTGCGCGGGTCGTCGAAAGGAATGGCGATGCTGGCGCGGTTCTTACCGGCGATGCTGCGGGCGATCGAGAGCTGCTTGGTCGGCGCGATGACGCTATCGCCGACGTCGACGATCCAGGCCGGACCGTCGTTGACCACGCCGGTCAGACGCGGGCGCGCAAGCCGCAAGCGTACAACCGCGGCGCCGTCCTTGCTGCGCTCGAAATGCGCCTCGCGGATGGCATCGCCGGCCTCGTGCTTGGCCGCAGTGAGATCGATGGTGCTTGCGCTGTCGAACACCAGCCACAGCGTGTCGGCACGGCGGAAGACAGCGGCCGGCGTTTGCGCGACGAACGGGAATTCGATGCGCATGTTGGTGGCGGATTTGTGCAGCTCGGCCTTGACCGGTGCGTTCGGATCGGGGGCGGGATTTTTGCTGTCGGCGATGACCGGTTTCGTCGCAGGCGGCGTTGCGGCAGCGGCCGGCTTCGGTGCGGGTGGCAACGGCGGCGCGGCGGCAAGTTGTGGCGCAGGCGGCGGCGGGGCTGCAGCAACCTTCGGCTCAGCGGGCGGAGCGGCCTTCGCTGCAGGCAGCGGTGTGGCCGGCATTTCCTTGCTGGCGACTTTCGGCGGTTCCGCCGGAGCGGCAGACGGTTTCTCCGCAACCTGTCTCGGCGGTTCCGCCGGTTCTGCAGGCAATTTCTCCGTGGCTTGTTTCGGCGGCGTTGCCGGTGCAGCGGGCGTCAGCGGTGGTTGATCGACCAGCACCGGCGCGGTGGGCTTGGCATCGCCCGGCGCGGCCTCAGCCGGCGCGGCATTTTGAGCCGGCACGGTCTCGGGCGCGGCGATGCCGGGCATGGCGGCTGGCGCAGCCGGCGCCGCGGCGGACTTGACTGGTGCGGCGGGCTTGGCGGGCGCGGGCTTTGCCGCCGCCTCCTTCGGTGGCGCGCCGTCGAGGCCGACATCCACCACGACACCGCGGTCCTCGTGGAAGCTGCGCACCTTGGGCTTGCCGTTGAGCACGAAATTGATCGCGACTGAATCGTAATCGATATCGGCGTCGATCGATTTCAGCGTCGGCGGCAGTGACGCTATCGCGTCGGCCAGATCCCATTTGATCTGTCGGTCGAAGTTGAGCACGAATTTTCCGTCGTGCTGGTCGGGCACGGCATTGACGCCGTCGGGCAGATCGAACACGTAGCGCATGAAGGTCGGCTGGCTCGCCACCCGCACGCGGATGCTCGGCGGCGTGTGCGCCTTGTCTTCGGTGCGCTGGCGGTGCAATTGGCGCTCGGCTTCCTGCGCGCGGCGCGCAAGATCCGCGATCACCTCCTGCGGCAGCCCGGGCAATACGCCGCTCCAATTCTCCGGCAGCAGGTCGATGTAAAGCCGTTCGGCCGCCGGGATCGTATTGACCTTCACCTTCTGCGAAAGCGCGATGCGGATCGCGGTGCCGTCGGGATCAAGGCGCGCGGCGCTGATGAGCCCGCGCGAGTCGGCGCTCAACTTGTCGACCGCGACAGCAATCGGCTTCTTGAATGTCACCACCATGATCGGAAAGCCGGCGCGGATGGTGGCCGGAACTTCTTGATCGAAGCGGAACGCCAGGCGGATGAAGCCACCGTCATTGAACACGTTGAGCTCGCCTTTGACACGTTCTTCGGCATGCGCGCTGCCGCTGAAGGCCAATGTCAGCGCCAGCAGCAGCAACACCTCCAGCACGACGAAGACCGCCAGCACGCGGCGCAGCAGCCGCGGGCGCGGCCGCGCATGGTGCATGCGCATGTCCTTCAAGCTGACGGGCGTAGCAATCATGATGCCGTTCCAACCGGCGCGGCTGCCGGTCGCGACAGCCTAGGGATTGGCGTTTAACGGAGCGTTAACCCTGCTGGATCAACTGCTGGGCTTGCCCTCGATTTTCGGCAGCTTGTCGGGCGCCTGCGATGCCGGCTCGACGCGCGCCCGGTTGGCGATCTCGACGGTCAGCCGCTCGGCCGCGTCGGGGGACATGTTGGCGAGGATTTCCGACATCGTGCGCGGATTCATATGGGTGGAAACGTCGATCAGGATCTTCATGTCGAGCCGGTCGAAGATGCGCGCGGCGTCCTTCGGCTTCATGTTCTCGTACATCGAGATGATGCCCTTGAAGCGCTTCTCCTCGGCCTGGTCGCGATTGCCCATCTCGTTTTTGACGCGCGCCTCGACGTCCTTGAGCTCGGCGACCTTGGCCTCGACCCGCTTCTCGGCCGCCTTGAGCAGGCTCTCACGCATATCGAGCTCGCGGCTGCGGGCATCGAGCTGCTCGCGGCGACCTTGCAGGCTTTCGAGGATGGCGCGTTCGCCGGCGGAATTGATCTTGCCAGGCTGGATCGGGATCGACATGCCGGCGGCTTCGAGCTTGGTGGCCTCCGGCGGCTTTGCCGTGGTCTTCAGCGCCTCACCGGCCGGCTTTTCGTTTTCGCCGACCGAGCCGGTGACGTCGTCCTTGCCGGATTCGTTGAAGTTGAACATTTGTTGCGCCCAGGACTGCCGGCTCGCGGGCGCTGCCGGTTCGGGCTGGTTGCCGGCAATGATGATCTTCGGATAGTCCGGCACGCTTTCCGGCGCGGCGATGGTCAGGCCGGGCTTGGTACGGCTCTCGAGCCGGTCGGCGAGCGTGTAGCCGCCGTCGAACACCAGGCCGGACACCTTGAGTGCGAACAGGCTGATCGTGGCCAGCAGCACGATCGGGATCAGTCGAAAATCGCGCGCGAAGCGGATCATGCCGCCAGGCCGGAAAGGCGCGCGCGGGAGCGCGCGGCGAAGGCCTGCGCGGCGGCGGCCACCGCCTTGGCGTCCGGCACGGGTTCGGGGGCAGCCGGCGCCTTACCCACGCCGGCGATGCGGGTGAGCCGCGCCAGGAGTTCTTCGCCCGCGGCAAGCTGCTCGTCGAGTTCGGAGGTTACGCGCTCCATGCGCTCCAGCCGCTCGCCCAGATTCTGCTCGCCATCGCGCATGGTCGATTTGAGGCCGGCGATCGCGCGCTCGGCGATTTCGGTGGCGGTGATCAATTCGGAAATGGTCGCGCGTAGCGTCTGCTCGTCGGCTTTGAGCAGCCGAAGCTGGCGGTTGAGCCGCACGCAATAGAGGATCGTCAGCAGCAGCAGCAGCGAGACCATGATCTCGACGACATATCCGTAGTTCATGGCGCGTCCATCCCGTTGGTCGACCCGTCCGCATTCTCAAACATGGCGAAGGTGGTCCGCGGTTTGCGCAAGGTCTTGGCGACCCGCACCGCGACCCGGTCGCCGACCCGGCCCATGCGGCCTTCGGTCAGCGTGACGTCGCCGCAGCGCACGCTTACCAGCGCGTCGGGCTTGAGTTCGAGCGTGAGCGTGTCGCCGACATTGAGGCTCATCATCCGCCGCAGCGGCAGCCGCGCCTCGTAGAGCACGGCATCGACGCCGATCTGCGCCTGGCCGATTTCGGTCGCCAGATGGCCTTCCCAGATCGGGTCGCGGCCGAACTTCTCGCCCATGAACATCTGGAGGAGCGTGGCGCGGATCGGCTCGATGGTGGCGTAAGGCAGCAGCAGCTCGATGGTGCCGCCACGGTCTTCCATGTCGATGCGCAGGCGCACCAGGATCGCCGCATTGGCGGGCCGCGAGATCGCGGCAAAGCGCGGATTGGTTTCCAGCCGGTCGATATTGAATTTGACCGGCGACAACGGCTTGAAGGCGAGCTCGGCGTCGGCCAGCACCACCTCGATCATGCGCTTGACCAAGTTGGTCTCGATGGTGGTGTAGGGCCGGCCTTCGACGCGCACCGTGCTCTGCCCGCGCCGGCCACCGAGCAGCACGTCAATGATCGAATAGATCAGGCTCGAATTGACGGTGGCAAGGCCGAAATTGTCCCACTCTTCCGCCTTGAACACCGCAAGGATCGCCGGCAGCGGGATCGAATTGAGGTAGTCGCCGAAGCGCACCGAAGTGATGCGGTCGAGCGAAACTTCGACGTTATCGGAGGTGAAATTACGCAAGGATGTCGTCATCAACCGCACCAGGCGGTCGAAGACGATTTCCAGCATCGGCAGGCGCTCGTAGGACACCATCGCCGAGTCGATGATGGCGCGAATGCCGGAATTGTCGTTGAGCGTCACATCCGCCAGGCTGAAGCCGAGCAGACTGTCGATTTCTTCCTGATTGAGGATGCGCTCGGCGCCGCCTTTGGCGCCCTGGAAGCCGCTGCCGTCGTCCACCATTGCCGCCCATTGGGCGGCGGCTTCATCGACCCCGGGCGCGGCGGGGCCTGCGGCGGCGTCGGTCGTCTGCGCGCCGGCATCTTCTTCGAGCGCCAGCCCCCATTCGGCGGCAAGCGCGTCTTGATCGATTTGTTGGTTCAGCGCCATTGGTGAAACGTCACTGGACGACGATTTCCTTGAACAGGACAGCGGTGATGCGGTTGGGCGCCACGGCGGCGTTGACGCGGCGGGTCAGTTCTTCCTTCAGCCGGTAGAGACCTGCGGAGCCATCGAGATCGGTCGGGCGCAATTCGCGCAAGTAGGTCTGGAACGCGTCCATCACGCGCGGCATCAGCGGCTGGATCTGCTCGACCAGCTTGGCGTCGGACAATTCGAGCACGATCTTCACTTTGAGATATTGCGTGCGGTCGGTGCCGGCGTTGGAGAGATTGACCAGCACGTCGGGCAGATCGACGAAGGTCGCAGCCTTGGTTTCTGTTTTTGCCGCTTGCTCGTGGCCGGACGTCTTGAAGAAGAACACGTAACCGGCGGTGCCGCCGCCACCGAGCACGAGGACCCCGGCCGCAGCGATAATCATCACCTTCATCGAAGGTAAGGAGAATTTTTTCTTCGGCGCCGCCGCCGGTTGCTCGGCTTCGTCGTCCGGCTTGTCTTCGACTTCAGCGTCCGCCTGCTTCGCCTTGGCTGCCATGATGACCCCGATTGCAACGTGCGGGCGGCGCGCGTGACATATTTTAAAAGCGCGATGCCGCGGATGCGCACTGCGCGTCCCCTTAAAAGCAAAGGTAGGTCGGTATGGTTAACAGATCATTTCCCGCACGCTCGAAGGCGGCAGGTTTTGCCGGGCAGAGGCCAATTTTGCCTTACTCGGAGACCCGACAAATCTCATTAAGTTATTGAAATATTGAGTGATTTACATCTGGCATGGTCGCTGCAAAGCAAATGGCGAAACGCGGCTTGGGAGAGCTGCGCACGTGCTGCCCATGACGCCTGGCCTCGGGAGGGCCGCGCGACGCGGGACAAAAGGGGAGAACGCCGATGCAGAACGCACTTCTCGTCGGACTGTCGCGCCAGATGGCGCTCGGCCGCGAAATGGACGTGGTCGCCAACAACATCGCCAACCTCGACACCACCGGCTACAAAGCCGATGGCTCGCTGTTCGAGGAATATCTCGGCTCGGCCGCACGCGCGGGCGCCGGTAATGGCCGCGTGAGCTTCGTGCTCGACCGCGGCATCTGGCACGATATGAGTCAAGGGCCGATCCAGCGCACCGGCAATCCGCTCGACGTCGCCATTGACGGCAACGCCTTCCTGGTGGTGCAGACGCCGCGCGGCGAGCGCTACACGCGCAACGGCGCGCTGCAGATCAACGCGACCGGGCAGCTCGTCACCGCCGACGGCAATCCGGTGCTCGGCGACGCCGGTCCGATCACCTTCCAGCAGAACGACAATCAGGTCTCGATCAGCCGCGACGGCACGATCAGCGTGCGCGAAGGCACGTCGAAGACCGATTCGCTGCGCGGCAAGCTGCGCCTCGTCAGCTTCGACAACATGCAGCAGCTGCAGAAAGACGGCGGCAGCACGTTCAACGTAACCGGCGGCGCGCAGCCGCAACCGGCGATCAATGCCGGGGTCGCGCAAGGCTCGGTTGAAAAATCCAACGTACGTGGCGTCGTCGAGATGTCGCGCATGATCGAAATCACCCGCAGCTACACCGAGATCGCAAACATTCTGCAGCAGCAGAGCGATCAGAACACGCAGGCGATCGACAAGCTCGCCGACGTTCCGGCTTGATGAAGGAGAGTTGAATCCATGCGCGCGCTCAGCACCGCAGCGACCGGCATGATGGCGATGGAGCTCAACGTCCAAGTCATCGCCAACAATCTCGCCAACATGACGACCACTGGCTACAAACGCCAGCGGGCGGAATTCCAGGACCTGCTCTACGACCATGTGAGCCGGATCGGCACGCAGACGTCCGCGCAGGGCAATATCCTGCCCGTCGGTATCGACCTCGGCTCCGGCGTCAAATCGGTCGGCACGCCACGTCTGATGACGCAAGGCACGCTGACGCAGACAGGCGGCAGCCTGGACATCGCGATCCGCGGCGACGGGTTCTTCAAGGTCCAGCTGCCGGACGGCACCTATGCCTACACACGCGACGGCTCGTTCCAGATGGACGCGACCGGCCGTATCGTGACGGCGCAAGGCAACCCGGTGATGCCGACGATCACGATCCCACAGAACTCGACCGGCCTGACCATCAACGCGCAGGGCCAGGTGTCGGTGATACCGCAGGGATCGACCACGCCGACGATCCTCGGACAGCTCACCCTCACCCGCTTCATCAATCAAGCCGGCCTGCTGCCGATCGGCGACAACATGTACACCGAGACGCCGGCTTCGGGCACGCCGCAGGACGGCAATCCAAGCACCGATGGCGCCGGCGATCTGCTGCAGGGCAGCCTCGAGCAGTCGAATGTCGACTCGGTCACCGAGATCACCAATCTGATCGCCGCGCAGCGCGCCTATGAGATGAACTCGAAGGTGATCACCGCGGCCGACCAGATGCTGCAATCGGCCTCCAACCTGATGCGCTGAGGCATGACCATGATCCGCAATATCCTGTTCGCAGCCGTCGCATTCGTGGCACTCGGTGGCCCCGCTACGGCGCAAGTCACCGCCGCGCTCGAACCGCTGCATCCCAAGCTCAAGGCGGAAGCCGTGGTCACCGGCGATCTCGTGCGCATCGGCGACTTGGTCGCCAATGCCGGCATCATCGCCGACGTACCGATTTTCCGCGCGCCCGATTTGGGCGCGACTGGCATGGTTTCAGCCGCGGCGGTAGTCGAAGCCGTGCGCACCCACGCCCTGGTCGGGCTCGATACCGGGGGCTTGAGCGAAGTGGCGGTGACGCGGGCAAGCCGGCCCATCCCGGCTGAGGATATCGAAAACAGCATCGCGCATGCGCTGTCCGCGCAATTCGCGCTTGGCGACGCCAAGGACATCGCGCTCAATTTCGACAACGAATTGCGGGTGGCCCATGTCGAGCCCGGCGCCAAAGGTGAGCCGCATGTTGCGCGCGTCACCTATGATGCCCGAAACGGACGGTTCTACGCGGTGGTGGACCTCCCCGGCATTAACGCGCGCACTCCGCTGCGGCTCGCTGGCCGTGCCACGGTGACGGCGGAAGTTGCCGTGCTGGCAAATCCGGTCGCCGGCGGCGCCGTGATCAAGGATTCGGACGTGCTGATCGAGCGGCGTCCGCGCGCCGAAATCGGACGCGACGCCGTGACCGATCGCGCGCAGGCGATTGGACGGGCCGCACGTAGTTCGCTCGAGCCGGGCCGGCCGCTGCGCCTTGCCCAACTGATGAAGCCCGAGATGATCCAGCGCAACGAACAAGTCACGTTGGTCTATGAGGTGCCCGGCATCGTGCTGACCGTGCGCGGCAAGGCGGCCGAAGGCGGCGCCGAGGGCGACGTGATCTCAGTGCTCAACGAGCAATCCAAGCGCACGGTGCAAGGTGTAATCGTCGGGCCTGGTCGCGTGCTTATCGACGCCAGGATGCCGCACCTTGCCGCCAATCTACCGACCAGCGAACCGGAAGCCAAAGGTAAGGCGCGCTAAAGCATGGTCCGTAATGTCACCGCGCAGGACGCCCTCATTGTGAAAGTGAATATGATGACTGTCAGCAAGATTACGCGTCATGCGGTATTGGCGGCGATGACCGCTTCGCTGCTCAGCGGTTGTGCGGCGCTCGACCGGATTAAGGACATTGGCCAGCAGCCGTCACTGTCGGCGGTCGATAATCCGACCACGAAGCCGGGCTACAAGCCGGTGCAAATGCCGATGCCGGCGGCGCAGCCGGCCTCCTATAATCCGAACTCACTGTGGCGCAATGGCTCGCGCGCCTTCTTCAAGGATCAGCGCGCGCACCAGATCGGCGACATCTTGACCATCAAGGTCAACTTCACTGACCAGGCCAATATCACGAATGAAACGCAGCGCTCACGCACGAACAAGGAAGATTCCGGCATCGACAACTTCTTCGGCAAGCCGAAAGTGCCGATCATGAACACCCCGGTGCCGACGCGCATCTTCACCGCTGATTCCACATCCTCGAGCGACGGTAAAGGCACCGTCGCCCGTCAGGAGCAACTGGTGACCAATGTCGCCGGCGTCGTGACGCAGGTGCTGCCGAACGGAAATCTCGTGGTCGAGGGCAAGCAGGAGATCAGGGTCAATTTCGAGATCCGCGAGTTGATCGTGGCCGGCATCATCCGGCCGGAAGACATCGAGAGCGACAACACCATCGACTCGACCAAGATCGCGCAGGCGCGCATCGCCTATGGCGGACGCGGCCAGCTCACCGATGTTCAGCAACCGCGCTACGGCCAGCAGGTGCTCGATGTGCTGCTGCCGTTCTAGGCGCGCGGCGGATTCGCGGCAGAAAGCGCGCCAGCACCGGCTGTGTGACTGAGGCTTTCGTGGCGTTTATTGCGTGACGGATAGACCGACCAGCGTATTGACCTCCCGCGCCGTTTTCGTTTCGCGAGCGGACACGGCGTCAACGACGCGGCCCCCGGAAGCTCCCCAGCCGGGGGCCGCGGTGTTTTGAAAAAAAGCTTGGGCAAAAACAATGCCCGGCTTATGGCCGGGCATTGAGCAGCGAATTCAGCTAAATCGAACCAGTCCTCAATCGTCGCGGTACACGCGTTCTCTTCGCTCGTGGCGCTCCTGCGCCTCCACCGACAGCGTTGCGATCGGGCGAGCCTCGAGCCTACGCAACGAGATCGGCTCGCCAGTCTCCTCGCAATAGCCGTAGGTGCCGTCTTCGAGCCGGCCGAGCGCCTCGTCGATCTTGGCGATCAACTTGCGCTGGCGGTCGCGCGCGCGCAGCTCGATGGCGCGGTCGGTTTCCGAGGAAGCCCGATCGGCAAGATCGGGATGATTCTGATTTTCCTCCTGCAGATGCAGCAGCGTCTCCTTGGCCTCCTTGAGGATATCCTCACGCCAGGCCAGCAGCCTTGCGCGGAAGTAGTCGCGCTGCCGTTCGTTCATAAACGGCTCTTTGTCGCTCGGCCGATAGGTCTTGGTCTTGGCCAACATCCCACTAACTCCCTGTCTTCTTGTTCTTGAAACCGAAGTCTCCCCTCCCGGTGCGGCAGGCTTATATACGCGCACCACGGCCCGGACAATATCCAAGTAGGGGCGGCGTTTTGACCAGATTTGTGTGACGGTTCAGTGACTTGGCCTCTGGCTGGCCTGTGTGGGCCAGTCGACATTGGCACCGCCCGTGCCTAGCTTAGGCTCGCTTTGGCAAGCCTCACGGCACCGCGAAGGTCGATCTCGCCGAGCACGGCCTCACGCGAGCCCTCGTCGAGGCCTCATTTGCGACCGTGAGACGGGCAATCGCCGCCTAACGGCCGCTCATGCAGCAGCCCGATTGCGACACGGCTTGCCTGGGGCTTATGCGCCAAGCAGGGTCGCGAGCGCGTCCACTTGATCGATCGACATGGCGGCAACTTGCGACAACGTGAACGCGCTTCCTTGTGTCGTGGTTAAGTTGCTGATCTCAGTTGTCGTCAGACCGGCTATCGCACTCACACTAAGCCCCGGAATGCCGCTTGTGCTCGACAGCGCGGTGAAATTGGGGATTGTCAGGCCGGCAATCTGACTAGCCGTCAATCCGCCGGATTGGGTCGTTGTAAGCGCTCCGATTTCAGTCGTCGTCAAGGAATTCAGGTCGGCCAGGGTGAGAGCGCCCACTTCGGCTGCGGTCAGCGCGTTGAGCTGCGTGCTGGTCAGGTTGCCGATCGCGGTGGTGGTCAGCCCGCCGATTTGCGCGCTGGAGAGCTTGCTGGCGTCGAGT
>Ga0335081_10005346_pt1 | contig 20315 bp, 21 predicted proteins | sample Lox_Sample_35_FD_206713 | JGI IMG/M metagenome (GOLD analysis project Ga0335081, IMG submission 206713) | Soil microbial communities from Loxahatchee National Wildlife Refuge, Florida, United States - Lox_Sample_3.5 | ecosystem: Environmental > Terrestrial > Soil > Wetlands | place: USA... | reverse complement strand
GATCGGCGGAGTGCGGCGCGTACGCTGCCACAATCGCGTCGGCGAGCCCGACATCGCCGCCGCCGATGCCGAAGCCCACGGCGAAAGCGGCGAGCGAGGCCGCCGCGGCGGTGCCGAGCCAGAAGCGGCGATCGCCCAGCACACGCTTCCAGCGCTTCTGCCGGGCAGCGGCAAGATCGGTGACCACGTCGCTCTCGCCGCGCGCCGCACGGATGAGACGCTCGGGCAGCGGCTCGTGCAGCACCTCGTCGAAGGCGGAGCGCAGCAGCACGGCGCTTTCGCTCAACGCAGCCGCACGCTCGCGCAGCTCGGTGTCGCGCTCCAACGCATGGGCGACGACGTCGCGCTCGCTCTCCTCGAGCTCGCCGTCGAGATAGGCGATCAGCCTTTCGTCACTCGGCCTTGGCATCTTGCGCACTCCTCCGCAGGCCGCCGCCGGCTTCGAGCTTGGCCAGGAGCGCGGTTCTTGCGCGCGCCAGGCGGCTCATGATCGTCCCCACCGGTACGTCGGCGGCCTCCGCCGCTTCCTTGTAACTCAACCCGTCGACCGTCACGAGGAGGAGCGCCGCCCGCTGCTCGGCTGGCAACTGCGCCAGCGCGCTTCGCACCTCCTGCAGCGCCAGCCGCGCCTCGGCGCGCCGTCCTGGCTCGTCGGTGCCGACATTGACGCCTTCCTCCTCCGCCTCCTCCCGTCGGATGTCCCGCGAGCGCAGCTGATCGATCCAGATCGTCTGCACGATGCGGAACATCCAACTGTCGAAACGCGTCCCTTCCTGAAACTGGTGTGCCCGGGAAAGCGCCCGCTCGCACGCCGCCTGGACGAGATCGTCCGCCTCGACAGCAGAGCCGGTCAGGCCGCGGGCGAAACGCCGCAATCGAGGCAGCACCGCAATGAGCTGGTCACTGACCGAGACGCTCAATGCTGTACCCCCCAAAAGGGTAGGGTCGCCCTGACCAACCTGACAAAGTGATAACGGTTAAGGATGGGGCTTATTCCCTGGCAAAAATCGGCCCGCTCGACCGGCTGGGGGGCAGCGAAACAGGTTTCTCGCCGCCCGGTTGATGATAAAAAGGGGCGGCCGGTCTGCCCCGGCTGGCATTGCGCATCTTAGTGAGTGGATTTGTCCATGAAAAGAGCACGAACCGGGTTGCCGCTGGCGGTCTTGGTCCTCCTTGCCGGCGGCACGCTGGCGCTTCCCGCCCATGCCGATTGCACCGCCGAGATCCAGGCGATACGCGCCCAGCTTGCTGCGGTCAAGGATCCGCATCGCCGGGAGGAGCTGCAGATGCTGCTCGACAAGGCGGAAAAGGACCAGGAAGCGGGGCGCACCCAGCTCTGCGGCGAGGCCGTCCAGCGCGCGCGGGTGCTGGTAAAAGGCTGACGCTCGGGGCTGAGGCTTCACAAACTTGCCGAGGCACGTCTATTGTGTCGCGCCGGCAGCCGGAGAGCCGCCGGCGAGCGCAGGGGAATCCCGATTCGATGAAAATCTGCGTCGCCAAGGAGCGCCGTCCCGACGAGCGGCGGGTCGCCTGTTCGCCCGACACGGCAAAGCGCCTGGTCGGCCAAGGCCATGAAGTGGTGGTCGAGACCGGGGCGGGGCTCGGCAGCGCCTATCCCGATGCGGCCTATGAGGCGGCGGGCGCGCGGATCGCGCCGGACCCCGCCGCGGCGCTGGGCGCCGGCGAGATCCTCCTCAAGGTGCAGCGGCCGCTCCGCACCGGCGAAGGCGCGCTCGACGAGTTGGCGCTGATCAAGCGCGGCGCGGTCCTGATCGGCTTGCTGCAGCCGCTGCAGCAGCGCGAGGATGTCGAAGCCTATGCCAAGGCCGGCATCACCGCCTTTGCCATGGAGCTGGTGCCCCGCATCACGCGTGCGCAATCCATGGATGTGCTCTCCTCGCAGGCGAATCTCGCGGGCTACAAAGCCGTGCTGGACGCCGCCGGCGAGTTCGGCCGGGCCATGCCGATGATGATGACGGCCGCCGGCACCATTCCGCCGGCGCGCGTCCTCGTCATGGGCGCCGGCGTCGCCGGTTTGCAGGCGATCGCCACGGCGCGGCGGCTGGGCGGGGTCATCTCGGCCACCGATGTGCGCTACGCCGCCAAGGAGCAGGTCGAGAGCCTCGGCGCCAGCTTCCTCACCGTCGATCTCGAAGCGATGAAGGCGATGGAGACGGCGGGCGGCTACGCCAAGGAGATGGGCGAGGATTTCGCCCGGCGCCAGCGCGAGCACGTGACGGAAGCGCTGAAGAAGACCGACATCGTGATCTGCACCGCGCTCATCCCCGGGCGCAAGGCACCGGTGCTGATCACGCGTGCCATGGTGGCGGTGATGCGTCCGGGTTCGGTGATCGTCGATCTCGCTGTCGAGCAGGGCGGCAATGTCGAGGGCAGCGAGCCGGGCAAGACGGTACGCAGCGAAAATGGCGTTGCCATCATCGGTCATGCCAATGTGCCGTCCCGCATCGCCGTCGATGCGAGCCAGCTTTACGCCCGGAACCTCCTGGCCTTCCTGGCGCTCATCATCGACAAGGACAAGCAGCTCAAGATCGATACCGCCGACGAGATCATCAAGGCGACCTTGCTCACCCGCGACGGCGCGATCGTCCACCCCCAGCTGACGCCTCAGCCCGCGGCAGGAGCGTGACACATGGAGCATAATTTCGTCTCCTTCCTCACCGTCTTCGTGCTCGCCTGCTTCGTCGGCTATTACGTCGTGTGGCGGGTGACGCCGGCGCTGCATTCGCCGCTGATGAGCGTCACCAACGCCATCTCCAGCGTCATCATCGTCGGTGCGCTGATCGCCGCCGGCCCGGCCGGGTTCACCTTTTCGAAAGTGATGGGCTTCGTCGCCGTCATCCTCGCCTCGGTCAACATCTTCGGCGGCTTCATCGTGACTCAGCGCATGCTGCAGATGTTCCAAAAGAAGAAGACGAAATAGGAGCACCGGACGTGAGCGCCAACCTCGCCGCCCTGCTCTATCTCGTCGCCTCGATCTGCTTCATCATGGCGCTGCGCGGGCTCTCCTCGCCCGACACCGCGCGCGGCGGCAATCTCTTCGGCATCACCGGCATGGTGATCGCCGTCGGCACGACGCTCGCCCTGCCGGGCGTGGTCAGCTACCCCCTGATCGTGCTCGGCGTCGTCATCGGCGGCGCCATCGGCACCTTCATCGCGCTGCGCATTCAGATGACGGCGCTGCCGCAGCTCGTCGCCGCCTTCCACAGCCTGGTCGGCCTCGCCGCGGTCTGCGTCGCCACCGCGGCGTTCTACGATCCCGCCGCCTACCATATCGGCGCTCCCGGCGAGATCTTCGCCGGCAGCCTGGTCGAGATGTCGCTCGGCACCGCCATCGGCGCGGTGACTTTCACCGGCTCGATCATCGCCTTCGGCAAGCTGCAAGGGCTGATCACCGGCAAGCCGCTGGTCTTCCCCGGGCAGCATCCGCTCAACGCGCTGCTGGGATTGCTGCTGCTGGCGATCATCATCTGGTTCGTCCTCGCCCAGTCGGCGGCGGGCTTCTGGGGCATCGTCGTGCTCTCGCTGGCGCTGGGATTGCTGCTCATCGTGCCGATCGGCGGCGCCGACATGCCGGTGGTCATCTCGATGCTCAATTCCTATTCCGGCTGGGCGGCCTGCGGCATCGGCTTCACGCTCGCCAACAGCCTCCTCATCATTACCGGGGCGCTGGTCGGCTCCTCGGGCGCCATCCTCAGCTACATCATGTGCAAGGGGATGAACCGCTCGATCTTCAACGTCATTCTCGGCGGCTTCGGCACCGAGGGCGGCGTCGTGGCCGCGGGCGCGGGGCATGGCGACCGCGCGGTCAAGGCGGGGAGCGCCGAAGACGCCGCCTTCATCATGAAGAATGCGAGCTCGATCATCATCGTGCCCGGCTATGGCATGGCCGTGGCGCAGGCGCAGCATGCGCTGCGCGAGATGGCCGACCTGCTGAAGCGCGAAGGCGTCACCGTCCGCTATGCCATCCACCCCGTGGCGGGGCGCATGCCCGGGCACATGAACGTGCTCCTTGCCGAGGCCAACGTGCCTTATGACGAGGTGCTGGAGCTCGAGGAGATCAACCGCGATTTCGCCTCGACCGACGTCGCCTTCGTCATCGGCGCCAACGACGTCACCAACCCCGCCGCCAAGACCGACCCGTCCTCGCCGATCTACGGCATGCCGATCCTCGATGTCGAGCGGGCGAAGACGGTGCTCTTCGTCAAGCGCTCCATGGCGTCCGGCTATGCCGGCGTCGAGAACGAGCTCTTCTATCGCGACAACACCATGATGCTCTTCGGCGACGCCAAAAAGATGTGCGAAGAGATCGTCAAGGCGATGGAATAAAGGCGAGCGCGCGACGAGCGCGCTCTAGCGCGCTCGTCCGCGGCGGCGACAGCGGTTGCACAGCAACCGCGAGAGCCGCACCCCAGCCGGCAAAGGCCGCAGCCCCCAAAAACCAAAGCCGCCGCGGAAGATCCGGGCGGCTTTGCCAATCGGCGGCTCTAAGGAACGCCTAGTAGCCCTCGCGCTCCATGCGCTTTCTCAGGAGCTTGCGGTAGCGGCGCACGGCCTCGGCCTTCTCGCGCGCGCGGCGTTCGGAGGGTTTCTCGTAGTTGCGGCGGAGCTTCATCTCGCGGAACACACCTTCGCGCTGCATCTTCTTTTTGAGAGCGCGCAACGCCTGGTCGACGTTGTTGTCGCGGACGAGAACTTGCACGAGAACTCCGCTCCTTTCATCAGGGCGAAAAAAAGCCGGCTGCGGAACCGCAGCCAGATTGGATGATTAATAGCACGGCGTCGCGGAGTTGTGAAGCGGCCGGCGGCGATCGTGAGCGCCGGGCGTGGCGATTTCGCACTAGGCTTACCCTCGGAAGGTGAGCGAATGGTGAAGAAACTCACGATCGCCGCGGCAGCGACGCTGGCCCTGCTCGTCGCCGGTTGCGCCGCAAACAATTCCTCGTCGCAACCGCCGACGCAGCGCAATACCCTCGGCCAGACGATCGATCCCCAGACCGGCCTTCCCGTGCCTGGGTCGCCGGGCTATGGCGGATACTAGATAGCGCCCGGAAGCGGGCAGCGATCGGAGGCGACGCGTCGCGGTGCTTTACCGCGGCGGCGGCGGCGCACATATTACCCGGCATGGCCATCCTCAAAATCGCCCGCATGGGCCATCCGGTGCTGCGCGGCATCGCCGCCGAGGTCGCGGATCCGACCGCACCCGAGGTGCAGCGGCTGGTCGCCGACATGGCGGAGACCTTGGCCGATGTCGCCGGCGCCGGGCTGGCGGCGCCGCAGGTGCATGTGCCGCTGCGCGTCGTCCTTTTCCGCGTGCCCGAAGAGCGCATCACCGGCGCGCCCGACGACCTGCCGCAACCGCTGATCGCGCTGGTCAACCCGGTCATCGACAAGCTGGGCGACGCGCAGGAGCTCGGCTGGGAGGGCTGTCTCTCCGTGCCGGGCTTGCGCGGCGCGGTACCGCGCTGGACGCGCATCCGCTATCGCGGCACGACCCCCGAGGGGGAGCGCATCGAGCGCGTCGCATCCGGCTTCCACGCCCGCGTGCTGCAGCATGAGTGCGATCATCTCGACGGCATCCTCTATCCGCAGCGCATGACCGATCTCCGCCTCCTCGTCTTCAACGAGGAAGGCGCGCGCTATCCGATCGATCTCGCTGCGGCGCGCGCGGCGGAATAAGGCGATGGAAGAACGCGAAAAGCGCGCGGCGCTGCTCGAGGCAATGCTGCCCGACGTGCCGTTCGACGGCTGGAGCCGCGGCGCGCTCGCGGCCGCGGCGCGGCACGTCGGCATCGACGATGCCGCGCTCGCCGGGCTTTTCCCTGGCGGCCCGCGCGACGCTGTCGCCGAGTTCAGCCGCTGGGCCGATCGCCGCATGCTGGCGGCGCTGTCGGAAAAGAAGCTCGAGGCGATGAAGGTGCGCGCGCGGATTGCGACGGCGGTGCGCACGCGTCTCGACGTGCTCGAGCCGCATCGCGAAGCGGTGCGGCGCGCGCTGGCGCTGCTCGCCCTGCCGCAAAACCTGGCGCTGGGCCTGAGGCTGCTCTACGGCACCGTCGATGCGATCTGGTACGCGGCCGGCGACACCGCCACCGATTTCAACTTCTATACGAAGCGCGGCCTGCTTGCCGGCGTGCTCGCCACGACGACGCTTTATTGGCTCGACGACCGCTCGCCCGGGACCGAGGAGACCGACGCCTTCCTGGAACGGCGCCTCGCCGATGTGCTGGCGCTGCCCAAGCTCGGCGCGCGGATCGGCGAGAGCTTCGCCTGGCTGCCCAATCCCTTCCGCCTGATGCGGGCCGCGCGCCGGCATTGATGCGGCTTACGGCGCGGCGTTCGCCTCGCCATGCGCTGCCGCGTACCAGAAGCCGAGCGCGGCGATCACGCCGCCGGCGAGCACCGCCCAGAGCACCGCGCCATAGCCGCCCGCCATCGTCCACAGCAGCGCCGCCCCAAACGGCGCCGCGGCGCGCGCGACATTGGCCGGCAGCGTCAACGCGCCATTGATCGCGCCATAGGCCTCGCGCCCCAACAGCTCCGGCACTGCCAAGCCGCGCACGATGGTGATGACGCCGTTGGCCGCGCCGTAAATTGCGGCGAAGGCGAAGAGGCCGGCGCGACCCGGCAGCGCGATCAGCAGCAGCACCGACACCGGAAACGCGACGAAGGCGATCCGCCCCGCGACCGCAGCCGAGAACCTTCGGCCGAATGCCATAAGCACGATGCGGCCGAGCACCTGCGCTGGCCCGATCACGGCGATCGCGGCGACAATGACGCTCATCGCCATGTGCCGCTCGGTCAGCAATGGAATGATGTGGAAGGTGAGCGCGGCGAAATTGGCGTAATAGGCGGTAAAGCACAGGGCGAGCGCCCAGAACACCGGGTGGCGCAAGGCGCGATGAAGCGCGGCCCGGTCGAGCGCGCGCCTTGCCGCTGCATGCGCCGGCGTGCTCCTTCCCGCGCGATCCTCGCCGAGCAGCAAGGCATGCACAGGGAGCGCCAAAGCGAGGTTGGTGAGCGCCAGCAGCACCAGCGCATCGCGCCAACCAAAAGACGCGATGAAGAGCTGGGTGAGCGGCACGAAGACCGTGCTGGCGAAGCCTCCGATCAGCGTCAGCGCGGTGATGCGCGTGCGATAGCTGTCGGGAAAGTGGCGCGTCAGCACGGCGAAGACCGGCTCATAGAGCGTCCCCGCCAGCGCCACGCCGAGCCCGAGCCAGAGGAGATAGAAGAGTGCGGGGTTTTCGACCCGCGACCACGCCGCCAGCATGAGCGCACCGAGCAGCGAGCCGGCGCTCATCACCGCGCGCCCATGGCCGCGGTCGATCAGCGCGCCGACGGGATAGGCCATGAGACCGGCGGCGAGCAGCCCCGCCGACAGCGCGCCGTTCAGCCATTCGCGGCTCCAGCCGAGCTCGCTCTCCATCGGCACGACGAAAAGCGAAAAGCTGTAATAGATCGATCCCCAGGAGACGAGCTGGGCGAAGGCCAGCGCGGCGACGAGCGGCCAGCCGCGCTTCATGCGCGGGCGTAGCCGGTCGGCTCGGCGGCCGGAATCGAGCGCGCGCCTTCGCCGAGCGCGAGCTGCATCTGCACGACATCGATCCAGCGGCCGAATTTGAGCCCCACCGCCACCTCATGGCCGATGGTGCGAAAGCCGAGCCGCGTGTGGAGACGGATCGATGCCTCATTGGCGCTGTCGCCGATCACCGCGATCATCTGGCGATAGCCGAGATCGCTGCAGTCGCGGATGAGGTCGCGCATCAAAGCGAGGCCGATGCCGCGATGCACCTGGTCGGACGCGACATAGACCGAGTTCTCGATGGTGTAGCGATAGCCCGAGCGCGCGCGGAACCGCCCGGCATAGGCATAGCCGACGATGCCGCCGGCGCGCTGCTCGGCAACGTGCCAGGGCAGCCCCGCCTGGCGGATCTGCCGCCAGCGCTGGGTCATCTCTGCCGCATCGGGGACCACCTCCTCGAAGGTATAGACGCTGGTCGCAACGTAATGCGCATAAATCCGCGCGATCTCCGGGATGTCCTCCGCCTCTGCGGCGCGAAGATGCAGCGGGGCGGCGGTCTCAGGCACGGGCTCCTCCTTCGCGAGGCAGAGAAAAACTTGCGGCTTGCTGCCGTTCTCTGACTTTGGCGGCTGGACGCTTCTGTCACAAACGAATTATCTTGGTCGATAGCATCAGTTTTTCTAATGGTTCCTATGGCCCGTACACCTCTCCCGCCGCTCAACGGGCTGCGCGCTTTCGAGGCGGCGGCTCGGCTCGGCAGCTTCGCGGCGGCCGCCGCAGAGCTCGGCGTCACCCCGGGTGCGGTGAGCCAGCAAGTGCGCGCGCTCGAGGCGCGGCTCGGCGCCCTGCTGTTCGAGCGGCGGCCGCAATCGCTGGCGCCGACCGAGGCGGCGCGCGCGCTGCTGCCGGTGCTGACCGAGGCGCTCGACGCGATCGCGGCATCGCTGCTGCGGCTCAAAGGATCCGCCACAGCGGCGGCGCCGCTTCGCCTGGCGTCGCCCGCGGGCTTTGCCGCGGGTTTTCTCTTGCCGCGCCTCGACCGCTTCCAGCGGCGAGCTCCTGGCGTCGCGCTGACGCTTTCCGCGACGGAGCGGCTGATCGAGCCGGGGAGCGAGATCGACGCTGCCATCCGCTTCGGCCGCGCCGGCTGGCGCGGCGAGCTCGGCTGCGATTTCCTGTTCGTCGATCGCCGCATCCCCGTGTGCAGCCCGCGCTATGTCCAGAGCCACCCGATCAGCGGTGGTGCGGTCGAGGCGCTCGCGGGACACACGCTGCTGGAAGCCCTGTCGCAGCCCGAAGACTGGGCGGATTTCCTCGGCGGCAGCGGCATTGCCGCGGAGCGCGCGCGGCGCTTAAGCTTCGGCGATGAGCGGCTCGCCGCCGATGCCGCGGCGCGCGGGCTCGGCATCGCGCTGCTCGACCGCGCGCTCGTCGCCGATCAGCTCGCTTCCGGCAGCTTGGTGGCGCCGCTGGCGCCGGCCGAGATGCTGCGCGGCACGGCCTGGTTCCTGGTCTATCGCGCCGCCGCCGCGAGCGATGCGCTTCAGCAATTCCGCGTCTGGCTTCTCGACGAGTGCGAGGGCGTCGCGGCGTAGGACCCGTAGGTTTAGGGGTAGCCCCAATAGGGATAGGAATAACCGTAGGGGTAGGGATAGGGATAAAAGGCGGAGTAGTACGGATAGTAATACGGATAGCGCCAGCCGTAATAGGGATAAGGCGACGGATAGGGCTGAGCCGCGCTCAGCGCCGCTGCCGGCACGCTCTCGCCCTTGGCCGACATGCACTGCACATAGCTCATGTCATAGCTGCGCTGCAGCGAGGCGCCGGTATAGCCCGCAGCGCCGGCGCCGCTGGCGGTGCCGAGCACAAGGCCGCTGGCCGCGCCGATCGCCGCGCCCGCCGCCGCGCCGCCGGTCGCGGCACCGATCGCGGCGCCGGCCGCCGCGCCGAGCACGGTGCCCAGAGCACCGCTGTTGACCAGGCTTTGGTTGGCAGCGGCGCCGGGAGAGGCGTTATTGATCCGGTTCGCGGCGAACTCGCGGCAGGTGGCATCGTCCTGTTGGAAATCGGCGAAGCTCTTGTCCTTCGCCGGAAGCACCATCACGGACGGCCCCGCCGGCAAGGGCGCCGCACAGGCGGCCAGAGACAGCGCTCCAAGGAGTGCAGCAAACCCAGCGGCGCGCGGCATGGACCTCTCTCCTGCGGGTGGACATGTAATGATATGCAGCGATGGCGACGTTGATCCACGTCAAAGTCGAACGACGGTGTCGTCATGCACGCCGGCGTGGGCTTCGGAGCTCCGTGAATCTTTCTCTGCCACAGGCGCGGCGATAAAAGCGTTGATCTCTCGCAAGCGCCTTGATGATGCAGTTGGTGTGGTACACGGAGGAAGCTGATGTCTCAACCGGAACGGCTGGAAGTCCTCATCCTGGGCAGTGGGCAAGGCGGCAAGTTGCTGGCCTGGCACTTGGCGAAATCGGGCCGGCGGACGGCCGTCGTGGAGCGCCGCTGGATCGGGGGCTCTTGTCCCAACATTGCCTGCATGCCCAGCAAGAATGAGGTCTGGAGCGCGCGGATAGCGCATCTCGTGCGGCACGCGGCGCAATTCGGCACGTCGACCGGTCCGACGGCGATCGACATGGCGAAGGTTCGTCAGCGCAAGCGCGACATGGTCGCGCGCGAGGTCGACTTGCATCTCCAGAACTACAAGGCGAGCGGCGCCGAATTGATCATGGGCAGCGGGCGGTTCGTGTCGCCGAAAACCCTCGAGGTGCAGCTGAATGACGGCGGGACGCGGCTACTGGCCGCCGAGCAGGTTTTCCTCAACCTCGGAACCCACGCCGCCATTCCGAACATCCCTGGCCTCGCCGCCGCCCGACCGCTGACGCATATCGAGGCTCTCGAGCTCGATTATTTGCCGTCCCATCTCATCCTGCTTGGCGGCGGCTATGTCGGTATTGAAATGGCCCAGGCCTATCGCCGCTTCGGCAGCCGGGTCACGGTCATCGAATCCTCGCCTCAGGTCATGAGCCGCGAGGATCCCGACATTGCGCAGGCCATGCAGCGGATCCTTGCCGAGGAGGGCATTCAATTTCTTCTGGCGAGCGAGACCCTCGATGTGCAGGGGAGATCCGGCGAGAAGGTCAGCCTGCGCGTCCGCGCGCAATCCGGCGAACAGAAGCTCGAGGGCAGCGATATCCTGGTCGCGGTGGGGCGCATTCCGAATACCGCCGGGATCGGGCTCGACGAAGCCAAGGTCCAGCTCGACGCGCGCGGCTATATCCGCGTCAACGAGCGGCTGGAGACAACGGCGCCCAATGTGTGGGCCATGGGCGAATGCGCCGGCAGCCCGCAATTCACGCATGTCTCCGTCGATGATTTTCGCATCATCCGCGACAATCTCACCGGCGGGAAGCGCAGCACGCACGATCGGCTCGTGCCCTACTGCGTCTTCACCGACCCGCCGCTCGCCCGTATCGGCCTCAGCGAGAGCGAGGCGCAGCGACAGGGCATCAAAGCGCGTGTCGCGAAACTGCCGATGAGTGCCGTGCTGCGGACCGCGACGACGGACGAAAAGCAGGGCTTCATGAAGGTCCTCGTCGGCGCCAGCGACGAGCGCATTCTCGGCTTCACGATGATCGGTGCCGAGGCCGGCGAGGTCATGGCTGTCGTGCAAACGGCGATGCTGGCGAACCTGCCCTATTCCAAGCTCCGCGAAGCGGTGATCGCGCATCTGACGATCGCCGAGGGGTTGGGCCCGTTGCTATCGAACGTGCCGGCTTGATCGAGTTCCCTTCGGACCGGCGATGGGCGAGCGCGTAAATCGCGGGAGATAAATCAGCCGGCGCCGGCCATAATGGTCTCTGCCCGAGGCGATGGGACCACCCGTATGCCGGGTCGGGGAGGGAACATGGCGCTGCTCATCGTCGATCTCGACAAATATATCGGCAACGCGCAAGCATGGCGCGACACTTTGAGGGAGAAGATCCCCGAATTGGAAATTCGCTTGTGGCCCGAGGCGGGAGAGCTGCGGGATATCGAATATCTCGCCTTCATGCATCCCGATTTCGACGCGCTTCCCGCGTTTCCGAAGCTGAAAGCGATGTTCAGCCGCTCGGCTGGAGTGGATGGCTTTGTCCGGCATCCCAAACTGCCGAAGGTCCCGCTCGGCAAGATCGAACCGCCCGGCGGCGATCCCATGATGACGGAATATGTCGTCATGCATGTTCTCCGCCTTCACCGCGACATGCCGGCTTACCAGGCCGCTCAGGCCAATCGGGAGTGGCGCCGCGTGCCGATCGTCCGGCCCGAGCAGCGACGCATCGGCTTCCTCGGCTACGGCATGATGGCGAAAGCGCCGGCGCTGGTGCTGAAGTCGCTCGGCTTCCCGGTTTCGGCTTGGGTTCGAAACCCGCGCGAGGCTGCCGAAATTCCGCTGTTCCACGGCAGCGAGCAGCTCGAGCGGTTTTTGCGACAAACCGATATCGCCGTCTGCCTGTTGCCGCTGACGCCGGAGACGGAGGGCATCTTCTGCGCCCGCACCTTTTCGATGATGCCGAAGGGCGCAATGCTGGTGAATGTCGGGCGCGGCAAACATGTGGTGAACGAGGATCTGATCAGGGCGCTCGATTCGGGACAATTGTCCTACGCCGCGTTGGACGCCCTCTGGCCCGAGCCGCTGCCTCGGGAAAGTCCGCTCTGGCTGCATCCAAAAATCACCGTGATGCCCCACGTAGCGCGGCGCCCGACCGTGCTTCAGCTCGTGACCGAGATCGTCGCGAACATCCGCAGCCTCCAAGCGGGCGGCGGGCTGCTGCAGGAAGTCGATACGAAATTGGGATATTGAGCACGGCCTTTCGAGCACGAAGAAACGCTGGGACAACGAGCGGTGCGTCCTTCGACTGCTCGCTGCGCTCGCGCTCAGGATGAGGAAAACTTCTTTGCGCCACCAAGAATTTACCTCATCCTGAGCCTGTCGAAGGACGCACCTTGGATTTGCAGCGCGCTACCCCGGCCCAGCGCCCAACTTACTTCCACATGTCTCGCATCCGCGCCGCGACATTCACCCGAACGGCCGGCGCCGACGAGGGTAACGCGGCTTGAGCGTTGCCGCCGGGCACGATCCTCTCGAACAGCGACAGCATGCTGTCGGCGATGAACCGGCTGCGCAGCGCCATGACGTAAGCATCGCCATGGCGATGCTGATGGCTGCGGAAGAAACGCGTGGGCTGCACCAGATGCAGGTGGTGCCGGGCGCGGGTCATGGCGACATAGAGCAGGCGGCGCTCTTCTTCCACTTGCCCAGGGCTGCCCACCGCCATGTCGGAGGGAATGCAGCCATCGGTGACGTTGAGCACGAACACGGCATCCCATTCCTGGCCCTTGGCCGAATGGATCGTCGACAGGATGAGATAGTCCTCATCGAGAAGAGGCGGTCTCGCTTCGGCGCTGGTGGCTTCCGGCGGATCCAGGGTCAGCTCCGTCAGGAAGGCGCCACGCGTCGCATAGCTTCCCGCGATCTGCTCGAGCTGATCGAGGTCGGCGGCACGCGCGCCGACATTGTCGTGCATGCGCTCGAGATGCGGCAGATACCAACGGCGAACCAGCGCCATCTGCCCGGTCCAGGGAGTCGCCGCGTCGCGCAGCCCCGATAGCAGGGCTGAGAGCTCCGGCCAATAGGGCGCGGCAGCGGACGGCACCGGGAAATCGGCGAGCGCGGCAAAGTCCCACCCCGCTCCCGCGAGATGCGTCAGCGCCGCGCGCGCGGTTGTCGGGCCGACGCCCGGCAGCAATTGCAGAACGCGGAACGCGGCGACGGCGTCCCTGGGATTCTCGATCCAGCGCAGCACCGAGAGCATGTCCTTGACATGCGCCGCCTCGAGGAATTTGAGGCCGCCATATTTGATGAAGGGAATGCCGCGGCGCGCGAGGGCGACCTCGAGCAGGTCGCTGTGGTGACCGGCGCGGAACAGCACTGCCTGCCGCTTCAAATCGATACCGGCCTCGCGGTGCTCGAGAATGCGCGCCACGACGTATTCAACCTGCGCCGCTTCATCGGCCGCCACGATCAGCTGCGGCCGCTCGCCAGAGGGCCGATCGGAAAAGAGCTGCTTGCGGAAGCCTTCGCCCGCCTGCTCGATGACGGCGTTGCAGGCGCTGAGGATCGGCTGCGTCGAGCGATAGTTCTGTTCGAGCGTGACGATTTGCGCCCGCGGCGTGAACTGCTTCGGAAAGTCCAGGATGTTGCGCACCGTTGCCGCACGAAACGAGTAGATCGACTGCGCGTCGTCGCCGACGACCATCAGCCCGCTTCCGTCGGGCTTCAGGCGCAGCAGGATCCGTGCTTGCAGAGCGTTGGTGTCCTGGTACTCGTCGACCAGCACATGGTCGAAACGCGTGCTGACGAGCCGAGCGAGCGCGGGCTCCTCCATCATATGCGCCCAGTAGAGGAGGAGGTCGTCGTAATCGAGCACGTTGTCGCGCTGCTTGGCCTCGACATAGCCGCCGAAGAGCCGCTTCAATTCCGCCTCCCATTCGGCGCACCAGAGGAAGGCGCTCGCCAGCGTGTCGCTGAGCGGACACTGCGCATTGACCGCGTGCGAATAGATGGCAAGGCACGTGTCCTTGCGCGGAAAGCGGACCTCCTGCTGCGCGAGCCCGAGATCGCTGCGGACGAGATTGAGCAGGTCCGCCGCATCGGCGCGGTCGAGCACGGTGAACGAGGGGTCGAGACCGACGCTGTCGGCGTGCTCGCGCAGCAAGCGGTTGCCGATGGCATGAAAGGTGCCGGACCAGGAGATCTCGCCCCCGGGTACCGCCTTCCCGGGTTTCCCCGCTCGCGCCGCCGCCAGGATGCGTTGCGCCCGGCCGGTCATCTCTGCGGCAGCGCGGCGCGTGAAGGTGAGCAGCAGGATCCGCTCGGGCGGCGTGCCGGCGAGGATCAGATTGGCGACCCGATGGGCGAGGGTATTGGTCTTCCCGGTCCCGGCGCCGGCAATGACCAGCAGCGGACCGGGCCCTCCCGTCGTGCCGCCGCCGATGCCGTACTCCACGGCTGCCCGCTGGCCAGGGTTGAGGCCGCGCAGATGTGCCGGGCAATCCATGGGGCGGGGCTCACCGGTTGGCAAAGTTCTGTCTCCGTTCTCATATACCGGGCCCTCTGCTCCTGTCCATGGGATGACCAGCTCTTCGCCAACCTGCGACGACCTGCCGCGAGTCGCGGATCGTCATTCCGGTCGGACCCGAGCGCATAGTTGCGCGGCAAATCATTGAGCCGAGCGCCCGCCGTGACAGCTCCAGGTGACGAAGCTTCGCCGATCCTCGTCGAGATCATCCGCGGTGAGATGGTGGAAAGCTTTCACCGCGGCGCGGTCGCGGTCGTCGATGCCTCCGGCAAGGTCGCGCGTTCCTTGGGCGACGTGGACCGACTCGTTTATCCCCGTTCCGCCCTGAAGCCGATCCAGGCCCTGCCGCTGATCGAGACGGGAGCGGCGGACGGAGTGGGTCTTGGGCCTGAGGAATTGGCTCTGGCCTGCGCTTCCCACCGCGGCGAGCCCATGCATACCGGGAAGGTCGCGGCGTGGCTCGCCAAGATCGGCCTCAGCGAAGCGGATCTCGAATGTGGCGTTCATCCGCCGCGGCACGAGCCATCCTATGCGGCGCTGTTGCGTGCCGGCGGCGCGCCATCGCAGCTTCACAACAATTGCTCGGGCAAGCATGCCGGCTTCCTGACCACCGCGGTGTGGATGCGTGAGCCGATCCGCGGCTATATCGAGGGCGATCATCCGGTTCAGCGGCGCGTTGCTCAGACCGTCGGCGAGATGGCGGGCTTCGACCTCTCTCGGGCGCCGCGCGGCCGGGATGGCTGCGGCATACCCGTGATTGCTCTGCCGCTGCGCGCCTTGGCCACCGCCATGGCGCGGCTCGCCGATCCCGCAGGCCTGAGGGAGCCACGGCGCGCCGCCGCCAAGCGGCTCCTCGACGCCATGGCCGCGGGGCCGCGCCTGGTCGACGGCACCGGCGGCATGACGGCGACGCTGATGAGTATCGCCGGGACTACGGTGCGCCTGAAGCCCGGCGCCGAAGGCGTGTTCGCAGCGGCGCTTCCGACCCTCGGGCTGGGCGTCGCGCTCAAGATCGATGACGGCGGCGCCCGCGCGGCGGAGCTTGCCATGGCGACGATACTCGACCGGCTCGGCTGTTTCACGGCGGAGGCGCGTTCCTCCGTCGCGCCATTTCTCGCGCCGCCGCTCAAAACCGTCGCCGGTCGCGAGGCCGGTCGGCTGCAGCCGACCGCGGTGCTTCAGTCCTTGTGACCGCCCCTCGTCAGTGCGGGGCGACCGCATGTTGATTCACCACAGAGATACGGAGGACACGGAGATCAGGTTCTTGGGCGCGCTACACGCGCCATTCTTCGCTTCTCCGTGATCTCCGTGCCTCAGTGGTGAATCTTTTCTCCTGATCGAGCATCACACCAGAGCCATCACCTCGTCACGAAACCGCTTCATCCGGTCGAGCGAGGCTTCGAGCGTCGGGCCGGCGAGGCTGAAATCGACGGCGGTAACGCCGAAATCGCGTAGGGTTCGGAGATCCTCGGCGATCTCCGCTGCGCTGCCGGCAAAGAGCCGGCGCTCACCGTTCACCAGGCGCGGCTCGACGGCGCTGCCGTGCCGGGCGCAGCGATAGGCCAGCGTGATCTTCGACGGATCGCGGCCGGCCTCGCTGGCCAGCGCGCGCAGCCGCTGAACCGCATCGCGGTAGCGCGTCAGCGTGTCGAGCGGAAAGCGCGGATTGACGCCGATTGGGTACCAGCCATCGCCGAGCCGGGCGGCGCGGCGCAGCGCCGGTCCGCTCTCGCCGCCGACCCAGAGCGGCGGATGCGGCTGCTGCTTGGGCTTCGGTGCGAAGACGATGTCGGCGAAGCGGACATAGCGCCCGTCGAAGCGCGGCGTCGCCATGGTCCAGAGCGCCCGGAAAGCGCCGAGATACTCGTCGGTCACCGCGCCGCGCTCGGCAAATGGCGGCGTGCCGAGCGCCGCGAATTCCTCGGCGAGCCAGCCGGCGCCGCAGCCGACGGTCAGCCTGCCCTGCGACAGCAGGTCGATCGTCGCCAGTATCTTGGCGGTGAGCACCGCCGGGCGATGCGGCACGACCATGACCGAGGTGACGAGCCGCAGCCGTGTCGTCCGTGCGGCGACGAAGGCCATGGTGGTGAGCTGCTCGTACCAGTCGCCGCGCGCCTGCGCCGGGAACTCGCCGGTCTCGGCATAGGGGTAACGCGCCTGGATGTCAGTGGGGATGACGATGTGGTCGCTGAAGGTCGCATGGCCGAACCCCATCGCCTCGCCCTCGATCGCTAGCCGCGCGATGGTCTCCGGCGTCGCCAGCGCGCCGCGCACCGGCATGTCGAAACCGATCAGCATCTCTGTGTTCCCTCCCTGCTAGCGAGCATCATCTCGTGGATCGAGCGGCAATGCGCGACGAGATTGGCGCGTGTCGCGATGAAAAGGCGCAGCGGTGTGTCGATCTCGAAGAAATGGATGTTGGCGATGAAGCCATAAAGGGCCGCATCCAGGCTGCACGGCGTCGAGCCGAACACGAAGCCGTTGGCCGGAACGAGGCTGGCAAGCACCGCGAGGTCGGCAAGGCCGCGGTCATACGCAGCTTCAGGCTCGAAGCGGCCGATGCCCTGGTAGTGATAGCGCTTGAAGTTGTAGTCGCGCGCCGCATCCAGGGTCGCAACGCCGGTGCTCGGATGCTCAGCAAGAAAGGCGTCGCGAAAGTGCGGCCAGAAACGGTCATCCTTCCAGCGCGAATAGGACATCACCCAGTAGAGATCGTCGAGCGTCCGCCTGACCATGAGGTGCGTATGGCGCTGCGCTCCCGTCAGCCCATCGTCGATCGGCAAGCGAAAGCGCTGGATCAAATGCGCGATGATGGCATCGCTATCGCCGATCTTCCGATCATCGTCGAGCAGATAGGGCAACTGGCCGCGCGGCGCCGCGGCGGCGTCGACGATGTGCTCGTGCCGGAAGGCGAGCCCGCACAATCTCAGGAAGGCGAACACCTTCAACCCATAGGGATTGTTGTCGGCGACGCCGAACAGGCCTGGATAGGAAAACAGCGTCAGCATCTCGCGTCCCTCCCGGATCGGGTGGAAGCAGCGACAATGTTAGCGATCGGAAAGTCCGCAATCCACCTCGTGCTGGCGTTACCCGCCGCGGCTCGATGGACTCGCGGGCGCCGGAGGCGCATCATCAACCCAAAGATGGTCAAAAGGGAGGAGGGCGACGATGAAGGTCGGCATGGCGCTCAACATGTTGTGTCAGGAAGGGCGTTCCGACGCGTCTGTCGTGTCGGAACACATGGCGCTGGGCGATCTGGTCGAGCCGCTCGGTTTCGATTCACTGTTCGCGCTGGAGCACCATTTCACCGGTTACGCCATGTCGCCGGCACCATGCCAGCTGCTCGCTTATTATGCCGGCCGGACGAAGCGCATCATGTTCGGCACGGCGGTGATCGTGCTGCCCTGGCACGATCCGATCCGCGTCGCCGAGGAGATCGCGCTGCTCGACATCATGTGCGGCGGACGCTGCCTCTTCGGCTTTGGCCGCGGCGCCGCCAGCGCCGAATATGCGGGCTTCCGCATCGATCAGGGCGAGGCGCGGCCCCGTTTCATCGAGGCGGCTCAAATCATCCGATTGGCGCTGAGCCAGGAGAGCTTCGAGTTCCACGGCGATTATTTCCGGATCCCGCGCACGGCGATCCGGCCGCGGCCGATCTCGCATCCCGAGCAGCGCTTCTACGGTTCGGCGGTAAGCCCGGAATCCGTCGAAGTGATGGCTCAGCTCGGCTTTTCCATGCTCGTCATCATGCAGAACGAATGGCCGAAAGCGGCGGCTGATGTCCATCGCTTCAATGCCCTCGCCGCCGCGCAGGGCTACCGGCCGCACCCGCCGATCATCCTCACCAATGTTTCCATTGCCGAGACGCGCGCGGAGGCGCGGGAGCGGGCGTTCGAGTTTCTCGGGCGGAAGTGGGATTCGATCGACAATCACTACCGCTTCTCCGACGGGCACCTCAATACCGTCAAAGGTTACGAATCCTATGACAAGGTCGGGCAGACCTACGCCAAGATGAAGGACCCGGCGCGCCGCGCCAAGGCGACGGAATTCTATGTCAGTATCCAACTGGTCGGCACGCCCGATGACTGCGTGCAGAAGCTCGAGGCGCTGCAGAGCCTGACCGGACTCGACCATCTCATCACCGAGTTCGCGTTCGGCGGGTTGCCGCATGCCGAGGCCGAACGCGGCATGCGCCTCTTCGCCGAAAAGGTATTGCCGGTGCTGCAGCATGACCGGCGTTTCGCGGAGCCGCCCAAAGTGCTGCGCACGGACAGCGGCACCGGCAAGGACAACCTCTTCGCGCCGGCTTGAGTCGCGTCCCGATTTTCTTCTGGAGGACTGAGGATGATCACGAAATTCACCACGGTCTATCCCGGCCATGTCGATCTGCCCGATCGCGGGCAGACTGCGACGCCGGTGAACGAGCGGCGCTTCTCCAACGAGCACCTTGCGAGCGTCTTTGCCAAGACCGAGGCGATCGCCCAGACGCTGGACAAGCTCGGCTACGACACGCTCTGGCTCGCCGAGCATCACTTCCAGCATGAAGGCTACGAGGTCATCCCGAACCTGCTGATGATGGCCGTGCATCTGGCGCAGATGACCAAGAGCCTGCGCATCGGCTGCGGCTTCAACATCGCGCCGATGTGGCACCCGCTGCGGCTGGCCGAGGACTTCGCCACCGCCGACATTCTGACCCGGGGACGCACTGTCTTCGGCGTCGGCCGCGGCTACCATACGCGCGAGGTGGAAACCTTCGGCGCGCCGATCATCGATCAGAACGCCAATCGCGAGCTCTTCGAAGAGCAGGTCGAGATCATCTTCAAGGCGTTCGACAACGAGCGTTTCTCGCACCAGGGCAAGCACTACACCTTGCCCGCCGAAGTGCCCTATCGCGGCTACGCGCTGAAGGACATTACGCTGGTGCCGCGGCCGATCCATCGCCCGGTCGAGACGTGGCAGCCCATCGTCAGCGCCAATGCGCGCGGCATCGATTTCATGCTCAAATACGGCATCAAAGGCGCGGTGGGCGGCGGCGCCGCGACGATGGAGCACAATCCGATCCACGCCTATCAGGCGGCGGCCGTCCGCGCGGGCCAGAACCCGAAGCTCGGCGAGAATCTGATGATCGGCATCTTCTTCCATCTCGCCAAGACGCGCGAGCAAGCGATCCGCGAAATCACGCCGCTCTACGAAGAGCACGTGAAGATGTTCGCCCCGCTCGGCTTCATGCCGGGGATGACGCCAGCGCAGATCGACGCCGTGGCGCGGCGCGGCGGTTGGGACGCGGCGGGCGTGCCCACGGTGGAGCATTACATGAAAGCCGGCGCCTGGTTCGCCGGCACGCCCGAGCAGCTGGTCGAGTATCTGAAGCGCTTCGAGGAGCGCTATCCCGGTCTCGAATACATCAATCTCAGCACCAGCATGGGCACGCCGCAGCAGGTCATGCTGGAACAGTTCCAGTGGGTCGCCGAAGCGGTGATGCCGGCGTTCCAGCGGCGGTGAGGGCGGCCCCGAGCGGCCCTTGGGGCAATTCATTGGAGAGCGCTGGCTGAAACGGGCTGCACTTCTGCCGTGCGTCCTTGTATGTCGGCGCTGATGAGCGATCATCGGCGCCGTCCGGGAGGCCGCTGCGTCCCAAGGACGCCGCC
>Ga0335081_10005345_pt1 | contig 20315 bp, 23 predicted proteins | sample Lox_Sample_35_FD_206713 | JGI IMG/M metagenome (GOLD analysis project Ga0335081, IMG submission 206713) | Soil microbial communities from Loxahatchee National Wildlife Refuge, Florida, United States - Lox_Sample_3.5 | ecosystem: Environmental > Terrestrial > Soil > Wetlands | place: USA... | reverse complement strand
TGCACTCCGGTCGAGCCCTGGCTGCGAAGGCCGGAGATCAGCGCGGCGATCATCTGACCGCCGAACCCGCGGCCCTGCAGGCGGGGCAGCAGGTTGATATGCAGATGTGATGGGTAGCGCCTGGCCAGCAACGGATCGGTGGCCCACGGGTGATGGATGAAGTCAAGCGCGAACCGCTCCTGTGCCGGCAACCCAAGCGCCGCTTCCGGCGGCGGCTCCGGGTAGCGGGCGCGCAACCCCGGCCACCAATCGCGCTCCAGGCGCCGGTCAAAGTCCTGGCTGTCCAAGGCTCCCACGATGTAGCCGCCGACCCCGGCCGAGTCCTCGGCCACCAGCGCCAGTGACGGCTCGAGCAGGGCTTAGGGCACCGCGTACACGTCCCCTGGCAGCCGACGGTCCCGGAACGCCGAGGTGCCGTCCTGACCGTTGTCCGGCCCATCCCGAAACCTGCGCGGCGAACCCGGCGGCGTGGGTCGGCGGCGTGGAGCCGGTCGGGCCGGCAGGGTTTGGGTGGTGGGGCCGGTGGGATTCGAACCCACACTGGCAGGATCCTAAATCCTGTGCCTCTGCCATTGGGCTACGGCCCCGGATGGACCAGTCTCGCCGACTGGCCTGGCGCAGCAAACTGGATTTCGCCGCCGCGTCAGTCTGCCAGCCCCAGGTCCTTGCGCAGCCTAGCGACGTGGCCGGTGGCCTTGACGCCGTAGTAGGCCCGCTCGATGGTGCCCTCCGGGCTGATCACGAACGTCGACCTGATCACCCCGACGGTCTCCTTGCCGTACAGCATCTTCGTGCCGTAGGCGCCGTAGGCCTCAAGGACCGCGTGGTCAGGGTCGGACAGCAGCGGGAACGTCAGTCCGTCCCGGTCGCGGAACCTGGCCAGCTTCGCCGGGCTGTCGGGGGAGATGCCGAGCACCGCGAATCCGGCGTCGGACAGGTCCTTCTTGCTGTCGCGGAAGTCGCACGCCTGCTTGGTGCAGCCCGGCGTCATCGCGGCCGGGTAGAAGTAGATGATCACCCGCTGGCCCTTCAGGCCAGACAGGCTCACCTGCGCTCCGTCGGAGTCGGGCAGGGTGAAGTCCGGCGCGGTGTCGCCAGGTGCCAGGCGGGTCTGCGTCACGTCCAGGTCCTTCCGCTCGGCTCCTACCGTACCGGGTCGCGGCGCGACTCGGGGCGGCCAAGCCCGCAGACCCGCATTGAGCGGACTTCCCGTCGGACTCGGTGCGAAAGTAGGCAATTCTATAACTGCGTCAGTTACGCATTTGCTTAGTTCAGCCCAGAGGGTTACTGCTAACATTCCCTCATGATTCCGTTGACTGATTACCCGGTCATTGCGCCCCATCACGCATTCCGCCGCCCACCGCGGTGGGTCGTCCTCGCCGGCGCCGTCGGCGCCGCGTCGGCCGTGGCGATCACCGGCTGCTCCGGCGGCACGAGCAACTCGTCAGCCAACTCGACCAGCCCTGCTCAGAAGGCGATCAAGCTGGCCGCGAGCAGGTCGCAGGAGGTGAACACGCTCACCGCGAAGCTGACCGAGCACTCGACGGGCCGCGCCATGAGCGGGCTGACAGGCACCATCCAGATCCAGCTCAAGCCGACCACCGTCATCGCGGCTAAATTCATTGTTCCGGCGAAGAAGTCAAGCAGTATCAAGCTGGAGGAGATTCTCACCAGTAAGGCCATTTACTTCAAGGATCCAGCATTTACCAAGGATGCCGGGAAAGCCTGGGTCACGGTGAAGATCTCCCAGCTCTCCTCCAAGACCGGGGTCAGTGTCGCGTCGCTGCTGCAAAACCTCGAGGGCAGCAACCCGCTTGACCAGACCAGGCTCTTCACCGCGTCCAAGGACGTCAAGGTCGTCGGGTCGCAGGCCGTGAACGGCGTGGCGACCACCGAGTACGCGGGCACCTACTCCCCCGCCGCCGCCTTCGCTCAGCTTCCGGCGAACATGCGCAAGCTGCTCGGGCCGACGCTGCGGGACATGGGCACCAAGCCGGTGCGGTTCACGGTCTGGATCGACGCCCAGCATCTGATCAGGAAGGCGCAGGACACCGAGGTCGTGAACGGTCAGACCTTCAGCACTACGTTCGACGTGACCTCGATCAACAGGCCGCTGCATATCAAGCTGCCCGCGCCCAGCCAGATCGCGCCGATGCCGAAGCTCTAGCCCGATGCCGAAGATCTAGCCGAGGTTTCGGCCAGGGCGGACGCGATCGCCGGCGCGAGGGCGCGGAACGCCCGGCCGCGGTGGCTGATCGCGTCCTTGTCCTGCCCGCTCATCTCCGCGGTGGTGCGATCCTCCCCGTCGGGCACGAAGATCGGGTCGTAGCCGAAGCCGTTGGTTCCCCTCGGCTCGCGGATCAGGTGACCATGCAAGATGCCCTCGGCCACGTGTTCCTCCCCGGATGGCAGCGCGAGCGCCGCAGCGCAGGTGAAGTGCGCTCCCCGGCGCTCGTCGGGAACGTCGGCGAGCTGGGCTAGCACCAGGCGCAGATTCGCCGCGTCGTCGCCGTGCCGGCCTGACCAGCGCGCCGACAGAACGCCGGGCATCCCGCCGAGAGCGTCGCAGCACAGGCCTGAGTCGTCGGCGACCGAGGGCAGCCCGGTGAAGGCCGCGATCGCATGCGCCTTGAGCAGGGCGTTCCCGGCGAACGTGGCCTCGGTCTCGGCGACATCGGGGGCGCCGGGAAACCCCCCGAGGCCGACAAGCTCGACCGCCACGTGATCGGCGGCGAGAATCCGGTTCAGCTCGGCGAGCTTGCCCTGGTTGGCGGTGGCAAGCACCAGCCTGGGGCCCGTGCTGCCGCACAAAGGGCCGCCGGACACCGGGACGCCGACCACCGGGGCGCGCGGGCTCAGGCCGGCGACAGGGCGGCGTGCTGCAGCCCGGACAGCTCGGCACAGCCAGCCACGGCGAGGTCGAGCAGCTGGTCAAGAAGCTTCCGGTCAAACGGCTCGCGCTCGGCGGTCCCCTGCACCTCCACGAACTCGCCGCCACCGGTGCACACCACGTTCATGTCGGTCTCGGCGGCGACGTCCTCGCTGTAGCACAGGTCGAGCCGCGGCTCGCCGTCGATGATCCCCACGCTGACGGCGGCCACCGACGTGGCGAGCGGGTTGCCCTTGACGCGCTTCCTCGCGGTCAGCCAGCCGACCGCGTCGGCGAGCGCCACGTAGCCGCCAGTGACCGCGGCGGTCCTGGTGCCGCCGTCGGCCTGCAGCACGTCGCAGTCGATCACGATCGAGTTCTCGCCGAGCGCCTTCATGTCCACGCATGCCCGCAGGGACCGGCCGACCAGCCGGGAGATCTCCTGCGTCCGGCCGCCCAGCTTGCCCTTGACCGACTCGCGATCGCTGCGGGTGTTGGTGGATCTCGGCAGCATCGCATACTCGGCAGTGACCCAGCCGAGACCGCTGCCTCGCCGCCAGCGCGGCACGTCGTCGAGCACGCTCGCCGCGCAGAGCACGCGCGTCGCGCCGAACTCCACGAGGACGGAGCCCTCGGCGTGATCGAGCCAGCCGCGGGTGATCTTGACCTCGCGCAGCTGATCGGGACGGCGGCCATCGGGTCGGGAGTTCATGCCGCTAGCGTAGCGGCTTGCCACTCCCCGGCTCAGAATGCGGCCCGGTCCGGCGTCCCCGACTCGATCCACTCGCAGACCGAGCGCACGCCGTCGGGCAGCGCCGTCCGGGCCTGCCAGCCGAGGTCCATCGCGGCCCGGCTGACCGCCAGCGCGCTGCGCTGCAGCTCGCCGGGCCGTGGCGGCGCGAAGCCCGTCCGCACCTTCTTTCCGGTAACCTCTCCGATCACCCTGGCCAGGTCGAGCACGCTGACCTCGGCCCCGGTCCCGATGTTCCAGGTTCCCGGCCTGCGCTGGTCGGCGGCGGCGAGGAACGCCGTCACCGCGTCGCCGACGTAGACATAATCGCGAGTCTGGGTGCCGTCGCCGAACACGGTCGGCTGGATCCCGGCGAGCACCTGGGCGCAGAAGATCGGGACCACGCCGGCCTCCCCGGCCGGGTCCTGCCGCGGACCGTAGACGTTGGCGAGCCGCAGGACCGAGTGCGCGGTCTCGTGCAGCCGGTTGTACAGGCCGACGTACTGCTCGGCGCAGTGCTTGGCGATGCCATACGGCGACTCGGGCAGCGGCAGCACGTCCTCCATCGAGGGTATCGGCGCGTCCCTGCCGTACAGCGCGCCGCCGGTTGAGCAGAACACCACCCGCGCGTCGGCCGCCCGGGCCGCCTCGAGCACGTTGATGGTGCCGATCACGTTGCACTCGGCGTCGGCGGCCGGGCGCACCACCGAGGCCCGGACGTCGATCTGGGCGGCGAGATGGCAGATCAGCCCGGGCTTGACCGACGCCACCAGATCGCCGAGGTGGCCAGCGTCGGTCACGCTCAGCTTGTGCAGCACCGCCCGCTCGTCCAGCCTGGCCGGCCGGCCCGTGGACAGGTCATCGATGACGTCGACCTCATCGCCCCTGGCCAGGAAGGCGTCGGTCAGGTGCGATCCGATGAAGCCCGCCCCGCCGGTCACGATTACGCGCATGTCACGGCAGTCTATTGGGCACAAGGCGCAGCCGGCCGGAACGCGGACTCTAGATGACCATTCCCGGTGTGGCGAGCGAAATGTCACCGGAAAAGCTCGTCGCCGCCTCGGCCAGCGAGCGCTCCCTCGAGTACCACGGCACCAGGTGGGTGAGCGCCAGCCGCCCGACCCCCGCCCGCGCCGCGTACTCGCCGGCCTGGCGAGCGGTGAGGTGCAGGTCGGCGGGCAGGTCGGGCCCGTCGAGGAAGGACGCCTCGCAGAGCAGCACGTCCGCAGCGTCGGCCAGGCCGACCAGCTGCTCGGTAGGCCCGGTGTCGGCGGAATAGGCGATCACCTTGCCGCCGTGCTCCAGCCGGAAGCCGAACGTCTCGACCGGATGGTTCATGCGCCTGACCATGACGGAGACCGGGCCGATCTGCACCGTCCCAGGAACGAGCGGCACGAAGTCGAACACCTCGGCCATCGGGTGCGCGTCCGAGCCGAGCGCGCGGTCCAGCCGGTCAGCGGCCCCTGCCGGGGCATACACCGGAATCGGCGGCAGCGACCCGGCCGGGTGGTAGGTGCGGAAGACGTGGTAGCCGCACATGTCCAGGCAGTGATCGGCATGCAGGTGGCTGAGGCACACCGCGTCGATCCCGGCCAGGTCGGCATGGTTCTGCAGCGAGCCGAGCGCGCCGTTGCCGAGGTCGAGCAGCAACCGGAACCCGTCGGCATCCACCAGGTAGCAGGAGGCCGCGCTCTCCGGCCCCGGGTAACTGCCTGAGCAGCCAACGATCGTCAGATCCATAACTGCCAAGGCTAACGGCGCCCGGCCGCAAGCAGATGCACCGAACATCTACCCAGAATCCCCAAAAGACGGCATGATCCCTGCATGTGCATGACGACGCCGCGGCAGCCCGTCAGGCCGGCCTGAGAGAGGGAGGTCTCATGGGCGAGCAGGCGATCGAGGCGCCGCACGTCGTCCCCCGCGCCCTTGCCGAACCCACCGACCCGGTGCCCAAGCGCTGGATCGGCGGCCTGGGACTCGCGAGCCTCGCCATGTGGATGGCGTCGATCACGCCGCTGCAGGTGCTGATCCCCGAGCAGCTCCAGACCTACGACCACAGGCACAAGATCGTCGCGCTCGGCCTCATCTCGGCCTTCGGCGCCGTCGCCTCGCTGCTGGCGACGCCGGTCGCCGGCGCGCTGTCGGACCGGACCTCGCGCTCCTTCGGCATACTCCACCTGCGCGGCAGGCGGCACCGGTGGACGCTGGGCATGGTCCTGCTCAGCGCGATCTGCCTGGCGCTGATCGCCGGCCAGCGCGCGGCCATCGGCATCGGCATCCTCTGGGTGCTGTTCAGCGCGTTCCAGAACGGCGAGTACGCCAGCCTCAGCGCGGCGATCCCGGACCACGTCCCGGTGACCCAGCGGGCCACGGTGGCCGGCTGGGTGGGAATGCCGCAGGCGCTCGGCCTGGTCGTCGGCACCGCGCTGGTGGTGTATGTGGTCGCGCCGGTCACCAGCCTCCCGCACGCCACCTACGTGGCGCCCTACCTGGTGCTCGCGATCCCGCTGGTGGCGCTCACGCTGCCGTTCGTGCTCGCCTCACCTGACCATCCGCTGGACCCCGAGCACCGCAGCCCGCTTTCGGTCCGGACGCTGCTCCGCTCCTACTACATCAGCCCCCGGCGCTATCCCGACTTCGCCTGGGCGTGGGTGACCAGATTCCTCGCCTCGCTCGCGATCGGGATGGGCACGCTGTACCTGCTGTACTTCCTGCGCGACCAGGTGCATTACAAGGACGCCCCCGCCGGGCTGTTCATCCTGATCGCGATCTACACAGCACTCGTGGTCATCACCGCGATCGTCGGCGGGATCATCTCCGATCGCATCGGCAAGCGCAAGATGATCGTCACGGTCTCCGGTGCCCTGATGGGGGTCGCTGCGTTGCTGCTCACCTTCGTGGAGACCTGGTCGGCCGCCATGATGGCGGCGGTCCTGTTCGGCGCCGGCTTCGGCGCCTACCTCGCGGTGGACCAGGCGCTGATCACCCAGGTGCTGCCCGCGGCCAAGGACCGCGCCAAGGATCTCGGGATCATCAACATCGCCATCGTGGGCCCCGCGGCGATCGCCGGCGCGCTCGCCGCACTGCTCGTCACCGTCGGCGGCTATCCCACGCTCTTCGCTGGCACAGCCATCGTCGCGGCGGCGGGCTCGATCTTCGTCTGGAAGATCAAGTCGGTGCCGTAAGGAAGGAATCAGCCCGTGAGCAAGGCGTGGGGGGATCGGGCGGCGGGCGGCGCCGAGCAGGCGGCTGACGCGGCTCCGCTGACGCCGCGGGCACTGGCCGAGCCGACCGAGCCGGTGCCCAAGCGCTGGGTTACCCAGCTGGGCTTTGGCTGCATGGGGCTGTGGATGGCCTCACTCACGCCGCTCCAGATCCTGCTGCCCAAGCAGGTCCAGCACATCGCGCCGCACGACAAGTTCCTGGTCATCGGGCTGGTCCACGCGTTCGGCGCGATCGCGGCCATCGTCGCGACCCCGCTGATCGGCGCGATGTCCGACCGGACGACCGACGCCAGGTCGCTGCTGCGGATGAACGGCAGGCGGCACCGCTGGACGCTCGGGATGGCGCTGCTCGCCGCGATCAGCCTGGCGCTCATCTCGGTCCAGACCACCGTCGTCGGGATCATCGGCCTGTGGTTCCTGTTCAGCATCTTCAACAACGGCCAGTACGCCACCCTGAGCGCTTCGATCCCCGACCACGTGCCGGTCAGGCAGCGCGCCACGGTGGCTGGCTGGGTCGGCATGCCGCAGGCGCTTGGCCTCGTGATCGGCGTGGAACTGGTCGCACGGGTGTTCCTTGGCCCGGTGGCCGGCTACACGATGCTGGCGGTATGCCTGGTGCTCTTCGTGCTCCCGTTCGTGCTCACCACCGCGGACTACCCGCTGAGCCGCGAGCACAGGGAGCCGTTCTCCGCCAGCCAGCTGGTCGAGGCGTTCAGGGTGGACCTGCGCGCCTACCCAGACTTCGGCTGGGCCTGGGTCACCAGGTTCCTCGCCTCGCTGTCGATCTCGATGGGCACGCTGTACCTGTACTACTTCCTGCGCGACGCGGTGCACTACAAGCACCCCACGATCGGCCTGACCACGCTGATCCTGATCTACACCGTCTGCGTCGTGATCACCGCGACGGTCGGCGGCCGGATCTCTGACCGGGTGGGCAAGCGGAAGATGATCGTGACGATCTCCGGCGCCCTGATGGGAATCGCGGCGCTGGTGCTGACCTTCGAGGAGACGTGGCCGGCCGCCATGGTCGCCGCCCTCCTGTTCGGCACCGGGTTCGGCGCCTACCTGGCCGTCGACCAGGCGCTGATCACGCAGGTGCTGCCGAGCGCGGAGAACCGGGGCAAGGACCTCGGCTTGATCAACATCGCGATCGCGGGCCCGGCCGCCGTGGGCGGCCTGCTCGCCGCCCTGCTGGTCACCGTTGGCGGCTATCCGACGTTGTTCGCCAGCACCGCGGTCGCCGCCGCCATCGGCGCCACGCTGGTGTGGCGGATCAAGAGCGTGCCCTAGACGGCGAGCTGCCCGGCGCGGAGCGGGCCGCGGCCGACGCGGGCGATCTGGCGGCTCTGCGCGACCAGGTTCCCCGCCGAGTCCCAGACCTCGGCATCCTCGTCGAACCAGCCGCCGCTGACATTCCGGCACCTGGCCGCGACCCGCAGCAGCCCAGGCGCGGGCACCGCCCGCATGTGCATGGTCAGCTCGACCGTGGGCGCCCAGCCGGTCGCGCCGAGGCCGAACACCACAGGCGGCAGCCCGTCCACCGCGACGGCCAGCGTCAGCGCATCGGGATCCCGGTCCTCGCGGAGGCCGAAGTAACCCCGCATCTCCGGCAGGCCGCTCGGCTCGCCGTGCCGCCAGCCGACCACGGCGGGATCGAACAGCATCGTGATCTGGGCGGCGTAGCCGACCGTGCCATCGGGCGCCACCGTGCCGGGCCACGGGCCGAGCTCCACGCACTCCTGCGGCGGCGGCAGCACCGGCGGCGCGTCGGTCCAGGTCAGCTCGGCGTGCCCGTCCTGCCCGTTGGCCGCCGGGCTGCTGACCGGCACCGTGCCCGCGGTGACCGTAGTCTCGAGCACCGGCTCGCCGTCCTGCATCAGGGTGGCCCTGGCCGTGGCGGCGGTGCGGCCCTTCTTGAGCCAGGTCACGCCGATCTCCGCGGGGGCGAGCTTGGCGACCCGCAGGAAGTGCGCGCTGGTGGCGACGGGGTGCGGCAGCGGCGAGCAGTCGAGAACGGCGCGCAACACGGTCGCGATGAGTACTCCGCCATTGACCGCCGGCGGGGTGACGCCGCCGGGCGCGACCAACGCGAACCGCTGGTCGGGGTGCGTCAGGTAGCGCCCGCGGCCGAGCCTAGTGACGGCCGTCGCCTCGTCGAATGTGGTCATGCCCGGGTGCTCCCCTGCCGCGCGTCACGCAAGGTTCTCATGCCCAGAGCTCGCCCTCGAGCCTGGCCTCGGCCTCGGCCAGCGTGCCGCTGTACGCGCCGGTGGACAGGTACTTCCAACCTCCGTCGGCGATCAGCACCGCGATGTCGGCCCGCCGCCCCGCGGCCTTCGCCTTGGCGGCCAGGGCCAGGCCGACGTGCACCACGCAGCCCGCCGAGATCCCTGCGAAAATCCCCTCGCAGGCCACCAGCTCGCGGGTACGCCGCAGCGCGTCCGCCGCCGAGACCGAATACCGCGAGGTCAGCACCGTGTCGTCGTACAGCTCGGGCACGAAGCCCTCGTCCATGTTCCGCAGCCCGTAGACCAGCTCGCCGTACCTGGGCTCGGCCGCCACGACCTGCACGCCCGGCACGTGCTCGCGCAGGAACCTGCCCGTGCCCATCAGCGTGCCCGTGGTGCCGAGCCCTGCCACGAAGTGGGTGATCTCGGGCAGGTCGGCCAGGATCTCCGGGCCGGTGCTCTCGTAGTGCGCGCGGGCGTTGGCCTCGTTGCCGTACTGGTAGAGCATCACCCAGCGGGGGTTCTCAGCGGCGAGCCGCTTGGCCACCCTGACGGCCTCGTTCGACCCGCCGGCCGCCGGCGAGTAGACGATCCTCGCCCCGTACATCTGCAGCAGCTGGGTGCGCTCGGCCGAGGTGTTCTCCGGCATCACGCAGATCAGCTGGTAGCCGCGGAGTCGGCAGATCATCGCCAGCGAGATGCCGGTGTTGCCCGAGGTCGGCTCGAGCACCGTGCGGCCCGGGCTGAGCAGGCCATCCCGCTCGGCCGCGCGCACCATCCACAGCGCCGCGCGGTCCTTGACCGAGCCGGTCGGGTTCCGGTCCTCCAGCTTGGCCCACAGCCGCTGCTCGGACCCCGGCGACAGGTGCGGCAGGCCGACCAGCGGCGTCCCGCCTACCGCGTCAAGCAGCGAGTCGTAGCGCATCATCTCCGCCTGCCGCCGGACCGCTCGCGGCCGGTGGGTGCGCTCAGCGCGCCCCGCCGGCCACCGCCGGCAGCACGGTGACCGTGTCGCCGTCCTTGACCGTGGCGGAAAGGCCGCCGAGGAACCTGACGTCCTCGTCGTTGAGGTAGACGTTGACGAACCTGCGCAAGCCAGAGTCGTCGACCAGCCGGTCGCGCAGGCCGGAGTGCCGGCTGTCCAGGTCGGAAATCAGCTCGTCCAGCGTGTCGCCGGAGCCCTCAACCGACTTCGCGCCGCCGGTGAAGGTGCGCAGGATCGTCGGGATGCGGACTTCGATGGCCATCAGTAACTCTCCAGGGTCTCGCGGTTAGCTGGCGCTCGCGCTGTCGCCGAAGGCGACAACTCGCGTCAGCTCTCGATCATTCCACTCTCGCCGCCGGTCACCGTGACCTCCTCCTCGCTGACCGCCCCGGCCACGATCCGGAACGAGCGGACCTCGGCCCGGTCCGGCTCCCTGGTGGAGACCAGCAGGTAGTGCGCGGACGGCTCGCTGGCGTACGACACGTCGGTGCGGGACGGGTAGGCTTCCGTCGCGGTGTGCGAGTGGTAGATCACGACGGGCTCCTCGTCCCGGTCGTCCATCTCCCGCCAGACCTGTAGCTGCTCCATCGAGTCGAACCGGTAGAAGGTCGGCGACCGCTCGGCGTTGGTCATGGCGACGAACCGCTCGGGGCGGTCGGTGCCTGCCGGGCCGGCGATCACCCCGCAGGCCTCGTCCGGGTGGTCGGCCCTGGCGTGCGCGATCACCTGGTCGATCAGGGTGCGGGAGATGGTCAGCATGCGCGCGATCGTAACTGCTCGTCACGACAGCGCGGCGACCAGACTCTCCTGGATATACGCAAGCCACTGGTAGACCTGGATATAGGCATAACGGGGGTCATCGGCCTGGACATCCTCGCCGAGCCCGTCGTAGTCGTCGGTGACTCCGAGGCGCACCCCAAGCGCGAGCCGGACGTCGTTGAGCGAGCGCAGCCACGCCTCGGCCTGGTCGGAGCTGAGCCGCACCTTGCCGCCGCCGGCCGGAAGGGTGTCGAGCAGCGTCCTGGCCGATTCCACCTTCGCCGAGCGGAGTCCCGACTCGGTGAACCGCCGGAACTCGTGCGCGGCGTCAGGGTCGTCGCGGTAGCCGTCGGGCAGCAGCCTGGCGAGCACCGGGTCCTCGGGCAGCCCTGCGTCGTCGGCCAGCCCTGGGTCCTCGGTGAGGCCGACGAGCGCGGCCAGGTCATCACTCGCCGGCGGTGGCATGTCGGCGGCCACCAACTCCACCACCTGGCCCACCAGGTCCCTGATGATGACGGCCTCCGGCTTGGCGAAACGCGCGGTCACGCCGTCAGAGGTGGCACGGAATCCCGCCATCAGCTCCTCCTGGTGCGCCGGGTCCCACTGCCCGGCTCACGCCTCATCCGGCTCACGCGTCGTGGCTGACCGTGGCCCACAGGCCATAGCCGTGCAGGGTCTCGGCGTTACGCTCCATCGCCTCCCTGGCACCGGCGGCGACCACGGCCCTGCCCTTGTGGTGCACGTCGAGCATCAGCTTCTCCGCCTTGGCCTTGGAATACCCGAACACCCGCTGGAACACGTATGTGACATAGTCCATCAGGTTCACCGGGTCGTTCCAGACGATCGTGAGCCACGGCTGGTCAAGCTCGGCCCGCTGGTCGGTCTCCGGCCGGGAGACTTCCACAGGTGCGACGCTCACAGGCACACCTCCTCCCCTCTTAGTGTTCCACTGCCCGGCAGCGGCCAGGAACCACACGTCAGGCCGACCGACTTCGGGCGACTCCGTAGGCTTCCCCCGTGACCGAATATTCCACCGTGCGGCGGCCGGCGCCTGCGAGCCGTTATGCCTGGGAAACGGCCGACGGTGACGGCACCGGATTGCTGACCGACCACTACGAGCTGACGATGGTCAGGGCCGCGCTCGGCAGCGGCGCGGCGGGCAGGCACGCGGTGTTTGAGATGTTCGCCCGCCAGCTCCCGGCCGGCCGCCGGTACGGCGTGGTCGCCGGGACTGGGCGGTTCCTCGAGGCGCTTGAGCGGTTCAGGTTCTCCGCGCAGGACCTGGACTTCATGCGCGGTACCGGGGTGGTGGACGAGAGCACCGCCGACTACCTGGCCGCCTACCGGTTCGGCGGCAGCATCTGGGGCTATGGGGAGGGAGACTGCTACTTCCCCGGCTCCCCGATCCTGGTGGTGAAGGCCAGCTTCGCCGAGGCGGTGGTGCTGGAGACCCTGGCCCTGTCGATCTTCAATCACGACTGCGCGGTGGCGTCGGCGGCCTCGCGGATGGTCACCGCGGCCGGTGCCAGGCCGATCATCGAGATGGGATCGCGGCGCACCCACGAGGTTGCCGCCGTGGCCGCCGCCCGCGCCGCCTACCTGGCGGGCTTCACCGCCACCTCGAACCTGCGGGCCGGGATGGCGTACGGCATCCCCACGGCGGGCACGAGCGCGCACGCGTTCACCCTGGTCCATGACGACGAACGGCAGGCGTTCGCGGCCCAGGTCGCCTCGCTCGGCGCGGGCACCACGCTGCTCGTGGACACCTACGACGTGGCCGAGGCGGTCCGCACCGCGGTGGAGCTGGCCGGGCCTGGCCTCGGCGCGGTGCGGATCGACAGCGGCGACGTCGCGGCGCTGGCCCGGGCGGTCAGAGCCCAGCTCGACGCGCTCGGCGCGGCCGGCACCAGGATCGTGGTCACCGGCGACCTGGACGAGCACTCGATCGCCGAGCTCGCCGCCGCCCCGGCGGACAGTTACGGCGTGGGCACCGCCCTGGTCACCGGGTCGGGCGCGCCGACCGCCGCGCTGGTCTACAAGCTGGCGGCGAGGTCGGCAGGCCAGGGACTCGAGCCCGTGGCCAAGCGCTCGGCGGGCAAGCCGACCCTGGGCGGGCGCAAATGGGCCGCTCGGGCACTCGATGACCTCGGGACCGCCGTGGCCGAGCTGGTCAGCACCAGCCCGGTCGGCGATTCCCGCCAGCGGCCGCTGCTGCGCGAGCTGGTGCGCGACGGCCAGATCGTGGGCGCCGAGCCGATCGAGGCGGCCAGGCAGCGGCACCGCGACGCCCGCGCCGAGCTGCCCGCCGCCGGCCGGTGGCTCGACCCGGGCAGGCCTGCCATTCCCACGATCATGAAGCCTGCGGCCGACGGCGCCGGCCAGGCCGTGCCGCCCGCGCGGTAACCTTCGGCCATGCATCCGAGCGCGCGTCACGTGGCCGACGTCCTCGCCTCGCTGGGCGCGGCCGGGCAGGTGCGTGAGCTGCCCGAGCCCGCGCCCACGGCGGCGTCGGCGGCCGCCCAGCTCGGCTGCGAGGTCGGGGCGATCACCAACAGCCTGATCTTCAGCGCCGACGGCGCGCCGCTGCTTATCCTGACCAGCGGCGCGCACCGGGTGGACACCGCCTGGCTGGCCGGACAGCAGGGCATCGCCGAGATCCGGCGGGCCGACCCCGACTTCGTCCGCGCGGCCACCGGCCAGGCCATCGGCGGGGTGGCCCCGGTCGGGCACCCCGCGCCAATCCGCACCCTGGTGGACACCTGGCTGGACACGTACGACGTGATCTGGGCGGCCGGCGGTCACAAGAACGCGGTGTTCCCCACGTCGTATGCCGAGCTGCTGCGGCTGACCGGCGGCAGACCCGCCGAGGTGACGGGCAGCTGACAGCCTGCCCCGGCGCCGCTACTCGCCGTCGGGCAGTGACTCGAAGATCTCCTTGCACTCCGGGCAGACCGGGAAGCGCTGGGGATCGCGGCTCGGCACCCAGACCTTGCCGCAGAGGGCGACCACGGGCGTGCCGTTCACCGCGCTGTCCATGATCTTGTCCTTCAGGACATAGTGCGCGAACCGCTCGTGATCACCGTCGCCGGTCGACAGGTCCGGCCTGGTGTCGGAGTCCAGCCTGGTGCCGCCGCCTGGGATTACCTCAGTCACGCCGACCAGCTTACGCCTTGGCCGCCCCGTCAGTTCAGGCCCGGATCGTCCGGATAGGTGGACAGCAGGGCCATCTCGCCGCCCTGACGGCGGAGCACGGCCGGGTAGAGCCGGTCAGGGTCGGCGGCGAACGCGTCCTCGGGAAGCCCGTCGAGCACCAGCCAGGCACCGGCCTCAATCTCCGCCTCGAGCTGCCCGGCCCCCCAGCCCGCGTACCCGGCGAACACCCGCAGCGAGGTGATTCCGTCGGCGAGCAGCTGGGGCGGTGCACCGAGGTCGACCAGCCCGATCCTGGACATCAGCCGCGACCCGGACAGCGAGCGCCATCCGATCGGCTCGTCCCTGCCGCGGGGCAGGGCCAGGGCCAGGGCGCTGTCCGGCGACACCGGGCCGCCCTGGAACAGCACCGAGGGCCCGGTCACCAGCTCGCTCCACGGCTCGAGCACCTGCTGGACCGGGATGTCGCTGGGCCGGTTGAGAACGACGCCGAGCGTCCCCTCGTCGGGATCGTCCTCCACGATCAGAACGATCGTCCGCCTGAAGTTGGCATCGCCGAGCATCGGCGTGGCGGCGAGCAGCTGGCCCGTCCGGGATTCCTCCGGCATGGAACTATGATGCCCCATCCCGGCGGGCGCGACCGCGCGGGCGTGACCGGCCGGCCGGGAATCAGAACAGCAGGCTGGACAGTCTGCCCCTGGCCTTGATGACCATGGGGTCCCGCGGCGGCAGCAGCTCGAACAGGCCGAGCAGGTGCACCCGCGCCTTGTCCCTATCCTGGCCCGATGTCCGCTGCACCACGCCGAGCATGCGGTTGAAGCTTGCCTCGACCTGGCCGTCGGCCAGCTCAAGGTCCGCCGCCCTCGACTGAGCCTCAGGATCGTCGGGCTGCTCCTGCGCGGCCCGGCGGACCTTGGCCTTGTCGTAGGAGCCCACCCGGCGGATCAGCTCGACCTGGGCCAGCCACGCCTTGGCGACCGGGTGGTCGGGCATGTCGGCGAGCACCTGGGACAGCGCGTTCGCGGCCCCGTTGAGGTCGCCGACGTCCATCGCGTCCTGCGCGGCACGCATCCGCGGGTCGCTGAGCACCTCCGCCGCGGCCGCCTGCGCCGCGGTCATCCCGGCCGCGCGCGCGGCCGCCTGCCCGCCCGGCCCGTCAGGTCGTCCGGCCGGGCCGCCACCCCGGGCCCCGGGACCCGCGGGCGCCGCGGCGCGGGCCACCCCGCCCGCTGCGCCTGCCTCGGCGTCCTGGCCAACCTGGCCGGACTGGCCAGCCTGGCCGGACTGGCCGACCGCCGTCGCCGTCCCGCTCACCGTGGCCTCGGCCCGCACCCTGGCAGGCATGCCGAGCTGGTCGGCGATCTGGAGCACCTGCCCGATCCACTGCCGTACCTGCGCCTCGGGCAGCGCGCCGAGGAACCCGTCCACGAGCTGGCCGCCGATCACCGCGATCACCATCGGGATCGACTGAACCTGGAGCGCCTGGCTCAGTTGCGGGTTGGCGTCCACGTCAACCTTGGCGAGGAACCAGTCCCCGGCCGCCTCCTCGGCGAGTCGCTCGAGCACCGGGCCGAGCTGCTTGCACGGCTCACACCACTCGGCCCACAGGTCCACGATCACCGGCGCGGCCTGCGACCTGGCCACCACGTCGGTGTTAAACGTCTCGTCGGTGACCTCGATGACGAAGCCGGACCCGCTGGCCGGCCCTGGCGACTGCGCCACCTGCTGCCTGCGCTTCGCTGCGGCCTGCCTGGCGCCAAGGTCGACGGCGCCGGCCATGGAGAAGTTACGCGGCTGTGTCATGGCTCCATCCTGCCGTATCGCGGGCAGCGATCAGGCATCCCTGCACGGGGCTGCCAGGCCCGGCCGGGTCAGAACGCGGGCGCCTCGGCGTAGCTGCCCCATTCCTCCCGCAGCGCGCCGCAGATCTCGCCGAGCGTCGCCTCCGCCATCGCGGCGTCGATCATCGGCGGGATCATGTTGGCGCCCGACCCGGCCGCGCCGATCATGGCGGCCAGCGCCGCGTCCACGGCCTGCTGGTCACGCTCGCCGCGGCGGCGCGCCAGGTCACGCACCTGAGCCCGCTCGACCTCGTGGCTCACCCGCAGGATCTCGACCGGCTTCTCGACGGTGTCGGTGTGGCAGTTCACGCCGACCACCTTCTTCTCGCCCTTCTCCAGCTTCTGGGTGTAGGCGAACGAGGCCTCCGCGATCTCGGCCATGAACCAGCCCTCTTCGATACCGCGCAGGATCCCTGCCGTCATCGACCCGTCCGTACTCATCGAGCGGATCCTGGCGAAGATCTCCTCGGCCTGCTCTTCGAGCTTGTCGGTGAGCGCCTCGACGTACCACGAGCCGCCGAGCGGGTCGGCGACGTTGACCACACCGGTCTCGTCCATGATCACCTGCTGGGTGCGCAGCGCGATCTCCGCGGCCTTCTCGCTCGGCAGGGCGAGCACCTCGTCGAGCGCGTTGGTGTGCAGCGAGTTCGTGCCGCCGAGCACCGCGGCGAGCGCCTCGATCGCGGTGCGCACCACGTTGTTGTCCGGCTGCTGCGCGGTCAGCGAGACGCCGGCGGTCTGGGTGTGGAACCGCAGCCACTGGGCCCGCTCGGTCTTCGCGCCGTATACGTCGCGCATCCAGCGAGCCCAGATCCTGCGGGCGGCGCGGAACTTGGCGATCTCCTCGAAGAAGTCGATGTGCGCGTCGAAGAAGAACGACAGTCCGGGCGCGAACACGTCGACGTCCAGCCCGCGGGAGATTCCTAGCTCGGCGTACCCGAATCCGTCCGCGAGCGTGAACGCAAGCTCCTGCGCGGCGGTCGAGCCGGCCTCCCTGATGTGGTACCCGGAAACCGACAGCGGCTTGTAGTCGGGTATCTCGGCCGCGCAGTACTCCATCAGGTCGCCGATCAGCCTGAGGTGCGGCTGCGGCGGGAACAGCCACTCCTTCTGCGCGATGTATTCCTTGAAGATGTCGGTCTGCAGCGTGCCGTTGAGCGCGCCGACCTCCGCGCCCTGGCGCCTGGCAGCCGCGATGTACATGCAGAACACCGGCACCGCCGGACCGCTGATCGTCATCGACGTGGTGATGTCGGCCAGCGGGATGCCGGAGAACAGCACGTCCATGTCCGCCGCCGAGTCGATCGCGACCCCGCAGTGCCCGACCTCGCCGGCCGAGCGCGGGTCGTCGGAGTCCCTGCCCATCAGCGTCGGCATGTCGAAGGCCACCGAGAGCCCCCCGCCGCCGGCCTGGAGCAGCATCTTGTACCGCTGGTTGGTCTGGACCGCGTTGCCGAAGCCGGAGAACTGCCTGATCGTCCAGGCCCTGCCGCGGTAGCCGGCCGGGTAGAGCCCGCGGGTGAACGGGAACTCCCCTGGCCAGCCGATCCGGTCGAAGCCGGGTACCACGCTGCCGTCCGGCGGTCCGTAGACCGGGTCGACGGGCAGGCCGGACAGCGTGGTGAAGTCCGCGTCCCGCAGTTGCGAGCGCTCGAACCTGCGCTGCCAGCGCTCCCGTCCGTCGCCGGGCTGACCGGCCGCGGGCTGCGTGCTCATCGTGATCCTCCGCGCTGTCGGGCTCCCGGTGTTAGTAGGACGTCCTACTAACCGCCCGAGGTCAGTCTATGCCGCGAGGTCCCAACCATCGTGGCTGCTCCGGCGTCTAGATAGCTGGGGGCGGCCTGGTCCGCGCAGGCCGCTCGCATCGACCGGGCCCGCGGAGAATGTGTGGTAAAACGAATGCGAACTCTCGCGTGCGACGTCGGCTGCCTGGCGGTGGCCGGCGACGTCGTGACCATGCAGGCACCATGGGCCACGCCGCCAGCGCCAACGGCCAGCAGGAGGAGCTCAGTGGCCAGGCTCCGATCCTCCGACCGGGAGGCCGTGGAGGAGCTGTTCAACGCCTGCTATCCGAGGCTGGCCGGCTGGGTCAGGCGCCTGGTCGATGACGACGAGACCGCGCACGAGATCGCCGCCGAGGCGTTCACCAGGCTGCTGTCGCGCTGGACCAGCCTGGACAACCCGCAGAGCTACCTGTACATGATCGCCACGAACCTGGTGAGGGATCACTGGCGCAAGACGAGCAGGGAGCGCCGCGCGATCCGGACCATCACGGCGACCGTACCGGCCGAACCTGCCTGGCAGCCGGCCCAGGACGTTGACGTGCGGGCCCTGATCGAGGGCCTGCCGCCGAAGCTGCGCAGCGCGTTCCTGCTGCACTACTACGCGGGATTCGGGGTGAAGGAGGTCGCCGCCATGCTCGGCCGCCCGGAAGGCACCGTGAAGGCGGACCTGTACCATGCACGCGCCAGGCTCAAGGCCGCGGTGGGTGAGGCCTCATGACCGACCCACGAGACCCGATCGAGCGCTGGCTCAGCACGGACGTCGAGCTGCTGCCGCCCCCGCCAGGTGCCTACGAGCGGGTGCACCGCAGAGCCCGCAGGCGCCGGAGCATGCGGGCCCTCGGCGCCGCCTCTGGCGTGGCCGTCGTCATCGCAGCCGCCGTCGTGCTGCCGCAGGTAGCCGGCAACCTGCTGCCGAATGGCGGCGGGCCGGCCAGCGTCTCGGGCACCAAGTCCACCTCGGCGACACCCTCGACCCGGCCGAGCGCCAGCCGTGGCACGCACCACGCTGGCGGGCACCCGGCGGCGCTGCCGAAGGGGCCGGCCCTGGCCGCCGGCGGCCCTACCGAGGCACCGGCGGCCGGCCTGCGCCCGACGTCGGTCACGCTCGTGGGAACCGAGGTGGGTGCCGTGATCGGGCAGGCACCGTGCGCCGAAGGCACCTGCACGGCGGCCGCGCAGACCAGTGACTACGGTACGGTCTGGACCAGGCTCGGTGCCCCCGACGCCGGGCCAGCGAACGGGTCGTCGGGCGTCAGCCAGATCAGGTTCAACGTGGACCGGACCGACGGCTGGGCCTACGGGCCTGGGCTCTACGCCACCCACAACGGCGGCAGGACGTGGCGGCAGCTGTCCATGCCCGGCCGGGTGATCGACCTGTCCACGGTCGGCGGCATGGCATTCGCCGTGGTCGGCACGTGCACCGGCGGCGGCGCGACGTTCGCGGCGCACTGCACAAGCTTCGCGCTGTACCGCACGGCCATCGGCTCGAACGCCTGGAGCGCGGTGCCAGGCGCCGCGGCGGCCGGCGCCGCCGTGCCGGGCGGCCTGCAGCTCACCAGCCAGGGCGGCTACCTGCTTGCGGGCGGGCGGCTGTTCAGCGGGCCGGTCACGGCGGGCGCGTGGCACCAGGTCCGCCCCGAAGCGGCAAGCGCGCCCGGCTGCCTGAGCGGCGCGGCGCAGCCGGCGTCAGGGCCGGCCCTGCTCGCCCCGGAAGGCAGCGTCCTTTACCTGGCCTGTGGCTCAGGCTCGGGCCTGACCCTGTACCAGTCGGCCGACGGCGGAGGCAGCTGGCAGCGGACCGGGCCGATCGCCGCCCAGGGCACCGCGACCTCGCTGGCCGCGATCTCCGGAGGCAACATCGTGCTCGCGACCACGACGGGGATCTTCTACTCCGCCGACGGCACGACCTGGCACCGGGCCGCGCTGTCCGGCACGGTGCCGCCAGGCGGGTTCGCGTTCGTCGGCCTGACCACCGCGCAGCAGGGCGTGGCGATCACCTCGGGGACCGGCGGCGGCCGGCTCTTCGTGACCATGAACGGCGGGCGCAGCTGGCGGTACCGGCCGGTCACATGAAGCGAGTGCTGCTGACCGGCATGTCGGGCACGGGAAAGTCCAGTGTGATCGAGGCCCTCGCCGCCCGCGGGTACAAGGCTGTGGACACCGACGACGGCTGGTGCGAGCCGACGGCGGACGGACGGCAGCGATGGCGGGAAGACGCGATCGGCGAGCTCCTGGCCGCCGAGGATGCCGACGTGCTGTTCGTCGCCGGGTGCGAGGAGAACCAGGTCGCCTTCCTTCCGCGGTTCGACGTGATCATCTTGCTGAGCGCGCCGGAACAGACCCTGACCGAGCGGCTGGCATCCCGCACTGCCAACCCCTACGGCAAGTCGCCCGGCGAACTCCGCCAGGTCCTTGACGACCTGAACGCTGTCGAGCCGCGGCTGCGGGCCGCCGCCGACCACGAGATCCGGACGACAATGCCGCTCAGCGAGGTCGTCGCCGAAGTGCTCCGCCTGGCCGGCGCCTGACCGCGGCTGGGTGCGGGGTATGCGTCGGGCCTGGCAAGATCCTGGACACCGCCCGCGCTCGGCGCGAGATCGGACCCGGGCCGCTCCCCTGCCGCGTCGTCCTCCTTCCCCTTGTCATGCTGCGCCACGACGCGCTGCTCCGCCACCCGGGACCAGCACGCCTGGCAAGGCGCCCTCACCGCCGCCCTGGAAACCATCGGCCTCTGACCCGAGCCTC
>Ga0335081_10005344_pt1 | contig 20320 bp, 19 predicted proteins | sample Lox_Sample_35_FD_206713 | JGI IMG/M metagenome (GOLD analysis project Ga0335081, IMG submission 206713) | Soil microbial communities from Loxahatchee National Wildlife Refuge, Florida, United States - Lox_Sample_3.5 | ecosystem: Environmental > Terrestrial > Soil > Wetlands | place: USA... | reverse complement strand
AAGCGGCGGCGAGGCCCGCGCCGAAGAAGCTGACGCTCGACGAGCATCAGCGCGGCCTGCTCGTGCGGTTTACGCGCGAGTGGGTCGTGCCGCGCTGGCGCGAGCTCATCGGGGCGCTCATCTTGACCGCACTGCTCGCTGCCGCAACCGGCGCCTATCCCATGATCATCAAGGCCTCCTTCGATGCCCTCATGAAGGAGCAGAGCGCGGCGCTGCCCTATGTGCTCGCCGGCATCATCACGGTGACGATGCTGCGCAGCCTGTTCCTCTACTGGCAGACGGTCGAGACCAACCGCATCGTCATGCGCATGACCACCGATATGCAGAAGGTGGCGTTCGAGCACCTCGTGTGGTCGGATCTGGCACGGCTGACGCGGGAGACGCCGGGGCGCCTCGTGTCGAAGCTGACGAACGACATTTCGTTTGTGCAGCAGGCGGCGCTCGCCGCCCTCAACACGGCGGTGCGCGACGTGCTCTCGGTCCTGGCGCTCGCCATCTCGATGTTCTACCTCGACTGGGTGATGTCGCTGATCGTGCTCGGCGTCTACCCCATCGCGGCCATTCCCGTCGCCGCCTTGAGCAAGCGTCTGCGCCGCGTCGCCAAGCGCACGCAGGACGAGCTCGGCGACATGACCTCGCTCCTGACCGAGAAGCTGTCGAGCGCGCGCCTCATCAAGTCATTCCGGCTCGAGAAGTACGCGGGCGAGCGGCTCAACCAGAGCTTCGAGCAGGTCTACGACCTGCGCATGAAGGCCGTGCGCAACCGCGCCCGCATCGACCCGATGCTGGAGGCGCTGGGCGGCCTGGCTGTGACGGGCGTCATCGCGTTCGCCTATTGGCGCATCGCCAGCGGCATCTCGACCGTGGGCGACTTCATGGGCTTCATCACCGCGCTCCTGATGGCGGCGCAGCCGATCCGCGCACTCGGCGCCCTGTCGGGGCGCATCAACGAAGGCCTCGCCGCCGCCGAGAGCTTCTATGGCCTCATCGACGAGGCGCCGCTCATCGTCGATGCGCCGGGCGCCAAGCCGCTCGCGGTGACCTCGAGCACGATCCGCTTCGACGACGTCGCCTTCGCCTACGACGAGCAGAAGGGCATGCACGCGATCCGGCACTTGTCGCTCGTGGTGCCGGGCGGCAAGACGGTGGCGCTGGTCGGGCGCTCGGGCGCCGGCAAATCGACGGTCCTGAACCTCGTGCCGCGCCTGTTCGACGTGACCGAGGGCAGCATCACCATCGACAACCAGGACGTGCGCGGCGTGACGCTGGCATCGCTGCGCGACGCCATCTCCATCGTCGCGCAGGACGTCACGCTGTTCGACGATACGATCGGCGCCAATATCGCGCTGGGCCGGCTCGGCGCCTCGCAAGCGGCCATCATCGAGGCTGCCAAGGCCGCCGCCGCGCACGAGTTCATCATGGAGCAGCCCGACGGCTACGCCACCCAGATCGGCGACCGCGGCCTGCGTCTCTCGGGCGGCCAGCGCCAGCGGCTGGCGCTGGCGCGCGCGATCCTCAAGGACGCGCCGATATTGCTGTTGGACGAGGCGACGAGCGCGCTCGATTCCGAATCGGAGGGGCTCGTGCAGGCCGCGCTCGCGAAGTTCACCAAGAACCGCACGACGCTCGTCATCGCACACCGGTTGTCGACCGTGCAAAACGCCGACCTCATCTGCGTCATGGAGCAGGGGACGATCGTCGAGACCGGCACCCACCGCGGGCTCCTGGCCGAAGGCGGCACCTATGCGCGCCTCGTGCGCTCGCAGGCCTTGAGCGACGAAGGTGTAGTGCAGGCGACCTGAGGCGCCCCATTTGTGCCTTGAGGCTCTCCAATATGCGCGGGAACGATGCGGTCGTTAGCACGTGGTGAAGGATCGTCTTGGTGCTGCCAAAAAGCCGGTTGAAGTAACCGAAGTTTTGCAGCTACCGGGCTAAGCGTAAGCATGCACGAAAGCCGCCGCGATTTCCTGCGCTTGGCCGCACGGACCTGCTTGATTGCCGCTCTCGGAGGGCGGGGCGTGCGCGCGTTGGCGGCCGGGCCGTCGGGGCGCCGCCCGTTCGAATTCGTTCCGCCAAACATGCTCGTCATGCCGATGCCTCACAACGCAGCTCCAGCGCTGAACCCCGATCTGGTGCAGAGGATCAAGTCGATCTCCAACGTGTTCGAGGTCGGCGGGACCGAGCCCGACTACGCGTACGTGGAGAACCTGGGGGATGGACGGGGTTACACCGTCACGCAGTATGGCTTCTGCACCTACAACAACGAGGTCGCGCAAGTCATCGACCGCTACGCCAAGCTCGTGCCGGACACGGAGTTGAAACGCTTTCTGCCTGAGCTGCCGCCCCAGTCCGACGGACGAAGCCGGCTCGCTGGTTTTGCCGCTGCCTGGCGCGAGGAGGTGCAGCGCTCGGGCGAGCTCGGCGCCGCCTGCGATGAGGAAGCGGATGAGCTCTATTTTCTCCCTGCCATGAAGGCCGCCGCTGCCGCCGGGGTGTCCTCGCCTATCGGCCAAGCGATCTTCTACGATACCTGGCTGCAGCACGGGGGGAACAGCGACCCGGATTCGCTACCCGCGATCGTCAAGCGGACCACCGCGAAGACCGGAGGCATAGGCGCAACCTCCGAGACCGAGTTCTTGCGGGCCTTTCTCGCCATTCGCAAGGAGGTGCTTCGCGATCCGTCGAACCGCGAAACGCGGGCCGCGTGGCGTGCCTCCGCCAGCCGCGTGGACGCGCTGCTGCATTTGCTCGACAGCAACCCGGGCCTCGTCCCCCCGATCAAGGTTGCCAGCGCCGACGTCGACGTCGTCGTGCTCTAGGCCGAGCGCTCATTCCCGCCGCAGCACGCTATCGACGAGGCGATTGGCCCAGCCTTTCGAGCGGAAGGTGCGTTTGAGCTCGTCGGGGTCGTACACGGTCTCCACCCATTCGAAGAAGGCCATCGGCTGCTTGGCGTTGTCCTCCAGGTACTTCTCGAAGAAGTAGTCGAGGATGCCGGTATGGGCCTGCCGGATGTGGCCATACTTTAAGGAGAGCTCCTTCTTCGCCTCGCTGAGCGGCACACCCTCGTGCAGGAAGCGGTAGAGCACGCTCATGAGGCCTGCGCGGTCGGCGCCCGACTTACAGTGCATGAGCATAGGGTACTCGATCTCTTGGAACAGTTGCCGCGCTCCCGCCAGCTCCTCGCGCGTCGGGGCGGCGCGCGAGCGGATCTGGAAGTTCACGAGCTTCAGGCCATGGCGCTCGCACGCCTCCTGCTCGAGCCAGTAGCTGCCGCATTGGCGCTCGCCGCGCAAGTTGACGACGGTGCGAATGCCCGCCCGCGCAAAGCGGCCGATGTGATGCGGGGCGGGTTGCGCCGAGCGCCAGGCACGAGCCGATATCTGATGTATGTTGGCGTAGGCGAGCCGGAAGATGCCGTGGTCGACGAGCAGCATGTCGAGATAGTTCGTCGTCGGGCCGAGCCGGCGGCGCAGCCACTGCGGCGAATGGCGCATGACCGCTTCCCGGAAGCTCCTCATCGCGCGCCGCCAGGAGCGCTTTGCCCGCTTCACCAATCCGGCCATGGGTCCGTTGAATTTCGTTTGAACCAGGATGATCTGGGATCCGGCGTCCGCGCCAGCCAGTCCCGCCGGGCTGCGGCGTGTGTGCCCGAACGTCCCAGTTTGCCATCGCTTGATATTCGCTATAGGAACCAGCTGCAAGTGGTTCGCCCGCGGACCGCTCGCGTGGAGCGTTTCGCGCCGAGGCACCCTTCCGGATGGCACGTTCGCCCGAGACGAAAGCCAGGCTGAATCGGCTCGCAGGCCGCGGCATCGCCAGCCTGATCGGCGTCGTGGGCCGCACCTCCCGCATAGTCCGCGAGCCCCCAGATCAGCTCCCCAGGCTCGAGGCGCTGCACCCCGCGATCGTGGCGGTGTGGCACGGCCAGTTCATGATGACGGCGGGCTTTTGGCCCTCCAAGCGCGTGAAGGTCGCGGCGATGGTCGCGCGCCACGGCGACGCCGAGCTCATCGGGGCCGCGATGTCGCAGTTGGGCGTCGAGCTCATCCGCGGCGCGGGTGCCGGCATGCGCCGCAAGGACCGCGGCGGCGCCCAGGCTTTGCGCCAAGCGGTGCGCGCGCTCAAGGACGGCCACTCCCTGGTGATGACGGCCGACGTGCCGCCGGGACCCGCGCGGCGTGCGGGCGCCGGCATCGTGACCATCGCCCGCCTCTCCGGGCGCCCGATCGTTCCCGTCGCCTCGGCGACCTCGCGCTTCATGGCGCTCAAGACCTGGAGCCGGCTGACCATCAACCTGCCGTTCTCGACGCTCGCCTACGTAGCCGGCGAGCCGATCGTCGTCGCGCCCGATGCGGACGAGGCCGCGCTCGAGGCCGCGCGCTTGCAGCTCGCGCGCTCCTTGAATGCCGCGACGGCACGCGCCTACGAGCTTGCAGGCGCCGACGTAAGGCGCATTGAGCCGCTCAGTCACGACGATCCGGGGGCTGCGCCGGCCGAGCCCGATCTGCGCCTCAAGGCCTATCGCACCGGCATGAGCCTCCTGCGCCCCCTGGCGCCGCTGCTGCTCAAGCTGCGCGAGCGCAGCGGCAAGGAGGACCCGCGGCGGCGCCCGGAGCGCTTCGGGGAGTCGACCGTGCCGCGGCCCGAGGGTGTGCTCGCGTGGATCCACGCGGCAAGCGTCGGCGAGACCAACTGCGTGCTGCCCGTCATCGAGGCGTTGAGCGCCGCGCGCCCCGACTTGAGCTTCCTGTTGACCACCGGCACCGTGACCTCGGCGAGCCTGGCGCAACGCCGCCTCGGCGCGCGCGCATTGCATCAGTACGTTCCGCTCGACGCGCCGGAGTACGCGGAGCGCTTCCTCGACCACTGGCGCCCGGACCTCGCGGTATTCACCGAATCGGAGATCTGGCCGTCGCTGATCCTGGCGACGTCGGCGCGCCATATTCCATTGGTGCTGGTGAACGCGCGCCTGTCGCACCGCAGCCGCCGCCGCTGGCAGCGCAACCGCGGCATGGCGCAGCCGTTGTTCAACCGCTTCGACGTGGTGCTCGCGCAGAACGACCGCTTGGCGGTCGGGTTCTCGACGCTCGGCGCGCGCAACGTCGCTCCCGTCGGCAACCTCAAGATCGACGCGCCGCCGCCCCCGGTGGATTTGGCCGAGCTCGAGCGCCTGAAAGGCGCCCTGCGCGACCGCCCGATATTTCTCGCCGCCAGCACGCACGAGGGCGAGGAGGAGGTCGTCGCCGACGCGCACCGCCAGCTCGCGCGCAACTTCGAGGGTCTTTGCACCATCATTGCTCCGCGCCACCCCGAGCGGGGTACCGCCATAGCCGAGCGCCTCAAGGATCTGGGCTTCACGGTCGCGCAACGCTCGCTCGGCGCGGTCCCGGGCGCGCGCACCGAGATCTACATCGCCGACACCATCGGCGAGCTCGGCACGCTCTACGCGCTGGCTCCGATCGCCTTCATCGGCGGCTCGCTCGTCGAACGCGGCGGCCAGAACCCGATCGAGGCCGTGCGCCACGGCGCGGCGGTCGTCACCGGGCCGCATTGGCAGAACTTTGCCGACGCCTACCGCGCGCTTCTGCGCCACCAGGGCGCCATCGAGGTGACCTCGGCGCGCGCTCTCACCGACGCCGTCTCGCGCCTCTTGCAGAGCCCCGCCGAGCTTGGCCGCATGCGGATCGGCGCGACGCAGGCGCTCGCCGCGCTTTCGGGCGCGCTGGAAAAGACGGTCGCGGCGCTCTTGCGATATCTCCCCGACGAGAGATTGAAGCGTGCGTCTTGAGGAACCGGGCTGGTGGTACGGCGAGGCGCCGGACATGCGCGCCGGGCTGCTCGCGCCGCTGGGAGCGCTCTACGGATGGGTCGCGCGCGCGCGCTACCAACGCCACAAGCCCTACCGCTCGCGCTTGCCGGTAATCTGCGTCGGCAACTTCACGGCCGGCGGCACCGGCAAGACGCCGCTCGCCATCGCCGTCGCCAAGCTGCTCATTGCGCGCGGCGTGACGCCGGCGTTTCTGACCCGCGGCTACGGCGGCAGCGAAGCGGGCCCCGTATGGGTCGAGGACGGCCAAGGTGCGGCGCGCCGCTTCGGCGATGAGCCGCTGCTGCTCGCCCGCGTCGCGCCGACGCTCGTGGCGCGCGATCGCGCCGCGGGGGCTCTCGCGATCGAGGCGAGCGGCCGCAAGGTCGGCGCCATCGTCATGGACGACGGTTTGCAGAACGGCTCGCTGGCGAAGGACCTGTCGATCGCTGCGGTCGATGGGGTGCGCGGCCTCGGCAACGGCGAGGTCATCCCGGCGGGGCCGCTGCGGGCGCCGCTCGAGTTCCAGCTCGGCCTCGTCGATGCGATCGTCGTGCGCGAGCCCGCGCAGGACGGCGCGGCCGCAGCCGGCGTGCATGAGCGCATGCGCCGCAACTTTCCCGGGCCGGTGCTCGCCGCGCGGGTGGGGCCGAGCGGCGATACCGGCTGGCTTGCGAGCCGGCCCGTCGTCGCCTTCGCGGGCATCGCCAATCCGCAGCGCTTTTTCGCGCTCGCCGAAGGTCTCGGCGCGCGCGTGCAGGAGCGTGTGTCTTTTTCCGACCACCACGCCTTCTCGCGCGCGGACGCGGAGCGTCTGCTCGCGCTGGCGCAGGCTAAGGCGTGCGACCTCATCACGACCGAGAAGGACTGGGTGCGGCTCGCCGGCGATGAGAGCTTAGGCGAGCTTCAGCGCAAGACGCGCACGCTCGCCGTCGAGATGACGTTTGAGGAGCGCGATCTCAATCGGCTGGTGGCGCTGATCGAGGCGGCGGCGCTCAAGCAGAGCCCCCCGCGCCCGCCTTACGTGCGGTGACGGCGCGTCTCGCAGTAGCGCTTCACCGACACTTCGGGCGAGACGTAGGCCTCTTGCAGCTCCACGCTCCAATAGCGCAGATCGGGCAGCATGATCGGCTCGCCGGTGACGGCGCAGCGCACGAAGTCGCCGGGCGAGATCACCTGGAACTCGCCGTCGAGGAACTTCACCTTGGCCTCGCCCCGGAGGCCGAAAAATCTGTCGATCCGGTTCATGAAACCTCTGCTTGCCGCCCCGCGCGGCTGTTCGGACATGACATTGCCAATCGCTGCGGCGGCGTCAAGGCGGGCGTTGCGTGGTTGTCCTTAAGGAGTGGGCCTTTAGAAAAGCGAGCCTTGGCCGCTGCCGCGCGGCCGCCGCGTGCGGCGCAGCTGGGGATTTGGCTCGGGCGTGGCAGCCGCTTGCCCGCTTTGCCTGTCGCCGGTGTGCACTGCACGCGCCTCGGCGTCGACGCGGCCGTCGCGGAATTCCAGCTCGAGGGCGTCGCCCGCGTGCAGAGAGGCTGCCGCGCGCACCATGCGGCCGTCGCTGTCGCGCACGAGCGCAAACCCGCGCTGCAGGACGCCCTGGTAGCTGACGGACGCCAACAGCTTGGCCGAGCCTTCGAGCTGGCGCCGGCGCGCGGCGAGCCGGTTGATGAGGGCCTGTGCGGCGCGCGTGTTCAAGGCTTTGAGGCGCTCGCCACAGACGGCGATGCGCTGGCCGATGGGGCCGGGACGCAGGCGCGCGGCGGTGCGTACGTAACGCGTGTGATGTGCACGCGTGTTGGCGAGCAGCGCTCGCGCGAGCCGCTTCTCGCAGGCATCGAAGCGCTGGCGTGGCAGCGCGACGATGTCCTCTAGGCGGGGAAGGCCCCGCGCGGAGGCCTTCAAATGCGTGCGCGCCGCTTGCAGCGAGCGGCGCGCGGCGGCGCTCAGGCGCAGCCCGAACTTGTCGGTGCTCTCGGCGAGATCGGCGAAGCGCGGAACCGCCCATTCGGCGGCCTTGGTGGGCGTGGGCGCGCGGGCGTCGGCGACGAGGTCGATGAGCGTCCAGTCGGTCTCGTGACCGACCGCCGAGATGACCGGGATGCGGCTCGCGGCGACCGCGCGCACCACGATCTCCTCGTTGAAGCCCCACAGGTCCTCGAGACTGCCGCCGCCGCGCGCGACGATGAGGATGTCGGGACGCGCAAAGGGGGCGCCGGGCAGAAAGGCGTTGAAGCCCGCGATGGCCGCCGCCACCTCGGCTGCGCAGCTCTCGCCCTGCACGCGCACGGGCCACACGATGACCCGCGTCGGGAAGCGCTCGGCAAAGCCGTGCAGCATGTCGCGAATGACGGCGCCCGTGGGCGAGGTGATGATGCCGACGAGGCGCGGCAGGAACGGGCGCGGCTTTTTGCGCGCCTCTTCGAACAAGCCTTCCGCCGCGAGCTTGCGTTTTCTCTCCTCCAGAAGCGCCATGAGCGCGCCGACGCCGGCGGGCTCCAGCGCCTCGATGACGATCTGGTATTTGGACGAGCCGGGGTAGGTCGTCACCCGCCCCTGCGCGACGACCTCCATGCCCTCCTCGGGCTTCACCCTGAGGCGCTGCCACGTGGTCTTCCACACCACCGCCTCGATCTTGGCCTTGTCGTCCTTGAGGCCAAAATAGCAGTGGCCTGACGCATGCTGTCCGCGGAAGCCCGAGATCTCCCCGCGCAGGCGCACGTAGCCGAAGCCTTCCTCCAGCGCGCGCTTGATGGCGCCCGCGAGCTCGGAGACGGTGAACTCGGTCACGTTGGCGCCGGGCGCCGGCTGGGCTAGTGGCTGCGTCACGGTTTCCCGACCGTTTGTTGAGGGCCGATTCGATGATACATCAGGCCGCGCCGCGGGGCGCGCGGCACCTGCCGAGCGCCGGCATTATCCAAGAGAGTTTCCCTTGAAAGTCTGGCGATGAACATTCTCCTCATCGGCTCCGGCGGACGCGAGCATGCGCTCGGGTGGGCGCTAAGGGCGAGCCCGCTGCTCACGAAACTCTACTGCGCCCCCGGCAATGGCGGAATTGCCGAGATCGCCGAATGCGTGCCGCTCGCGGTCGCGGACCACACGGCCGTGATCCGCTTCTGCAAGGACAACGCCATTGATTTCGTCGTCGTCGGGCCGGAGGCGCCGCTGGTCGCCGGGCTCGTCGACGACTTGACGACGGCGGGCATCAAGTGCTTCGGCCCGCGGCAGGCGGCAGCAAGGCTCGAGGGATCGAAGGGCTTCACCAAGGACCTGTGTCGCGAGTTCGGCATTCCGACCGCTGCCTACGGCCGCTTCGACAACGTGGGTGCGGCGAAGGCCTACCTCAAGGGCCGGCGCCTGCCCATCGTGGTAAAGGCCGACGGCCTCGCGGCGGGGAAGGGGGTCGCGATCTGCGAAACGCTGGCGGAGGCGGAGGCCGCGGTCGAGGCATGTTTCTCTGGCGCCTTCGGCCGGGCTGGAGCCGAGGTCGTCATCGAGGAGTTCTTGACGGGCGAGGAGGCGAGCTTCTTCGCTCTCGTCGATGGCAGGACGGTGCTCCCGCTTGCCGCCGCCCAGGACCACAAGCGCGTCGGCGACGGCGATACCGGGCCCAACACCGGGGGCATGGGCGCCTATTCGCCCGCCCCCGTAATGACGGACGCGATGGTCCGCCGCACCATGGACGAGATCATCAAGCCGACGGTTGCGGCGATGGCGAAGCGCGGCACGCCCTATAAGGGGGTGCTGTTCGCGGGCCTCATGATCACCGAGGACGGCCCCAAGCTCATCGAGTACAACGTGCGCTTCGGCGACCCCGAGACGCAAGTTCTGATGGTGCGCTTGAAGTCCGACCTCCTAGCGGCGCTGCTCGCCACCGTCGATGGCGTGCTCCACCATTTCGACCTGCGTTGGAGCGAGGACGCCGCGCTCACCGTGGTCATGGCCGCCAACGGCTATCCCGGTCCGCCGCAGCTCGGCAGCGAGATCAAGGGTCTAAAGGCGGCGGCCGCCGTCGAAGGTGTGGAAATCTTTCACGCGGGCACCCGGCGGGAGGGGGACCGCTTTTTCGCCAGCGGCGGGCGTGTGCTCTCGGTTACCGCGCTGGGTCGCACCGTTGCCGAGGCGCAGGCGCGTGCCTACGCGGCCATCGCCAAGATCGATTGGCCGGGCGGCTTCTGCCGCAAGGACATCGGCTGGCGCGCCATCGCCCGTGAAAAGTCAGGAACGTGAGCTATATTTGAGCCAGATCACGGACCGGCAACGCATTTGCGCTAGGCTGCGGCCGCCTCCATCCTCATACCTGCGATGAGCAAGAAACCCGCTTCCGTCCCGGCACCTCACGTCCACTCGGCCGCGCCCGCGCTTTCCTCGCATGGGCCGACGATTGCGCTGGCGTTAGGCGGCGGCGGAGCGCGCGGGCTCGCGCACATCCCCATCCTCGAGGCCTTCGACGAGCTGGGCATTAGGCCCAAGATCATGGCCGGCACCTCGATCGGTGCCATTTTCGCCGCGGCCTACGCGTCGGGCCTTACGGGCCGGCAAATCCGCGCGCACACGATGGAGGTCCTGAAAAACCGGCTCGATCTCGTGCGCGATCTCTATGCGGCGCGGGTGCGGACGACGCGCCGCATCTGGAACATGTTTCCGGCAAGCTCGGCCTTTCTCGCCTCCGAGCGCCTGCTCGACATCATCTTGCCGAAGCGGATAGCGCGCGACTTCGCCCACCTCGCCATCCCCTTGAAGATCGTCGCCTCCGATTTTTACGCACAGGAGCCGGTGGTCCTCTCCTCGGGCCCGCTGCGCCAGGCGATCGCCGCCAGCATCGCGCTCCCCGTCATCTTCGAGCCGGTGCTGCTCGAGGGCCGCGTCTTGATCGACGGCGGCCTCGTCAATCCGCTGCCGTTCGATCTTGTTTCCGGCGAAGCCGACCTGACCGTCGCCGTCGACGTGAGCGGCGCGCCCGTGCGGCGCCCTGATCGCGAGCGCCCCAACGTGTGGGAGGCGCTGTTTGCGGCGAACTTCATCTTCGAGCGCACGATCATCAAGGAGAAGCTGCGCTCGCGCCAGCCCGACGTCTACGTCGACGCTGGCACCAGCCGCTATCAGGTGCTCGATTTCCTGAAGCTCGAAGAGATCCTCGCCGCCGCCGAGCCGGCAAAGGAGCGCTTCAAGGCGCAGCTTGCCCGCGTGATGGAGGCGGAGACGCTGCCGACGCTCGAAGCGCAGGAGGCCCAGAAGGAGCTCGCCTCGCCGCAGCATGGGGCAAGGCGCCTTCTGTTGAAGCGCAGGCGCATCGGCAAGGCCTAGCGCCGTGCCTCGAAGAAGCTGCGGAGCACAGTCATCGCACGCTCCTCTTCGATCCCGGTATAGATCTCCGGCCTGTGGTGGCAGGTCGGGTGATTGAACACGCGTGCCCCGTGCTCCACGCCTCCACCTTTGGGATCTGACGCGCCGTAGTAGAGGCGGCGGACGCGGGCAAAGGAGATCGCGGCCGCGCACATGGGGCACGGCTCGAGCGTGACGTAGAGGTCGCAGCCGACGAGGCGCTCGGAGCCGAGCTTGGCGCAGCTCTCGCGAATCGCCAGCAGCTCGGCGTGGGCCGTAGGGTCGTTCCACTCGCGCGTGCGGTTGCCGGCGGCGGCGAGAAGTGCGCCGTCGGGGCCGGTGACGACGGCGCCGATCGGCACCTCTCCGCGGGCGCCCGCTGCCTCGGCTTCGGCGAGCGCATGCGCCATTGGGGACAGCGTTGCCGGCATATGGTCCAAGTCCTCGCGCGGTGTCATAAGGGCTCGGCCACGACTAAACCAGATCCCATGACCAGTTCCCATGGCAAACGACCACGCGCGCAAGCAATTGCGCTCCCAAAGCCGGACGCCCGAGGCAGCCCCGGAAGAACCCATGCGCATCGCCAAGGCGATGGCACGGGCGGGCCTGTGCTCGCGCCGCGAGGCCGAGCGATGGATCGGCCAGGGCCGCGTTGCCGTCAACGGCAAGGTCCTCTCGACGCCGGCCTTTGAGGTCGGGGCCGCGGACAAGGTCACCGTCGATGGCAAGCCGCTCCCCGTCGCTGAGACCGCGCGGCTGTGGCGCTACTACAAGCCTAGGGGGCTGGTGACCACCCACAGCGATCCGCAGGGGCGCCCCACTGTGTTCTCCGCGCTGCCACCGGAGCTGCCGCGCGTCATCTCCGTGGGCCGGCTCGACTTCAACAGCGAGGGCCTCTTGCTGTTGACCAACAGCGGCGCGCTCGCCCGGCACCTGGAGCTGCCCTCGACGGGGTGGCTGCGGCGCTATCGCGTGCGCGCACACGGCCGCGTGACGCAGGAGCAACTTCATGCCTTGCGCGACGGTGTCGAGATCGAGGGCGTTCGCTATGGGCCCATCGAGGCGACGCTCGACAGCGTGCAGGGAGCAAACGCGTGGCTGACGGTCAGCCTGCGCGAAGGAAAGAACCGCGAGGTGCGGCGCGTCCTCAAAAGCCTCGCCCTCGACGTGAACCGATTGATCCGCATCTCGTACGGGCCGTTCCAGCTCCTCGACTTGAAACCCGGCGCGGTCGAGCCGGTGAAGCGGCGCGTGCTCGCCGAGCAGCTCGGGGTCAAGATGGCCGCCGAGCTCGCGCTCGATGCGCCCGTCGAAGCAGAGCGCACCCGCAGGAGGGAGCGCGCCAAGAAGGCGCGCCCGGCGTCATGAGGATTGTCGCCGGGCGCTTCCGCGGCCGCGCCATCGCGGCGCCCAAGGACGAAAGCGTGCGTCCGACCTCCGACCGCGTGCGCGAGTCCATGTTCAACATCCTAGAGCACGGCATTGCGGGCTTCTCCCTTTCGGGCGCGCGCGTGATCGATCTCTTCGCCGGCACCGGCGCGCTCGGGCTCGAGGCCCTGTCGCGCGGAGCCGCCTTCTGCCTGTTCGTCGACGAGGCCGTGCCCGCGCGTGCGTTGATCCGCACCAACATCGAGCTCTTGCAGCTGACGGGCGCCACCCGCATCTTCCGCCGCGACGCGACCAATCTCGGCCCCGCGGGCACCATGGCGCCCTTCGCGCTCGCCTTTCTCGACCCGCCCTACGGCAAAGGGCTCGGGGAGCGCGCCCTGAAGGCGCTTGCCGACGGCGGATGGCTGTCGCCGGGGGCGGTGACTGTGTTGGAGGAGCGCGTGGGCGCGAGCATTGCGCTGCCAGGAGGCTTCACGGAGATCGACCGGCGGACGTACGGTGACACGCAGATCCTGCTCGCCCGCTACGAGCCGTAGCGCAGCCTTATTCCGGCTCGCGCGGCATCAAGATCCACAACAGGATGTAGATGATGACGCCCGGGAAGGCCGCCGACAGCAGCGTCAGTGCAGCGTAGATGACGCGCACGATCGTCGGGTCGAGGCCGAGCCACTTGGCGATCCCCCCGCACACCCCGGCGATGAGCGCGCCCTGGCGCACGCGCATCAACGGTTTCGACATCGGGTCGTTGTCCATCATGGCGCGGAGAATAGGTAAGTCGGTCTGCGATGCAAGGCCATAAATTTCCGCGGCGGCGGGCGCTCAAGGCGAGAGGCTGTTGATGTAGGCGACGATGGTGTCGACGTCCTTGTCCGACAGCTCGAACTTCGGCATCTCGTCGTGCGGGCGTGCGATGCCGCGCGACAGGGGCTCGCGCAGCGCCAGCACCGGGTGCTTCATGTAGAGGTCGCGCCAGCGCGGCGCGCGCGGATTGGCACTGTCGCCCGCCGGTCCGATGGCATGGCACCAGGCGCAATTCTTCTCGGCCAGCGCCTTGCCTTGGGCGATGAGCTTGTCGCTCTCCGCTCCCGCCGCCTCGGGCTCGCCCAGGCGCTTCAGGCCGTTCTTGGCGCCGACGAGCGCGGGGTCGAGCGCGAGCGCACGGCGGAAGTCGGCGGCGGCCGCCTGCTTGTCCCCGCGCGCCTCATAGACGTAGCCGCGGTTGTTGTAGGCGAGCGCGTACACGGGATTGAGCTGGATCGCCGCGCTATAGTCGGCGATCGCCTTCTCCAGATCGCCCGTCTTGCGGTAAGCGAGCCCGCGGCTGTTCAAGGCGGCTGCGTTCTTGGGATCGAGGCGCACCGCCACCGAGAAATCGACCACCGCCTCCGCCGCGTCGCCCTTGACGAGCTGTGCATAGCCGCGCGCGGTGAAGAGCCTCGCGGTCGGCTCGCTGTAGCGGATGGCCTGGGTCAGGTCGGCGACGGCGCCGGCGGCGTCCCCCTCGGCGAGGCGCGACTCTCCGCGGCCGAAATAAGAGGCTGCGTCGTCGCCCTTGAGGTTGATCGCCTCGGTGAAGTCGGCGATCGCCTGCTTGTGGTTGGCCTTCTCGGAATAGGCGGCGGCGCGAATGCGGTAGGCCTCGGCGCGCGGATCGTGAGTCGCGGGCTTCGCATCGATGACGGCGCTGCAGGCGCGGATGCGGGTCTCGATAGGCTTTGACTGCGCGCAGTCGGAAGGCGCGTCGTCGCCAACCACCGAGCTCGCAGTGGCAGCGACAACGAGCAGTGTGACGCTCAAGCGATTGCGTGTTCGGCTCATTGCGAAGCTCCCCGGCTCGAATCGGTGCACTTGGAGTGCAGGTAGCGCCGGCGCGATCGGGTTGGGTTGCGCCAGATCAATCGGCAGGCGATTCCGGGTGGATTACCGGCGGCCGAACAGGCGCTCGATGTCGGCGAGCTTTAGCTCTACGTAGGTTGGCCGGCCGTGGTTGCACTGGCCCGAGTAGGGCGTCGCCTCCATATCGCGCAAAAGCGCGTTCATCTCCTCGGGTGCTAAGCGCCGCCCCGCGCGCACGCTGCCGTGGCAGGCGAGCGTTGCGCACACGGCCTCGAGCCGCTCCTTCAACGCGAGCCCTTCGCCGTCTGCAGCAATTTCGGCGGCAAGATCGCGGACGAGGCCCCGTACGTCGGTGTCGCCCAAGAGCGCCGGCACCTCGCGCACCGCGACCGCCCCCGGCCCGAAGGCCTCCAGCGCGAGCCCCAGCTCGGCGAGCTCGCCTGAACGCTCGGCGAGCGCGGCGGCCTCCTCGGGCGCTAGGTCCACGATCACGGGCATCAAGAGACCCTGGCGCGCCACGCCGCCCGCGGCCAGCATCGCCTTCATGCGCTCGTACACGAGGCGCTCGTGCGCGGCGTGCTGGTCGACGATGACGACGGCATCGCGCGTCTGCGCCAGGATGTAGGTCTCGTGCAGCTGGGCGCGCGCGGCGCCGAGCGGGCGGTCGAGAAGGGCATCGGGGATGGGCACGGCATCGGCGCGCGCATCCGCGCTCGGGGCGAAAGTCTCGAGCGGCGCCTGCAACGCTTCCGCGAGACCGAGGGCGCCGGAGGAGCGCGGCGCCGGATAGGATCCGCGCGCGCGCTCGAAGGGTACGATGTTGGGCCGCATCTCGCCGAGCGTGGCCGCGCCGCCCAGAGCGGAGGCACGGTGTCCGGCTTCGAGCAGCGCGGCGGCGAGGGCATTGACGATCAGCGAGCGCACGAGGCCCGCATTGCGGAAGCGCACCTCGGCTTTGGCCGGATGCACGTTGACGTCGACCTCCTGCGGCGGGAGCGCGACGAACAACGCGAGCAGCGGATGGCGCCCGCGCGGGATCAAGTCGCCGTAGGCCGCGCGCACGGCGCCGATCAGGAGCTTGTCCTTCACCGGGCGCCCGTTGACGAAGAGGTATTGCTGGGCGGCATCGGGACGGTGCAGCGTCGGCAGCCCGGCAAAGCCCGATACGCTCACGCCCTCGCGTGCGCCGGCAACGGGCAAAGCGTCCGCCATGAACTCGCGGCCCATGATGCGGCCGAGGCGCTGCAACAGTCCCTCCGCGCCCGCTGCCTCTTCAGGGAGCTGCAGCCCGGCGCGCTCGCCCGTCGTGAGCGTGAAGGCGACGCCCGGGTGAGCCATGGCGAGCCGCTTCACCACCTCGGCGACGGCCTGGTTCTCGGCGCGCTCCGACTTCAGGAACTTCAAGCGCGCGGGCACGCTGGAGAAGAGCTCGCGCACCTCGATCACGGTGCCGGGGTTGCCGGCGGCGGGCCGCAGCTCGCCCTTGCTGCCGCGGTCGACCGTGATGGCGAAGGCCTCATTTGCGGCTTGCGCACGCGAGGTGAGCGTCAACGTGGCGATGGAGCCGATCGAGGGCAGCGCCTCGCCGCGAAAGCCGAGGGTGCGGATGGAAAAGAGGTCCTCCTCGGCAAGCTTGGAGGTGGCGTGGCGCTCGACCGACAGCTCGAGATCGGCGGGGTCCATGCCGCAGCCGTTGTCGGTGACGCGGATGAGAGAGAGGCCGCCGGAGGCGGTGACGACGCCGATCCCGGTTGCGCCCGCATCGAGCGCATTCTCGACGAGCTCTTTGACCACGCTCGCCGGGCGCTCGATGACCTCGCCCGCGGCGATGCGGTTGATCGTCTCCGGCGATAGCTGGCGAATGGCCACGTGACGCTCCCTTGCGCGATCAAAGAAGCGATAGCCGATCCGTCGATTCGCCTCGACTGGCGGCGGGGATGCTCGCAGCCTCGGCAGCGTGGCTGTTGGGCGCTGAGTGGGCGGTCTGGTGTAGCCACTCGGCCACAATGGCGGTCCGAATTGCATGCCGCTAGCGCCGGACCGATGGCGGTCATGCCGTTGAGCTACCTATGCTAAATTGGAATTGATACGAACGCGGGCATCCAGCCGGTAAGGTCGACGTAAGCCTCCCGTGAGGCCGGCGCGATAGTGTGGATGAGCTGTGGGGAGTTCGAGGGCGGCTTGAATTTGAGGGTTCTCATCGTCGCGCTGTCTGCGGCCGCGGTCCTATTGGACCCGGTGGTTCCCGCTTGCGCGGACGGCCTCATCCAGGAACTGAAGATCGGCGTGCTCGACCACGACGTGCCCGACCTATGGAGCGGCTTCCGCGCCGAGCCCAACTCGGCCGACATCAACGTGGAGGCGATCTTCTCGCCGTCAGTCTCCTTCCTCGGCGGCACCATCTCGCCGGCGCTGGGTGCCTCGATCAGCACCATTGGCGCCACCAGCGACGGCTACCTCGACGCGCGCTGGCAGATGGAGACGGGCTGCGGCATCTTCTTGGGTCTTGGTGTCGGCGGCGCGGTTCACAACGGGCAATTGAAGCTCGAGGACTGGGACCGCAAGGCGCTGGGCTCGCGCGTGCTGTTCCATATCCCGCTCGAGATCGGCTACCGGTTCGACGAGCACAACAGCTTGTCGGCGTACTTCGAGCACATGTCGAACGCCTACACCGTGAGCCCCAACGAGGGGCTCGACCGCCTCGGCGTCCGTTACGGTTACCGTTTCTGATTCAATTGAGGAATTTTCATCCGCGGCGGCCGGCCCGGCTCGCCGCCGCCACCGTGCGCCTGTAACTTCTCATGGGCTCCGGGCGTATCAGCCCAGAGCAATTCTCGAGAAGGAGCATAGGATGCGGGCTGCAGGCTTTACCAAATTGGCGGTCGTGGCGTTTGGTGCGCTTTTGCTGGCCGCGGTGCCCGCACAGGCGTTCCAGACCAAGGCCTTCGACGCCGCGAGCTTCAAGGCCGCGCAAAGCGCCGGCGACGCGATCCTCGTCGACGTGTTCGCGCCCTGGTGCCCCACCTGCAAGGCGCAGCAGCAGGTGTTCGACAGCCTGAAGGACAAGCCCGAGTACGCCAAGGTCACCGTCTTCAAGGTCGATTTCGACAACCAGCCCGACGTCGTGAAGAGCTTCGGCGCGCGCATGCAGAGCACGCTCATCGCCTACAAGGGGGAGAAGGAGACCGGGCGTTCGGCCGGCGACACCAACCCCCAGTCGATCGAAGCCCTGCTCGCTTCGACCCTCAAGTAGCCGAGGCACGCATGACGGCGGGAAGCATCGCATTCGCATTCCTGGCGGGGCTGTTGTCCACGCTGTCGCCGTGCGTCCTGCCGCTGTTGCCGGCGATCCTCGGGACGGCGGTCGGCGAGCACCGTCTCGGGCCCGTCGCGCTCGCCGCGGGCCTCGCGCTGTCGTTCGTGGCCATCGGCCTCTTTATCGCCACCGTCGGCTACGGCATCGGGCTCGACGCCGGGTTTTTCCGCCTCATCGCCGCAATGCTGCTGATCACCATCGGCGTGATCCTGATGGTGCCGGCGCTGCAGACGCAGTTCGCGGCGGTGGCGGCACCGTTGAGCGCCTGGAGCGAGACCAGATTCGGCGGCTTCGAGACCTCGGGCCTCAACGGCCAATTCGCCCTCGGCCTCTTGTTGGGTGCAATTTGGAGCCCGTGCGTCGGCCCGACGCTCGGCGCAGCATCCGTGCTCGCCGCCCAAGGCAAGGACTTGAGCGAGGTCGCGCTCGTCATGCTGGTGTTCGGGCTCGGCGCGGCGCTGCCGCTCTTGCTCCTCGGCACGCTGTCGCGCGCGGCCATGCAACGCTGGCGCACCCGCCTGCTGGAGGCCGGCAAAGGCGGCAAGATGCTGCTCGGCGGACTGCTCGTCGCCGTCGGCCTCCTGATCGTGACGGGGCTCGACAAGCGCTTCGAGACGCTCGTCGTCAATGCGTCGCCCGCTTGGCTGACCGCGCTCACCACCCGCTACTAGGAGGCCCCGATGCAAAAAGCTGCCATCGCGCCTCGCACCGAGCTCATCTACCGGCATGCGCTGATCGTGCGCGTCACGCATTGGATCAACGTGCTCTGCCTGCTCGTGCTCTTGATGAGCGGCCTGCAGATTTTCAACGCGCATTCGACCCTCTATTGGGGCAGCAAGTCGGAACCCGACCGTGCGGTCCTGTCGATGCGCACGGTGCAGCGCGATGACGGCAGCTATGCCGGCCTGACCACCATCGGCCCATGGACGTTCAACACCACCGGTGTGCTGGGACTCTCGGGCTCGGGCGAGGACCTGGAAAGCCGCGGCTTCCCGTCCTGGGTCACGCTCCCGTCTTACCGCGATTTGGCGACGGGCCGGCGCTGGCACTTCGCCTTCGCGTGGCTCTTGGTGCTGAATGGGCTCGCCTACCTCGCCTATTCGTTTTGGAGCGGCCATGTGCGCCGTGACCTGTCGCCAACGCGGGGCGAGCTTGCGCACATCGGCACCTCGATCTCCGAGCACGTTCGCTTCCGCTTCCCCAAGGGCGAGGAGGCAAGGCACTACAACGTGCTGCAGAAGCTCGCCTATCTCGCCGTCATCTTCGGGCTGTTGCCGCTGGTGATCCTGTCCGGGCTCACCATGTCGCCCGGGCTCGACGCCGCCTTCCCGTTCCTGCTCGACCTCTTCGGCGGACGCCAATCCGCGCGCACGGTGCATTTCCTGTGCGCCACCGGCATCGTGCTGTTCGTGCTGGTGCACGTGTTCATGGTGATGGTCTCGGGGCTGTGGAACAACCTGCGCTCCATGATCACCGGCCGCTACGCCATCGAGACGGCGGAGGGAAGCCATGGCTGACAACACGCTGACCCGCCGCGGATTCCTGACGCGCAGCGCCGCGCTCGGCGGCGCGGTCCTGCTCGGCGGATGCGATAATTCCCTTTCCCGCTCGCCCGCGTTCCGCGATCTGCTATCGCGCGCCGAAGGTGCGACGAAGGGGGTGCAGCGGCTCATCCTCTCCAATCGCGCGCTGGCGCGGGAGTACACCGAGGCGGACCTGTCGGCGCACTTCAAGGCGAATGGCTCGACATCGGTCGACGATCCGAGATACCGGAGCCTGGCTCAAGGTGGTTTCGCCGACTGGAAGCTGAAGATCGACGGCCTCGTCGATCGCCCGACGGAGCTCACGCTCGCCGAGCTGCGCAGGCTGCCCGCGCGCACGCAGATCACCCGGCATGATTGCGTCGAGGGCTGGAGTGCCATCGGCAAGTGGACGGGGGCACAGCTCGCGCCGCTCTTGCAGAGCGTGGGCCTCAAGCCCGATGCCCGCTACCTGGTGTTCCACTGCGCCGACACGCTGGGGAACGACGGCCTCTACTACGAGAGCATCGATTTGATCGACGCCTTCCACCCGCAGACGATCCTCGCCTACGACATGAACGGGGCCCCGCTCGCCGAGCCGCACGGGGCGCCGCTGCGCCTGCGCGTGGAGCGCCAGCTCGGCTACAAGCACGCCAAGTACGTGATGCGCATCGAGGCCGTGTCGAGCTTTGCGAAAATGCGGGGCGGCCGCGGCGGCTTCTGGGAGGATCTCGGCTACGAGTGGTACGCCGGCATCTAAGGGCGCGGCTACTCTTTCTCGTCGAGCTTCAGGCACACTGAATTGATGCAGTAACGCTTGCCGCTCGCCGTGGGGCCGTCATCGAACACGTGGCCCAGGTGCGAGCCGCAGCGCGCGCAGGTGATTTCGGTGCGCACCATGCCATGCGAGCTGTCGGTGTGGTACTCGACCGCGCCCGGCAGCGCCTCGTCGAAGGACGGCCACCCCGTTCCCGAATCGAACTTGGCGCCGGAGGAGAACAGCCTGTTGCCGCAGGCGGCGCAGGTGAAGGTGCCGTCGGCCTCGGCGTGCAGGTATTCGCCGGTGAAGGGCGGCTCGGTCCCCTTCTCGCGCAGCACACGGTGCTGCTCCGGCGTCAACAGCTT